>Ga0209048_10004239_pt1 | contig 13750 bp, 8 predicted proteins | sample FrelakmetCRP12CR_FD_187146 | JGI IMG/M metagenome (GOLD analysis project Ga0209048, IMG submission 187146) | Freshwater lake sediment microbial communities from the University of Notre Dame, USA, for methane emissions studies - CRP12 CR (SPAdes)... | ecosystem: Environmental > Aquatic >... | reverse complement strand
CTAAGCCAAACCATTTGACTGGATGCTCCCACGCGAGCGGAACCTGCGCCAGCGGGCTCCTGCGCGCGAGGGACTCTAAGTGGACACGCGCTCGGCGGCCGCGTGTGCGCCGCTGAGCAGCGGCCGGTCTTCCTCGAGGCTTTTCGCCAGGAGCTTGGTGAGTGCATGGACCGTGTCCAAGTGCGGTGTCGGCGTGTCGGTGAGCCGCGCCAGTTCGACCACGGAACCCAAGAGTGCGTCGATTTCGAGCGTGCGTCGGGCCTCGACGTCCTGCAGCATCGAGGTCTTGTGGTGCCCGACCCGCTCGGCGCCGGCGATACGTTTCTCGATGGGTACGCGGAAAGTGATCCCGAGCTTGTTGGCGATGTTCTGCGCCTCGCTCATCATGGTGTGCGCCAGGGTGCGGCTCAAAGGATACTGGCATATGCCGGCGAGCGTCGCTCGCGACAGTGCGCTGATCGGATTGAAGGTGAGGTTTCCCCAGAGTTTCAGCCAGATCTCCGCACGAATATCGCCGAGCACCGGTGCCTGCAGCCCGCCCCTGATGAAGCACTCCGACACTCGCGTGACCCGATCGCTCGTCGTGCCGTTGGGCTCGCCGACCGGGAACCGGTTGCCCTCGACGTGTTTGATCACACCGGGGGCGAGCAATTCGGTCGCCGGATACACCACGCAGCCAATCACTCGCTCGCAGGGAATACTCGCGCCGATCAATCCGCTGGGGTCGACGCTTTGGATCCGAGTGCCCGCCAGTGCGCCGCCATGCTGGTGGAAGTACCAGTAGGGTATGCCGTTCTGCATCGGCACCACCACCGTATCGGGGCCGAACAGCTTCGGCACCTCGAGCGCAACCGCTTCGACTTGATGCGCCTTCAGAGCGAGAATCACCACATCCTGCGGCCCCGCGGCGCCATAATCCGCGGTCGCGTTGACCCGCGGCACCGCCTGCTCGCTGCCGTCGGTCATCACCAGACGAATGCCGCGGGTTCTGAGCGCTTCGAGATTCGCGCCGCGCGCGATGAAGGTCACGTCCTCGCCGGCGTGGGCGAGCCGCCCCCCGACGAAGCCGCCAATCGCACCGACACCAATGATCGCTATTTTCACTCGCGTTCGCCCGCCGGGCGCACGCATCCGCGCCCCAGATTATTATTCGCTGTCGCGGCAAGCGGCCAGGAACGTGCTTTCGTCCCTGGCCGCATTGCGAATACCCATCTCATTCAGCTTCCGGCCTCGTGCCTCAGAAGGTGTAGTGCAAGCCGGTGGAGAATCCGAGCGGACGGCATCCGCCCCAGGTCGTCGGTCCCGCACTGCTGTAGTCGGTGAACGCTTGGGTCGTGCCGTCATGGCAATCGGTGGTCACCCCGCGGCCTCCGGCGCCGAGATCGTAGTGGGCATTGTCGTGATTGACCGTTTCGGCCGCATTGATATACCAGTACAGGTTCTTGTCGAAGCGGTACTTCCACGCGATGGTGTACATATTCGCGTAGTTTGCCTGGCTGGTCGGATTGTAGTTGTGCTGCCCGCCCGGATCGCCCACCGATGAACCGGCGTGCGCCCAGCCGATGCTCACGTTGTTTCTAGGCGTGAAGTCCTGCGAGGCCGCGAACCAGAAGCCCATTCTCTGCCGCTCGTTCTGCCACTGCAGATTGGCAGGAAGTTTGCGTTGCATATCCTCGTAAATTCCGCTCAAGGCCAGTCCGAAATCGAAGGTGTATTGCGCTCCGACCTTGAAGGCGGTCTCGTTCACCACGTCATTCAGCAACCCAGGGGTTCCGGAAGGCGCGGCATACGGGTACTCCGCAGCGAATGCGTTGAAGCTGCCGCAGTCGATGATCGGCGAATTGGTGGTGCAGGTCGTCCCGTAGACAGGCGGAGTGCCGCCGATGTTAATGGGATCGATGGCAAAGAGTGAATTGTAGTACGGGCCGTTGGACCCGATGCCGTCGCTCGAGCGATTCACGCTCTGGTGGATTTCGTAGGCCGCCGTTATGTAGATTGGGCCCTGCTCGAACTTCACGTCGAAGCTCCAGGCGTTGTCGAAGGCGCCGTCCGCGCAGGCGAGCGGCAGGTTGCCGCTTCCCGGGACATTGCCGCCGGCGCAATCGGGCGAACCCGAGGATTGGCCCTGGTTGTACGGCGTGCGGTTTTGGCCCGGCGAGAACAGCGCGTCGAAGCTGAACACGCCGCCGATTTTGGGCGATTCGTACCAGATCGAGTGATCGATTCGGCTGCCGAACTCGACGCGGTTATCGCCGCCGGTATTGCCCATGATCACCGCATAGTCGCCGAGCATGCCGGAGAAGGGATTCATGCGATCGGTGGATTTCTTATACGGCGTGTAGGTCGTGCCGGCCTTCAATTTGCCCCAGGTCGTATCGGAGATACCGATGTACGAATCGCCGTAGCCGATGCCCGACTTGGTGACGTTGGACTGCGAGGTGTAGCCGGTCGAGGCCCCCGGGGCCGAGGTGATCGCCGGCTGCACTTCGATCTGATAAATGAAATCGACGGTGCTGCTCGGAATCTTGTGCGAACCGCGCCACCCGATGACCGACTTGTTAGTCGATAGATCCGCCTGCCAGCCCACCCGGCCCACCGGATTCCCCTTTTGCCCTGTTGGCACGTAGTAACCGGGGTTCGCGGGATCGTAGCCGGACCAATGATAAGCGCCCAAGCTGCTCATGCCCTTGGTCGCGTAGTCGGCTGAGACGTCCAAGGTGCCGTAGAAGCCCTTGATGAACTTGTCGAACGCCGGTTCCGCCGGAGGACCTTGTTTGGCGACCGCCGGTGCCGGGGGCAGTGGTACCGCCGCGGGCGCGGCCGGCTGCGCAGGCGCCGCGGGGGCCGCCGCCGTCGGCTGAGCTCGCTGCTGCTGTTTCAGCTCTTGCACCTGTTTTTGCAGCTCTTGCATCTGCTGCATCATGATGCGCATCTGCTCCTTGAGCTGTTGATTGTCTTGGGCAGTGTCCGCAAAGGCAGCACCCGCCGCGGCGCAACCGACGGCGCATGCCGCACAGGCAACCAGAAACGGCTTTGCCAACTTGAAACTAATCATGTTCATCCCCCCATGAAGCGCGCTCGTGCGCATATATCAAACTCTTTGTCACCGTGGGCGATCCATGTGTTGCAGATACGCAACTCCATCTTCTAGCCCCTGGCCGATATTAAATGCCCTTGTGGCTATTTTGTCACGTCACCAACGTCTAGCATGCGCTTGATTTGCGGCGCCCGCATCAAATGACCCTCTGCGCCCGCAGGGCATGAATCTCGCTTTGGCCGAGTCCGAGCTCCGCCAACACTTCGTCCGTGTGCTCGCCCAAGAGCGGCGAACGCCTGACCTCGGTGGGGCTGTCGCTCATCTTGATGGGATTGCCCACGCTCAAGTACTTGCCGCGCGTGGGGTGGTCCACCTCGACCACGGTGCCGGTGGCGCGCAGCGACGGCTCGGCGGCGAGCTCCTCCATCGAGAGAATCGGGCCGCAGGGAATATCGTGCTGGTTGAGCAGTTCCATGGCTTCGAACTTGGTCTTTGTGAGAGTCCAATGCTCGACCGCCGCGAACACCTCTTTGAGGCGCGGCAGTCGCGCATCCGGTGTGGCGAAGTTCGGGTCGGTGATCCACGCCTCCTTGCCGATCACGTTGCAGATGGCCTTCCACACCGGCGCTTGGGCGATGAAGTACAGATAGGAGTTCGGGTCGGTCTCCCAGCCCTTGCACTTCACGATGATCCCCGGTTGGCCGCCCCCGGAGGCATTGCCCGCGCGCGGCACCGCGCTGCCGAACTTGCCTGGATACTGAGGGTACTCCTTCATGACGTGGGTGCGCGCCAGTCGCTGCTGGTCGCGCAGTTTGACGCGGCACAGGTTCAAGACGCCGTCCTGCATGGCGGCGAGCACCTTCTGGCCGCGCCCCGTGGTCTTGCGCTGGTAAAGCGCCGCGACGATGCCGAGCGCGAGATGTAATCCGGTGCCGCTGTCGCCGATCTGCGCACCGGTCACGAGCGGCGGCCCGTCATCGAAGCCGGTGGTCGAGGCGGATCCGCCCGCGCACTGCGCCACGTTCTCGTAAACTTTGCAATCCTCATATGGGCCCGGGCCAAAGCCCTTGACCGAGGCGACGATCATGCGCGGATTGAGTTCCTGAATTCGCTCCCAAGTGAAGCCCATGCGATCGAGAGCGCCCGGCGCGAAGTTCTCCACCAGCACGTCGCAGTGCTTCACCAGCTTCTCCAGCACCCGCTTGCCCTGCTCGCTCTTGGTGTCGAGCGTCACCGAGCGCTTGTTGTGGTTCAGCATGGTGAAATACAGGCTGTCGACGTCCGGGATATCGCGCAATTGTCCGCGCGTAATGTCGCCTTCACCAGACCTCTCGACCTTGATCACGTCGGCGCCGAACCAGGCGAGCAATTGCGTGCAGGTCGGCCCGGACTGCACATGCGTGAAGTCGAGAATGCGAACGCCGTCGAGCGCCTTACCCATGATGCTTAGTCCCGGCCATTACTTGTACATCGTCTGATTCTTGGTGCCGGGCGCATACTCGCGCGGGTCGACCCAGATGTTCACCACCGCGGAGCGGCGCAGCTTGCGCACCGATTCGCGCGCGCGCTGAAGCGCCGGCGCGATCTGCGCCGGGTCGCGCACTTCCTCGCCGTAGCCGCCCAGCATTTCGGCGAATTTGCCGAAGGGCACATCGCCCAGCAGATTGCCGACGTTGCCGCGCTGCTCGCCGTATTTCGCGAGCTGGCCGTAGCGAATCTGGTTCATCGCGGAATTGTTGCCGATGACCGCCAGATACGGGACGCCGAAGCGGTTGGCCGTCTCCATGTCGAAGGCGGTCATGCCGAACGAACCGTCGCCGTAGTAGCAAAGAACCTCTTTGGTGGGATTCGCAAGACCGGCCGCGATCGCAAATCCCGTGCCCACACCGAGCGAGCCGAGCGCGCCGGGGTCCATCCATTGTCCCGGACCGCGCGGGCGCACCGCCTGCGCGGAAATCGTCACCACATCGCCGCCATCGCCGATGTAAATGGTGTTGTCGGCCAGGAACTCATTCAACTCCCACGCCACGCGATACGGGTGAATCGGCGTGTTGTTCGACTTGAACAACGGCATGAGCTTCTCGGTGGCGGCGGCTTCGCCTTCGCTCAGTTGCTTCAGCCATTGCTGGCGCGCCTGACGCTTGTCGCCCTTGATGCGCCCGGAGGCCGCCTGCAGCACCGCGCCCAAGATCGCCCCCGGGTCGCCGACCAGGCCCAAATCGATGTCGCGGTTCTTGCCGACGGTCCGATAGTCCATGTCGATCTGCACCAGCTTCAGACTCTTGCTGATGCGCTTGCCGTATCCCATTCGAAAATCGAACGGCGTCCCGACGATCACCAGCGCATCCGCGTTGGCGAACGCCTGAGTGCGCGTGCGGTCGAAGTGATGCGGATCGCCCGGCGGCAGAAGCCCGCGGCTGGCACCGTTGAAATACCCCGGAATATCGAGGCCCCGCAGCAGCGCGATGGCCTCCTTGTGACCCCGCACGGTCCACACCTGCTGTCCGTAAAGGATCGCCGGCCGCTCCGCGCCGACCAGAATATCGGCCAATTTTTCGATGTCGCGCGGATCGCCGATGGAGCGCGTCGATGCGCGGTACATGCCGGGTTGGGGAATGACCGCCTTCGTGATATCGACCTCGCGGTCGAGCACATCGCGCGGGATTTCGAGGTACGCCGGCCCGGGAGCGCCGTTGAAGGCTTCGCGTACCGCCATCGAAATCATGTCCGCGACGCGTTCGGTGGAAGGAACGCTTGCCGCGAATTTCGTGATGGGACTGATGATGTCGACGTGCGGCAAATCCTGCAGCGATCCCATCTTGTGCTGCGTCAGCGCACCTTGACCGCCGATGTGCAGCACCGGACTCTCGGAGCGGAACGCGGTGGCGATGCCGGTGATTGCATTGGTAAACCCCGGGCCCGCGGTCGTGACCACGCAGCCGAGCCTGCCGGTTTGGCGCGCGTATCCGTCGGCGGCATGGGCGGCGACCTGTTCGTGGCGCACGTCGATGATTCGGATGCCCTCGTCCACGCAGCCGTCATAGATGTCGATGATGTGACCGCCGCACAGAGTGAAGATCGTATCCACACCCTCGTTCTTGAGCGCCTTGGCCGCCAAATGGCCGCCGGATATCACGCCCGCCTCGCGGCTCTTGCGCTGAAGGGTATCTTCGGCGGTGGTGGTCGCGCGCGTGTCGGGAAGGGTGCTGGCCGAAGGGAGCATGATGGTCTGGTCCTCTGTCTACGTTGACTGGTTGCCGAGTGACTGGCTGCGCCGCGCCGGGCGCGACTTCATGGAGCGCAGCCGCGTCAGGCCGCGGCCTTGGCCGCAGCGCCGGTACTGTCGTTCGCGGCGACGACCTTGCGACGCCACGGCTTGAGCACGCCGACCGCCAGCAGCGCGGCGGCGATGTTCAGGACTGCCGCGATGATGAACACCGAGTCCCAGCTGCCGGTCGCCTTGTGGATCGAGCTCGCGTAGGGCACGAGCAGGGCGGCGGTTCCCTTCGCGGTGTACAGCAGGCCCGAGTTGGTCGTCGCAAACTTCGTGCCAAAGGTGTCGGTACAGGTCGACGGGAACAGGCTGTAGATCTCGCCCCAGGCGAAGAACACGAGGCCGCTAAGGACGACGAACCACACCGGATCGGTGCCGAGCATGTACAGCGCGAAGATGCCGCAACCCTCGAGGAAGAAGGCTACGAACATTGTGTTCTCGCGTCCTATCTGGTCGGATATCCAGCCGAAGAACGGTCGCGTCAGGCCATTCAGGATGCGATCGAGGGTCGCCGCGAAGGTAAGTGCCGCCATGGTCAGTCCGAACAGCGTCACGTTGACCTTCGCCACCTTCAGGTCCCCCGCTATCGGGGCGAGGTTGGCCGTCACGATCAGCCCGCCGGCGCCGACGAGCACGAACAGCAGGTACATCAGCGTGAAGACGGGCTGGCCCTTGGTCCAGACGACGTAGCCGCCGTACCCGAAGATCAGTATCGCGAGCGCCAGCGGGATGTAGAACGTCTGCCCGATCGCCCACAGCCCCAGGCCGACAGCGAGCGCGATGATCGCTCCGATGATCCACCACGAATAGGGCCCGATGATCTCGCTGGGCGCAAACTGACGGCGGCTCTGCTGGACCGCCTCCTTCTTGTTGACGACCACCGGCACCTGTCCTGCAGGGGGTGTGAACATCATGAACGAAAGGATGCAGATGATGATTCCCTGGGCCAGCCCGAAGTTGAAGAACGTGGCCTGGAAGCCGCTGTCCCTGATCATGTTCTGGATCGGGATGACCGTGAGGGCAGACCCGGCACCGAAGCCGGCTGCGGTGATGCCCGCGGCGAGGCCGCGCCGGTCGTGAAACCATTTCAGCGCGTTGCCGATGCATGTGCCGTAGACGCCGCCGGCGCCGATGCCGGCGACGATCTGCGCGGCGTAGAACATCTGCAGCGAGTCAGCTTTCGAGTTCATGATCCAGCCGATTCCGCACAGCACGCCGCCGATGAAGACGACAATTCGCGGGCCAAACTTGTCGACGAACCAGCCCTCGATCGGCACGAGCCACGTCTCGAACAGGACGAACAGCGTGAACGCGACCTGGATAAAGGAGCGATCCCAGCCGAATTTCTTCTGGATGTCCGGAACGAAGAATGTCCAGCCGTACTGCAGGTTGGCGATCATCACCATGCAGATGACGCCGATGATCAGTTGTATCCACGGGTTTGCGAGTGGCGATGCACTGGCCGGCGAAGCGCTTGCCTGATTCGACGTCGTGTTCATGTAATAGTTCTCCTGAATCGGGTTATCGAGGGCGGCGGCAAATCTCCGAATCGGCGGGGGCAGGGAAGTTAAAGACTGGGCCTGATGGCGGGCAAAATTCGGTGAGCGCCGGCGTACGTCGGCGAAAGTCGAGTTGTCGAAGCTGCGGACGTGCGAATCCGACCCACCCGTGTAACCCCCTATCTGCGTATCCGGCTTTTTTTCAGGATCCGGAACAATTACATTCTTTTAATTATTGCTGGTATACCATATATGAACGGATTTCGGACTGTCAAGCAGCGCCTCGGGTGGGCCGGCCACGGGCCCCGCCGGGACTTGCTTAATGAGCCAAACTTAGCGCCAATTGCGCCTATCGATGGGTACGCGCCATACGGCCTCGCCGGCGGCGAATCGTGCCGGGCTCGGGCGGCATTCATGAGACTTGAGTGAGGATCACCGATGAGCACAATCGCAAATCTCGTTCAACGGGCGGCACCTGCGGCGCCGCTCGCACTGGGTCCGCTCAATCCCACGAGCTTACGGGATCAGGCCTACGCGCTTCTGAAAAACGCGATCGCCGAAACCGACATCTACGATCCGAAGCAGGAATTGCGTCTTGATGAGCGGCAATTGACCGCCGCGCTCGGCGTCAGCCGCACCCCGATCCGTGAAGCGCTCTCGTTGCTCGAGCAGGAAGGGTTCATCCGCACCGTCCCGCGGCGCGGTATCTTCATCGTTCGCAAGTCCAAGCGCGAAATGATCGAGATGATCCAGATGTGGGCGGCGCTCGAGTCCATGGCCGCACGGCTCGCGACCCAGCACGCATCGGACGCCGACATTGCCGCGCTGCGCCACTTGTTTGACGAATTCCAGGACTCGCCGCCGTCACTGCGTCTGTGCGAGTACTCGGATGCGAACATCGCCTTCCACACGGCGGTCATCGCTCTCGGCGGCTCCCAGACCATCGTCGACGCGACCCGCAATCTGCTGATCCACGTGCGCGCCATTCGCCGGGCAACGATCGCGCAAGACGACCGCGCGGCCCGCTCGATCATCGATCACTTGAACATCATCGAGGCGCTCGAGAAGCGCGACACCGAGTTGGCGGAGCGGCTCACGCGCGAGCACACGCTCAACCTTGCGGCGCACGTCGACCGCTACTGCGATTTCCTCGGCTGATCGTTTACGGCGCGGATCTCGCCCCAGACACCGAGTGTGGGCGCCGCGCCGCTGCCTTCTTGGGCGGCACCGCCCTCGTAGCGGTCCAGATACCGCGGTCGATCCGCTACCCCGACATCGCCTGCGAGCGCTCGCGGCGCCACCGCCCGCACCCCGGCCAACGTGTCGGCATCGAGCACCGCCGCCTGGAAAGCCACCGGATCCTTGAGAACCGGATTGCCGCCTTCCATGGTCAGGTAAATTCGCCCGCTCGCCTGATCGGCGAAATTGACCATCCGGAATGCCTCGACACAGCGCCTCAAGAACCCCGTGTTGCGCTCGGCAGCCAGCAGCTCGCGATCCCGATAGAGTTCCTCGGGGCTGGTGGCATCGACCGACACGCGCCCGTAGCGCTCGATGGCCAGCATTTTATTCACATCGAGCACATTGACCGTGTCGTTGTTGCCGAACGCAACCGTCCGCGGCCGCTCTCCCTTGGGCACCGTATTGTCCAGGAACTCGAAATGGAAGCGCTTGTCGCCGCGCCGAACCCAGGTGAAGAACACATTGGGAATACCGATATAGGCCTCCACGGCGTGCGCCAACGTATCGTCCACCGCCTTGTAGCGCCCGAACTCCAGACCTCGCTTCCAGGCGCGCTCCACCAGTTGCTCGGGCGCCGTGATCACGAAAAATAAATAGACGTCTTGGCCGAAGCGAGTCAGCAGATTGCTGCCCGCCTCCTCTGAATCCGGGGCGAAGCTGTCGAATCGGAATCGATCGATCAACAGATGGGTCATGCGGCCGGAATCATATTTTCTCGCCATGTAGCGGTCCAATTTGTGGTCGATGATCTGCAGCTCATCCCCGGTAAACGCTCCGGCATATTTGTAGGCCGCACCGAGCGACGCGTAGTCGAGCAGCTGCTTGCGCCAGATATCGGGGCTTATCAACGCGAAATCGCTCCAGCGCATACCGAGTTCGCCCGCGAGCTTCTTCTGCAGCGGCCGCAGCGTACTCTTGCCGGATGCGGAAGCTCCTTTGGTATTGATGACGATCGGTCGATCCTGGTACGGCAGCAGACCGTAACCCTCCTGCCGTACCGCGCGCAAAAGGATGGGTTCGATGGTCCGGCCAACGGTGTCGCTGCCGTAGGTGTTGAAGGCAATGTCCTTCGCCAATTGCCCGATGAGAGTGCGGGTGCCCCAGGCATGGCCGTGGGCTGTAAACAGTGCCGACAGGACTCGGGCCAGCGAGTGGTGCGCGAGCTTCTGCAGCTCGTCGGTGGCCGCCCTCGCCCGGCGTTCGCACTCGGCAATCTCGGCAGGACCCCAGCCGCGCTCCGCTGGCGCAACCGCCGCACTGCGGCGCGCCTCACCCCGAGCGAACAGCCGGCGGGCGGGCCGCTGCGCGGGTGCTGCGACCGGCGCGAGTCCGGGCACGGCGTCGCCGAGTGCGGCATCGACGGCATCGGCGGTCTCCGAGCGGGCCCGATCGAAGGCTCGGGTGATGAGCTCCATGTCGGGAACGAGATAATGCGCGAGAATGTGACCGGTGATGCGCCGGAAATTGATGCCCAGATCCCCTATTTGCGATCCATCCGGCACCGCAAAATCGGCGGTGACTCGGATCAGCAGCTCATGCAGCGCGAGTCTTTGCGGCCGAAACACCACGAGTTCGCTCAAGTCGAATCCGGTCATGGCATGCAACTCCTCGGCCGAGGCGATGCCGGTATAGACATTTTCGGAGCGAAAAATCGTGCACAGCGCGCGCAACTCCTTCGGAATTTGCGACTGAAGACCGGGATACCAGGGCCCGGCGTGTTTCTGATCTGGGTCCATTCCACCGTCCCGGCAAAGGTCTGCCGCCGCCGTTGCAATTCCCCGGCCGCAAGGCCAGGGGCCTGCGGCGTCGCGCGCTTGAGCGCCGCGCCGCGCAGCTTCAGCCGGTCTCGGCCTCGCCGACCAGCCTGGTGGCTTCCGGGTACATCTGCAGACCCGGCACCTCGCCGCGAAGCAATTTATGCCGCACGTCCTGCCAATACTCGACCGTCAACAAATCGGCATTTTCCTCGCGGAAGCAGCGGCGCGCGTGGCGGCTCGTGAGCTGCATGCCGTGCTCGAGCTCTTCGGGCAAAAAAATGGTTCCTTCTTCGAAAAACCAATCCGGCACGTCCTCCTCGCCCGGCTCACGGTCCAAATTCGTGCGGATCTTGACCTCCGTCAATTTCTCGACGGCATCGTAATCGAACAGAAATACCCGACCGTAGCGGCCGACGCCGTAATTTCGCGAATCCAAATCCTTGTTGAAGATATTGGTGGCGGCATTGTTGCGAATGCAATGGCCGAGGCTGACGATCACCTCGCGGGTTTCCTGCTCGTTCGCGGTCTGCAGATATACCGGCAGCGGGATGATTTTCATTTGCGCGATGAGCGAGCGCAGGTACACGCCGTCGTTATCCACGTGCACGCTGCCGGCCGCCTGCTCGCACAGCTCCTCGAGCAACGCGGGATCGAACATGTCCCGGTCCAAGCGCAGTTTGAAGTACATGACGTTGTCGAGCATGCTGCCGGCGCGATTGATCTCGTGCACGATGCGGTACTTGTCCACGACCGCCGCAACGCCGGGGAACTCGCCCCATTTGTACGAGGTGGTGGGGTGATCGCGAATGACCTTTAAATGGTAGGCGCAGGCCTCGAAGGTAAACCCGAACGCCACGGTTCCCGGCGCGCCGGGCGATCGCACGAACCGCTGACCGCTGCGGCGCATCTGTTCGCCGATCTCGTTCAGAATGGCGACCTTGCCGACGTGATTGAATCCGATGGTCGAATAGTGATGCCCCAGTGGGCGCCGGGGCATCAGGCTGAAGAGGAACACGCAGGTTTGGTAGTAAAGCCGCGTGGTGACGTGAAAATTGGCGAGCGCGGAACTGAAAAGATCGTGGATGTCCGATACGCGATGCAAGAGGGCATCGGCGTAAATTCCCTCGGGGCTGCTCTTGAGAGCGACCACGAAAGGCACGATGCCGCTGTCGGCGAGCATCCACCGGCCGACCACGAACGCGGTGCGATCGCGAAAGAAGCCGGCGTCCACCACCTCTAGCGCAATGGGCGCGGGCGCATCCGGGACACCGTACAGCAAGCGCTCCAGGCGATCGACGATTCTCTGCGCGTCGGCCTTCAAATCCCGGAACGGAACGGAAAACCCGGGCACCCGCAATGCGCTTGCCACCAGCTCGGCATCGATGCGGCGTTTCACCGGCAGGCGCCGATGAACCACCGCCATCGAGAAAGCCCGAAGCTTGCTCGGAGGCGGAAAGGAGTAGGCGACCGGGCGCCAAACTTCATGGCCGATATTGCGTCGGATCGAATGCGCAAAGCTGAACGCAATGTCCGCCTCGTAGCGGTCGGCGATCATCGCGACGAACAATTTGTCGAGCGCGTCCCAGATCGTCGAGTCATCCGCGAGAGCGGGGAATGCCGCATGCACCCTTGGCCCGTGTTCTGCGATATATCGGCTGTAGAGCTCCAGTCGCTCCTTGCTGATGCGGATCGAGGCATGCGGATCCATGGCTTCGAAGGCGCATTTGGCCCGATAGGGGTATTCGCACAACAGTCCGTAAAATTCGTCGAAAATGATCAACAAGAGCCGAGCCGCGGCCTCGATCCGTTCGCCCACATCGCCGCATGCGCGAAGGCGCGCATACGCCGCTTCGACCATGGATTCACCCGCGATCGTCAAGGATTTGAGTGGCGCATGTGTCATGAAACGGATTATCCACCGGGCTGCGTCGACGGCGCTATCCTACGCATATGGCCGGACGTAGGGCGCAAGCTTCTTTGTGCAAGCCGCTGGAGAGATGCATTATGTTGACGAACAGGCGGTACGCGGTTCTTTTAGGCCTGTTTCTCGCGGTCCTGCCGATCATGGGCGTGGCGCAATCGGACGATGACATTACGGTCAATGAGGCGCCCCCACCGCTGCCGATCTATGAACTGCCGCCGTATCCGGGCGAGGGTTATCTGTGGGCTCCCGGATATTGGGCCTGGAGCGATGACGACCAGGATTTTTACTGGGTGCCGGGCACGTGGGTATTGGCCCCGCAGCCGGCTTTTTATTGGACTCCCGGATACTGGAACATCGCAGCCGGCGTATTCCTGTGGCATGTGGGTTACTGGGGACCCCACGTCGGCTTCTACGGCGGCATCAATTACGGTTATGGGTACGGTGGCAGCGGATTCCAGGGCGGCTATTGGCGGGGGAACCATTTCATCCGCAATCCAACCGTGGCCAACAATGTCACCGTAAATCGGGTGAGCTACAACGGCGGCGCCGGCGGCGCTCAAGCAGAACCGACCTCGGCCGAGTCGGCCTCCGCCCTCGAGACCCACCTTCCGCCCACACCCGCACAGCGGCAACAAGTGCAAGCCGCGCGCGCCAATACCGCCTTGCGCGCCAGCGTCAATCACGGCACTCCGCCGATCGCCGCGACCGCACAGGCGGGCGTATTCACCGGTACGGGCGTGGTTGCGGCGAAACACACGGGCACCATGAACATCGTGCACATGGGTGACCCGGCCGAACATCCCCCGGCGCGCTCCGCCGCGCCACGCCCCGCCGCGCCACGCCCCGCCGCGGCCTCGCCCGCGAGCCCTGCGGCTCAGCCGACGAGCCGCGCGGTTGCGCGCCCAAGTCCGGCTGCTGCGCCGGCGGCGCCCCTGGTGGAGCGCCCGGCGCCGGAGCATCACCAGGCGCCCGAGCCGGATCATCCGACTCCGGGGCCGCGGCCGGCGCCACATCCCG
>Ga0209048_10004238_pt1 | contig 13752 bp, 9 predicted proteins | sample FrelakmetCRP12CR_FD_187146 | JGI IMG/M metagenome (GOLD analysis project Ga0209048, IMG submission 187146) | Freshwater lake sediment microbial communities from the University of Notre Dame, USA, for methane emissions studies - CRP12 CR (SPAdes)... | ecosystem: Environmental > Aquatic >... | reverse complement strand
GACCGGGTTCTGGGCCAGCTTGGCCAGTTCCTCGGCGCTCATTGCGGCGAGGGCGGGGGTGGCGGCGAGCAGTGCTGCGGTCGACACCGCAAAAGCACCGATTTTCGATTTCTTGGTGAATTTCATTTAGTACCCCTGAAGAAATGAATTTCCCGGCCAGCATACGGCCGGGAAAGTGAAGATTAAAGCGGACGGGCTGGCCCAATCTGCGGCGCACGCACCGGCTTGGCCATGCCGTGGAAGATCACGACGCCCTGCCCACCACAGCGCGTCGAAAGCGCCTCGGGCGGCGTGCCATAGCAGGAGTCGACATCCTGCCAGTTGTTCATCGCCCAGACATCCCCTGCCGGACTGACGGCAATATCGGTCTGTAGCTGCAATCCACCACCCACATAGCCGCCGGGCGGCGAAATCTGGTCGCCGGTCTTGAATCCGGGCGGGCAATTTTCGGTGCGCACGCCGCAGAGCTGCACGATCGGACTGGCAGGCATGGCGAAGTTGGAGATCCAGACGTTGTCGTTACCGTCCACCACCACCGCCCAGGGGCCAGGAATACCACCTCCTTTGAACGGTGAGCCCGGAAAATGCGTGCCGTCCGGCCGCAACAGCGTGACGCTGCCGTCACCTCCGGTTTGCTTGGACATGGTCTTGGTCAGGAAGTCAGCAGCCGATAGCACACCCTCGAACTTCAGGCGTGCCGCCATGTCCACCAAGTGGGCCGCGCCCAGCAATCCAGTGCCGAAGCGATTGGTAACCCAGACATTACCCTGGCTGTCGATGTTCATTCCGCTGTTATTGAACCCAGTCTTGAAGTTCTCGACCTTGCTCGGGTCGGCGGCAGGAAAGCGGGTGACTTTGTCGCTGCTGCTAACCACCCAGATACGATCCTGCTGGTCGATGGCGAGGTGAAATGGTCCCACGAACGACTTGCAGGGTTCTGCGCTGTCGCCCTCACAGACGATCCGGCCCTTGGAGATGTCGCCCTTGGGGAAGTGGACGAGTTGCCTCTTTTCGACGCCCAGGGCCCAGACATCGCCGCTCGGCGTGACGATGATTCCCTGCATCAGCCCGAGCTTGCCACCGAAGTTGATGCCTTCCGGCGGCGTCAACGGCTTGCCGTTCTTGTCGAATACCGCGATTGCCTTGCTGCCATATGTCGTGAACCAGGCGTTGTCCTTGGCATCGACCGCCGCGCCGAAGGTGCCGCCCTCCATGCCGCCGCCGGCAAACCCGGTGGTGATCGGCGATAACGGCTTGCCGTTGGGGTTGAATTTGCTGGCGTTGCCCTGCCACAACGAGTCCTGCCCCTGCCAGCCGATGGTGAAGTTGTCGCCGACCCAGAGGTTGCCTTTGCTGTCGAACATCGCCTTGCCACCGGCGCGGTAACCGCCGCCGTCGAACTTGAGCGGCAGCACCCAAGCGCTGGGCGCCCAGCTTAGGTAGGGCATGAACGGCACCGCGCGCATCTTGTTGCCCTGAGAAACCGGATACTGTTCGAGTAGCGCGAATACCCGCTCCGGCTTGTACCAGGGGCTCTGCGCAATCGAGTGGGTAGCAGCTAGGGTGTTGGCCGGCACCACACCCTTGGGCGAGGTGGACGCTGCGAACAGCTTGCCGCAGGCATCTGCCGTGACCTGCGTGACACAACTGGAGAGCGCGTTGGCCAGCGTGGCGAAATTGGCCATCGTTGGCGTCTGGCCGCTGTTGAGCGGGTCCTGGATGGTAGTGCCCCAGCCGCCGGTCTGCAGATCGACGAAGCTGGGCACGTTGCCTGCGGCGATGCCGAGGCTGAGCGCCGGCCCGCTAAGTGCCGAGCCGTCGAAGAACTGGTTGTTGGTCCACACCGATGCCACCGTCGTCATTTCGTTGATCGTGACCTTGGCTGGCGGCTTGCTGCCGAGCACCGTCATCAAGGCAATGGCGGGGTTGCTGCCGGCGGACTTGTTAGCGGTCGGCTGCCCGCCCTGCGCGATCAGGTAGAGGCTGGGGTCGGTGGGGGCAGCAGGTGCCGTCAGCGTAAAGCGGCCGTCGGCGCCGCTGCGTGTCTGCGCCAGTTGCCGGGGGGTGCCAGTGCCGGCGGCAAAGAGCGTCACAGTCGAACCGGCAATCGCCGCGCCGCCGCCCTGAACCTGGCCGCCGAGGGTTGCCGCGATGGAGGAAGCCGCAGCCGTTGCAGCCAGTGCACCGAGCATCGCACGCATGAATAATGCATAGTTTTTCATCATCACAAGTCGCTCCTGAATCCTTCGTCAATAAGTTCGCGCCGGCCCGATCAACGGTGTTTTCACCGGTTTGGCCATGCCGAAGAATACGACCATGCCCTGGCCACCACAGCGGGTAGACGCCCCCTCTTCAGGCTTGCCGTAGCAGGACGCGGTGTCCTGCCAGTTGTTGGTGACCCAGACGTCGCCCGCAGGGCCGACGCCGATATCGACCTGCAATTGCAAGCCGCCGCCGACGTAGCCCGCGGGAGGCGAGATCGCATCGCCGGTTTTCATGCCCGGAGGGCAGTTCTCGGTACGAAAACCGCACAGTTGCACGATCCCGGCAGTCGCACTGGAAAAATTGGCTACCCAGATGTTGTCATTTCCATCGACTGAGACCGCCCACGGACCGGTGATGCCCTTGCCATAGACTGGCGAGAAACTCGCCTCGCTGCCATCTGGGCGCAGCACCGTCAGGCTGCCACCCTCCCGGCCCGGCTTCTGCGGGTACATTGCCTCGACCATGACGCGCGTGAGTCTGGACGTCGCATCCGGCTCGCCATCGTAGTTCACCTTCCCGGCCAGCGCCATTTCGACCATCTTCAAGCGACCGCGCTCCGAGTTGCCAAGTTTGTTGGTGACCCAGACATTGCCAAGGCTATCGACGGCGATACCACTGCCGGAGAATCCAGTCTTGAAGGTCTCGGCCTTGGTGTGGTCTCCACCGGGGAAGCGCGTAACGTGGTCGCCGAGGATGTTGGTGATCCAGATGTTGCTCTTCTGGTCGATGGCGAATGCAAACGGGAGCAGCAGCTTGCAGGGGTTCTTGAGTGGGTCGCCACCTGGGTTCTGACACAGCAGTTCGGCCTTGGAAGGATCACCCTTGGGAATACGAACCAGTTGTGAGCTCACCGTGTCTGCGGCCCAGATGTCACCACCGGGCGTGACGATGATGCCCTGCATGTTGGTGAGCTTGCCGCCCATGGTCCAGCCTTCGGGCGGCGACAGCGGTTTGCCGGTCTTGTCAAACAACGCGACGTTGTTGTTGCCCGCGAAGCTGGTCATCCAGGCGTTGTCCTTGGTGTCGATGGCCAGACCGAACCCCGGACCGAGCAAACCACCACCGGTGAAGCCTTTGGTCATCGGTGACAGTGGCTTGCCGTCCGGCGCGAATTTCGCAACGCCACCTTGCCAGAAGTAATCCTGAGCCTGGGCGCCGACCTGGAAATTGGAAGCTACCCAGACATTGCCCTGACTGTCGAACATGAGCTTGCCGCCCGCGTACATTCCGCCTCCCGTAAACCGGAGCGGAAGTACCCATGAGCTTGGCGCATACGTCAGATAGGGCGCGAAGGGGGTGGGGCGCGGCGCCGGCTTGCCCGCCGGTACGGGATAGAAATTGTCCAGCAGCGCAAAGACCTTTTCGGGTTGATGCCAGGGCGCGCGGGCGATTGACGCTGCCGCCCCCAGTGTGTCGGCCGGCACCTTGCCGTCCGGCGCCGTGGTGGCCGCAAAAAGGCTGGTGCAGGCACCCGCTTTCACTTGGCCTACGCAACCGGCAAGAATGTTGGCAAGCGTGGCGAAGTTGGCCATGGTCGGTGACTGGGTGCTATTCAATGCGTCCTGAATGGTATTGCCCCAGTCGCCTGTTGCGACATCGACAAAGTTGGGTACGTTGCCGGCGGCGATCTTGAGTTGCAGGGGCTGGCCCTTGATCGCGTTGCCTTCGATGAATTGAGCGTGGGTCCACACCGACGCCACCGTCGTCATTTCGTTGATCGTGACCTTGCCCGGCGCTTTTGCCCCGAGCACCGTCATCAAGGCAATGGCCGGGTTGTTGCCGGCGGCCTTGTTGGCGGTCGGCTGACCGCCCTGCGCGACCAGGTAGAGGCTCGTTCCCTGGGCGGCGGGTGCGTTGAGCGTGAAGCGGCCGTCGGCCCCGCTTTTCGTCTGCGCCAGTTGTTTCGGTGCGCCGGCACTGGCGGCCCACAGGGTGACGGTGGAACTGGCAACCGGCGCGCCACCGCCGAGTACCTGACCGTTCATCGTCGCCGCCAGCGCAGAACCGGCCGGCAACATGCCGGCGACAGCAAGTGCCAGAATGGATACTGGACCCACGACTGCATTTCTTCCTTTATTCAGATCACTGTTCACTTTTTTCTCCTGTAGAACGAATAGACCGCAACATGCTGCGCCGGGCGTGCCTGCCTGCGCCGATTAGCGCCGACCGCCAAAACGACCACCGAAGCCACCGCCACCAAAACGGCCACCGAAGCCGCCGCCACCAAAACGGTCGCCAAAGTCACCGCCACCAAAGCCTCCAGCGTGGCTCTCGAAACCGCTGCGCGCCTGCTGCTCGCGGTCCGCCCATGAGGTATCGCCGCCCGCCGACTGCCAGCCGCCGGCACCGTGCTGCTGCCAGCCGCTGCCGGTGTTCCGGTAGGCATTGCCATCGGCACCGGCGTAATGGTTGCCGAACAGGCCGCTCGACGTGTAGCTCTTGCTCTGCCCGGTCCGCGCGTCATAGCCACTGACCGTATGCTGGGCGCCAACGCCATCGGGGCCGTCCGTGGCGGCGGCTGACCTGCTTATGGAACTGCCCCCAGGGCCGGTGGCCGAGGCACTCGATCCATAGGAACGCTGCCCGGTTTCGGTGTTGTATGAACCGCCGCGTGCCACGTTGCCGCTGGTGCCGCCGGCGGTGTTGAATGTCCGGTCGTAGCCGCGCTGGGCCTGGCCGGTCTCCGGGTTATAGCTGCGTCCGGCGGCGTATGAGCCGCTCGTTCCCGTCCGCAAGTTGCTGTAGTTGCCTGTCGCGGATGTGCCGATCTTGCCATCGGCGTTGGCATACCAGTTCCGTGTCCCGGAATAGACCGTGTTTCCCCAGTGACCATAGACGCCGGCGCTGGTCGAACCGCAGCACGGATAGCCCCAGTACCCCGGGTGGTAGTACCCGGCACCCCAGTATGGAACCGCCCAGGCCGCAGTGGCCAGGCCAAGGCCGAAGCCGAAGGCATAGCCGACGTAGGGGTTGTAGATCGGGGCAGCGGCCAGTCCCCAGGTGTAAGGCGCCGCATACCAGTACGAGCCGATCCACGGCGTGTAGTTGTAGCCCGTGCCATAGACCACCACCCCGTCGGGGGAAACGACCGTGCCGAGGTATCCCGGGGTGTATCCGACATAGGCCACTTCCGGGGTGGCGCCATAGACCTGTACATAGGTCACATAGTGCAGCGCGGAACTGGCCGGAATGCTGTAGACCACCGGTGGCACGCTGGTCGCGACGAGCCACGGACCGGTCAGCGCGGGGGCCGCGAACCAGACGCCCGCTTCGAGGCCGTAATAGCTGTTCTGGCTGACCTGGATGATCGGTTGCTGCGCGTTGGCGACGTAGCGCAGCGGCGTTCCGGCGATGGCGCGGTAGGCCGGGGCACCGTCGAAGACCGGCGTAAACTTCGGCCCGTTGGCGAGTGGAACAGCTGCCGTCTGCGCTATCGAATTGGCGATCAGCGCCTCCTGCGCCTGCGGCGTGCCGGCAACCGATGCCAGCACGACGCCGGCGGGTGCTTCTTTCGGAATCCGCGCGAAATCGGCTGGCAGGCTGCTCGACGGCGTGAAGATCCATGGTCCGCCGAGGGATGGCGCGCGATACCAGCGTCCGGAGAGCAGGGTGTAGTAGTCGTTGTTCGCCGTATTGACCAGCACGTCGGCGGTCGTGTTTTCAGCCCACAACAGCGACGTTCCGGTGACCGGAATGAAGTTCGGTTGCCCCTTGAAGACGACCAGTTCGGCCGGCACCTGCGTTATATGGATGGTTGGGGCGCCAGCCGCTAGTTTTGGCTTCGGGTTTGCCTGAGGGCCGCCATCGAGCAGATCAGCGACGCCTTTTTTCGCGAGACTCTGCGCGAGGTCATCGAGACCGAGCGGCGTGGTCGGCGCAACGACCCACGGCCCGTCGAGCGAAGGCGCCGACATCCAGCCATCCAGGACATGCAGGTACCAGGTGCGATCCTTCCGGACCCGGGCGATCAGGGCCTGGGTGTTGATGACGCGCTCGTAGCGCGTGTCGGGAACCTTCCTGATGCTCGGCGCACCATCGATCGGCACGAGGATCGCCGGTGAATAGCTGATGATGACCTTGGGTGGGGTGTTGTCGACCTGTATCGCCTTTGGCTTGACCGTCTGCGACGCTGCCAGCTCTCCCGCCAGCAGGTCGAGGGACATGGTCGCCATCGCAACGGGCAACTGCGCCTGCAACTGCTGCAGGTAGGCAAGCCCGTTGTCGGGCAGCGTCGGGAATTTGGCCTGCGTCAGCACGAGTTCGTTCAGGGCGACCGTGCGCGACGAGGCATCGACGTGGGTGCGTGCGGTACCGAAGACCACGCCGAAAGTCTCATCCTTCGCCCCGTTCGCCTTGACCGAGACGGCAGCGCGGAAACTGAGCGTGTTCCCGGACCAGCTATTCACCTGGGGCAGGTAGATTTCGGCGGATGCATTGGCAAGGGCGACCTGGCGCGGCCATGGATCGGCCTGGATCTGGGTTGGGACCGCGGACTGGTTACCCGCACCAGACCCGCCGGCCTGTCCGGCAAGCTGCGGATCGACTGCGAACGTCTGCATCGGGACATCCATACCCGGGCTGTAGGAAACCGGGGCATTTGGGTTGGCACAGCTCGCCAAACCAATGACGGTCAGGCCAAGCAACGAAGCGGCGAGCCGGGAGCGATTTTTCAGTACCATCTTGCTTGTCTTTCTATCAAATTTGAATATCAGGGAAGAAATCACTTCCCCTCCAGTTCCGCCACCAGCCGGGCCAGATTGGCATTGTCCGGCAACAGCACGGCGGCCTGCCGCGCATAGCGCAGCGCCGCCTGGCGGTCACCAGCCTCGCGGCTGATCGAAATCAGCGCGCTGAGCACCTCAAGGTTGTTGGGATGGCGCTTGTCGGCGCCGCGCAGGGCAGCCAGCGCTTCGGCACGCTTGCCCTCGGCATTCAGCGCAATGGCGTTCACGTAGGCGTAGCGCACATTGTCCGGCGCCAGCCGGGCGGCCTCGGCCAGTTCCCTGTAGGCCGCCGGCTTGTCGCCCTTGCGGATCAAAAGCAGGCCCAGTGCGTGATGCAGGTCGGCATCGCGCGGCATGACAGCCAACCCCTGGCGCAGCGCCTTCTCGCCCTCTGCCTCTCGGCCGAGCTGACGCAGCGCATCGGAAAGATTGACGTAGCCGCCGGCGAATTTCGGATCGAGCCTGATCGCCCGCTCGAAGGCGGCGACCGCCTCGTCGCCACGCCCCTGGCGCAGGCGCAGGTTGCCCAGATTGACGCTGCCCGAGGGCCAGTCGGCCTCCAGCGCCAGGGCATTCTCGTATTCCTGCAGGGCGGCGGCGCGGGCAGCGCGCCGGCCTTCGGGAAGCTGGCTGTCCGGCACGTCGGCGAGGGTATTTGCGGCCTCGATTCGCACCCCGAGCACCGGGTCGGACAACAGGGGCGAGGCACTCAGCACGCGGTTCGCCGGATCCATCGGCGCAACCATGCCGAGCGCGGCGATGCGCACCAACGGGTCGGGGTCCTGCAGCATCTCGCGCGCCGCCTGCAGCGTAGCGGGGCCGGCATGGGGCTGGGCGAGGGTCGCCGCCGTCGCCCGGATGATCGCCGGCGCCGCCGGGTTCCTGGCCAGGTCGAGCAATCTGGGCAGGGCGATAGCGCCCTGGGTGGTCCCCGCGTGCAGCGTCGGGCCATGGCTCGGGCGCTCGCGCCAGGCCTTGCCATACCAGGTGTCCATGGCGTTCGCCGCCCATGCCGGTTTCTTGTCCTTGTGGCACTGGGTGCAGGCATTCGGGCTGCCGATCGATTCCGACAGGTCGGGGCGCGGCACGCGCAGGCTGTGGTCCTGGCGGGCGTGGATGACCATGTAATCCTGGGTTGGCATGTGGCAGGTGACGCACTCGGCGCCCTTGCCGCCTGAGAGGTGCTTGTGGTGCTTCGGCGCATCGAACTCGGCGGCATTGTGGCAGCGCGTGCACAGCGCATTTCCTTCGGCGCGCAGCTTCTGCGCGTGCGGTTCGTGGCAGTCCATGCAGGTCACGCCGTTCTGGTGCATCTTGCTCTGCAGGAAGGAGCTCCAGACGTAGACCTCTTCCCGTTGCTGGCCGTCGGCATGGTAGTTGGGCGCCATCGGCAGCGCGAGGCGATGGCTGTCCTCCAGCGCTGCACCCGCTTTGCCGTCCTCGCTCAGGGTCGAGCGGCGGGCATGGCAGGCGGCGCATGTGTTCATGCCGGTCGTGTCGGCCGGGCGGTCGCGCACGGCGAATTTCGCATCGCCCGACGGGAATTTCCATGCCTCGTTCCAGTGGCTCTTGAGCTTCGCCATGCCCTTGTCGCCCTCTGCCCCATACGGCGCCTTGGCCTTGGCAGCCCAGTCCACATGGTTGGAGCCCTGGCCGTGGCAGGCTTCGCAGGCGACGTTGATTTCGCTGTAGGTGGTCTTGTAGGTATCGCTGGCGGCGTCGTAGCCCTTCTTCAGGTTGGTCGAATGGCACTCGGCGCACTGCAGCGCCCAGTTCTGGTAGCGACCCGTCCAGTGCAGCGGATCCTTGTGGTCGACCTTCTGGCCGGGTTGAAGATGGAACCAGCGCTGGCCGCCCTGATCCTTGGGCCGCGAATCCCAGGCGATCGGCAGCGCCTGATAGCGGCCGCCGGGGAAGGGGATCAGGTATTGCTGCAGCGGATAGAGACCGAAGGTGTAGGCAATTTCGTAATCGGCGAGCTTGCCGTCCGGCCCGTCGGTGCGCACCATGAACTTGTCGCCGCGCGTGAAGAAGGTGGACTCGATGCCGTTGTAGCGGAATTTCGCATTGGCGAAGTTGCCGAGGACGGTCTTGGCGTTCGCCTCCTGCATCGCGAGGTCATGATGCGAGCCCGACCAAGCCTTGTATTCCGGTTCATGGCAGGTCTTGCAGACGGCGGCGCCGACATAGGTCGCAGTTTTTGCCTCTTTTTCGGGGTCGACCGCAACAGGCGACAATGCCGATACTACCGAAGAAGCCGGCGGCGCCTTGGTCGATGTGACATAGACAACGACACCGGCGACCAGCAACAGCGCGATGACGGCGGCGACAAGGCGGTTGCGTATCGGTTTCTGATCGGCGACGGCAGGCGTCGGGGCGGGAGACGAATTGGCTGCCTTGTTTCTGGATTTTTTGGACATTGCCTGTTGCCTGACTCTTGAAGCGATCGGTAAACCGCGAATATTAGTGTTGCCCCTGCGCGCCTGCGGCGGCAAGGAAAGTCATTTTCGGCCCAAATTGGCGGTCGACCGCAGCGGATGCGGAGATCGCACCCCGATCATTTGTCCTCCGGCGCAGTCGCCGCAGGCGCCGCCTCGAAGCTGCCACCGAGCGCCAGCAGCAGCGTGATGCGATTCACCTGCTGCTGGCCGCGCAATTTGACGAGGTCGGCTTCGCTGGTCAGCTGGCCGGTCTGCAGGTTCGACACCCACAGCAGGTCGCGGCGACCGGCCAGATACTGCACGGTGGCGATGCGCACGGCCTCCCCCCGGTCGCCCGCCGCCTGCGCTTCGAACGGCACCCGTTTGGCCAGCAACTGCTCGTTGGCGAGGGCCGTCTCGACCTCACGGAACGCGCGCAGCACCACGCTGCCATAGCGGGCGACCGCCTGTGCCTGCTGCGCCGTGGCAATCTCGACCTGGGCGCGCAGGGCGCCGCCTTCGTAGATCGGCACCTGGACGCCGATCGCTGCCGACGCCAGCCACGGGTTGAGGCGCAACAAGGTCACCAGCAGGTCGCTCGTGCGTCCGCCGATCAGCGATATCGAGAAATCCGGGTACAGCGCCAACTGCGCCGCTTCCGTCTTGCGGAAGGCGGCCAGCACGACCCGCTCCGCCGCCACGACATCCGGCCGCCGTTCCAGCAGGGCCGCCGGTACGCCGGTAGCGGGCATGGCCGGCAGCGGCACGTAGTTCGCAGCCACCGCGATCTCGGCCGCCGGGTAGCGCCCGAGCAGCACCTCGAGGGCGCGCCTGACATCACCATACGCTTCCCTTGCCTTCTCGACGGAACTCTGGGCCGACGCGAGCTTGGCGCTTACGTCGACCACATCAAGGTCGGAGTCCTTGCCGGCCCGGCGCCGCTCCTCGACCAGCCCTTGCAGCTTTCCGTAGAGGCTCACCGCCTGCTCGGCGAGCGCCAGCAGCTGGTGCATCTCGATCGCCAGGTACCAAGTCCGTGCCACCGTGGCCGCCAGCGACTGGCGCGCATAGTCGTAGTCGAGCGCCGTCGCCTCGTAGGCGGCCTCGGCGGATGCCCGTTGTGCCCGCAGCCTGCCCCAGACGTCGAGTTCCCAGCCGACGCTGGCAAAGGCGGCTGTCGAATCGCCGGTGCCGCCCGGGCCTTCGTCGTTGAGCGTGCGCGCGCCGAACGCCGCGTCGACCTGCGGCAGGAGCTGCGCGCCGACCACGGTGACGGTTTGCTGGGCGGCCCGGACCTTCTCCGCGGCCTGGCGCAGGTCGAGGTTGTTGGCCATCGCCTCGGCCACAATCACGTTGAGCTGCGGGTCGTTCAGCGACTTCAGCCAGTCGTCGGCGACCTGGCCTTTCTCCGGCGTCGCCTTCCAGGTCGGCGGGATGCGTGTATCCGCAGATAGCGCCCGGGTGACAACCTCGTCGTGCGACGGCGCGGGTGCCAAGGCGCAGCCGGTGAGCAAGGCCACGGCAACCGCCAGGGTCAGGGTCGAATGGCGCATCAGCCGGAGAATGGATAGATCCAGTTGAACCAGGAGTAAGCGCGCAACATGATCTTGCGCAGGGGGACAAACCAACTTTCCGGATTGGCATAGATCGCTGCACGGCCCTGGGTGCCGATCGGAAACTTCGCCTGATCGGGGTCGTCAAGCTTGATCGCCACGGCGAACTGGCCTTGCGGCAGTGCCGTCGGCACCGCCTGGAAGTTTGGCAGCACGCCGCTCGGCAGCATTTGCCCGGCGCCGCTGCCCTGCCAGATGGCCAGCACCTTGCCCTTGAAGATCTGGCCGGGGTAGAGGTCGATCGCCGCTTCCACTTCCTGTCCCGGTTTGACGTACTTCAGGTTCTCCTGAAAGAAGTTGGCCAGCAGATAGCGGTCGGCGTCGCAGACAAATGACGCGATGGCGCCGATGCGCACGTCGCCGGCCACCATGCCGGGGCGGGCCTGCAGGTTGATGATGTAGCCGTCTTCGGGGGCCACCATCAGGGTGTTGTCGAGGTAGAAGCGCGCCTGGTCGAGTTCGGCCTGGACCGTGGCCACACTCGTGTTGACGCCGTTGATCTCGGACGTGTAATTTAGGACGGCGCGTTGTTCTTCGGCTTGCGCCTCCTTGATGGCTGCGGTATCCGCGGCCACCTGGGCGGCCCACTTCTGCGCATCCTCCTCGGGGCCGGCGCCTTGCTTGGCCAGGTTGGCCGACAGCGTCTGCTGGTACTTGGCAAACTCCAGATGAGCTTTGTTCTTGTTCACCTTCTGCGCCGCCACCTCGATATCGGTCTTCATCACCCGCACGTTCTGCTTCGCCTTGGCGAGCTGGGCCTCAAGCTGCCGGACCTGGTATTCGTACATCCGGTGGTCGAACTGGAACAGCGGCTGCCCCTTCTTGACCGGCACATTGGGCTCGACCAGCACAGCCATGAGATGGGCCGGCTGGGAGAGGCGCGGGGTAAGCTGAATGGTGTGCTGGATCACCCTGGCTTCGGTCGCCAGCGGCGTCATGAAACGCAGGCCAATCAGGAAGATGATCAACAGATGCACCCCGACGAAGGCGGAAACGACGCCCCAGGGGATGCTGAACTTGAGCCACTTGAACTTGAAAAAAACCGCCCAGACCAGGAGGGCGTAGGCAAATACCATAACCAGTCCGGCGATCATGCCTTGCCCTCATCCGGAGCGGACGGGGTCTTGCCTGCCCGCTCGGCCAGTCTATCGGTGGCGGCCTCTGCGGAAGACTCCGCGACGGCGGCGTGCATTGTGAACGGCAGACCACGCAAACGCGCGATCTCCTTGTCGGTTTCGCTGGCCTCTTCGCGCGGAAAACGCCGGATATCGACGATGTCGGTCGGTTTGAAGGCCCAGATCAACGCTTGCATCCACGGATAGACGGTGGGTAGCAGGCCGGCATAGCCGAGGTATTTGACCGCCTCGGCCTCCGGATGTTTGCGCGCCAGCGCGATGCGCCCCGGCAGCCCGGCCAGGAAGAGCCAGGTCACGCCCAACGCGACTACACAAAACATCAGGGTGAGAAACGTCAGGTAGTCCCAGATGTCCAGTTCAAAACCAAGCAGACTTTCCATTGCTAGAGCTCCAGCTTCAACCCTTCCCGTCCTTGAAAGGAATCTCGGCGTCCTTCTCGAAGCGCCCCTTGCGCTTGCGACCGAACGCCCAGATCACGACGCCGATGAAGGCGGCGATGAGCAGCCAATGGTAGATGGTCAGTTCCATGGTGATTCTCCCTTGGTCAAGGTTTCAGAAAAGGAATGTCGCCCCGATAGCCGGCCCGGAGAACCGGACGTCGGCATTCTGGGCGCCGTCGGTGAATCTGTAGGAAAGGCTGCGCCAGGCCAGTGTCACGTTGCCCCAACCGTAGCGGTAGCCACCGCCGAGCAACGCCTGCCACGTAGTGTTGTAGCTGCCGGCGCCGACATCGGCGTAGTAAGGCATGAACCATTTGCCGTCTTCGCCCAGGAGAATCTCACCCTTGACTCCGATAATCCCGTCCCACACGCTGCGGCCGAGTGTAACGCTGCCCTGGCGCCCGGGGAGCACCCCGAGTGCGCCGGCGACGTTCCAGTCCAGCGTCGTGTCCAGGCTCAGGTAACGGGTGCCGGCGATCACGTCCAGATGCCCGTCCTTGCCGTGCCACGCGCTGTAGCCGCCGGCGAGCGTCCATACATCACCCTTCACCGTGGTCGAACTGCCGAGGTCGACGGCCGTCGACAGCCGTCCGAATGGCCCGTTGATGTCCTTGACGGTCGATTTCTGGCCATCGAGGCTCAGATAGATATAGTCAGTGAATACCGACCATTCACCCTTGCGCACCTCGCCGGTGATCATGGCGGCGAACTTGAGGTGGCTGAGGACGGTGTTGGAATCGATGTCGGCGCTAATGTTCCGGGCGACGCCGATGGGGCCATCGAATGAGGTCGAGCCATTGACATTGGGCAGCCAGGCGTAAGGCGTGACGCTGAAATGCCATTCGCCGTCGAACATGTTGACCTCGGCGCTGGCTGGTGCCGCCGCCGCGAGCGCCAGTGCGCCCAGTGCCGTTGCCACGGCGTGTTTCCTGAAACTGTGTGTTTTAGCCATTTTCGATCTTCCGGTTATTGCGCTTATGCCAAGCTGGTCTTACTTCGGGAACATGAACTGCACCTGGGCGCGAATCTGCCAGTTCGGTCCGTTATCCGGCGTGACCACGTTGTAGTAGGCCTGTATCGACGTATTCACGGGCAACTCGCCGAGGTGGAAGATCTTGCCGACGCCGCCGCCGACCGGCACCGTCCACCGCTGG
>Ga0209048_10004237_pt1 | contig 13754 bp, 10 predicted proteins | sample FrelakmetCRP12CR_FD_187146 | JGI IMG/M metagenome (GOLD analysis project Ga0209048, IMG submission 187146) | Freshwater lake sediment microbial communities from the University of Notre Dame, USA, for methane emissions studies - CRP12 CR (SPAdes)... | ecosystem: Environmental > Aquatic >... | reverse complement strand
GCGGATTGAGCGCCTCTAGAATGGCGCCACGCGGAGTCGTGTTGCTCTTCATGCCGATGGGTGAGGTCGGCGACGCCTGCTTCTTGGTGAGCCCGTACACGTGGTTGTCGTGCAGGATCACCGTCATGTTCATGTTGTACCGGATCGCGTGGATCCAGTGCGCGGCGCCGATGCTGCAGCAGTCGCCGTCGCCGGTGTTCACGAACACGGAGAGATCCGGACGCGCCATCTTGATGCCCTCGGCGATCGGGAACGCGCGGCCGTGGATCCCGTGGAAGCCGTAGGTCCTCATGTAGTGCGGGAACCGGCTCGAGCAGCCGATGCCGGACACGAAGACCGTGCGCTCGGGCGCGAGGTCCTCGTCGCGGCACAGCCGCTGCACGGCGGCGAGGATCGCGTTGTCGCCGCAGCCGCTGCACCAGCGCGGCACGCCGCCCTGGTAATCCTCGAGGCTGTGGTGCTCCTCGTGGAGCTTGATGATGCATCGGGTGACCGGGGTCGCCATGGCTACTTTCCCTCGTTGAGCTTCGCGCGGATCGCCTTCACGACGTCGCCCGGCTTGATCGGCTGGCCGCGCGCCTCGCTCCAGCAGTCGATGTCGACCAGGAAGCGCGAGCGCAGCATCAGCGCCAATGCGGAGTAGCGGCGGTTGTCCTCGTCGATCAGTTCGTCCTCGCGCCGGTCGGACCAGTTGTTCTCCACCGTCATGACCTTGCCGAAGCGATGCAGGATCTCGCGGATGCCCGAGGGCATCGGCTGGATGAAGCGCAGGTGCAGCGACGAGACCTTGAGGCCTTCCGCGCGGGCGCGGTCGACCGCCTCCTCGATGATGCCCTTGTTGCTGCCCCAGCCGACCACCAGCAGGTCGCCTTCGGGGTCGCCGTGCACGGGCGGCGTCTTCAGCGTCTTCTGCAGCGCCGCGAGCTTCAGGCTGCGCGCGCGCAGGCCCTCCTCGTTGATCGCCGGGTCATAAGCGACCTTGCTCATGCGGTCGTGCGCGAGCCCGGTCAGCGTGTGCATGCCGTTGGGCTGCCCCGGGATGAAACGGTGCGCGATACCGGTGACGGGATCCCAGTCGTAAGGCCTGGCGCCCTCGGGCACCGGCGTCTGGTCGAGCGGCGGCGCGAGCCAATCCTCGGAGAACTGCGGCCGCGGGAACGGCGCCTGCGCGGTGGCGAGGCTCGCGTCCGACAGCACGACGACGACGGTGTTGAACGTCTCGGCGATCTTGCGCGCCGTGATCATCGAATAGAAGCAGTCCTCGATGTCGCTGACCGCGAGCACGACCTTCGGCGCGTCGCCGTGGCTCCCGTAGACCGTGGTCAGCAGGTCGCCCTGCTCGATCTTGGTCGGCTGGCCGGTCGACGGCCCGCCGCGCTGGACGTTGACGACGACGAGCGGGATCTCCGCCATGACGGCGAGTCCCAGCCCCTCCTGCTTCAGCGAGTAGCCCGGGCCGGAGGTGATCGTCACCGCGCAGCGGCCCGCGTACGACGCGCCGATCGCGAACGCGCACGCGGCGATCTCGTCCTCGGCCTGGTGCACCATGCCGCCGACCCGCTCGAACACGTCCGACAGGTAGTGCGACGCCGACGTGGCGGGCGTGATCGGGTACATCGCACAGATGTCCATCCCCGATGCCAGCACGCCGAGCGCGATCGCCGTGTTGCCGTTGACGACGATCTGCGGCTCCTTCGCGCGCTCCGCGGGAATCGCGTACTTGAAGTCGAGGTTGGTCTCGGCCCACGCGAACCCGGCCTCGAGCAGCCGCACGTTGGTGGCGATGACCTTCTCGTCCTTCTTGCCGAAGATCCGCGCGACCTGGTCGCGCGCGAGCTGCATGTCGAGGCTGTAGATGCTGCACAGCATTCCCAGCACGAACATGTTCTTGCCGCGCCGCGCGTCGGTCATCAGCGCGCGGCACTCGCGCTCGAGCGGGATCTCGATCACCCGGAAACCCTTCTTGACGAGCGAGTCCACCGTCTCGACATACGACGCGACGATCTTCGGGTCCTTGTGCTCGCGCCACGTGCTCTCGAGCAGGATCGTCGCGCCGGGCTTCAGCTCGCCGGCCCGCACGCGGCCCAGCAGCACCTGCTCGTTGAACGCGACGACCAGATCCGTCTCGTCGCCGCCGTTCGTGACCTGTTTCTGGCCGATCCGGATGCGGATGCCGGAGGCGCCCGCAACGCTGCGCGCAGGGGGCTGGATCTCGGCCGGGATGATCTCGACGGTCCAGATCCCGTTGCCGCTGCGCGCGGCGATCGCGCCCAGCGACTGGCCGCAGCGTTGCGCGCCCTCGCCGGAGTCGCTGATCACCTCGACGATGTGCTCGGTCAATATCTTGGCGCGCTTGGCGCTGCCCGGCCCTGACTTGGCGGGTCGGTCGAGTACGGCGGCGTCGGTCATGGAATTGCCTTCTGTTGACGAAAGGGCGCGAGGACGGGTCGGGGTCAGGCGAGACGGATGCGTGCGAAGCCGTGCTCGCGGCGCGGGATGCCGAAGCGCGTGCCGGCCGGGTCGGGCTCGTAGACGGATTCGGTGTCGCGAAGTCCGAGATAGGCCTTCATGCCGCGCGCCGCCTTGCGGCCGGCGCCCATCGCCTCGATGACGGTCGCGGCGCCCGTGACGATGTCTCCGCCCGCGTAGACGCCCGCGATCGATGTCGCGAGGTTCTCGTCGGTCGCGATGTAGCCGCGCTTGTTGAGCTTCAGCTTCGAGGTCTGCCCGAGGATCGGGTTTGCGTTGGTGCCGATCGCGAACACCACCATGTCGGTCTCGAGCTCGAATTCGCTGTCGGGCACCGGCACCGGACGCCGCCGGCCGGACTCGTCCGGCTCGCCCAGTTCCATCCTCACGCAGCGCAGCGCGCGCACGGTCTTGTTGTCGTCGCCCAGGATCTCGACCGGGCTCGACAGCCAGTTGAAATCGACACCCTCTTCTTCCGCGTGGTGGATTTCCTCGACCCGCGCCGGCGCCTCGGTCTTCGACCGCCGGTAGACGCAGTGCACCGAGTCGGCGCCGAGCCGCAGCGACACGCGCAGCGCGTCCATCGCGGTGTTGCCGGCGCCGATCACGGCGACGTGCTTGCCGGGCTTCAACGGCGTGTCGAAATTCGGGTAGTCGCGCGCGCGCATCAGATTGCAGCGCGTCAGGAGCTCGTTGGCGGACAGGACGCCGTTCAGCGACTCGCCCGGGATGCCCATGAAGCTCGGATAGCCGGCGCCGGTGCCGATGAACACCGCGTGGAACCCCAGCTCGGTCACCATCTGCTCGATGGTGAACAGCCGGCCCACCAGCGTGTTGCACTCGAACTTGATGCCGAGCTGCTTCAGCTTGTCGAGCTCGGCGTCGATCACCTCGTTGGGCAGCCGGAAGTCCGGGATCCCGTATTTCAGCACGCCGCCCGGCTGGTGAAACGCCTCGTAGACGGTGACGTCACAGCCGGCCTTCGCCATGTCGGCCGCGCAGGCCATCCCAGCGGGTCCGGCGCCGACGATGCCGACCCTGTATCCCGACGGCTCGATGTACGGGATGTTGGCCCAGCCTTCCTTGATCGCCATGTCGCCGACGAACCGCTCGAGCCGGCCGATCGCGACCGGCTCCAGCGTGTCGCCGACCGTGCACACGCCCTCGCACTGGTTCTCCTGCGGGCAGACGCGGCCGCAGATCGACGGGAGCAGGTTGGTGTCCGTGATGATGTCGTACGCGCCGTGATGATGCTTCTCGACGATCTTCTGGATGAACGCCGGGATGTCGATGCCGACGGGGCAGCCGCGCACGCAGGGCTCGTCGGCGCACTGCAGGCACCGGTCCGCCTCGCGCAGCGCGTCCTCGAGCCGGTAGCCGAGCGAGACCTCGCTGAAGTTGCGCGCACGCAGCTTCGGGTCCTGCTCCAGCACCGGCGTGCGCTCCTGCGGAATCGTCCGGATCGTCTTCTTCTTCGTCGCCATTTCAGTAGTGCTCCGGGTCGTTCCTCGCGGCCGCCGCCGCCAGATCGTCGGCCTGCTTCATCAGCCGGCACGTGTCGTTCCAGTGCTCGAGCGCCATTCGCTCCTCGGCGGTGAAGCGCTTCAGGCGCGCCATCAGGTCGTCGAAATCGACGAGGTGCCCGTCGAAGTCCGGCCCGTCGACGCAGGCGAACTTGATCTGGTCGCCGATCTTGACGCGGCAGCCGCCGCACATGCCGGTGCCGTCGACCATCAGCGGATTGAGGCTCACCATCGTCTTGATCTTGTGCGGGCGCGTCGCTTCGGCGCTGCCCTTCATCATGATCGGCGGGCCGATCGCCACGCATTCGTCGATGTCGGGATGCTTCTCGATCGCGAGCCGGATGCCCTCGGCGACCGTGCCCTTGACGCCGGCCGAGCCGTCGTCGGTGCACACGATCACCTCGTCGCACACCGTCTTGAACTTGTCGTCCCAGAACACCAGGTCCTTGTTGCGGAACCCGATGACGCCGATCACGTAGGCGCCGGCGTCCTGGAAGGCGCGCGCCTGCGGAAACATCGGCGCGACGCCCAGGCCGCCGCCGACGCACAGCACCTTCTTCGCGTGGCCGATCGGACTCGGCACGCCCATCGGCCCCACCATCGCGTAGAGCTTGTCGCCGACATGGCAAGTCTGCTGCATCTCGCGCGTCGTCTTGCCTACCGCCTGGATGACCAGCGTGATCGTTCCCTTGTCGCGATCGAAATCCGCGATCGTCAGCGGGATGCGCTCGCCGTGCTCGGTCGCCATGACGATGACGAACTGGCCGGGCTTCGCGGCCTTCGCCAGCAACGGGTGTCGGACCTCGAGGAGGTACGTGACGTCGGAGAAGTCATTGCGGGCGACGATTTCGAAATTCGACATGGCGAGCGGGCTCGAGTTGGTTACCGGGCGCGCGGGAAGGCGTGCCGGTGATGCGGCGTCGTGGACGGAGGCGAAGCGGACGGCGGCCCCTGGAAGGGCGCCGTGCTCCCGCGCGGAACGCGCCCGCCGACCGGCCGCCTTCGCGAATCGCTGGCGGTCAGTTCACGGTCTGCGTTCAACGCATTGCCTCCTGATGCATTGCCCATCGCTCGGATTCGGCGAGTCGCAACAACGGCGCGCGCGGCACCGATGGGCGTTGGAAGGATGCTACGCCGAGGCACTGCTGCTACAAAGCGCCGCACCCCCGACGGGTTTGATCTGCATCAGGTTTGCCTTAATTCGGGGACCGATCCAACACAATGTGTCGATGAACCGCCGTTCCTGCCGCGATGCGCCGCGTGGCGGGGTCGTTCGAAGGCCGCTCGCCGCGGGGCCTTACAATGAGCGTCGTGTGGCGCCCTGCTCCCGCGGGGACGCCCTACGCAACCGACCGCCCGGAACCGGACCGCGAAATGCCCGAAGCCGCTCCCCCGCCCCTGCGCCTCACCCAGCTCAGCCACGGCGGCGGCTGCGGCTGCAAGATCGCGCCTGCGGTGCTGCGGGAAATCATCGGGCACGGCGTGGCGGGCCTGCTGCCGAAGGACCTGCTGGTCGGCTTCGAGACATCCGACGACGCCGCGGTCTACCGGATCAACGAGCGCCAGGCCATCGTCGCCACGACGGATTTCTTCACGCCCATCGTCGACGACGCCTACGATTTCGGCGCGATCGCGGCGGCGAACGCGATCTCGGACGTATACGCGATGGGCGCGACGCCGCTTTTCGCGCTGGCGCTGGTCGGAATGCCGGTCGACAAGGTTCCCGTCGATACGATCCGCCGCATTCTCGAGGGAGGCGAGGCCATTTGCGCGAGGGCCGGCATCCCGATCGCGGGAGGGCACACGATCGACGCGGCGGAGCCGATCTACGGCCTCGTCGCGATCGGCATCGTCGATCCCGAACGGCTGAAGCGCAATGCCGGCGCGCGGCCCGGCGACCGGCTGGTGCTGGGCAAGCCGCTCGGCATCGGCGTCTACGGCGCCGCGCTGAAGCAGCGACGGCTCGGCCCCGAGCACTACGCGACGATGATCGCCAGCACGACGCAGCTCAATACGCCCGGCATCACGCTCGGCACGATGGAATCCGTGCACGCGCTGACCGACGTCACGGGATTCGGCCTTCTCGGCCACCTGCTCGAAGTGTGCCGCGCCTCAGGCGCCTCCGCCAGGCTCGACTTCGCGCGGATTCCGCTGCATCCGGGCGTGCTGGCGCTCGCCCGCGCCGGCTGCGTGACCGGCGCGTCCGGCCGGAACTGGACCGGCTACGGCAACGACGTGACGCTCGCGGCGGGCACCACCGACGTCGAACGCGCAGTGCTCACCGATCCGCAGACGTCGGGCGGCCTCCTCGTCGCGTGCGCGCCTGAGGCCGTCGGCGAAGTGCTGGGGCTTTTCCGCGCGGAAGGATTTGCCGGTGCCGCCGAAATCGGCGCGATCGCCGCCGGCCCGCCGCGAGTCGAGGTACGATGACGGCGACGCCCCGACCGGACCCGCGATGACCGCCTGGAAGATCGTTTCGCGCGATGACGCGCCCGCGCCGCCGCATCCGGCGCCCGAGCAGTTGCGGGAGCGATTCGCCGCCGTGCGCGCGACGACGCTCGCGCTCGCCGCGCCGCTGTCGGCGGAAGACTGCGCGCTCCAATCGATGCCGGACGCCAGCCCCGTCAAATGGCATCTCGCGCACACGACCTGGTTCTTCGAGACGTTCGTCCTCCAGCGCCACCTGCGCGGATACCGTCCATTCGATCCTGCGTTCCGCGTCCTCTACAACTCGTATTACAACGCGATCGGCGAGCGGCATCCGCGCCCCGAGCGCGGGCTCCTGTCGCGCCCTGCGCTGGATGAGGTCCTTGCGTACCGGGTGCACGTCGAGGCCTGCGCGGGCTCGCTGTTCGCCGCCGCGGGCGCGGACCCGGCCCTCGCGCAGGTCCTCGAGCTCGGGCTGCAGCACGAGCAGCAGCACCAGGAGCTCATCCTGACCGACGTCTTGCATCTGCTGTCGCGCAATCCGCTCGCCCCCGCCTACCACCGGCCGTCGACGGCGCCGTCGCACACCCCGCCCGTGCATCGGTGGATCGCGCACGAAGGAGGCCTCTCCGAGATAGGTGCCGACGGGGCCGGTTTCGCGTTCGACAACGAATCGCCGCGCCATAGGGCGTTCATCGCGCCGTTCGAGCTCGCGTCGCATCCGGTCACCAATCGCGAATATTTCGCCTTCATCGAAGACGGCGGCTACCGCCGCCCCGAGCTCTGGCTCGCGCTGGGGTGGGACCACGTCCAGGCGCACAAGTGGGAGGCGCCGCTCTACTGGGACCGGCGCGACGGGCGCTGGATGTCGTTCTCGCTGGGAGGCCGCGTCGAGGTCGCGCCCGACGCTCCGCTCGTTCATGTGAGCCTGTTCGAGGCCGACGCGTTCGCGCGCTGGGCCGGCGCGCGGCTTCCGACCGAATTCGAGTGGGAGGTCGCCGCGCGCGACGCTCGCGTCGACGGCAATCTCCTCGAGAGCGGCATGCTGCACCCGTCCCCGCCGGATGTGGCGCCCTCCGACGCGGCGCCGGCGCAGGTGTTCGGCGACGTATGGGAATGGACGCAGAGCTCGTACGCGCCCTACCCCGGCTTCGCACCCGCGCCCGGCGCCGTCGGCGAATACAACGGCAAGTTCATGTGCAATCAGTACGTCCTGCGCGGAGGCTCGTGCGCGACGCCGCGCGCGCACATCCGCGCCACGTACCGCAATTTCTTCCCGCCCGAGGCGCGCTGGCAGTTTTCCGGCGTTCGCCTGGCGCGGGGCAGGCGCTGAACGCGCAACCCTATTCGGCGTGGAACACGGCGAAGTCCCCGGCGGGATCCTGCCAGCAGCGGACGTCGCGAAAGCCGGCGCGCACGAGGAGCGCGGCGAAATCGTCCGGCGCGTACTTGCAGGAATTCTCGGTGTGGATGCGCTCGCCCGCGGCAAACGCGCGCGCCTCGCCCGCGAGACGCACGCGCTGCGGCGATGCCGCCTCGAGGTGCATCTCGACGCGGCCGGCCGCGGCGTCGTAGAAGGCGCGGTGAGTCCATTGCGCGGCGACGAAGTCGCTCCCGAGCAGGCGATTGAGGTGATGGAGCGCGTTGCGGTTGAACGCGGCGGTGACGCCGAGCGCGTCCGCATACGCCGCCTCGATTCGCTCTGCGGGCTTCACCGTGTCGACGCCGATCAGCAGCCCGCTGCCGGGCGCGTCGCAGTGGCGCCGGATCTGCGCGATAAAGCGAAGCGCCTCGTCCGGCGTGAAGTTTCCGATCGACGACCCGGGAAAGAAGAACGTCACCGGCACGTCGGTCAGGTCATGCCGCAAATCGAGCCCCCCGGCGAAATCGGTGACGATTCCGAGCATCTCGATCGCCGGGTACTGCGGCGCCATCCTCGCCAGCGCCGCGCCGATCGCGTCCTCCGCGATGTCGACCGCGATGTAGCGCGACGGAAGGATCCCGTCCAGCCATGCCGCACCCTTGCGGCAGTCGCCCGCACCGAGATCGACGAATTGCCTCCCGCGACCGACCGCGCGCGCGATTTCCGCACGATGCGTGTCGAATATCGAGCGCTCCGTTCGCGTCAGATAGTACTCGGGAAGCTCGCAGATCGCCGCGTAGAGCGCGCAGCCCAGCGGATCGTAGAAATACCGCGGCGGAATGCTGGCGGGCGAAGCGCGCAGGCCGGTGATCAGCGCCCGGCGCTCGGCGGCGAGGTCACGCATCAGGCGCCTTACGATCCGGGGGCTCGGCATCATCCTGGTTCCGGTCGGGACGCGTGCCGCCCGTTTCGAAAGCGGCAATGATAGCGCGCGTCTCATCGCACCTGCGATCCTGCGCGCTCGAAATTGCCGTAGGATGACGCCGCGCCCGTCATGACGGCGCGCGTGCACCGGTCGCAGGCCCGGGCACCCCGCCACTCCCGCCGACCGCCCTACCGTGCTTCCCGCCGATTCCCGTGACGACGCGCAACCGGCCGCAGGCCATGGCGCGCACGATCCGCTGGGCCTCTACCGCGCCGCCGACTTCCGGATCGCAGACCGCCCGTCCGTCGACGAGCCGGGCCTGAAGCAGGCGCTGTGGTACTTCCAACAGGAGACCATCGCGCTGCCGGACCCCGGCGCGCCGATCGCGCAGTTCACGCCCGGCGTCACGGTCGACGGCGACCTCCACGGCTGGATCGCGCGCCACCACGATCCCGATGCTCTCGATCTTCCGCCGCTCGTCTGGGTCGCCGCGCCGGGTGTGCTCCCGCATGCGCAGCTGTCGCGCGACGCGACGACGGTCGTCGCCGCCGGCCGGACGATGCCGCTGCGCCTCACGCAGCGGATCGCGCTGAACCGGTCGTGGTTCAACGACGCGTCGGCGGCATTCTTCTCGCGGCGCGAGGTCAGGCTGCGCGGGCGCGTCGACGCCGGCTCGTTCGTCGCCCGGACGGTCTGGCCGGAGGATTTCCGCTTCGAGCGCATCGCCGACGCCTCCGATCTTCCGACGGGCGTACCGCCCGCGACGGCACTGCGCGCGCTCGTTCGTGCGCAGCCGGATGGCGGCGCGCGCAGCCCGTTTGCGGTGTCGACGCTCTGGCGCCGGCGCGCGCTGGAGCCCGACCTCGCGGGCCGCACGATACTCGGCCTCGTTCTGAATGGCGCGCAGGGCGACGATGACGAGGCGCACGGCGGCCACCTGGCGCTCGTCACCGGCCGCGTCGCGCCCGACGGGGCGATCGGCAACTGGCTCGTCAACAATTTCTACGCGCTCGACAGCGAAAGCGAAAAGGGCATCATCGCGGCGCCGGTGCCGCTCGACAATTACCTCGCCGATCTCAACGCGGGGCAGAACTGGTACCGGCCGTCATGGCTGCTCGTGGCCGTGCTCTCGCGCCCGCGCGCCGCCGCGCTCGCCCAGTCGGGGCTGGCACGCGTGTACAACCAGTTCTACCGGCACCAGCTCGTCTACGAGCATCCGACGATGAATTGCGCCGGCATTACCGTCGACGCGCTGCGCGCGCTCGGCTGGAACATCCCGGAACAGGGCTCCACGAATCGACCGCTCGCCTGGGCCTCGCTGCCGTTCACGGCGATGCGCGAGCGCTCGCTCGCGAAGGCGCAGAACGCGTTCGATTATCTGAACGAGGACCGGACCCGGCTGCTGCCCGCCGTGGCCTTCGAGCAGGCGTTCGCGAGCCTCCTCGCGCTGGCGACGGGATACGCGCGAGGAAATGCAGGCGGCGTGTTGGGACACATGCTCGCGGAGGACGTCGACGCGCTGGCGCTGCTGCGATTTCCGCAGTTCCCGTCGAGCCGCGCGTGGGGGACGGCGCCCGCGATTTCGATCCGCGAAATCCACGACCGGCTGCCGCAGGACCGCGCGCAGCTGAAGATCATTCCGGTGCCGCCGCGCCCGTTCCCGTCCGCCCTGCGCGATCCGGACCTGCTTCTCGCACCGATGCGCCCCTCCGAGGTAGCCGCATGTGTCTGGGCGGCGCTCTCGATTGTCGGCATTCCCTGGGTCGCGTGGCGATTGTGGCGGCGGCATCGGCGTCCGGCGCCCGCGTGACGGCCGCGCGCCACCGATCGCGGGTGCGCTCCCCGCTACTTCGACGCGATCAATCCGCGCGCCGCGAGCTGCCTGATGATCAGGTCGGCGAAGCCGGGCGTTTCCGTCGCGACCGACTGCGGATTCAGCGTCTGCGTCGTCGCCGACCAGACGAGGCGCCGCGTCTTCACGTCGTAGAGGCTCGCCTCGACCGACGCGACGTCGTACTGCGACACCTGCGTCACCGGGTACCACGCCGGGCCGTAGAAGCCGCCGTACGGGCCGTAGCCGGGACCGAAGCCCGCGCCCCAGCCCGGACCGCCGCCGGGAACCATCGTCGTCGAGACCTGCGTCTTGGTGTCGACGCCGAGGACGCGAACGACCAGCAGTCCCTGCGCGCCCGACTTCTCGACTGCGCCGGAGAACGGCCCTTCGGCCACGCGCGCGTCATCGGGCATCAGGATGTAACCGGGCACGCCGTCGACGCCGGCGGCGCGCAGCTTCTGCGCGAAGATGTCCTCGAAGACGCGGCGATCGGTAACGTTGGCGCCGACACCGACGACGCCGATCTTCTGCATCGGGCCGCCGGTGTAGGCGGGGTCGAACCACGCCGACTGGATCGACGTCGACTGGCAGCCGGACAGCGCGACGACGAAAAGCGCGGCGACGACTGCGGCGATGCGAAACGGGTAGATCTTCATGAAATGGCCTCGGTCGGGAAACCTGCGAAGCGATGGGCTACGGTGTCGTCAAGCGCTCATTTTCCGGTGAATCGCGCCGGACGTTTCTCGAGGAACGCGGCGATGCCCTCGTTGCGGTCGTGGCTCGCGGCGAGGAGCGCGAACGCCTGCCGGTCCGATGCCAGCGCCTCCGCGAGCGGCGTCTCGAACGCGCGCAGCACCGCCGCCTTCGCCTGCCGCAACGCGAGCGCCGGCTTGCCGGCGAGCACCGACGCGATCTCGAGCGCGCGGGATATCGCGCTTTCGGGCTCGTCGACCTCGACGACGATGCCGGCCGCCAGCGCCGCGTCCGCATCGATAGGCTCGCCGGTCAGCACCATCTGCATCGCCCGTGCCTTGCCGGCCGTCCGCGCGAGCCGCTGGATGCCGCCGGCCCCGGGAATCATGCCGAGGTTGATCTCGGGCTGGCCAAATTTCGCGCTGGTCCCCGCGACGACGATGTCGGCGCACAGGACGAGCTCGCAGCCGCCGCCGAGCGCATAGCCGTTGACCGCCGCGATCAGCGGCTTGGGAAATGCGGCGATCGCGCGCCAGTGCTGCTGCCGCTCGTGCAGCAGGACGTCTATCGGGCCGAGCGTCGCCATCTCGCGGATGTCGGCGCCGGCGGCGAAGCACGCGAGCCCTCCGGTGATCACGACCGCGCGCATGGCATCGTCAGCCTCCGCTGCGGCCAGCGTTTCGGCGATCTCGCGCAACATCCGCGTGCGCAGCGCGTTGCGCGCGTCGGGGCGATGCAGGGTGATCATGACGACGCCGGGCGCCGGGCGCGCGACGAGGATGTCGCCGGGCGAGCCGTCGCGAAGGGCGTCGTTCATCCGTGCATTCTATCGTTTCGGCGGCACGGGCCGGACCGGCCGGCGCGTCAGCGATGCCGGAACACCGGCTTGCGCTTCTCCACGAAGGCGCGCATGCCTTCCTTCCGGTCATCGAGCGCGAAGGTCGAGTGGAATTCGCGCCGCTCGAACAGCAGCCCTTCGGCGAGCGACGACTCGTAGGCGCGATTTATCGCCTCCTTGATCTTCAGCACGACGGGCAGCGAATGGGTCGCGATCTTTGCCGCCACGGCGAGCGCTTCGGTCAGGACGTCGGCGGCCGGCACCACGCGCGCGACGAGGCCGCTGCGCTCGGCTTCGGCGGCGTCGATCATGCGCCCGGTGAGGCACCAGTCCATAGCCTTCCCCTTGCCGACGGCACGCGGCAGCCGCTGCGTGCCGCCCATGCCCGGCATCGTGCCGATCGAAATCTCGGGCTGGCCGAACTTCGCGGTGTCGGCGGCGACGATGAGGTCGCAGGCCATCGCGAGCTCGCAGCCCCCGCCCAGCGCGTACCCCGCCACCGCGGCGATGACCGGCTTGCGGATGGCGCGGATGCGGTCCCAGTCGGTCGTGATGTAGTTGTCGTGCAGCACCTTCTGGTAGTCCCATTCGGCCATCGCGCCGATGTCGGCGCCGGCGGCGAACGCCTTGTCGTTGCCCGTGATCACGATCGCGGAAATGGCGTCGTCGGCATCGAAACGCTCGAGGGCGTCTCCCAGTTCCTTCGCCAGTTCGCCGTTGAGGGCGTTCATCCGCTGCGGCCGGTCGAGGCGCACGAGGCCGACGCGCTCGCGCGTCTCGATGACAATGTTCTGGTAGGTCATGGCGATTCCTGGCGACTGTTGCGGGAAGGACGCGCACGGGGGCCCGGGGCGTGCGTCCGCGGAACGACCGAAGGATGCCTCGGCCACGGCCGGGCGTCGAGTCCCGCCCCGGACGCGCGGTGCCCGCCGGTGGCGTCGGCCGAATCCGCGGCGCGCGCGCCTTCCCCGCCGCGAAACCGCCAGTCCTTTTCCCCGGAGGGAGCCCGGAGCCCGGGCGCCGCCCCGCTCTCCACTCCCGGTCCCGCGCCGGGTCGCCCGGGTGGCGCCCGCGGACGACAGGGGCCGACCCGACGAAACGGGTTGACTTCCAATCCGAAACGCTATGACAATGTGCTATGACATTGGCATGGAACCGGGAGTCGGGGAGGCAGCGGGCGGACGGATTCCCGGGGCCCGACCGCCGGCGCGGCCCGGAAACGTCTGCCAAGGCATTGTTTTTACAGCATAAAATGCCGCGGGATGCAGGCAGCGGCCCCGCGAAGGCAGCGCACCACAGGGACGGCATGGCCGTGTGTAGCCAGTCAAAGGAGAAGCAGATGTTCGCGTACAGACAGGTCTTGTGCTTGGGTTTGGCTCTGGGGGTCGCGGCCTTCGCCGCTACGGCCAATGCGCAAAATGCCGCGAATGGCAAGACTCTGTATCTCGCCAATTGCAATTCCTGCCACGGCTTTCCCAACTATCCGCTCGTGCAGAAGGGCACCACGAGCTCGGTCATCCAGACCGCGATCGCGAGCAAGGTCCCGACGATGAATGTGCCGGCATTGACGGGTCTCACCGCAGCCAACCTGGCCGATGTTGCGGCATATATTCAGTCCGTCGCCAGCGCCGTGTCCGCCAACTATCAGGGGCTGTGGTGGGTCCCTAACGGCGCCGAGAATG
>Ga0209048_10004236_pt1 | contig 13754 bp, 9 predicted proteins | sample FrelakmetCRP12CR_FD_187146 | JGI IMG/M metagenome (GOLD analysis project Ga0209048, IMG submission 187146) | Freshwater lake sediment microbial communities from the University of Notre Dame, USA, for methane emissions studies - CRP12 CR (SPAdes)... | ecosystem: Environmental > Aquatic >... | reverse complement strand
ATCCCTTTGTCGCCAGATACACGACGGCTATCCCGTCGCGACGTTTGCCTGCCGGCATACGGAGAGCGGCGCGATGAATTCGTTCATGCCGGGCACCGGGCTCCTCGTCTCCGGGCTCGATTCGCCGGTTGTGAACCGCCCGGGGGCCGTACGGTTGCGGATCCTCCCGGGGCCGTTCGGCCCCGGGGTCTCTCGCCTTACCTGTCGACCGGATACGCCTCGTGCGTCGGCCAGGGGCGCGGCTCCTCCTTGATTTTCTTCATCAGCACTTCGAGGGCCTTCGAGAGCTGCGCGTCGCGGCCTGTTCCGAAGTCGGCCGGATCGAGATCGACGACGATATCGGGTGTGACACCCTCGTTCTCCACGACCCACGCGCCCTGCGGGTTGTAGACGCGATAGTCGGGTGCCGAGAGCCCTCCGCCGTCGACCATCCCGATCCACATCGACACGCCGACGAGGCCTCCCCAGCTGCGCGTGCCGATCACGGGCCCCATGCCCTTCGCCCGGAAGAGGCAGGGCAACATGTCGCCGCCCGAGCCCGCCTGGCGGTTCGTGAGGCACACGAGGTGCGCGCTCGTCGCGAGCCACGGCGACACGTAGTCGTGCGAATAGCGCCGGGTCCAGTATAGGAGCGGTTTCTTGCTTAGCCGCTCAAGGAAGATATCGGGGTCGAGCCCGCCGGCGTTGAAGCGCCCGTCGACGATGATTCCCTTCTTCGTCGTCTGCGAGTAGAAGTAGCGCGGAAAAAGCGCGGTCGAGCCGGTGTAGGTGTCGGGCAGGTGGATATAGCCGACCTCGCCACCCGATTCCTTATCCACGAACCGGCGATTCCGCTCCACCCAATCCATGTATCGCAGCGTGGATTCGCTCCTCACCGGCTTGACGACGACGGTGCGCGCCCCTTGGAGCGTCGGCCTGTCGTTGACCGTGAGCTCGACGGGCTTCCCCGCGAGATCGATGAAATATGAATAGACGCTGCGGTTCGCCGAGACATTCTGATCGTTCACCTTGAGGAGGTACTCCCCCTCCTTGACCTGGATACCGGCGCCGACGAGGGGCGGCCTCTCCTCGACGTTCCAATCGACGTCGCCGTAGATTTTCTGGAAGCGATAGAGTTTCGCCGCCTGGTCGACCTCGTAGTCCGCGCCGAGAAGGCCCACGCCGACCCGGTTCGCCTTGCGCTCGATATCGCCGCCGAAAACGTACGTATGCGACGTGTTCAGCTCGCCGATGAGCTCCCCGATTGTATACTGAACGTCCTGGCGACACGTCGCGCGCTCGAGCATGCGGCCGTATTTCACGCGCATCGCCGGCCAATCGAGGCCGTGCATGTTGGGCTCATAGTAGAAATCGCGCTCCATGCGCCACGATTCGTTGAATATCTGTCTCCATTCGTCGAGCGGCGCGAATTCCATCTCTACGCGGGCGAGACTGATCGACTCGCCCTTGCTGTCCTTGGCGGAGGCGTCGATCATGCCGACGTCGTCCCCTCTCTTGTAGATGATGGTCGAGCCGTCGGCTGACAGCGCGTAGGCGTCGATTCCTTCGATCACCGCGCTCTCCTTCTTGTCCTTGAAGGAGAACGAATAGAGGTTGCGCGGCCACGCGTCGCGGAATTCGAAACGATTGAAATCCCCTTCGTCCTTGTTGATATAGAAGACGGCGTCCGCGTTCACGGCGAGGAAGCGGTAGTTGCCGCGCGGGAGAGGGAAGGTCTCGAGCCGCCGGCTGAGCCCGTCGAAATCGATTCCGACGAGCTTTTCCTTCGCGGCGCCTTTCCCGTCCTTGGCCCCGGGCTTCGCCTGATCCTTCGCATCTTCTTTCGCGGGGAGAATCGGGAACAGCGCCGGGCCGTCTTTCCTCAGGGTGTAGCTGTAGAGCCCTGCGAGCTTCTTGTAGACCATCTCCCATTCGAAATCGCAGAACGTGGGATCGAATCGGCGGTTGGAGACGAATATCAGGTGCTCGCCGTCCTTGGAGAATACGGGATGGAAGTCGTTGAACTCGCCGTCCGAGACGCAGCGAGACTGATTCGTCTCCAGCGAGTAGATGTAGATTTCGTCGACGAGCGACTCGCCCATCTTGGCGTAGGCGATAAAGCGGCTGTCGGGGGACCACGAGAAGTCGTAGATGTCCTTCAGCTCGAGAGAGATATCCACGTTCTGGTAGTCGGCTTTGTCGACCTTGGTGATCTTCTTCGAGACGACGTCGATGAAGGAGAGGGTCAGGGTATGATCGGTGAATGCGATTTTCTTCCCGTCCGGCGACCAGCGCAACGTGTGACGGTGGCCGCTCTCGAAGCCGGTCAGCTTCTGCGCGGCGCCGGCGCATCCCGCGTCGATCGTGTAGAGATTGTATTCGCCGTCCGCGTCGGAGAAATAGGCGATCGTCGTGCCGTCGGGGGACCATACCGCGTCTTTTTCCCGCACGCCCGAAGTTCCCGTCAGATCGCGCGTGATTCCGTCCTTGCGCGGCACCGTGAATATCTCTCCACGCGCCGTGAGGAGCGCGGTCTTCCCGTCCGGCGAGCAATCGACGCCCGTCACGTAGTCGCCGACTTTCTTGAGATACGGACGCAGCTCCGGCGCGTCGGCACGGACCTCTATGGGGATGCGCCTCGTCTCCTTCGTCTTCGTATCCAGGAGGTACAGGTCTCCACCCAGTTCATAGACGATCCTGTCGCCGTCCGTGCTCGGACGCCGCACGTCGTATTCCGCGGCCGTGTATTTCGTAATCTGCTCGAGCTTCTCCGTCTTCGTGTCGTAGACCCAAATATTGAGGACGCGGTCGCGGTCGGAGTTGAAATAGATCCTGTCGCCGATCCACATGGGGCTCGCGTCGATGGCGTCGGAGCTCGTGATGTTCTTCTCTTTCTTCGTCGCGGAATCGTAGATGTAGATATCCGGCGCGAGGCCGCCCCGGTATCTCTTCCAGGTGCGGGTATCGACGGAGATCTTGCAATAGGCGATTCTCTTTCCGTCGGGGGAGAAGCAGCCTTCCGCCGCCTCGGGGAGAGGCACCTCTTCGAGGCCGCTCCCGTCAGGGTTCACGAGGAACAGGTGGCTGAATCTCTGGAAGCTGTCGCGGGTCGAGGCGAACAGGATCTTGTTCGTGGCCTTGTCCCAGCCGATCACGATGTCGGCGTCCGGATGATAGGTCACGCGCCTGATGTTGCCGCCGTAGATGTCCATCACGTACACGTCGCTGTTTCCGTCGTACTGCCCCGTGAACGCGATGAGGGATCCGTCCGGCGAGAACTTCGGATAGAGCTCTTCGCCGTCGTGTATGGTCAGCCTCGTGGCGACGCCCCCCTGGACGGGGGCGATCCATATGTCCTCGCCGGCGACAAAGACGACGTTGTTGCCGTGGACGTCGGGAAAGCGCATAAGGAAGTTGTGCGCCGCGCCCTGTCCAAAGCCCGCCGTCGCGCAGAGCAGCACGAGCGCGATCGTATGCCCCGCGAGGCGGATCGCTCCGCCGAACCCCGCTCTCCCCGGCCCGAATGACGCATGCATAATCGCTCCTTTCGATGGGCACGATTGGTCCACACGATAGAATGGATTGATTCGAAACCGGTCTCCCCGACAGAAGCGCGTGTTCCTGACGGCGCTCAGTCCTGCTTCCTCTTTTCCATGAAGTACTGCAGGAAGTCCACCGGCACCGGGAAGAGGATCGTCGAGTTCTTCTCGGCGGCGATCTCCGTCAGGGTCTGGAGATACCGGAGCTGCACCGAAACGGGCTGCGGCGCCATGACGGCGGCGGCATCCCGGAGCTTTGCGGAGGCCTGGAACTCGCCGTCGGCGTGAATCACCTTCGCGCGGCGCTCGCGCTCGGCCTCAGCCTGCTTGGCCAGCGCGCGCTTCATTCCCTCGGGCAGGTCGACGTCCTTCACTTCGACGGCGCTGACCTTGATGCCCCAGGGATCGGTCCGCTCGTCGATGATTTTCTGCAGCATCTGGTTGATTTTCTCGCGGTTGGAGAGGAGGTCGTCGAGCTCATGCTCGCCGAGTATCGAGCGCAGCGTGGTCTGCCCCATCTGCGAGGTCGCGTACAGGTAGTTCTCCACCGCGATGATGGCCCTCTCGGGATCGAACACCTGAAAATACATCACGGCGTTGACCTTGACCGAAACGTTGTCCTTGGTCACGACTTCCTGCGGAGGGACGTCGAGGGCCACGGTGCGCAGCGTGACCCGGACCATTTTCTCGAACATCGGAATGAGAAGGATGAGCCCGGGGCCCCTGACGCCGACGAACCGGCCGAGCCTGAACACAACGCCCCGTTCGTATTCCCTGAGTATCCTGACGCTGTTCCCCAGAATGAAAATGACGAGCAGCACGACAACGAGCAATCCGATAGTCATGATAGTCTCCTTTCCGGTACCTCCGCCGCCGCGCGGCGTACAACAGCGACTCCTATTTCTCTTCTTCCACCTTGAGCGACATTCCCTTGACCTCGACGACCCGGATCTTTCTTCCCTCCAGGATCTCCGCGTCGGAAAAGGCGTTCCAGTGGGCTCCCGCCACGAAAACGCTGCCGCCGTTCCTGTTCACGGGGGTTCGCGCGTCCCCCTCCTGCCCCACGAGGGCGGTGCCGCCCGACGTGGGCTTCCTGCGCAAGCCCCGGATCGACAGCACGACACCGACGACGAAGAAGGCGCCCGTGACGAGTACCACCGGGATGATGACCTGGAGCGACGCGCGCAGCGCGGGATCGGGGTCGTTGAAGAGCATGATCGAGCCGAAAGTCATTGCAATCAGTCCTCCCGCTGTCAATACCCCGTGCGTCGCCGCCTTGATGTCCACGATGAAGAGCACGAGGGCCAGGATAATGAGGAGCATTCCGGCGTAATTCACGGAGAGCGCCTGAAAAGCGAAGAATGCGAGGATGAGGCATATCGTGCCGACGACCCCTGGCAGAATGGCTCCGGGGGTCGACAGCTCGAAGTAGAGACCCAAGAGGCCGAGCATAAAGAGGACGTAGGCGATGTTGGGGTTCGCGATGACGGCGAGGAGCCGGTCGGTCCAAGTCATCTCCATCGTGACGATCGAGGCGTTCTTCGTGTGAAGGACCACGGATCCGCCGGCGGTCGCCACGGTGCGTCCGTCGATCGCCTCGAGGAGCGCCTCGGTTGAAGGCGCGATAAGATCGATCACGTGGAGCTTCAGGGCCTCGGTCTCGGGGATCGAGACGCTCTCTCTGACCGCCTTCTCGGCCCACACGGCGTTTCGGCCGTGCTTCGCGGCGATGGCGCGGATGTACGCCGCGGCGTCGTTGACAACCTTGCCGGCCATGATCGAGTCGATCTTGCCGGGGATGCCGATGGAAACGGGGTGGGCCGCGCCGATATTGGTGCCCGGCGCCATGGCGGCGATGTGAGAGGCGACCGTGATGAAGACTCCCGCCGAGGCGGCCCGCGAACCCGACGGCGCGACGTAAACGACGACCGGCACGGTCGAGGACATGATCGCCTTGACGATTGTTCTCATGGATTCATCGAGACCGCCGGGTGTGTCCAGCTCGAAGACGACGCACTCGGCCTTCCGGGCTTCCGCGCGCTCTATTGCATGGACCATATACCTCGCCGAGGAGGGTCCGATGATTCCATCCATCCTCACGACGAGCGCGTCGCCGGCGTTGGCGCCGGGAGCGGCGCCGGCGATGAGTATCCACAGGAGAGCTAGTGTTCCCTTCATGGGCATAGACCTCTGGAGTAATGGGGTATCCGCCTTCAGCCGCCCATTGTGGCCCACGCGGGGGTTCCGAGTCAAGATATATGGCGGGTGCCCCCCCCAAAGCGGTCCCCGGCATGAAAATGCTTGAAAATGCCGCGCACTATCCCTGATATTCAGAAGACCAATGAAGATCAATCAGCTCATTCGGCGCAAGAACCTCGACAGGATACGGGAAGACGCGGAGAGCTCCAGCGCCATTCACCTGAAACGCTCCCTCGGGCCATGGGATCTCGTCTCCCTCGGCATCGGGGCCGTGATCGGCGCCGGGATATTCGCCGTAATCGGAACGGCGGCCGCGGGGGGAGCGAGCCATCACGGCGCGGGACCGGCGGTCTCCCTCTCGTTCGTCATCACGGCGGTCGCGTGCGCGTTCTGCGCCTTCTGCTACGCGGAGTTCGCGGCGCTCGTGCCGATCGCGGGAAGCGCCTACACCTACTCGTACGCCACGCTCGGCGAGATGATCGCCTGGATCGTCGGATGGGATCTGATTCTCGAATACGGTATCGGGAACGTCGCCGTCGCGATCGGATGGGCGGCCTACTTTCACCAGCTCTTCGCGGGGCTCGGGGTCAACATTCCCGCGTGGCTCTCGGTGGACTATCGCAGCGCTCACCAGGCGGCGCAGGCCGCGCTCGCCGGGGGAGGCACGGTGCCTCCCAATCTCGCCCTCGCGCTCGAGGCGTGGAAGACGGCCCCCATGGTCTCGGGATTTCACGTCATCTTCAATCTGCTGGCGGGGGGCATCGTCGCCTTCGTCACGTGGATCCTCGTTCTCGGCGTCAAGGAATCGGCGCGGTTCAACAACGTCATGGTCGTGCTCAAGCTCGTCATTCTCGCGTTCTTCATCATCGTGGGCGCCAGGTTCGTGAAGCCCGCGAACTGGTCCCCATTCATGCCGAACGGATTCACGGGGGTGTGGATCGGCGCGAGTCTCATCTTCTTCGCCTTCATCGGGTTCGACGCCGTTTCCACCGCCGCCGAGGAATGCCGCAATCCGGGGCGAGACTTGCCCATCGGCATCATCGCCTCGCTCGCGATCTGCACGGTCATATACGTGGCGACGGCGGTGGTCCTCACCGGCATCGAACCGTGGCAGAGGCTCGGCGTCGCCAATCCCCTCGCCGCGGCCTTCTCGAGCATCGGGCTCAACTGGGCGGCGGGAATCGTCTCGCTCGGCGCCGTTATCTCGATGACGGCGGTCCTCCTTGTCTTCCAGCTCGGCCAGCCGCGGATATTCTTCGCGATGTCGCGGGACGGACTTCTCCCGAAATACTTCGCCCGGGTTCATCCGAAGTATCACACGCCGCACGTGACGACCATCTGGAGCGGCGTCCTTGTCGGAACGATAGCCACCGCAACGAATATCAACGAGATGGTGGAGCTCACGAACATCGGAACGCTCTTCGCGTTCGTCCTCGTCTGCGCGGGGGTCATCATCCTGCGCCGCACCGACCCCGGCCGTCCGAGGGCGTTCAGGACCCCGTTCGTGCCGGTCATCCCTTTGCTCGGGATCGCCATGTGCGTATATTTGATGTTGGGCCTCCCCGCGGTCACATGGATGCGATTCGGCCTCTATCTCGCGGCGGGGCTCGGGCTCTACTTCGCGTACGGGTTCTGGCACAGCCTTTTGAAGAAGAACGCCTGAGGCACGGCCATGGACGCCATCAGCGTCGAAAACCTCAGCAAGCAGTTCAACGGCCTCGCGGCCGTCGATCGCGTCTCCTTTTCCGTCGGAGAGGGGGAGCTCTTCGGGCTCCTCGGCCCCAACGGCGCGGGCAAGACAACGACTATAAACATGCTCTCGACGCTGCTGCGGCCCACCTCGGGGAGCGCGCTCGTGGCGGGCTTCGACGTCTCGCGGAGCCGCGACAGCGTGCGCAAGAGCATCGGCATCGTCTTCCAGGAGCCCGCGCTCGACATCAAGCTCACCGGCCGGGAGAACCTCGAATTCCACGCGATGATGTACGGGATCGACAAGGTCGAGCGGAGACGGAGAATCGACGAGGTTCTCACGCTCGTCGAGCTCACGGACAAAGCGCGGGTTCTCGTGGAGCACTACTCGGGGGGCATGAAGCGGAGGCTCGAGATCGCGCGCGGGCTCATCCAGCAGCCGAAGGTTCTGTTCCTCGACGAGCCGACGCTCGGCCTCGACGCTCAGACGAGGCGCAATATCTGGGACTACATCAGGCGGCTGAACAAAGAGCGCCGCGTGACGATCATCCTGACCACCCACTATATGGAGGAGGCGGACTATCTCTGCGAGCGGATCGCGATCATGGATCGCGGCGTGTTCGTGGCGCTCGATGCCCCCACGAGGCTGAAAGACCTGCTCGGCGGCGACGTCGTCTGCCTGGAAGTTGAGGGGGACCCGGAGCCGCTCCTCGCCGAGATCAAGACCGCTCCGTGGATCAAGACTTACAGCCGCCATGAGGACACCCTGAACCTCACGATGGAAAAGGGAGAGCGGCGCATTCCCGAGCTCGTCATGATGGCGCAGAGACGCGGAATCACGGTTACGAGCGTGCAGCTGCGGAAGCCGAGCCTCGAGGACGTTTTTCTCCATTTCACGGGCCGCACGATCCGCGAGCAGGAGGCGAGCGCCGACGAGCGCAATCGCGCGAAAATACCGGGGCACGGGATGGGGAGGCGGCGGTGATCAACTGGACGGCGATCTACGTCATGTGGCTGCGCGAGATGAAGCGGTACACGAGGGCCAAGTCGCGCGTCTTCGGCTCGCTCGGGATGCCGATCTTCTTTATGGCCTTCCTCGGACTGGGATTCAACCGGATGGCCGTGCCCGGCGTCTCGGGCGGAACGAACTACATCCATTTCCTTGTGCCCGGCATCATCGGCATGACGCTCCTTTTCTCCTCGACGATGCAGGGGCTCTCCGTCCTGTGGGACCGGGAGTTCGGCTTTCTCAAGGAGATCATGGTCGCCCCTGTGAGCAGGTTCTCGCTCGTCCTCGGGAGGATCGCGGGGGGCATCACGACGGCGCTCATCCAGAGCATGATTCTTCTCGTTCTCTCTCTTTTCATGGGGTTTCGGGTGGCGGGCGCCGGCTCCTTTCTTCTCGCGCTCGTCTTCATGCTGCTCATCGGATTTACCTTCATCGGGCTCGGACTCATCTTCGCTTCCAAGATGAAGGACATGCAGGGCTTCAGCATCGTTATGAACTTCATCGTCTTTCCGCTGTTTTTCCTGTCGGGCGCTCTCTACCCGCTCGGCAATCTCCCTATATATGTCCGGGTCCTCTCATACGCCGATCCGCTCACCTTCGGGATCGACGGCCTGAGGGGCTCCCTTATCAACGTTTCCACGTTCCCGATCGGCGTGGACGCCGCCGTCATGGCCGGTTTCTCGCTCATCATGGTCTTTCTCGGGGCATATTTCTTCGAGAGAACCGAGAGCGCGTGAGGTGAACGGAGACTTCGCATGATACGGTTTGAACTGAGACTGCTTCTTCTCTTCACCGCGTTCTTCATCGCGGTCGTCGGGCTCGTGCTCGCGATCGGCATGCGGACGGAGCACCAGCTCGTCGACGACGTGGAGAAGGATCTCATGAATATCGTCAATACGGTGCGCTTCTCGACCCAGAAGCTGTCGGCCGAGCGCGGAGCCGATCGCGCGGCGCTCGAGCGGTTCATCGGAGTCGCCCAGCAGAACAAGGCCATTCGAGAGATATCCGTCGTCGGGAGCACCGAGGAGGTCATCGCGAGCAGCAACCCGAAGGAGGTCGGCCAGCATCACGCCCTGTCCGGCCAAGAGATCGTGGTCCGCGAGCAGGTCGGAAGCCAGAAGCGCGTCCCCCACAAGGTGCATTACGACATCAGGGTTCCGTTGTTCAGGGGGGACCATGTGGTCGGCTTGGTCCAGGCGTACCTCGAGGTGGAGGATTACCATTACCTCCTGCGGCAATGGTATTTCAAGAACCTTCTCATCGCGGCGGGAGCGATGCTCTTTGCCTTCGCCGCGGTGTTCATCGTGATCAACCGGCTGAATCGTCCTCTGCGCCGCCTCGTGGCCGCCGCGGATCAGGCGGCCTCCGGCGACCTGACCGTTCATCTTCCGCCCGGTCAGCGGGACGAGATGGGGAAGCTGACGCAGTCCTTCAACGAAATGATCCAGAAGCTCGCCGAGCAGCAGGAGCTCGAGAGCAAGCTCAGGATCCTCGAGCGGCGCGCCATGCTCGTCGAGATGACGTCGAACCTCGCTCACGAGATCCGCAACCCGCTCAATCTGATCAATCTCACCGCGGACCATCTCGGCGGGCAGTTCCAGCCGGACGGCGACGAGCGGCGGAAGGCGTTTCAGGAGCTGATCCAGGCCCTCAAGACGGAGGTCCGGCAGCTCAACCAGATGGTGACCGACTTTCTCAACATCGGGCGCCCCTCGAAGATCAAGCGCACGCGTTTCGCTTTCATGGAGCTCTTCGGGGAGGTCGAGCGCGCCGTGAAGATTCAGCTCCTCTCGAAGGAGATATCGTTCGAATGCTCGGGCTGCACCGAGCTCGAGATGTCCGCCGACAAGGAGCAGATGAGGCTCGTGATCCTGAATCTCCTCTTGAACGCGATACAGGCCGTTCCCCAGAACGGGCGAATTGTGATCGGTGTGGAGCGCTCGGCGGGCTCGGGGGAAACGGTGATATCGGTGACCGACAGCGGCCATGGCATCCCGCCGGAGGATCTCTCCAATATCTTTGAACCGTATTTTACAAAGCGTCCGGGCGGCACTGGCCTCGGGCTCGCTCTCGTGAGGCGGGCGATCGAGGAGCACGGAGGCAAGATCCGCGCCTCCAATACCCCGGAGGGCGGCGCCCGTTTCGAAATCACGCTGCCGGGGGAGGCTCTGAGCGATGGCAAAAGTGTTGATCGTCGATGATGAGGCCGGCCAGCGCGGCATTCTCTCGAAGATCCTCAAGGCGGAAGGGTACGAGCTCTTCGAGGCGTCGAGCGTGCCCGAGGCCCTGCATGTGATCGAGGAGAGCGACCCCGCGATCGTACTGAGCGATCTCAAAATGCCGGGGAGAGGCGGGCTCGAGCTCATCGAAGAGGTGTCAAGGCGTCCCTCGCCGCCCGAGATCATCGTGATCACTGCTTACGGTTCGGTCGATACGGCGGTCAAGGCGATGCGCCTCGGCGCGTACCATTACCTGACCAAGCCGATCGAGCGAGACGAACTCCTCCTCGTCGTTCAGCGCGCGGCGGAGAAGCGCGCGCTGCGTCTCGAGGGCCAGCAGATGAAGCAGGAGCTCGCGCGGAAGGCGAGCGGGGGGCTCATTGCGCAGTCCGCCGCGATGCGGCACGTTCTCGATATGGTCGCGAAGGTGGCGGTGAGCGACGCGACCGTGATGATCAGGGGGGAGTCCGGGACGGGGAAGGAACGCATCGCGCAGATGATTCACTATCAGAGCCCGCGCGGCACAAAGCCGATGCAGAGCATCAACTGCGCGGCGTTTCCCGAGACGCTCCTCGAATCGGAGCTCTTCGGCTACGAGAAGGGAGCCTTTTCCGGCGCCCAGAGCCGGAAGATCGGGATCGTCGAGGCGGCCTCTCGCAGCACCCTCTTTCTCGACGAGGTGGCCGACATGCCGCTCAGCACCCAGGCTAAGCTTCTTCGCGTGCTGCAGGAGCGGGAGATACGGAGGCTCGGCTCGACGAGAAGCATCCCGGTGGACGTCCGCGTCATCGCCGCGACGAACAAAAATCTCGAGGAGGAGATTCGAAACAAGACGTTCCGGGAAGATCTCTACTACCGCCTGAACATCATTCCCATTCTCATACCGCCTCTCCGGAAGCGGAAGGAGGAGATCCCCGCGCTCGTGGAGCACTTCATCGCGAGGTCGGGACGTCCGAAGTCCGTTGACGGCGAGGCGATCGCGCTTCTCATGCAATACGACTGGCCCGGCAACGTGCGTGAGCTCGAGGCGGTGATGCAGCGGATAGCGGTGCTCTCGTCGAACGACACGATCACGGTCGACGACCTTCCGCTCGAGCTGCGGGAAGGCACGGGGCCGCTCGCCGAGACCCCATCGAAGCTGCCCCCGGAAGGAACGACGTTCGGAGAATGGGAGCGCGGCATTCTCCTCGAGGCCCTCCGCGAGGCCAACGGCGTGATGGCCGATGCCGCGAAACGGCTCGGGATGACGTATCGCACTTTTCAGTACCGCGCGGAGAAGTTTGGACTGAGAGGGAATTGACGTTTTGGTATAGAGCCGTATACGATTTGGGTTAGAGACCCTCCTGAAGCGGAGTCATTCAAGCCTCACGCGGCACACTCGCTCAGTTGCAACTTACTATTAAATAATAAGATATGATATGGTTTATAAAGGCCGGTCTTCTTGGCACTCATTATGTTATGTCCGTACATCGAGACTAGGGTTTCGGTAGACAGGAACACTCCAGGAGGAGGTCCGGAATGAAGAAGGTTATGGTTCTCGTTCTCAGTATCGCGGTGGCTTTGGCCTTCGCGAGCATGGTCATCGCGCAGACGAATCCCCCGGCAAAGGCGCCCGCCGTGAGCAAGGCGACTCCGCCCGCAAAGGCAATGCCCGCGAAGGAAATGAAGATGGGTGCCTCGATGGCCGATACGGCTACCACCAAGACCACCGCTGCCAAGCCGGCAGCAGTCGCGAAGCCGGCAGTTCCGAAAGAGAGAAAGCTCACGGGTACGGTTGTCTCCGTCGATGCCGTTGCCAACACGATTGTCGTGAAACACAAAGACCTCGACAAGACCTTTACGCTCGACCCCGCGGCGAAGATCATGATAGCCGGCAAGGAAGCCAAGCTGGCTGACATTCAGAAGGACGCGAAGGTCACCGTCGTGTACAAGTTCGACGGAAAGAAGAGAGTAGCGCTCGCGATAAAGTAGTCCAAAGGTTCGGGGAGGTTCAGGAGCAGCAGAGACCCCGATAACCCCCAGAATGAGGCGCTCCGCTGAAAGGCGGGGTGCCTCATTCCTTTTCTGTCGATTGGCCCGCCGGTACATTCAATCACGTAAAATTAAATATAACAATACGTTACACATCTTTCCGGGGGGGTGCGTGGTACGCTTCATGCTTGTATATTCAATGTCAGGGACCTCTCCATTGACAACCTGGAGGTTATCACGTGAAGAACGTATTGATTCTGCTACTCATGGCGCTTTCGGCCATCTGCGCATGCAGCAGGGACGAGAGCCCTGTGAACATAACGAAACACGCTCCGGAAACGCCCGATGCGTCTATCGTCGTCGCAAACTGCGATACGCTGAAAGCCGCGGTCGAGCGGTTCGCCTCGGAGAATGGCGGTATCTATCCGGCAAACGTCGGTGTTGACACGTCGCGCGCGGGGCATACGGTGCTCGAGCTCCTGCCTGCGGGCGGCCTCGAGAACCCGTTCACGAAGAGCAAGGTAGCGCCTGTGAATGGCGCCGCCGACAGCCCTGGCGAAGTGGGCTACGTTCCCGTGGCCCAGGACGGATGGAACGTCGGCTACGTCGTCACCGGCTTCGGGGCGACTGCGCTCGTCGCGGAGCTCTCGAACCTCGGCTCGCCCGAAGAGGCGATCGTGATCGCGAACTGCTTCCTCGTCCGGCAGGCGGTCGAGGAAATCTACAGTTCGCGCGGTCAACTCTATCCCGGCGACAACCCGAGCGATGTATGGCCGTATCTCCATTTGGGGTCATCAATCGTGAACCCCTTTACGGGGCTCGACCAGCAGGTCGTGGGCCGGACCGCAAGCTCACCCGGCGAGATCGGATACGTTCTGATATTGCAGCATGGCGTCAGGGTCGGCTATGTCATAACCGGCTACGGTGCGAGCTCCGTCATTCTCGCGCTCACGAATCTCGGGTATTCACGCGATCAGGCGATTGTCGCATCGGGATGCCGAACGGTGCAGCTCGCGGTCGAAGAGCATGCGGATGCACACGGCGGCCTCTATCCCAGTTCGACGCCGTGCCCATCCGGAGTCGCGTATGAGGCGATTCGGAGCAACGGATGGGACATCGGATACGAGATCAGAGGCTCGGTGCAAGGCG
>Ga0209048_10004235_pt1 | contig 13761 bp, 12 predicted proteins | sample FrelakmetCRP12CR_FD_187146 | JGI IMG/M metagenome (GOLD analysis project Ga0209048, IMG submission 187146) | Freshwater lake sediment microbial communities from the University of Notre Dame, USA, for methane emissions studies - CRP12 CR (SPAdes)... | ecosystem: Environmental > Aquatic >... | reverse complement strand
TCGTCGCCGGCGTTCTGCACGATGATGCGGATCGGCTCTTCGATCGCGCGCAGCACGATCTTGATGCCGGCTTCCTGGTCGTGGTTGTCGCCCTTGATCTTGCCCGCGGCCTGCTTGGCGCGCAGCAGCGCGACGCCGCCACCGGCGACGATGCCTTCTTCGACCGCGGCACGGGTCGCGTGCAGCGCGTCTTCGACACGGGCCTTCTTTTCCTTCATCTCGACTTCGGTTGCCGCACCGACCTTGATCACCGCAACGCCGCCGGCCAGCTTGGCCACGCGTTCCTGCAGCTTTTCACGGTCGTAGTCGCTGGTGGCTTCCTCGATCTGGACGCGCACCTGCTTGACGCGTGCTTCGATGTCGGCGCTGGCGCCATGGCCGTCGATGATCGTCGTGTTTTCCTTCGCGACTTCGACGCGCTTGGCTTGGCCCAGGTCGGCGAGCGTGGCCTTCTCGAGCGTCAGGCCGACTTCCTCGGCAATGACCTTGCCGCCGGTCAGGATCGCGATGTCTTCGAGCATGGCCTTGCGGCGGTCGCCGAAGCCGGGTGCCTTGACGGCGACGACCTTGAGGATGCCGCGGATCGTGTTCACCACGAGCGTCGCGAGCGCTTCGCCTTCGACTTCCTCGGCGATGACGAGCAGCGGACGGCCCGACTTGGCCACCTGCTCCAGCGTCGGCAGCAGGTCGCGGATGTTGCTGATCTTCTTGTCGTAGATCAGCACGTACGGATTGTCGAGGATCGCGCTCTGCTTGTCGGGGTTGTTGATGAAGTAGGGCGACAGGTAGCCGCGGTCGAACTGCATGCCTTCGACGACTTCGAGTTCGCTCTCGAGGCTCTTGCCGTCTTCGACCGTGATCACGCCTTCCTTGCCGACCTTGTCCATCGCGTCGGCGATGATCTTGCCGATCGATTCGTCGGCGTTGGCCGAGATCGCGCCAACCTGGCCGATTTCCTTGCTGGTGGTCGTGGGCTTGGACTGCTTCTTGAGCTGTTCGACCAGTGCCAGAACCGCCTTGTCGATGCCGCGCTTGAGGTCCATCGGGTTCATGCCCGCGGCCACGTACTTCATGCCTTCGCGCACGATGGCTTGCGCCAGCACGGTGGCCGTCGTCGTGCCGTCACCGGCGATGTCGCTGGTCTTGGAAGCGACTTCCTTGACCATCTGCGCGCCCATGTTCTGGAGCTTGTCCTTGAGCTCGACTTCCTTGGCGACCGAGACACCGTCCTTGGTGACGGTGGGGGCGCCGTAGCTGCGCTCGAGCACCACGTTGCGACCCTTGGGGCCGAGGGTGACCTTGACCGCGTTGGCGAGGATGTTCACACCCTCGACCATGCGATGACGCGCGTCCGCGCCGAAGATAACGTCTTTTGCTGCCATGTTGATTACTCCGAATTCAGTTCAGTGTGATTCGATTGCTGCCGAGCCGTACCCTTGTCAGCGGCCGGCCCTTCGGGCCCTGACTTGGTTCCGCCAAGTCAGCCTTCGAAGGAAGCGCTTGCCTCCCGCGACTACTTCTTCTCGACAACGGCGAAGAGATCTTCCTCGCGCATCACGAGCAGTTCATCGCCATCGACCTTGACGGTCTGGCCGCTGTACTTGCCGAACAGCACACGGTCACCGACCTTGATGTTGAGGGCGATGAAGTCGCCCGTCTTTTCATTGCGCTTGCCCGGACCGACGGCCATCACTTCACCCTGATCGGGCTTCTCGGCGGCGTTGTCGGGAATGACGATCCCCGACGCGGTCTTGGTTTCCTGTTCCAGGCGCTTGACGATCACGCGATCGTGCAAAGGACGAAGTTTCATTGGATCTCCTTCATGTCTGACAACCAACTTGTTGATGGACGAGCGAAAGCTTTCGGGGCTTTCCTTTTCGACCGAGGATGGCACCTAGGCGCCCCTGTTAGCACTCAACGCTGATGAGTGCTAGCAAACTAGATTATAGGGGTGGTGTCGCAGCTTTCAAGTGCGGCCGCCGAGATTGCCCTGCTCGGGGCGGCCTGGCTCTGCGCGAGTGCGGAGGATCGACATCGATACGACGAGCGCGGCCAGATAGATCAGCGCGCCGTAGAAGCAGGGGGTCAGCAGCGGATGGACCGCGGCCTCGTCTTTCGGGCAACTGAAGGCGGATGCGGACGGTTGCGGCTGGATGAAGCGGTACACCTCGTAGGCAAGATTCGCCCACGCGAAGGCCGTCCCCGCAATCAGCAGCCAGTTCAGGCCCCGCTGCCGTCGTAGCGCAGCCGCGGGTGGAGAACGAAGAATGGCGACGGCCCAGGCAAATGCTGCCAGGAACGCCAGCGCACCGTAGAAGCAGGGCGTCACGAGCGGGTTCGCCACCGCGCAGCCGGACAGCTCGAACACCTGCCCGCCGGCAGCGAAGAAGCGGCGATAGTCGACGAGTAGGGTGACCCAGGAGAACGCGGTGCCGAGCGCTAGCAACGCAACCTGCACCCTCCGCAGCAACCGATCCATGGCGCAACTCCTCGAATCACGACGCCGGCAACGTTCGTATTGCTGCGCAGAATAGGGTTTGCACTAGTCTCGGGTCAACCGAGGTTTGCGGCGCGATTGCGCTGCGTCAAGCCGCGCAACCCCAGCGTCGCCGAACGGCGCCGCCAACATCGATTCCCGGGGGGCCGACGCAAATCGAGCGGGTTCGTATCGGCCACTTGCCGGCGTGACCTTCGCTTCTTCGGTCGCCGCAGGGCGCGGGTCCGAACGGAGCGCCGTGCGCCGACTCTCAGTCCCCGGAGCGCTTGAACGTCCAGCCTTGCTTCTGGAGGCTCGTGATCACCGCGTCGCGGTGGTCCCCCTGGATTTCGATCACGCCGTCCTTGACCGTGCCGCCGGCGCCGCAGCTGCTCTTGAGCTGCTTGCACAGCGCGGTCAACTCGGCGTGCTCGAGGGTCAGCCCGGTGATCAGGGTGACGGCCTTGCCGGCCCGGCCCTTGGTCTGTCGGGCGACCCGCACGGTGCCGTCCGCTGTGCGCGCCGGCGCCGGTCGAGCGCAATCGCACAGCGCCACGGCTTTGCGGCATGCGGGGCACATCCTCCCGCTATCGGTCGAATAGACAAGCCCGCCCTGGCCCACTTCAGTCTTCATGTCGTCTCCACACGCCATCGTAGCGGGTGGTCGGCACCGCCTTGCGGCGCGGACGCTAGCATCGGCGGGCCGCTCTGCCATCCAGGCGGGCGCGAGCAGGGGGCTCACCATGGGTTCAGCGGTCGTCGAAGCAAATTCACCGTCGTCGGTCGGAAACGGGGCCGTAGCGCTGGCCGGTGCGGTGTCGCTGGCGGTGGCGATGGGCATCGGGCGCTTCGCGTTCACGCCGCTGCTGCCGATGATGCTGGGCGACGGAGTGATCGATCTGCAGCAGGCGAGCTGGCTCGCGAGCGCCAACTACCTCGGCTACCTGGCCGGCGCGCTGCTGTGCACCTTCCAGCCCTGGATCTGGGCGCGGGTGAAGCGTCTGCCGGTCGTCGATGCAAGGGCGCTGGTGCGCGCAGGCCTCGTCGCTACGGTGCTGCTGACGCTGGCCATGGCGCTGCCGCTGCCAGGCCTGTGGCCGACCTTGCGCTTTGCCGCCGGCGTGGCGAGCGCGGTCGTGTTCGTGTTCACGTCGGGCTGGTGCCTGGCGCAGCTCGCGCGGCAGGGTGCCACGGCGCTGGGCGGCCTGATCTACGCCGGGCCGGGGGGCGGCATCGTCGTCAGCGGCGTCTTCGTCAGCGCCATGGTCTCGTGGCACTGGCGCGCAGCGAGCGGCTGGCTGGTCTTCGGCGCGCTGGCTGGGCTGCTGACGGCGGCCGTCTGGCGAGTCTTCGGCCGTGGCGCGCTTGCGCAACCCGGTGCTCCGAGAGGAGCTGCGGCCGCCGGTATCGACGAGCGGGCGCATGGGCGCGCCGAGATTGCGTTGATGGCGCTGGCGTACGGCCTCGCAGGCTTCGGCTACATCGTCAGCGCGACGTTCTTGCCGGTGATCGCGCGCGAGGCCCTGCCCGGATCGGCGTGGCTCGACATGTTCTGGCCGATCTTCGGCTCGGGTGTGATCGCCGGCGCCCTTCTCGCTACGCGACTTCGCTTTGCTGGCGACCTGCGCCTGCTGCTTGCCGCAGCCTATTTCATCCAGGCCAGCGGCATTGCCGTGGGTGTGTGGAGCCCCACGCTGGCGGGTTTCGCCTGCGGAAGCTTGCTGCTGGGCCTGCCGTTCACGGCGATCACTTTCTACGCGATGCGCGAGGCGAGGCGACTGCGCCCGTCGGCGGTGGCCAGCGCGATGGGGCTGCTGACCGCCCTCTACGGCATCGGCCAGATCGTCGGCCCGTCGCTGGTGGCGTTGCTGCTCAAGCGCAGCGCGAGCACCGGGCAGGGTTTCACGGTGTCGCTGCAGATCGCCGCTGCCGCGCTGCTGGCGGGCGGCACGATGTTCCTGTGGCTGGCGCGGGCGTACCCGTTGGCTTCATCGGCGCGGGGTTGACAGCGCGAAGCTTGCGCCAGAGGTGCGCGAGCGACGAAGCCGTTCCTACAATCCTCGCTCCACTTCGCTCGCCGAGTCGCGCGCCATGGCCGTCAACCTCTCTGCCCCGAATCCGCAAGACCTCCACCCGGTGCCGGGCGTCAGGCTCGGCATCGCGATGGCCGGCGTGCGCAAGGCCGGGCGGCGTGACCTCGCCGTCCTCACGCTTGCGCAAGGAACGCAGGTCGCCGCGGTATTCACGCAGAACCGCTTCTGCGCCGCGCCAGTGCAGTTGTGCCGCAGGCACCTTGCCAGCGGCGCGGCGATTCGCGCGCTGCTCGTCAACACCGGCAACGCCAACGCGGGCACCGGCGACGACGGTCTGGCGCGGGCCGAGGCCACCTGTGTCGCGCTGGCACGGCATCTCGGCCTCGCGCCGGAGCAGGTGCTGCCGTTCTCGACCGGCGTGATCATGGAGCCGCTGCCCGTCGATCGCATCACGCAAGGCCTGCCTGGGGCGCTGGCCGACCTTGCCGAGGACCGCTGGGGCGAAGCGGCCGAAGCGATCATGACGACCGATACCGTGCCCAAGGCCGCGTCGCGCCAGGTGTGCATCGACGGCCGCACGGTGACCGTCACCGGCATCAGCAAGGGCGCTGGAATGATCCGGCCGAACATGGCGACGATGCTCGGCTTCGTCGCCACCGACGCCGTGGTCGAGCCCGCGCTCCTGCGCTCGCTGGTCAAGGAGGCGGCCGATCGTTCGTTCAACCGCATCACGATCGACGGCGACACCTCGACCAACGATTCGTTCGTGTTGATCGCGAGCGGGCAGGCCGGCAATGCGCCGATCGCGCAGTTCGACAGCGCCGACGGCGCCGTGCTGCGCGATGCGGTGATCGAGGTCGCCGAGCAGCTCGCACAGGCCATCGTGCGCGATGGCGAGGGGGCGACCAAGTTCATCACGGTGCAGGTCGAAGGCGGGCGGACCGCAGCCGAGTGCCGCCAGGTCGCATACGCGATCGCCCACTCGCCACTGGTGAAGACGGCATTCTTCGCCAGCGACCCGAACCTCGGGCGCATCCTCGCCGCGGTGGGTTACGCGGGGATTGCAGACCTGGACCAGGCATTGATCGACCTCTACCTCGACGACGTGTGGGTTGCCGCACGCGGAGGCCGAAACCCTGACTATCGCGAAGACGACGGCCAGCGCGTGATGAAGCAGAGCGAGATCACGGTCCGCGTGAGCCTGGGCCGCGGCGATGACCACGCCACGGTATGGACCTGCGACCTGAGCCACGGCTACGTGAGCATCAACGCCGACTACCGCTCGTAGGGGTCGGCAATGGCGCTGCACCCCGGCGCTTCGGTCAAGCGCGGCGCCTTTCGTCGGCTGTACGCCACGCCCAGAGGCTTTGCCGCTTGAGTTGGTGCGCGACTCGCTGCTAGGATCGGCCCCTCGATTCTGGAGAGCAGCGCATGAATCCACGCCCACCGATCCGCCTGCACGCCGCCCTGCGCGGTGGGCCGCGCATCGGCGCATGGGTTGCGCCGCTGCTGGAAGTCAGTTCGCTGACCGCCTGCCGTGTCGGCTTCCGCTTCGGCGGCCTGCCGGTACCGAACCACTAACCCTCCCAGCGCCAGCCGCCCGCGGCCACCGCTGTGAGATCAGCGGAAGGCCCGGAGTTCTTCTTTCGCTGTCGTTGTTGAAGTCTGCCGCCGCCCACAAGGCCAGCGGCGTGCCAGGGTCCCACCGGAGCTTGGCGTCGAGGGGAAGTTTGTGAGCAAGACCCTGAGCCTTTGGCTCGGCCCGCTGTGGATGATGCTTTGGCAAGGCGTGCCGACCGCGCTGCGCCGCCGCCTGCGCGTTCCCGAGAGTGACCTGTTGCGCGACGCGACCTATCGTCGCCTCTGGACTTCGATCCTGATCAGCTCCTTCGGCGGCCAGGTCACGATGCTCGCGCTGCCGCTCACGGCGGCGGTGCTGCTGCGCGCGACGCCGACCCAGATGGGTTTCCTCACCTTTGCCGAGATCGTCCCGTTCGTTCTCTTCTCGCTGCCCGCGGGCGTGTGGCTCGACCGCGTGCGCAAGCTGCCGGTCTACATCGCTGGCGAGACCTGCCTTGCGTTCGTCGTGGCGAGCGTGCCCGCCGCCTGGGCGATGGATTGGCTGGGCATGCTCTGGCTCTACGTGGTGGGCTTCGTGATCGGAACCGTGTACACGACTGCAGGTACGGCGGCGCAGATCGTACTGACGCAGGTGGTGGCGCGCGAGCGGCTGGTCGAGGCGCACGCGAAGAATGCGCTCGCGAGCTCGGGCGCGGAAGTGGCGGGGCCGGGATTGGCTGGCGTCCTGATCAAGCTGCTCGGCGCGCCGCTGGCATTGCTGGCCGACGCATTGCTGCTGCTCGTGTCGGCAGCCATCCTGCGCGGCATCCGCATCGACGAGCGGCGCCTGCGCCGCACCGACGCGCACTTCTGGCGCGACCTGCGCGCTGGCGTGCGCTTCGTGCGCAGCCAGCGCCTGCTCGTGTCCCTGGCAGCGACGGTGGGCGGATGGCAGATGTGCCACAACGCAGCGCTGGTGGTGCTGATCCTGTTCGCCACGCGCACGCTCGGGCTGTCGGCGCAGGCCGTCGGGTTGAGCTACGTCGGCATGGGTGCGGGCACGGTGGTGGCCAGCCTGCTTGGCAACCGTATCTCCAGGCGCCTCGGTCCTGGGCCCTGCCTGGTGCTCGGCATCGGGGTATGCGGCGCGGGCTGGCTCGCGGTCTCGCTCGCACCGGCCAATGCCTGGGGCGTGGGGATCTTCGCGCTGATGCTGCTGTGCTTTTCGTTCGGCGCGGTGCTCATCTTCATCAACTTCCTCGCACTGCGCCAGGCCGTCACGCCCGAGCCGCTGCTGGGCCGGATGACGAGCACGATGCGCTGGCTGATCCTGCTGCCCGCCGGCCCCGGCGCGCTCGCCGGTGGCTGGCTGGGCGAGCACTACGGGTTGCGCGCATCGCTCGCGTTCGCCGGCGGCGCGGCCGTGCTGCTGGCAATTTTCGCCTGGCGCCACCCGGTCATTCGCAACGTGCGTGCGCTGCCCAAGCCCGAGTCGATCGAAGACCAGTTCGGTGTCGAGGCGACAGTGCGCGAGCCGCCGCAAACGGTGTGATCGCGCCCGGGCGCGAAGTGACCTCAGTCGAGCACGTCGCGCTCCGCACTGACGGGCGAGAAGCGGTCGACCGCGTCAGTGATGATGCCGTCGATGCCGAGCGCCAGCAGCCGCGCGGCTTCGGCCGGGTCGTTCACCGTGTAGCACAGCGCGCGCAGCCCGGCTCCGTGCAATTGCGCGACGATCTTGGCCTCCATCAGCGGATACGCGGTGACGACGGCCGCGCAGTCATGCGCGACGGCCAGACCGAACCAGTCGGTCGCCAGCCGGTCGAGCAGCAGTGCGCGCGGCAGCCTCGGCGCGGCCGCGCGCGCCGCCGCCAGCGACGCCGGCTGGAACGAACTCAGCAGCGGAGGCGGTGCCCGCTCGGGCCACAGGCGAACCACTTCGCGCGCGACGACCGTGCCGGTCTCGCCTTCGCTTCCGGGTGTCGGCTTGAGCTCGATGTTGAGCACATGGCCGCTGCGCAGGATGAATGCGGCAATCGCTTCGAGGCTTGCGATCGGCTCGCCGGCAAACGCGCGGCTGTGCCAGCCCCCAGCGTCGAGGCGCGACAGTTCGTTCCAGTTGCGTTCGCCGGCAATGCCGCGCGCTGGCGTCGTACGTTGCAGCGTGTCGTCGTGGAGCAGGAAAGGCACCCCGTCGGCGCTGAGCTTGACGTCGCATTCGAACGCGCGGTAGCCGTGGCTCGCGCCGACGCGAAACGCGGCCAGCGTGTTCTCCGGCGCCAGCCTGCCGGCGCCCCGGTGGGCGATCCAGAGCGGGTAGGGCCAGGGTGTCATCTTGAACGCAAGTGCGCTCCGTGGCTCCAGATCACTCGATGCGCGCCTGCGTCTGCCGGTCGAACCAGTGCAGGTGCGCTGGCGCGGGGTGGAGCGTCACCTGCTCGCCGGCCTTCGGCGGTGCGAGCGTGCCGTCGATGCGCAGCGTGAAGGGCGCATCGCCGATACGCCCGTGCACCAGCCGCTCGGCGCCGAGCATCTCGATCATCTCGACCTGCATCGTCCAGCCCGGCCGGTCAGTCGCCTCGAGCCCGCCATGCTCGGGCCGCACGCCGAGGATCAGTTCACCCGCACGCGGAGCGGCGCACGGCAGCATCAGGCTCTGCCCACCGACGACGAAGCGCGAACCGTCGGCCCGTCCGGTTAGCAGGTTCATCGGCGGCGAGCCGATGAAGCCAGCGACGAAGATCGTCGCCGGCCGTGCGTAGACCTCTTCCGGCGCACCGAACTGTTCCATACGGCCGGCGTTCATCACGATCATGCGTTGCGCGAGCGTCATCGCCTCGACCTGGTCGTGCGTCACGAAGAGCGAGGTCACGCCGAGCTCGGCGTGCAGCTTCCGGATCTCCAGCCTTGTTGCCGCGCGCAGCTTGGCGTCGAGGTTCGACAGTGGCTCGTCGAACAGGAAGACTCGAGGTTCGCGCACGATCGCGCGGCCCATCGCCACGCGCTGGCGCTGCCCGCCGGAGAGTTCTCTCGGCTTGCGTGCGAGCAGGAGCCCGAGCTCGAGGATTTTCGCCGCCTTGTCCACCCGCGCCTTGATCTGCTCGGCCGGCACCTTGGCGATCTTCAGGCCGTAGGCCATGTTGTCGAACACGCTCATGTGCGGGTAGAGCGCGTAGTTCTGGAACACCATCGCGATGTCGCGCTCGCTGGGTTCGATGTCGTTGACGACGCGCCCACCGATCGAGATCTCGCCGCCCGAGATCTCCTCCAGCCCGGCCACCATGCGCAGCAGCGTGCTCTTGCCGCAGCCCGAAGGCCCGACGATGACGACGAACTCGCCGTCCGTGATTTCGGCGTTGACGCCGTGGATGACCTGGTTGGCCTTGGGCCCGAGCCCGTAGCGCTTGACGACATTGCGTAACGAAATGGCGGCCATGCTTGTGTTACTTCTCCGTGTCCACCAGGCCCTTGACGAACCACTTCTGCATCAGCATCACCACCAGTGCCGGCGGGATCATCGCCAGCATGGCGGTGGCCATCACGAGATTCCACTGCTGCGCTGCGTCGCCGCCGCTGATCATCCGCTTGATGCCGATGACGACCGGGTACATGTTCTCGTCGGTCGTCGCGAGCAGGGGCCACAGGTACTGGTTCCAGCCGTAGATGAACTGGATCACGAACAGCGCCGCGATGCTCGTTGCCGACAGCGGCACCAGGATGTCCTTGAAGAAGCGCATCGGCCCGGCGCCGTCCACCCGCGCGGCTTCCACCAGTTCGTCGGGCACCGTCATGAAGAACTGGCGAAACAGGAAGGTCGCGGTGGCCGACGCGATCAGCGGGATCGTCAGCCCGGCGTAGGTGTTGAGCATGTGCAGGTCCGACACGACCTTGTAGGTCGGGAAGATGCGCACTTCCACCGGCAGCATCAGCGTGACGAAGATGGCCCAGAAGAAGAACCTGCGAAACGGGAAGCGGAAGTAGACGATCGCGAACGCCGACAGCAGCGAGATCGCGATCTTGCCGAGCGAGATCACCAGCGCCGAGACCAGGCTGACCCACATCATTCGGCCCACCGGTGCGCTCGATCCCGGGCCATGCTCGCTGCCCGTCAGCGCGGCGGCGTAGTTGTGCCAGAACTGATTGCCCGGCAGCAGCGGCATCGGCGTCTGCACGATTTCCTCAGCCGTGTGCGTGGACGCGACGAAGGTCACGTAGACCGGAAACGCGACGATCGCCACGCCGAGCAGCAGCACGGCGTGGGTCAGGAAGGTGAGCCAGGGGTGTCGTTCGACCATGTCGCGTCAGTAGTTGACGCGCTTCTCGACGAAGCGGAACTGAAGCACCGTCAGCGCCACGACGATCACCATCAGTACTACGCTCTGCGCAGCCGAGCCGCCGAGATCCAGCGCCTTGAATCCGTCGTAGTAGAGCTTGAAGACGAGTATCGCGGTGTCCCTGCCTGGGCCACCTTCGGTTGCCGCGTCGATGATGCCGAAGGTATCGAAGAAGGCATAGACGATGTTGATGACGAGCAGAAAGAACGTCGTCGGCGAGAGCAGCGGGAAGACAATGGTCCAGAACCGGCGCCAGGCCCGAGCGCCGTCGATCGCCGCAGCTTCGATCAGCGACTTCGGAATCGACTGCAGGCCCGCGAGGAAGAACAGGAAGTTGTAGGAGATCTGCTTCCACACCGCAGCCATCACGATCAGGGTCATCGCGTGATTGCTGTTGAGCAGGTGGTTCCAGTTGACGCCGGCCCGGTGCAACGCGTACGAGACGACCCCGATGCTGGGTGCGAACATGAAGAGCCAGAGCACGCCGGCCACCGCCGGCGCCACCGCGTAGGGCCAGATCAGCAGCGTCTTGTAGGCGAGCGCGCCCTTGACCACGCGGTCGGCGAGAACCGCCAGCAGCAGCGAGATGGCCAGGCCGAGAACGGCCACCAGCAGCGAGAACACCGCCGTCGTCTTGAACGACGCGAGGTATGACGCGTCGCTGAACAGGCTGCGGAAATTCGCGAGGCCGACCCACTCGGTGCTGGTGCCGAACGCGTCCTGCTGCTGCACCGACTGCAGCAGCGCCTGCGCGGCGGGCCAGAAGAAGAACACGGCGATCACAGCGACCTGTGGCACCAGCAGCACCCAAGGTAGCCAGATCGACCGGAAGACAACGCGCTTTTCGGAGGCCAACGTAGCGTGGCTCTGGCTAGCCCCTCGCGGCGCGGCGGGGAGGCAAGGGAAGGGTTGTCGTCATGACGGCCGGCAGGCCAACAAGGACATCAGCCCTTGTTGGCCTTCTCGAATTTCTCGAGCTGCTCGTTGCCGCGCTTGACCGCCTCGTCAAGCCCTTCCTTCGCCGTCTTCTTGCCTGCCCAGACCTGCTCCATCTCCTCGTCGATGATGGTCCGGACCTGCACGAAGTTGCCGAGCCGGATTCCGCGCGACTTGTCGGTGACCTTGCGGATCATCTGGTTCGGCGCCACGTCGGTGCCTGGGTTCTTCTTGTAGAAGCCGCTCGCCTCGGTCAGCTTGAAGGCGGCGGTCGTGATCGGCAGGTAGCCGGTGCGCTGGTGGCTCGCGGCCTGCACTTCGGGGCTCGACAGATAGTTGAAGAACGCCGCCACGCCCTTGTACTCGGCCGGCTTGTGGCCGGAGAGTACCCACAGGCTGGCGCCGCCGATGACGGTGTTCTGCGGCGCGCCGGGCACGTCGGGGTAGTAGGGCAGGGGCGCCATGCCGTAGGCGAACTTGGCGTTGGCCTTGACGCTTCCATACAGACCCGACGATCCGGTGTACATCGCGCATTCGCCCGACGGGAAAGTGGCATCCGGCTTGTTGTCGCGGCCCTTGTAGACGAACAGGCCGCTCTTGGCCATGTTGGCCAGGTTCTCGATGTGGCGCAGGTGCAGCGGTGAGTTGAACGCCAGCCGCGCGTCCAGCCCGCCGAAGCCATTGCGCTTGGTCGCGAACTCCACGTTGTGCCAGGCCGAGAAGCTCTCGAGCTGCGTCCAGCTCTGCCAACTCGTCGTGAACGGGCACGCGTGGCCGCTGGCTTTGAGCTTGGCGGCGGCCAGTGCCACTTCGGGCCAGGTGCTGGGCGCCTTCTCGGGGTCCAGGCCGGCGGCCTTGAAGGCATCCTTGTTGTAATAGAAGATCGTCGTCGAGCTGTTGAACGGCATGCTCAGCATCTGGCCGTTCGGCGCCGTGTAATAGCCGGCCACTGCGCTGACGTAGGCGGTCGGGTCGAACTTCAGGCCCGACTCCTTCATCACTTCGCCCACCGGCTTGATGACGCCCTTGCTGGCCATCATGGTCGCCGTGCCTACTTCGAAGACCTGCAGGATGGCCGGCGCGTTGCCGGACCGATAAGCCGCGATCGCCGCGGTCATCGACTCGGGGTAGCTTCCCTTGAACGTCGGCACGACCTTGTAGTCCTTCTGGCTGGCGTTGAAGTCCTTGGCCAGGTCGTTGACCCATTCACCGAGCGCGCCGCCCATCGAATGCCACCACTGGATTTCTGTCTGCGCGTGCGCCGGCAGCGCGAACGAAAGGGCCAGCGCCGCCGCTGACAGGGAAAGGGACTTGAGTTTCATGACATCTCCGTGACGGGGAAGAATTTCGACCTGGCCAGCATGCGAGTGTGCAGCCAGTTTGTGACAATGCCGTTTTGTCATGGAAGCCGCGACTAGGCAACGGGGATAACCCCGCGGCGCGGCGCGGGTGCTTTGCGCAGGGTCAAGGAAAGATGTTGCGCTGCGGTAGCATGGCCACCCACGCGCAGACACAGGAGGGCGCCCACTCCTGGAGCCGATGAACGCACCGCTTCCGCCGAACACTGCCGTCGCCGCACGAACCGGCGAACGCGAGCCAGTGGCAGCGCCCCGCTTGCGCGAGATTCCGTACAACTACACCTCGTTCTCCGACCGCGAGATCGTGATCCGCCTGCTCGGTGGGCAGGCGTGGGAGATGCTCGAGCGCCTTCGCGGCGAGCGCCAGACGGGCCGCTCGGCGCGCATGCTGTATGAGGTGCTGGGCGACATCTGGGTCGTACAGCGCAACCCGTATTTGCAGGACGACCTGCAGGGCAATCCGCGCCGGCGTCGCCTGCTGATCGAGGCGCTGCACCACCGGCTCGCCGAAGTGCAGGCGCGGCGCACGCCGGGGCACGACGCCGAGCGCGACACCGTCGTCGGCGAACTTCTAGCGGCAGCGGCTCGTGCGGTCGAAGCCTTCTCGACGCAGTTCGACGAAGTCGCCGAGTTGCGCCAACGGGCGACGCGGGTACTGCGCCGCGTGACGGCGCGCGACAACATCAAGTTCGATGGCCTGTCGCGCGTCTCGCACGTGACCGACGCCACCGACTGGCGCGTCGAATACCCCTTCGTTGTCCTGACGCCCGATACCGAGGCCGAGACGGCAGGGCTGGTTGCGGCCTGCATCGAGCTCGGCCTGACCGTCATCCCGCGCGGCGGCGGCACCGGCTACAACGGCGGCGCGGTGCCGCTCGTCTGGCGCAGCGCCGTCATCAACACCGAGAAGCTCGAGGCGATGACCGAGGTCGAGCACGTCCTGCTGCCTGGCCTCGCGAAGCCGGTCGCGACGGTCTGGACCGAAGCCGGCGTCGTCACGCAGCGCGTCGCCGATGTGGCCGAGCGCGCGGGCTTCGTCTTCGCGGTCGATCCCACATCCGCCG
>Ga0209048_10004234_pt1 | contig 13763 bp, 16 predicted proteins | sample FrelakmetCRP12CR_FD_187146 | JGI IMG/M metagenome (GOLD analysis project Ga0209048, IMG submission 187146) | Freshwater lake sediment microbial communities from the University of Notre Dame, USA, for methane emissions studies - CRP12 CR (SPAdes)... | ecosystem: Environmental > Aquatic >... | reverse complement strand
TCCTGCCGGCACACTCAACCAGGTCACAGCGAATCTGTCCAACAGTTACACTCGATAGGTTCCATCGGTATTACTGATGGCCCACGCGCCTTGTACCACAAGGGTTGGAAGAACTTCGAAGGGAGCGACCAGATGGAGTTGCGGCACCTCGAGACGTTGGTGGCGATCGCAGAGGAGGGCTCGTTCACCGCGGCGGCCGACGCATTGGCGACCGTGCAGTCGAATGTGTCGGAGCAGGTGCGCCAGCTCGAGGCCGAACTCGGTGTGCCGCTGCTCGTGCGCGGGCGCCGCGGCGCCGAGCCCACCGAGTTCGGCGCGCTGGTGCTCGAGCGGGCTCGTCGCATCGAACGCGAGCTGGACGCGCTGCGAGCCGACATCGCCCTCGTGCAGGGACTCGAGACGGGCCACGCCCGCCTCGGTGTGGTGGGTACGGCAAGTCGGTGGCTGGTGCCGTCGCTGGTGGAGGAGCTGCGCAAGCAGGCTCCCGGGGTTCGCCTCCGCGTGAACGAGGGTGCGTCGGAGCGCCTCTTCACGGAGGTCATCGAGGGCGAGCTGGCCCAGGCGGTGGTCACCGAACCGGTCAACGACCGCCGCCTGGTGGTGGAGCACCTGCTCGCCGAATCGATCCTCGGTCTGGTCGGCGCCGATGCCGACCTTCCGCCCGACCCCGTACCGCTTGCCGCGTTCGCCGCGCTGCCCCTGGTGTTGCCGCCCGAGCCGAACCCGTTGCGGATGGAACTCGAGGCGCTCGCCGCGTCGCAAGGTGTGACGCTCTCGGTGCCGGTGGAGGTGGAGGGCATCCGTCTGCTCGCCGACCTCGTTGCCACCGGCGGATTCGCATCGATCCTGCCCGAGACCGCGATCCCGCCCGAGCTGCGTCATGTGCGCATCGTGCGCATCGCGAAGATGCCGCCTCGTCGTCTCGCGATCGTGCGGGCCCGCGACGCGCAGCTGTCGATGGCCGACCAGGCAGTACGAGACGCGGTCAAGCGGCTGGTGTCGAGTCGCGCACACGGCCCCGAGCCGTCGGCATCCGGGACGGCGCCGAAAGCGGTACGGTCGCGACGCTCGAAGTGACACGACGAGGGGGGTCGGAGCAGATGGCTGACAACGGACGCGCTTCTGGGGGAGGGCGGAACATCAGTGGGAAGACGATCCTGCTCGGCGTCCTCGCCGTCGTGCTCGTCATCTTCGCGGTGCTCAACACCGACGACGCGCAGGTGAACTGGATCCTGGGCACGTGGGAGACGTCGCTGATCGTGGTGATCCTCATCAGCGGCGGGATCGGCTTCGGGATCGGCTGGTTGATCCGAGGCCGACGCCAGAAGGACTGACGGCAAGCCGCCCAGAAGGACTGACGTCAAGCAGCGGTGATGTCGGCCCGCACGTCGATGGTCGGGCCGCGTCCGGCCTTCGTGACCAAACGCGCGAGGCCGTAGCCGACCGCGAGCACGAAGAACCCGCCCACGGCGTCGAGGAACCAGTGGTTGGCGGTCACCACGATCACGGTCACCGTGCACACGGGGTAGAGGATCGCCAGCGCCTTGGCCCACCCGTAGCGCAGGCGCGGCACCAGTGCGCACGCGCACCAGCCGGCCCACGCGCAGTGCACGCTGGGCATCGCCGCGAACTGGTTCGAGATCTTCTTCATCGCGCCCTCGTTGAACGACCAGAACGCGGGGTCCTTCGCGAGCGTGTCGATGAAGCCGAGGTTCATGTGGAAGGTCGACCCGTCGAACATGCGCGGCGGAGCGAGTGGGAAGAACGCGAAGCCGATCAGCGCGAGTGCCGTGCCGATGGCCAGGGTGTTGCGCCACAGCGGGTAGTCGTCGGTCCACTTGCGGTAGAGGAAGATCATCACGCCGACGGTGACGATGAAGTGCAACGACCCGTAGAAGTAGTTGGCCGCGACGATCCCCGCGTGCCAACCATCCGCCCAGGCCTGCACCGCCTGCTCGTGGAACATGCCGAGCGCACGTTCCCAGCGGATGATGTCGAGTGCGTTCGCGCGGGCCTCGGCCGGCGTGCTGTGGTGCAGGTTGCGGACGAACGAATAGACCTCGTAGAAGACCGCGGCCGCGATCAGTTCCACCCACCAGTACAGGCGGCGTCCGTCGCGCAGCGTGCGGCCACCGCGCCAGCGCCGCCGACGCGGCACTCCCGCGTTGGCGGCCGCGTCCGGCGCACTGCCTGTGTCGTCCGCGCGCTCCACCACGTTCACGTCATCCGTCCTGCACGGCCTGCTGCGCCCGGACCGTTCCCGGCTCCCGGGCCCGACGATGCGCCGGACGCGCGCCGTCCATCTCGGGAACCGCAGCCATCCGTGCATGTTACGGGTTGTTCACCCGGAGGTTCCCCCGCCCGTAGATTGACCAGGTGCGGGTGACGGCGGACGACGGAGTGGTGCTCGAGACTGTGGTCGAGGGTCCGGTCGACGCGCCGGGTCTCCTGCTGGTGCACGGCTTCGGCGGTGCGAAGGAGGATTTCGCCGACCACCTCGACGCCCTGGCCGCGACCCACCGGGTGGTCGCGTTCGACCACCGGGGCCACGGCGCGAGCGACAAGCCCGACGACCCTGCGGCCTATTCCCTCGACCGCATGGCCGCCGACGTGCTGGCGGTCGCCGAGGCCACGGCCCTGCGTGACCTGCGCCTGCTCGGGCACTCGATGGGCGGGATGGTCGTCCGCCGGGTCGCGCTGCGAGGCCCGGAGCGGCTCGCCGCGCTGGTGTTCATGGACACCTCACCGGGACCACCACCGGGGCTCGACCCGGAGCTGATCGCGTTCGGTGTGGAGGTGGTGCGCCAACACGGCATGGGCGAGCTCAAGCGACTCCAGGACGAGCTCGACCCGCTCGGTTCGCCGTCGTACCGGCGGATCCTGGCCGAGCGGCCGGGCTTCGCGGACTACGCGGCCCGCAAGTGGGCGGCGCTGTCGCCGGCGATGTGGTCGGCGATCGCGATGGAGATCGTCACGCAACCCGACCAGCTCGACGCGCTGGCCTCGGTGCGGGTACCCACACTCGTCATGGTGGGCGAGGAGGACAAGGTGTTCGTGGAGGTGTCGCGTGCGATTGTCGCGACGGTGCCGGGCGCGCGCCTCGCCGAGATCCCGGTGGCGGGCCACTCCCCGCAGTTCGAGAACCCGGAGGCGTGGCGGGCGAGCCTCGAGGAGTTCCTCGGCTCGCTCTAGGACGGTTGGCCGGCCTTCAGGCCCGGTTCATTCCCCGGTGGCCTTCTCGAGGAACCGGGCCCGCTCGACGATCACCCGGGTGATGCGACCGGCGGCCACGAGGCCGTGCCCGTCGCTGACCGACACCCGGAACGTGAGGCGGCGGCCCTCGATGGCCTCGAGCGTGGCCTCGGCCCGCACGTGGCCACCCACGGCGGTGGGAGCGAGGTGGTCGAGCTGCACCCGGTAGCCGACGCTCGTGGTGCCTTCGGCGAGTTCGCCGCCGACGGCCTGGACGGTCGCCTCCTCGGCCAGGGTCACGACCCTCGGGGTGGCGAGCACGGGCACGTCGCCGGTGGCGAGCGCGAGCGCGGTGTCACCTTCGGTGACGACCAACTCGACGGCGGCGGACAGACCCGGACGCAACGGCATCGGCCTACGATACAGAACCCGCCAAGAGCCCCGTTGATCAAGGATGCAGGTTGATCGAGGAAGCAGTTCTCGCCCGGACGCTGGGATCGGCCCTGCGACACGGTGGTGACTTCGCCGAGGTGTTCGCCGAGGACCGCCGGACCGCCGGTGCCCGTCTCGACGACGGCAAGGTCGAGGAGTTCGTGTCGGGCCGTGAACGCGGCGCCGGGATCCGCGTCGTCCGGGGTGACACCACCGGTTTCGCCCACACCGCCGACCTCACCGAGGCCGGTCTCCTGGCTGCGGCCGAGGCGGCGGCGGCCGCTGCTCGCGGTGCCGAGGGCGGTGTGCGGGAGGTGGCATTGCAGCGCCGGGAGACCCGCCGCCCGCACGAGGTCGCGGTGCTGCCGGAGACGGTCGAGAAGGCCCGCAAGGCGGCGGTGCTCGAGCGCGCCGACCACGCCGCCCGCGCGGTCGACGGCTCGGTGCGCCAGGTGAGCGCGAGCTATGCCGATTCCCGGCGGCGCGTGCTCATCGCCAACTCCGACGGTCTGCTCGTCGAGGACGACCGCGTCCGCACCCGCTTCGCGGTCAACTGCGTTGCCGTCGGCGACACCGGCATGCAGACCGGTACCGAAGCGCCGGGGCGCACGCTGGGCTTCGAGATCTTCGACGAGATCGATCCCGAGGAGGTGGCGCGCGTCGCGGCCAACCGCGCGCTCACCATGTTGCGCGCGCGGCCGGCGCCGAGTGGCAAGTTGCCCGTCGTGCTCAAGCGCGGCGCGGGTGGTGTGCTGTTCCACGAAGCGTGCGGTCACGGCCTGGAGGCCGACCTCGTCGACAAGGACGCGTCGGTGTTCCGCGGCCGCGTGGGCGAGCAGGTCGCGTCGCCGCTCGTCACGCTCATCGACGACGGCACCTACGCGCGCGAGTGGGGCACGTACGCGATCGACGACGAAGGCGCGGCCGCGCAGCGCAATGTGCTCATCGACCACGGTGTGCTCACCGACTACATGTGGGATCTCGTGCGGGCCCGCAAGCACGGACGCGCGAGCACGGGCAACGGCCGGCGCGAGACGTATCAGCACCTGCCGATGGTGCGGATGACGAACACGTTCCTGCTCGCCGGCGACGACGATCCCGACGACATCATCCGCGACACCGGCACCGGCCTCTACTGCGTCGCGCTCGGCGGCGGTCAGGTCGACACTGCCACCGGCGACTTCGTGTTCGGCATCACCGAGGCCTACATGATCGAGGACGGCGAGATCACCGAGCCGGTGCGCGCCGCGCAGCTGATCGGGAACGGTCCCGACACGTTGCGCCTGGTCGACGCGGTGGGCAACGACTTCGACACCTGGGCCGGCACGTGCGGCAAGTCGGGCCAGGGTGTGCCGGTCTCGTCCGGGCAGCCCACGCTGCGGGTCGCCGAGCTGACGGTGGGTGGGACGGCCGGATGAGTGACCTCTTGGAGATCGCGCAGCGCGTCGTCGACGCCGCCGCACCGGGTGAGCAGGTCGAGGCCTACGTGCTGCGCACGCGGGAGACCGACGTCAGCGTGTTCGGCGGTGAGGTGGAGTCGCTCTCGGTCGCGGAGATCGAGGGTGTCGGTGTGCGCCTGATCGTGGACGGTCGCCAGGGATACGCGTGGGCAGGCTCGCTCGACCCCGACGTCGTCGCCGAGACGCTGGCCGAGGCGCGCGACAACGCCGGGTTCGGTTCGCCCGACGAACACACCGGACTGGCGTCGCCCGACGACTTCGGTGGCGTCGCCGCGCCCGCGCTCGACCTCTGGCGCGACGAGTTGCTCGCGGTGCCGGCCTCCGAGAAGGTCGACCTCGCGCTCGCGCTCGAGGCCGCAGTGCTGCGCGCGGATGCGCGCGTGCGCGGCGTCGAGTCCGCGTCGTACGGCGACGCCGCGAGCGAGGCAGCGATCGCCAACTCGCTCGGTATCGCGGTGTCGACCCGCCGCACCACGGCGTCGTGTTCCGCGTTCGCCATGGCGGGGGAGGGCACCGCGACGCAGACCGGCAGTGGGTTCTCCGCCGGGCGCAGTGTCACCGACCTCGACCCCGACGCGGCCGCGCGGGATGCCGCCGAGCGCGCGGTGCGGTTGCTCGGCGCGCAACAGGTGCCGTCGCAACGCCTCCCCGTGATCTTCGACCCGCTCGTCACCCGGTCGCTGCTGGCACTCGTCGGGGGCGCATTGTCGGGTGAGGCCATCACGCGGGGCCGTTCGATGTTCGTCGGCCGCGATGGCGAGGAAGTGGCGGGCCCGGGCATCACGCTCGTCGACGATCCCACGCTGCCGCTCGCGTTCGGCGCCGCCACCCACGACAGCGAGGGCATACCCACTCGGCCCGTCGACCTCATCACGGGTGGTCGGCTCAGCGGCCACCTGCACAACGTCACCACCGCCCGCCGTGCCGGCGGCGGGGCTCGCAGCACCGGGTCTGCGGTGCGCGGCGGCTTCAAGTCGCCGCCGTCGGTGGGTGCCCGCGCCCTGCACCTGCTCCCTGGTGACCGTTCGCCCGAGCAGATCCTGGCGTCGGTGCCCGAGGCCTTCTACGTGCAGTCGGTCAGCGGGCTCCACTCCGGCACCAACTCGGTGAGCGGCGACTTCTCGGTGGGCGCGGTCGGATTGATGGTGCGCGACGGCGCGTTCGCCGAGCCGGTGCGGGAGGTCACGATCGCGTCCACGCTGCAGCGCATGCTCCACGACATCGTGCACGTCGGCGCGGACCTCACCTGGTTACCGGGTGGTGCCGCGGGCATGACCTTGCTGGTGAGCGAGATGTCGCTCGCCGGCCGCTGACGCGGTCTTCGGGCAGTTCAGCGGCGGGCTGCGGCACCAGCGGACTCCGGGGGCACGAGCGCGAGCGTGAGCACGCCCGCGGCCTCCGCAGCCGCGAGGTCGGCGGCCTGATCGGGATCGACGAGCAGGGTGACGCCGAACGCGCCCGCGCGCCCGCCGCCGGTGGCGCCGCGGGTGTCGGTGCCGAGCACCTGCACGCCCGCAGCCGCGACGCGTGCCGTGGTGTTGTCGTCGACCGCACCACGCGGGTCGGCGGTCGCGAGCACGTCGACCACCGCGCCGCGCTCGGGCCGGAGCGAGTCGGTCACCACGACGCGCAGCGCCCGCATTCCCGCGGGGACCACGCCGTCGAGCCCGGAACGGTCGCGCGGCGTGAGGTTGGCGGCGGCGACGAAGCCGCCGCGCAGCACGGGGACCACCACGACCCGGCCGACTGCGGCATCGACGGCGCCGAGGATGCCGACGGGGGCCTGCGACCGGTGCACGCGGCGGACGGCGACGTCGGCGGCCTGCACACGGTGGCCGAGCGGCAGCGCGCGCCGGGTGACGACGACGTCGCGCTCGGGGCCGAGTGCGTGGGCCCGACGGTGCAACGCGGCGAGATCACCCGCGACGACCAATGCCGTGACAACGGCGATCACGGCCGCGAGCGCCCAGAACAGGAGGGCTCGGGGGGAGCGGTGGGACATGCGACTTCCCGGGAGAGCGGGCGCGCAACCGCGCGCCAGTCCGGCAGGGGAAGTTGCAGGGGAAGCTGCGGGGAGGTACCGGGGCCTAGCTGGCTTTCTTGGTGTCGCTCTTCTTGGTGTCGGACTTCTTGGTGTCCGACTTCGAGCTCGACGAATCGGTGGAGCCCGAGCTGGTCGAACTCGGCGAGGAATCACCGGAGCTGCCCAACGACTCGCTCGACGACTCCGAGCCGCTCTCCGACTTCTTCGAGGAGCTCGAGGTCTTGGAGCCGCCGCGGTTGTCGGTCTTGTAGAAGCCCGAGCCCTTCAGCACGATGCCGACGGGCTGGAGCACCTTGGTGACCTTGCCGCCGCATCCGCTGTGCTTCTTGAGCGGCTCGTCACTGAACGACTGCCAGAGCTCGAACTCGTCACCGCACTTGGCGCACTCGTAGACGTACGTGGGCATGGGGCGACCTCACGGGAAGGACCGGTGCTGGCACTCTCACAGCGCGAGTGCTAACGATAGCGCCTCGCCGCACGTTCCGACACCTGGAGTGGTCGCCGGGCCACGCGTGGCGGAGAATGAGCCCACCATGTCCGACTCCCTCATCGTGCTCCTCCTCGCCCCCCTGGCCTACCTGCTCGGCACCTTCCCGAGCGCGGCCATCGTGGCGCGCCGCAAGGGGGTCGACATCGCGGCCGCGGGTTCGGGCAATCCCGGGGCGTCCAACACCTTCCGGATCCTCGGTTGGAAGGCCGGCACCCTGGTGTTCGCGCTCGACGCCGGCAAGGGTGCGCTCGCGGCCGCAGTCGGCCTCGCGATCGACGGCCACCGCGGCGCATACATCCTCGGCGGCGCGGCGGTGCTCGGTCACGTGTGGCCCGTCACCCGGAAGTTCAAGGGCGGCAAGGGCGTCGCGACCGGCGCGGGGATGATGCTCGTCCTCTTCCCCTACGTGGTGCTCATCCTCTCCGTCGTCTGGTTCCTCCTCGTGAAGCTCACGGGCAAGGCGTCGCTCGCGTCGGTGACGGTGGTCGTGGCGTTCCCCGTGTTGGTTGGACTCTGGGAGGGCTCATGGGGCGACGTCGTGGTGCTCGGCGCGCTCGCGCTCGTCGTCGTCGTGCGCCACGCGTCGAACCTGCGCCGTCTCGCGCGCGGCGAGGAGCACGGCCTCGGCAACGGGAGCGGCCGGTAACACGGGGTAGCGTCGTCCCCGTGACGAACACCAAGAAGAAGGTGACGAAGGCGGTCATCCCCGCTGCCGGGATGGGGACGCGGTTCCTCCCCGCGACGAAGAGCACTCCGAAGGAGATGCTGCCGGTCGTCGACAAGCCGTCGATCCAGTACGTGGTGGAGGAAGCGGTGGCCGCCGGGCTCACCGACATCCTCATCATCACCGGCCGCGGCAAACGCGCCATCGAGGACCACTTCGACCGCAACTTCGAACTCGAACACTCCCTCGAGGCGGCGGGGAAGCTCGATCTCCTCGCCGAGGTTCAGGAGACCAACGACATCGCCGACATCCACTACGTGCGCCAGCGCGACGCGCTCGGTCTCGGGCACGCGGTGAGCGTCGCACGCGAACACGTGGGTGACGAGCCGTTCGCAGTGATCCTCGGCGACGACATCATGGTCGACGACGGTGCGCTGCTCCGCTCGATGATCGAGGTGTACGACCGCGAGCACGCGTCGTGTCTCGCACTCCTGCAGGTGACTCCCGAGGAGATCTCCGCGTACGGCTGCGCAGAGACCGACGACCTCGGCGGCGACCTGCGCCGGGTGCGCGGGGTCGTCGAGAAGCCCAAGCCCGAGGACGCGCGCTCCGACCTCGCGGTCATCGGTCGGTACGTGTTCACGCCGGGAATCTTCGACGCGCTCGACCGCATCACGCCCGGTGTGGGCGGCGAGCTCCAGCTCACCGACGCGATCGCGCTTCTCATCGAGGACGAGCCGGTGTTCGGCCGGGTCTTCGCGGAGGGTCGCTACGACGTCGGCCAGAAGCTCGACTTCCTGCGCGCCAACATCGAACTCGCGCTCGAGCGTCCCGACCTCGGCCCCGGTCTCTCCGACTATCTCCGCAAACTCGTCGCGGAGCGTCTGTCGTGATCCCGCTCGAGGACGTCCGCGCCAAGGTGTTGGGGCGGGTCCTCCGCCTCGACGTGATCGAGGTACCGATCCGCGAGGCGCTCGGCCTGGTCCTTGCGGAGCAGGTCGTCGCACCTGACGCGGTGCCCCCGTTCCCCAACACCGCGATGGACGGCTACGCAGTGCGCGCCGCCGACACTGCGGGCGCGACCGAGGAGTCGCCGGTGCGGCTGCGCGTTGTCGGCGACCTGCCGGCCGGGCACGCGCCGACGGTTGCGGTGGGGCCGGGAGAGGCGATCCGGATCATGACGGGTGCGCCGATGCCCGACGGCGCCGACGCGATCGTGATCGTGGAGCTCACCGCTCGCGACGGCGACGACGGCGTGCTCGTGCAGCGCGAGTCGGAGCCCGGACGTCACGTGCGCGCCGCGGGCGGCGACCTGCGCGCCGATGAGATCGTGTTCGAACCGGGCACGGTGTTGCGACCCGCGCACATCGGTGTGCTCGCGACCGTCGACGCGCAGACGGTGCGCGTGTTCCGCCGCGCGCGCGTGGGCGTGCTGTCCACCGGTGACGAGTTGGTCGAGTCGGGGCCGCTCGCACCGGGCAAGATCCGTGACTCCAACCGGCCGATGCTGCTGTCGTTGCTCGCGCAGGCGGGTGCGGATCTCGTCGATCTCGGTTCCGCGAAGGACGACGAAGACGCGATGACGGCCACGCTCGACGCGGCGATCTCCGAGTGCGACGTCGTGCTCACGAGCGGCGGCGTGTCGGTCGGCGACTACGACTACGTGAGCGCCGCGCTCGAGGCCATTGCCGCCGCCGATCCGAGCGGCGCGTCGATCGTGGAGTGGTACCAGGTGGCGATCAAGCCGGCGAAGCCACTGTGCATCGCGACGGTGCGAGGCACGCCGGTGTTCGGCCTGCCCGGCAACCCGGTGTCGTCGATGGTGAGCTTCGAATTGTTCGCCCGGCCCGCGTTGCTGGCGATGATGGGCCACGAGCATCCGTTCCGACCCGAGGTCGTGGCCCGGGTCGACGGCGGTCTCGACCGCCGGCAGGACGGCAAGGTGCACTTCGACCGCGTACGGGTTCGCCTCGACGGCGGTCGCTACGTCGTGTCGGGCGTGCGCAACCAGGAGAGCAACGCGCTCGCGTCGTCGGCGATGGCCGAGGGGCTCGCGATCCTGCCCGACGGCGACGGCGTGCCCGACGGCGGCGACGTCATCGTCATGCTCATCGGCTGAAGTTCACCGGACGGAGTTCATCGGCGAGCGCCCCGAGAATTCGGCCCGAGAATTGACGAGCGCCCGGGGGACGGCCCCGGGCGCTCGTGGTTTCCCAGCCCGCCCCTCGACGGATCGCGCGGCCCCCACGATCGCGCGCCTCCGCCGGGATCCGGACAGCCTCAGCCGTTCGACACGACGCAGTCCCCCGGGATGGTGTCGGGGAGCTGGCCGGCGGGGACCCGCACTGCATACGACGACGCGGTCGACACGTCGCCGTTGGTCTCCACACCGCTCCTGCACTCCACGACGGACGTCGTGCCGTTGGTGGCGCCGGTGGTCGCTCCGGAGGGGATCGCCGCGGCGGTGACGCCGATCGACGCAACTCCGAAGACGACGCTGCCCACCAGGACGCCCCACTTCTTGCCCCGGAACTTGGTGTTTCCAGCCATTTCGTAGCCTTCCCGGAAAACAAACAACCGGCCTCCCCCTTCGTGAAAAGGGTGGGGCCGGTTTCGCTCTGGCTCCCCGCAGACTCAAGCGACCAGTTCATCGCCCGCGGATCGATGCCTCCCCGAGATGGTGTAGCGGTTGTCCGTCGTTCCTGTTCGGTGGTGCTCCTGGTGTTGGGTTCCCAGCCCGGCTACCAGCAGTGGCTAGTCAACCACGGAGAGTGGTCGATGTCAACCCCGCGCCGGAAGAAATCCCACGGCGTGCCGGACGTCACCCTCCATCGGCCGATCCTCGCCGGACCTTGAGTGAACCGGGTCGCGTACCCTGACGGGCATGGAGCCGCTGATCGACCCCCATGGCCGCCGGGTCACCGACCTGCGGGTCTCGATCACCGACCGCTGCAATTTCCGCTGCACCTACTGCATGCCGGCCGAGGGCATGGACTGGTTGTCGCGCGACGACCTGCTCACCTACGAGGAGCAGGCCCGGATCGTGCGGGTGTGCGTGGAGCGTTACGGGTTCGAGTCGGTGCGCATCACCGGCGGGGAGCCCACCGTGCGGGCCCACCTGCCGCGCCTGATCGCGATGCTGGCCCCGCTGGGCGTCGACATCGCGATGACCACCAACGGCGTGAAGCTCCCCGAGATGGTGCACGACCTCGCCGACGCGGGGCTGCGGCGCCTCAACATCTCGCTCGACTCCCTCAAGCCCGACGTCTTCCGCGAGCTCACCCGACGCGACGATCTCGGGCGCGTGCTCGCGGGCATCGACGCCGCGCTCGACGCCGGGCTGTCACCGGTGAAGGTCAACTGCGTGGTGATGCGCGGCATCAACGACGACGAGGTGGTCGACCTCGCGCGCTACGGCCGCGATCGCGGCGTCGGCGTGCGCTTCATCGAGTTCATGCCGCTCGACGCCGACGGCGCGTGGAGCCGCGATCGCGTGGTGCCCGCGCAGGAGATCCTCGAACGGATCCACGCGGAGTTCCCGCTCGAAGAGGTGCCCGTCGCGGGCGTGCGCAGCGAGCACGTCGAGCCGGCCGAGCGGTTCCGCTACGCCGACGGCATCGGCGACGTCGGGGTGATCGCGAGCGTGACCGAGCCGTTCTGCGACCACTGCGACCGCATCCGAATGACTGCCGAGGGCAAGCTGCGCACGTGCCTGTTCGCGCTCGAGGAGTTCGACCTGCGGGCGATCGTGCGCAGCGGCGCACCCGACGACGAGATCGACGACGCCCTCGCGGCCGAGATCGCCCGGGCCGTCGGCCGCAAGTGGGCGGGGCACCGGATCGGCCAGGTCGACTTCGTGCGGCCCGATCGCTCGATGAGCCAGATCGGCGGCTGAGCACTCGGGACGCAGAGGCCTCCCCAACTTGTGCTGCTACCGAATGCTGAGTACCTCGCCGTAGCATCTCCCCGGTGCGGCGCCTCGCTCTCGCCATCATTGTGATGGTCCTTCCGCTCGCTCTGGCGGCCTGCGACCTCGGCCGCCCGTGGCCGCCGCCTCCGCCCGCGCTGCACAGTCAGCACTCACTGCTGATGATCGGCGACTCGCTCGTCGGTCAGACCGACACCGAGCTGCCGACCGCGTTCGATCGCGCCGGGCTCAACGTCGAGGTGATCGACGCGCACGTCAACGCCAGCGGGCTGCTCGGTCCGGTCGGTGACGCGCCGTCCGCGCTCGCGTGGGTGCAGGAGCAGGTTGCCGCCCATCCCGAAGCCGGCACGGTCATGGTCGAATGGGGCGGGGCCTGTGGCGTCGCGTGCGACCCGACGCAGCCCACATTCGTGCAGTACGGATCCCCCGACTTCTACGCGCAGTGGACGGCCAACGCTCACGCGGTCATCGACTGGCTACGCGCCCAGGGGAAGCTCGTGGTGTCGGCGGTGACACCGCCGTTCGGTGTCGACGTCGCGGCCGGCCCCACCTCGCAGCTACGCGTCGACGTGGCGCTGAACCTCGCGGGGCTCGACCGCACCGACTTCGCCGTGCGGGCGGGGGGCACGATCGTCGACTGGTCGGCGGCGCTCACCAATCTGCTGTCGCAGTACCGCACCGACTTGCAGTACGACTCCTCGCTGCACACCGTGCGTACTCCCGACCTCGTGCACCTCACGGCCGACGGTGCCACCCGTACGTCGGTGTGGACGGTGAAGGCGCTGGCCGACCTCTGGGCCGCGAACCCCGGTGTCACGTCCGCCGGCGCCGAAGCGGCATCCCGCGTCGTCGAAGCGGGCGACCCGGTGACGATTGACGTGCCCCTCGGCCTCTGAGCAGCGACTTCCCACGTAGACTCACCGGCATGTCGGCCTCGGAGTTCACGCATCTCGACCCGCTGGGCCGCGCCCGCATGGTCGACGTCACCGCGAAGGACGCGACGCACCGCCGGGCGGTCGCCCGGTGCCGCGTCTACATGGAGTCCGACACCGCGGCGAAGATCGCGTCGGGCGCCATCACCAAGGGTGACGTGCTCGCCGTCGCTCGGGTGGCCGGGATCCAGGCGGCGAAGCAGGCCTCGAACCTCCTGCCGCTGTGCCATCCGCTGCTCGTGGGCTCGGTCTACGTGAACTTCCGCATCGAGGATGCCCACGTGGAGGTGGAGGCCCAGGTCGACACCGTCGACCGCACCGGGGTGGAGATGGAGGCGCTCACCGCCTGTGCCGTCGCCGCGCTGAACATCTACGACATGTGCAAGTCGCTCGATCGGGGGATGACGATCGGCGATCTGGCCCTGTGGGAGAAGACGGGTGGGCGTTCCGGCACCTTCCGGCGTCCCGGGGCCGACCTCGATCTCGACCGCTGAGCCTCGCCCCGAAGGTCGCCCCGAACGCCGCCCCGAACGCCGCATCGACGCCGGCGAGGCGGGTTCGCTAGGGTTCTCGGAAGCGAAAGCGCCGGTGAACGGTCCCCCAAGGGAATCGAACCGGTCG
>Ga0209048_10004233_pt1 | contig 13765 bp, 7 predicted proteins | sample FrelakmetCRP12CR_FD_187146 | JGI IMG/M metagenome (GOLD analysis project Ga0209048, IMG submission 187146) | Freshwater lake sediment microbial communities from the University of Notre Dame, USA, for methane emissions studies - CRP12 CR (SPAdes)... | ecosystem: Environmental > Aquatic >... | reverse complement strand
AAAGCAGCTCGAAAATGACATGCAGGGCGACGCAGGTTCAATTGACATTGTTGCTGGTCGTGGCCAGGTCAATGATACCGGTGGAAAAGCTGCGACAAACTCGCTTGGCAACAAAGAGCTCGGAAAGTCTACGAAGGAGCTCGTTGAAAAAGAGGGTGACGTTGATCTCAGGCATGATCGAAGCAGAGTGCTTGTGGCGCAAAAAACGAAGCCCGACACAAACTTCGACATCCAGAGCATTGTGCTTGCTCACAGCAGCCAAGACATCAAAGACATTGAGAACGGTGGTGGCGCAGTCGTTATCAAAACAGACAAAGTAAGGCTCATAGCCCGCCAAGATGTTGTCATACTGGTCACCGGTGCAACGACAAAGGACGTAGATGACAACGGAAACATCAAAGACATTGATGCTACGCTTGACAACTGTGCGTCGATCACAATCAAAACGTCTGGAGACATCGTGTTCACTCCGTCAAAGACGGGCATTGTGAAGCTGGGAGGTGATGATGCTGACCTTGCTGTGCTTGCAACCCGAGTGAACAACAAGGGAGCCGGTGGGAAAGTCACAGCGTCTCCCATCATTGATTCGATGGGAGGTGCACAGGGGGGGCAGGACGGAATGAACGGTATCTTTGCAACAAAGGTTATGTTGAAATAACGTGGCTAACCTCTATGGACCGATACTGACAGGCGTTGGCCTGCTAGAGAACGGAAAGCTGACGACGGCTGCGCGCCAACGTTATGTGACCGAAGTCATTGCTTTGCTTGCAACTGGAAACGCGGGTGGTAAGGGTGGCAGCCCAACAACACAGATCTTCAGCAACATTGTGCCACTTCCACCGATCTCTGGCCCAACGATACCAAACGTGACCACGCTGTCAAAAGAACCATTGTTCTGGTTTGGACCCGATCCGCTTGCTGCATTGATGGCAACATTTCTTGTTGACAAGAACGCTAGCCCGACATGGAATTCGATCTTTCCTGATCTGCTCTACACAAAGACCGCAGAGGCTCTAGACGCAAACGGTTCTACGCCACTGTTCCCGATGTTTGACGTGTCTGCAGCATTTGACATCGATGTACCGCTTCCCTTTGCATTGCCTGACCTAGCGGTGAAGCTCAAGCTTGATGTGCCAAAGCTCTCTATCAAGCTTGCCGACCTTGGGATCAAGCTAGCAATTCCATCAATCCCGCCGATCCCAACGATCACTCTTCCAAACTTGATGCCCCCGTCGCTTCCGGGCATACCGAGCTTTCCGTTGCCGTCATTGGCGCTGCCAGACTTGCTGTTGGGCCTGATCAAGCTTCCATTTGATCTGCTACTCAAGCTTGTGTTTCCACCGAACCTAGGCCTTGTCTTGAACCTTCCTGGGCTTCCAAAAGTTGTTCTTGATCTTGCGATTGACATCGTGCTCAAGCTCATTACACCAGTGATCCCAATCGTTCCAAAGGTGTTCATTGCATCGCTTCTCATCTACATGAAAGACGTTGTTGCAATGGTATGTGTTGACATTGTTGGTATGTTGGTCGGCGCTGGTGGATCAATGACAAAGCTGATGGCTGGTTTGACTGGGCTTATGTGAACATGGTTGAACAACATTGATATATTGAACTGATGAACCTAGACATCAAAGAGTCATGGAAGCATGCTGCCGCAGAACTGGTTGAAAAAGATGATGTCACATTCAATGCGTGGTTTGATGCAACATCCTCTAGGGAACAAACAGTTGCAAATGCAGCGATAGACTTCTATCACAGGATCCTTGATCCTGAAGTGTACCAATACATTGGTGATCCCAGGGGAAAAACGTGCCTAGAGATCGGCTGTGGCGCTGGTAGGCTTGTGAATGTTGCCCTTGATGTATTTGGATATGCGTATGGTATTGATATATATGATCAAAGGGTCATGGCTCGTGTTTCAGAGTACCTCAGTGAACGCCATGATGGTAAGTTTTCCATCATTGACGGTGATTGTCTAGAATCGATACCAAACAGCTCTGTTGATTTTGCGTACAGCTTCATCGTTTTCCAACACATGCACTCGTTTGATGAAGCAAAAAAATACGTCGACATGCTTGGACGCGTCATAAAGAGCAACGGATGTTGCAAGCTGTTCTGCGTGTTATCAAATTCATGCCATTCGCTTGTTGATCACAAGAGCTATGAACACAACAATCGTATTGAAACGCTTTGTGTATCGCGCCCAGATATGCTCAGCGCATGCACAGAAGCAGGGCTCAAGCTGGTGAGTGTCAAAGCAGCCGGCCTGAAAAAATTGTGGGATGTCAATGGACCCCCGAGCTCCCAGCACATATTCACAATTGTAAAACCATGACACATATGCTACCAGCTCTCGATCTTTTGGCTGTGCATACTTAGTGCTGTGGGACAATTCAGCTTCAAGTCAGTCGGAACAACGCAAGTCCAACAAACAGCTGACACACTTGCACAAACGCCTATGCCGGTTGGGATCAAGACACCCTTGGCTCTTGGCACCGACGATTTGCTAGCAATGAACACAGATGTTGCAACACAGATGGGTGACAACCTACGAAACCTGATCCTCACAAACTGGGGTGAGAGGCTCGGGTTCTATGCATTTGGTGCAAACCTTCGACCGCTCATGTCAGACATGTCTTCACAGGATGATTTTGATAGCAAAGCGATAGTCCAGATCAAAAACACAGTGCAGACTTGGATGCCATACATTGATCTGCAGAGTTTTGATACATCATTTGATAACGTACAAAACAAAAACACTGCGATCGTGCACTTGACGATAACGTATGATATTCCAAGCCTGAAAGTATACGGCAAGAGCTTGCAGGTTACACTATACGCGATGTGAAACGGATGGCACAATGGGTCTGAAACAAGAAGCGCTCAAGAGCGTACGCGTTCGAAAATACATTGCAAGAGACTTTGATGGCATGCGTGCGCTGTTGCTTGAGTATGCACGAGCGTACTACCCAACGAAAATCGCAGATTTTTCAGAGCAATCGCTTGGAGGCCTGTTTCTTGACTTTGCCAGCTATGTTGGTGACTCGCTCAGCTTCTACCTTGACCACCTGTACAGTGAGCTCGATCCTGCAACCGCTGTAGAACCTGACAATGTGCAGAGGCAGCTCACAGCAGCTGGGGTACCGATAATCGGTGCAAGCCCATCCCTTGTCAAAGTGACGGCATACATCGAGGTGCCTGCAGACAGCTCTCAAAGCATTATGGTGTCTGCGTTACCGATCATCAGAGCAAACAGCACGTTCACAGCTGATAATGGAACCATTTTCAACCTGTTAGCTGACATAGATTTTTCTCAGACAAACTCAAACGGTTCGCTGGCAGCGTCTGTGAAGATAGGAAAGCAAAGCGCAACCAATGTCACAAAAACATACATCTTGGCATTGTCGGGGCTGTGCATATCTGGGCAAGAAGCAACGGAAACAATCACTGTGAGCGCGGACTTTGTTCCGTTTAGACAGATCACGTTGCAGAACCCAAACGTTTCCAACATAGTGTCTGTCAATGACTCGCTTGGAAACATCTACTATGAAGTCAATGCACTGACAAACGATGTTGTGTACAAAAATGTGTTGAACACCGCAAGCGATAGCGATCTTGTTCCGGAAGCAATCAAAGTGATCCCGGCGCCATACCGCTTTGTCACAAACGTTGACATAACTTCAAGGCAAACAACGCTGACGTTTGGCGGTGGAAATGCAGACTCTTTGCAGGATGATGTGATCCCAGATCCTTCGAGCTTTGCAATATCGTTCCCGTACACAAAGACGTTCTCTCGGATACCTGTCAACCCAGAAAAGCTGTTGACAACGACAACGCTTGGTGTTGCTGCCACAAACACTACATACACGATCACATATCGCTATGGTGGTGGTTTGAACCATAATGTCATCGTAGACTCAATACAGACACTACGAAACCTTGATGTATACTTTCCTGGAAACCCGGCTCCAAACATTGCGGCTGCAGTCAGGAGCAGCATTGAGGTGACAAACACTGAACGATCGTCCGGGGGTGAGGACGCTCCGTCGATAGACGATCTCAAGGCACTCATACCATCGATCAGGAATTCACAAGAAAGGATCGTCACGCGAGAAGACCTGATTGCCAGGGTCTACACGTTGCCATCGAATTTTGGAAGAGTGTTTAGGGCTGCTGTTCACTCAAACCCCCACAACCCGTTGTCAACACAGCTGTTCATAGTCTCACGTAACAGCGACGGCCAGCTGATCCCATCGCCAGACACGCTAAAATCAAACCTTGCGAAGTACCTCACACCGTACAGGTTGATCACTGATGCAATTGACGTCCTTGATGCTGCTGTCATCAACCTTGCGTTTAGCTTTGATGTTCTTGTTGATCCGTCATTGAACAAGACAATTGTTGTGCAAAACGTGCTGACAAAGCTGCAATCGTTTTTTGACATCAAGAATTTTCACATCGACCAACCAATAACCCTGTCAGAGATCTCAAATCTGATATTCCAGATCCCTGGAATCATTTCAATCAACAAGATGAAATTTGACACCCGCGTTGGGACCATCAACAACAGACAATACAGCGATGTAATCTTCAATGTTGAAGCAAACACAAAGTATGGTCTAGTGTTTCCACCGACTGGTGGCTTGTTTAATGTTGCATACCCAGACGTTGACATCGTTGGAAAGGTATCGGTCTAGCTGTGTTCAAGCTGCTCAAACCAACCAAAGACGCTTACATCTCAAACCGCGTCATAGACAACGTGTTGCAGCTGTCGTCAAACACTGGTGCAGCTAGCACGCTTGACCTGTATAAGCTGTATGGATACTCGACAACGTTGAGCGGTTCAACAAGCACGCTCAACACAGAGCTCACAAGGTTGTTGGTCAAATTTGATCTCACACCGCTCAAAAACCTTGTGTCGCGGGGGTTGGTTGACACAAACAACCCAACATTTTCATGCTACATGCGATTGTTTGACGTGTACGGTGGCCAGCCCACGCCCAGCAATTTTTCTATGATTGTATGTCCATTGTCATCGACATTTGACGAAGGGCTTGGAACAGACGTTGTCACGTATGGTGACTCAGACACGTGTAATTTCTTGACAGCGTCAGCAGCATCAGGGCCCTGGATTGGGTTGGGATGCACCAACAGCGGAAGCGCACAGGACATGTGCGATTTCATCACTGCTAGCGCACTCATCAACAACGGTGCATCGCTCATTTCTAGACAAACGTTTGTCAGCGGGTTCGAAGACCTTGACATAGACGTAACGACTGTTGTGTCTGCAACCATCGCGGGCCTGTTGCCAGACAATGGGTTTCGTATCAGCCTTGATCCAACGCTTGAACAAGACAATCACAGCTACTTTGTCAAGAGGTTTGGAAGCAGGACGGTGTTTGTCGATAGCCTACGACCGTTCTTGTATGCAAGGTATGACGACTCTGTCCAGGACGACACCAGCTGTTTGAGCGTTGACACACAGAACACGCTGTTTCTGTACAACTATTCAAAGTCTGTACCAGCAAACATCTTGTCTGGTTCAACCCATGTGACCGGCACCAGCTGCATTGTGTTGGAGCTCTCTGCGCCTGTTTCTGGTGGTCTATACGCAGCATATTTCACGGGATCACAGCATTATTCTGGGATCAACCCACAAACTGGGATCTATTCAGCGTCTGTGTTGTTGTCTTCTGCAGACAGCGCACTGCAATCGCTCATGGCACAATCAAGCTCTGTCATGCTGACACCAACATGGCGATCGCTGGATGGGGCTGTGACATACAGCACTGGCAACAAGATCGCGCTCCGTCCTCCACAGAGGGGTCCAGTTGTTTTTGATCCATGGAACCTTGTCGTCTCAGTCTTGGGACTGAACAAGTCTCATAACGCTGATGAAGATGTGTTGCTGAGAGTACATGCATTTGATTACACATCACCGTACGTAACAGCTGTGAAACTTCCTGTTGAGTTTCCTGGCGTCGTGATGCACGATGTGTACTATCAGGTCAGAGATTGTGATTCAGGAAAGGCTGTGATACCGTTTGATGACATCACAAACTCAACCCGAGTTTCCAACGATGCATCATCAATGTTTTTCAAGCTTGACATGTCAAACCTGTTGCAGGGTCATTCTTATGTCATTGACATCAAGGTTGTGTCTGGAAACATGTCAAAGGTGTTCAAGTCAGCCTCACCGGCATTCACGGTATACGATCTTAGGTAGAAGACATACGTAGTTCCTGAGGTTGTCGGCCGCATGACGGTAATCAAACCAAATCCTTATATCCCATCATTCCTTGAGTCTGCAATCATTGGGAACCGTCCCGTTCAGCTGTCTTGGAGCGATGTCGCCGACACGAACATCCGATCAACATCGTCCTTTTCATATGATGCAACGTCATTGCCGCTCAAGTCAACCCAACAGCTCAACGTTGACTGGTCACAGTTCCAGAACCACACGTTCTTCATGTCTGCAGAAGCAAAGGTCAACCTTGCGTTTGACCAGATCATCAACGGCTACCCATTTGACGGCACAAGAAAAGAGAACGAAGTGTTCTTTGAGAAGCTTACGGGCTTTGAACGCTGGGTCTTTGACCAGTTTCCAAAGAACAAAGGCGCGTTGTTGTTCTCTGGCACGCAGATCGGTGAGAACGGATCGAATGGAACGTACATAGTCGTCCAAGACAAAGTTGGCTCGTTGTTTCCAGAGCTGTCAAAAGCAAACACTGGAAGCCCCGTCATCAACCCAAAGGGATCCACGTCTTTGACAATTGAGATGCAGCTGTTCATTCCTGCCACACAGAACGGTACGCAGGTTGTCTGCCAGAAGATGTCGGGTTCAACACAGGGATTCTCGTTCTACTTGATGCCAACATCATCAACATCAAGCGTTGAAGCGCGGTTCAGCGTAGTGTCAAACCTGTCACACATGACCGTTCCAGTCACATTGAACAAGGGCACATTCAACCATGTTGCAGTTGTGTTGAACAAAAACCTTGGAACGCCAATGTTGCAATCGTTTTTTGCTGAAGAGCTGTTTGCAACTGCACAAAAATCAGTCTCAATCGGTGACCTTGACATCGACGCAGCGGCATTCATTATAGGTTCGGGTTCAACGCTGCAGCTTGGTGCATCTGCTGTTGTCCCGCAACAAACGTTGTCTGGCACAATCGATGAATTTCGGGTGTTTCACTCTGTTAGGTCTGCACAACAGCAAGCATCATATGCACAAAAAGCGTTGTATGCAACCGATGATCTTGTGCTCTACTATCGGTTCAATGAACCTGCACCACCAATTGCATTGTCTCTTGGTGATCCGATCAACTCGATTGTCCTTGATTACAGCGGAAACTCACTGCACAGCATGATTTCAAACTTCACAGGGAGCCTGAGAGTTGATGCGTCAGCAGACCCATTGAGCCCAATGGTGTATGAGAAGCCCGAGACGTTTCCGGTCCTGTTTCCGGCACATCCAGGGGTTGTGTTTCTCAACCAGCAGCTGTTGGCCAGTGCCAGTGCGTACGATGCAGAAAATCCAAACCTGATCACGAGGCTGGTGCCACAGCACTATCTACTTGAAGGCGCACAACAGGATGGATTCCAAGAGCTTGAGGGAACCGTTAACCAAGCATACACTGGCGATGGGATCCCAGGACAGGGACAGATGGGCAGCGTGCAGATACTTGTGTCTCTGTTGTACATTTGGGCAAAGTTCTTTGATGAACTCAAGCTCTTTGTTGAATCATTCAGCACGCTCAAGACAGTGCGCTATGACGTGACAAACACAGTCCCAGACAGCTTCTTGCTTGATGTTGTCAAGCACTATGGGTTCCATCTGCCGCCGCTGTTTAATGATTCAACGCTTGAGCAGTATGTCAGAGCTGAAAATGTCCAAGTTGATTCTATCAGCACAAACGAACACTCATTACGTTATGTGCAGAACCAGCTCTTGAGGCGTGTTCTCGTAAACATGCCAGATGTTCTGAGATCAAAGGGCACTCAGCACAGCATCAAGTCATTTCTTCGTGCTGTTGGGATTGATCCCGATACAACGGTCAGGATACGTGAGTTTGGTGGCCCAACAACGCAGCAGCTAGCATTTGTACGTGAGAACAAGTTTGAGACAAACGCAATGGTCCAGTTTGTTACATCAAGCTTGGTGGTGTCTCCATACCTGTCAGCCAGCAGATCAGAGCCTGGGTTTCCACAGATCGCTGGCAGCTTGACAAAGCTCAAGAATTCTTCTGTCTATGTCAGCAACAACAAGAACGATGGGCTTCTGACGTCTGGATCGTGGACGTGTGAAGGAATCATCAAATACACACCGATAGCATTCAACTCGCTTCAGAGCTTTACACAGTCGTTGATGAGGTTGTGTGTCACCGGCAGCTCGCTGGCATCAGCCGGTGTTGTTGCAAACCTGGTTGCTACAACAGATGAAAACAGCTCACAACTGTTGCTGTTCTTACGATCGGGCGATTCAAGCTCAAGCCCATTGCTGCAGCTTACATACAGCTTTCCATCGTTGAGCATCTTTGATGCAGACAAATGGAACGTCAGCTTTGGGTGCCAACGCAACGACTCAATCAACAGTCCTGTGTCATCGTCCTACTTTCTACGATTGGCACACCAGAACGCGGGCAACATTGATGTGTTTGAGTCATCATCATCGTTTTTCTTTGAAGCCCCAAGAAACGAACACAATGTCTTCAGAGCACTAAGCGCGACCACAAACGCATCTGGTGCATACATTGCGATCGGATCAAACCAACACATTGCTGGTGGAACCGGTGCAAGTTATTGTTTTCTTAATGATTCATCGGCCGCGCCGGGCGAAGCTAGAGCAACGTGCTTTGACGGTCGAATGTCAAATGTCAGGTTCTGGAGCAAAGCACTAACGCTTGATGAGTGGCGTGAACATGTGTTGAACTATGCATCAACAGGAGTTGTTGATCCCCTTGTCAACTGGAACTATGTCAGCACACGAAGCGGGTCTTTTGAACACCTGCGGCTCGACACGATGACAAAACAGGACACACGCAACGCAGACTCGTCTGGGCACATAACGTTGATAGACTACAGCGAGAACAACATGCACCTCACGGGCTCTGGTTTCACACCGTCTGGTGAAGCTGTTGTTGGCGAGGTCTTTGACACCAGCTACATAAGCCCATACTACGATGAAGCATCGACCAATGAGAAGGTGCGCGTGAGGTCATTCAATGACTATGACACTGTCCAACACACGCCATGGGCAAGCCTCACCCCAGTGTATGAGATACTTCCCAGCGAAGCACCGACTGATGATGTCAGGTTTGCAGTTGAGTTTTCGCTTGTAGACGCTCTCAATAGAGACATCATCAAGCTGTTCGCAACGCTTGACTCGCTTGACAATGCGCTTGGCGCACCAGAGCTTGTGTTTTGTTCTGACTATCCTGACATAGAACAGCTGAGAAACGTGTATTTCAATCGAATAAAGGACAAGCTGAATTTCCAGGCGTTCTTTGAGCTGTTTCGATGGTTTGACATGTCAATAGGCACATTCATCCAGCAGCTCATTCCCAGAAAAACAGATTTCATGGGAGTCAACTACACAATTGAATCACATATGCTTGAGAGACACAAGCTTGAGTATCTGTCAAGTGACATCTACCTTGGCGACAGCAACAGAGCAAGGCTCAACAGCACAATCTTGTTGCAACAGATTGTTGGCACCCTGAGGAAATTCTGACATGTCTGACGTTGCTATGTCTTCAAAAACAATGTTGGCGTCAGCACCCGCGGCATACCAACCTGTCTTCTCACCGCAGCCTGTCTATGACACGTTGTACTTTGATGAGGGCGCACAGGTGCCCAAAGCAAAGGCAATAAAGCCTGGAGCTGACACATCAGCCATAGATCCGTTCACGCAGGGCGTCGAGATCACAAAGATGGCAAGGTACGATGCCGGCATGGTGAAGATCTGGTCAGGTGAACCCGGACACGTGCTCAAACCGAACCGGTTCGGAGAAGACAGGAACTTCTTTCCAGATCCCGGATTCACTGAGATAGACCTGTTTGATCCTGTTCGTTATCTAAAAGCACAAGAGGTGATATCACCTCTGTACTACATCATAATCACATTTCCAATCATCACTGGCGACAATGACCAGCTCGAAAACTTCAACTTCAATGGCGTCATTGAGCCCCTGACTTTGCGCGCAAACCTTGCGTTTTTCACCACAGACATACCGTTTGAGGCGCACAGCGCAAAGGGTGCTCTGATGGCTGGCAACATCGACCAGTCGTTGGCGTCTGACCGGGTGTTGACCGTTGATCGATACGATCCGATGCATTCGACCATCAGCTACATTGACATGGTTGACATGCTTGAAAACCATCCGATGATTGGGTTCTTTATCTTTGACAAAGCAACAATTGCACCGTTCTCAGATGCATCCCATGCAAGGAATGTCCAACCTCCATCAAGCGAAGATGCTGGCTTGCTGGTTGCATTGGGAGCAATGAAGAGCTCAACAGACAGCTACTTAGGCACCAATGAACGTTCAGCAACGTGTGGTTGGGTGTATGATAACACAGCAGCGACTGGCACCGATTCGCTAGCGTTCGGAGGCATGACGTACTGATGTCAGGAACCAGCACAACAAACAGGCAACCTCCACCAAGGAACTTTGAAGACTATGTCCTGACACGTGTCGCTGATCCTACCGTGGGCCTCGCGAACGTTCCTGACACATCGTTTTCACAGATAACAGGCACAGGAGTCGACGGAAACGGTTACAGCATTGGACACGGTGCCAGCACAAACACGTTGTCAAGCGTATGGCCGATTGGGTTTGATTTTGTGCTTGATGGCATCACATACAAGAGCTTTGTTGCGTGCACAGCGGGCTGGATTGCGCTTGTTGATCCGTCCCTTGGAACATTCAGCACATCAGAAGTGATGTCAGGATTAGTGTACCAGAACTCTCACATCAATGCAACGTTTACTTCAAACGCAGTGTTGCTGGCGGCGTGGTTTGATCTGCTACAGAATGTGTACTCAGATGTGTCCCAGATCGGACTGACTGCCACAAAAACAGCACGCATCAAAGCGGGGCTCGAACCTCAGCCGCTCATGTTGAACCAGTCGTTGTATGGTGTGAGATGCTACAACGACAACCGCTCATCAAAGGGAAGAAGGTTGGTTGTCAGGTGGTGTTCGCTCAGCAACATCCTTGCTGGGCTGCCAAAGTTAGCGTTGTTGAGGTTTGAGGTTGTGTTGTATGAAAATGGAACGATTGAGTACCGGTACGTTCCATGCTCAAGCCTGACAACAGACAATTCACAGATAGGTGCAACAGTCGGTGTGTTCATGCCCAATGGCACAAACCGATTTCGAGACCTGTCTGTTGGGATAAGCTACCGTGAAAACGTAAGAGCGGAGTATGTACACGGCGGCTTTACGTACAGCTCTGGGTACGTTGACACAAAATACGGTGGGTACTCAGCAAACTACAACATAGGCTTGACTCCGGTGAAGAACTGGCCCGGGGCAAATCGAACCGGATGCATAATCTCTTTCTCGCCGCCGGTCATAAGGCGGCGGGTCCTGCCATTGCGGCTTGTCAGAGAGGCCGACAGCCGCATCACGTTGCCCACCGTCGCTCGGACTGGTGACACAAGGCTGGGAACATACCTGGGAGCTTTTGATGATCGTAGGACACCCGCATATTCACAAGCTGCAAACACTGTTGTCAACTATCCGTCAACATTGCCCAGGTTCTATGCAAACTCAACGCTTGGAGTGAAAGAACGCCAAGACGTGTTTGCTGGTGATTTTCTCGTGCCAGGCAGGATAACAAAGAACGCAATCGACCAGTTTGTGTCTGATGCACCAGCACAACAGATCGAACCGTTCTCTGAGGTCTCTCGTTTTGAACAGAGTCAACAAGCATCAACATCACAGTTCTATGCTTCGGGCACCCAAGCTCAGTTTGTTGGATCTGGGCTTGGCCAGCAGCTGAAATCAAAAACGCAGGTCAGGTTGCAGTTTCCTGTTGAGTTTTCAACACAGATGCCCGGTTACACGTCATCGATGTACTACTATAACTCCCAGAAACATGCATGGGAAGTGCCCGTCAACACGACGTACATCCTGTCAACGGCCAGCGACAGCACAACGATCCAATGGAACGCAGGAGGAGACCTGTCTGATCCGTACATTGATGCATCGCAGTACCGGATCATAGAAGACGTAAAAGGCTTTGGTCCCATAGGAAACATCGTGTCTTCTGGGTCTGGCAACGCTGTCATCGCGCAGCAACAGACAGACCCCCAGATCAACAGGAGGTACTATCCGAGGGTCATCAGCGACACATTGGGAAAATCATACGCCAAGAGCTTTCGGAACAATGATGAGTACAAGCCTGGGCTGGGCGAATCATTCACATTGCCCATCAACTCTCCGTTCTTGATTGAAAAAGCTGTCATAGAGTTGCCGATCGAAGCTGGCACCGGATGGTTTGATGACCACACGCAGTGTTTCATGCCGCTTGGCACAGTGATCCCTTATTCGTTCGATTTCGCCGGGCCAGCACTGACAGTCGCTCTGTCACGTGACGTCAGCTTCAATGCACAGTGCCCACACTCTTCTTCAGTGCGAGACCTGATCCTGACAGGAACAATCACACACAAGTTTGACAGCTCGAGCAGCATAGTGTTGGGAAATTTCCCGCCCTATGATTCAGCATACCAGATGCGTCCTGTTGGGTTCACGGCGTATGCTTGGCCTGGAGCTGTTGTAAATCCATCAACGTCATCGCTGTCAATGCACATGTTCACGGGTTCAGTCAAGCTTGAGTGCCAAGCGATGAGTTCGAACGGACTTGTGATCAAAGATTGGGTTGCTTTCAACATGGACTCTGGAACAACGCTAGCAGCTGACATGCTTGCGTTGCTCACAACGCAGGGACCAACGGTCAGGTGGCCTGGTGAGTTTGATAGCGACCTGACACACATTCCACGTGTTGGCTACATTGCACCATTCGGGCGCGCAGGCACTGGTTTTGCACAGTCCGGCAGAAGCGTGTACGGAAATGAGCATGCTCGATGGCAGAACCAGTTTGACCCCGGCAATCCGCTTGTTGTGAAGAATCCGTTCTATTTGGGCACGAACAACGTGCCCGATCAGGTGAACAATGTGTTGAAATCAGCAGGTGGTGGTTTCAATGCATACACACACGCCGCGATGCCGTTCATCTGTCACTATCCAAGCCCATACCTTGCAATGCCCGGTGACAAGTTTGTGCTCAGCGTCTCAAAGATGCGACCGTTTTTGTATGGCGTTGATCCCGGCATGCCCAGGTTTTCTGGGTCATACCCACATGACATCAAGCTTGCAAAGGGCACCGTCAACATCACGTTGTATGGAAGCCAGCTCATTGCCGGCAATGAACACCATGACACGTTGAACCAGCCTCTTGCTTCAGACGCAATCCATGAGGTCTTTGTTGGCTCTGGACCAACGCTCGACCAGTTTGAAGTTGAGTATCGAAGAGAGCTCAGCGGCAGCATGAGCGATGAGTTTATGGTTGGAAACTTGCTGACCAGGTACAACTTTGGCAATGGATATCCCATCTTTGTGCCCGGTGATCGTAAAAGGGTTGCTAGCCGGCTCAACGCAAGGGAATATGGGCCCCTTACGTCTGATCGCATCGTTGAGCTAGATCACCACGGTGTCTACGTTGACAACCCAGACCTGTACATCAATCCGTTCAAGTCA
>Ga0209048_10004232_pt1 | contig 13766 bp, 12 predicted proteins | sample FrelakmetCRP12CR_FD_187146 | JGI IMG/M metagenome (GOLD analysis project Ga0209048, IMG submission 187146) | Freshwater lake sediment microbial communities from the University of Notre Dame, USA, for methane emissions studies - CRP12 CR (SPAdes)... | ecosystem: Environmental > Aquatic >... | reverse complement strand
CTTCCAGCAGCTCGGCTGTGCCACGTGTCACCTGGATCAGGGGATCGGCCGCGGCCCGGTGCTCACCGGATTGCTCGGCAAACAGGTGCAGCTGACCAACGGCACTACCATCGTCGCCGACGAGACCTACGTACGCGAATCGATCCTCAACCCGCAGGCCAAGATCGTCGCCGGTTTTCAGTCAATCATGCCCACGTTCAAAGGATTGGTCAGCGAAGAGCAGCTGATGCAGTTGATTGCGTACATCAAGTCGAAGGGTGCGGGCGGTGGAGACGCGGCCGGAGCTGCCGAAGCGGGGCCACAGGGAGGGTGACAGCTCCCGAGAGGACGGACATGGAAGCAACGACACCTCGCACGAATTACCTCAACGCCGACTACGGTGTGCGGTCGTGGCTACTCACCACCGACCACAAGCGCATCGGCCTGCTGTACCTGGGCTCGATCACTGCGATGTTCCTACTCGGCGGGATTTTCGCGTTGCTGATCCGCTTGGAGCTGCTAACGCCCGGCCCCGACCTGGTCTCATCCGACACGTACAACAAGCTGTTCACGATGCACGGCATCGTGATGATCTTCTTCTTCCTGGTGCCATCCATCCCCTCCGTCTTGGGCAACTTCCTCATCCCGTTGATGATTGGCGCGCGCGATCTGGCGTTCCCGCGCATCAATCTGCTGAGCTGGTACATCTACGTCGTCGGCGCGCTGTTCACGCTGTACGCCATGGTCATCGGCGGCGTCGACACGGGCTGGACCTTCTACACGCCGTTCAGCACGATGGCGTCGAACACCAACGTCATCCCGACGGCATTGGGCATCTTCATCACGGGGTTCTCGTCGATCCTCACCGGGCTCAACTTCATCGTCACCATCCACCGCATGCGGGCGCCGGGTCTGACGTGGTTCCGCCTGCCGTTGTTCGTGTGGGCGCACTACGCCACCAGCATCATTATGATCCTCGGCACGCCGGTGCTCGCCATCACCATCCTGCTCGTCGGCATGGAGCGCGCCTTTCACATCGGCATCTTCGATCCCGCGCTCGGCGGCGACCCGCTGCTGTTTCAGCACCTGTTCTGGTTCTACTCGCATCCTGCCGTGTACATCATGATCCTGCCGTCGATGGGGGTGATCAGCGAGCTGATCGCCTGCTTCTCGCGCAAGCGCATCTTCGGCTACGGCTTCGTTGCGGCATCGAGCCTGGCGATTGCGCTGCTCGGCTTTCTCGTCTGGGCACATCACATGTTCGTCACCGGCATGTCGGTGTACGCGGCGCTGATCTTTTCGTTCCTGAGCTTCGCCGTTGCCATCCCGTCCGCGGTGAAGGTTTTCAATTGGACGGCGACGCTTTACAAAGGCTCGGTCTCCTTCGAGGCGCCGATGCTCTATGCGCTGGGCTTCATCGGCTTGTTCACGATCGGCGGCCTCACCGGCTTGTTCCTCGCATCGACGGGGCTCGATGTCCATGTCACCGACACCTACTTCGTCGTGGCGCACTTCCACTACATCATGGTCGGCGGTGCGATCATGGGTTACCTTGGCGGCATCCACTTCTGGTGGCCAAAGATCAGCGGGCGTCTGTACCCAGAAGGCTGGGCGAAGATCGCCGCGGCGATCTTGTTCATCGGCTTCAACCTGACCTTCTTCCCGCAGTTCGTGCTCGGCTACCTCGGCATGCCGCGGCGCTATCACGTGTACCCGGAGGAGTTTCAGGTGCTCAACGTGATGTCGACGGCCGGCGCATCGATCCTCGGTCTCGGCTACCTGTTGCCGCTGTTGTACCTCACCTGGTCGCTACGCTACGGCAAGGTAGCGGGCGCCAATCCGTGGAAGGCAACCGGCCTGGAGTGGCAGACGCCATCGCCGCCGCCGACGGAGAACTTCACACACACGCCGGTGGTGACGCAGGAGGCCTACGACTACGAGTCGTTCGATTATGAGAGCGTGCCAATGCAGGAGGTGAAAGTTGGCTGAGGGTCTGGCCGCGCTGGCGCATCAACACCAGTTCGACGACGCTGCACAACAGTACGAAGCCTCCGCACTGGGAATGTGGGTGTTCCTGGTGACGGAGATCATGTTCTTTGGCGGGTTGTTCACCGCCTACGTCGCATATCGCTCCGCGTATCCGGTAGCATTCGGGCTGGCCAGCGACCACCTCGACCTGACGTTGGGCGCCGTCAACACCGCCGTGTTGATCGGTAGCAGCCTGACGATGGCGCTGGCGGTGCACTCCTCGCAGATGGGCAAGCGCAACGCGCTGGTGATCTTCCTCCTCCTGACGATGGCCCTCGGCTCGGTGTTCCTGGGCATCAAGGCGGTGGAGTACGCGCACAAGTTCGAGCAGCACGTCGTGCCCGGGCCACACTTCATCTTCCATGGCCCCGACGCAAGCCACGCGGAGATCTTCTTCTCACTCTACTTCGCCATGACCGGCCTGCACGCGATCCACATGATCATCGGACTGGGCGTGCTCGCGGTGCTCGTATTGCAGGCGCGCAAAGGCCGCTTCGGCACGCGCTATCACACACCGATCGAACTGGCCGGGCTGTACTGGCACTTCGTAGATATCGTCTGGATCTTTCTCTTCCCGCTCCTCTACCTGATCGAGCGGCATCACTAAACCTATGGTACGGAATCTTCACCACGAAGGCACGAAGACCACCAAGGAAAGCCATGAAAGGCCGATCCATTCGGTCGTGCGAACTTCAACGGCAATCGAGTTTGCATTCGGATCAAAACAGATGACCTCCCCTTTCTTCCTTCGTGCTCTTCGTGTCCTTCGTGGTGAACTTCTCTTCTCACATCGAGGCTAGGGATCGCCATGTCCGAACACGTCGTCTCCACGCGCACGTACTACGCCATCTTCATCACGCTGATGGTGCTCACCGCGGTCACCGTCTGGGTCGCCACGCTCGATCTCGGCCGGCTCAACATCGTCGCCGCGCTGGCCATCGCCGTCATCAAGGCGACCCTCGTCCTGCTCTACTTCATGCACCTGCGCTACAGCCCGCGGCTGACGTGGCTGATCGTCTCCGTCGCCTTCGTCTGGCTGCTGATCTTGATCGGGCTCATCATGAGCGACGAACTGACACGCGCCTGGCTGCACGTAGTCGGCGGCGCATCCCCGTCGGCACGGCTGTAGTAATAGGCTGAGCAGGCGGGGACGCCTGCTCCACCATTTCTTGCTTCCAAAGATGAAACTGCAGCGGGGTCGCCGTCCTTGGCTGCTCGCTATCGCGGTGTGCAGTCGGGGAGCGGCTGCCTCAACGCGCCGCGTTGTCCGGCACGACCTCGTGGAAGTGCGTGTAGTCGATGCGTCGCCGCCCATCGGGCGCGCGCGACAAGATGTCGACGAAGCGCGCGCCCCACACGATCTCATCGGCGGTGTACGAATGGCGGGCATGCACGGTCTGTGAGAACGATTCATCGATGCCGGTCAGCGACACAATCACCTCCGCCTCGGTGGCAGCCAGCGACTCCTGTGTCTGGCGGTAGAACGGGCTGGTCGCGGTGATCGGGTGCACCGCCGTCCAGCTAAGCGCAAATAGCGCGTTCTGCGCGCGCGCCATCTCGAGATCCTGCAGGCGGCGGATGACCTCGCCCTCGGCCGTGGTTTCGGTCAGCGCCAGCACGACATGGATGCGGGCCTCGACGATCTGGTTGCCGCGCTGGTTGGCCATGCGAAACATCAGGCTCGGCACGCCGTCGCGTGGTGTCACCACGGCCACGCGGCTGAAGAGAACCCGTGCCGTCGGCCGTGAGAACTTGGCGAAGACCAACCCCGTCACCACGGCGAGTCCGAACAAACCAGTGAGCGACTCGACCGTCACCAGAATGTTCGCGAACAGCGTGTGCGGGATGATGTACCCGTAACCGATCGTGGCCATAGTCTGCACGCTGAAGAAGAATGCGTCGGAGAAGGAGCCGGCCGACGCATGCTCGAGGCTGTGGCCTTCGAGCAGGTAGGCAAGGGCGAACAGGCTGTTGGTGACCAGGTACGCAGTGGCTAGCAAGACGACGAGCCGTGGCCACGACGACACCAGCAAGAAAAGATACAGGTCGTCGAGCAAACCGTTGCGTGCGCCCGTGCGCGCGATGTTGAGACGTCCCTGCGGATCCAGCATCCGTTCGGTCACCTGCGGAGCAGACGGCTTTGCCATTCAGCGCGGTAGTATACACAGCGACGAACTGTGGTGCAGCAACCCGGCTGCGCAGACATGCGCAGACAACAGACGGCCAGACAACAGAACTGAGAGTCCTTCGAGTCTGTTGTCTGTGGGTCTGTTGTCTCGCCTTGTCTGGCATCGCCGCCGACCCTCAGCTATTGCTGAGCGCACCTGACATCTCGGAGGACAATGATGGCTGTGGAGATTCCGGCAGGGTTCCGTGATCTGCTCAACAAGAAAGCCTTCGCGCATCTCGCCACACTGATGCCGGACGGCCGGCCACAGGTCACGCCGGTGTGGTTCGACTTCGACGGGACGCACCTTCGCGTGAACTCGGCAAAGGGCCGCGTAAAGGACAGGAACATGCGCCGTGATCCGCGTGTTGCGCTTTCCGTCATTGACCCCGACAATTCCTATCGCTACCTCGAAATTCGCGGCAACGTCGTCGACATCACCGAGAATGGCGCGGTGGCCCACATTGATGCGCTGGCGAAGATGTACATGGGTCTCGACACCTACCCCTTCCACCAAGCGGGCGTGCAGCGCGTGATCTACAAGATCGAGCCGTTGCGCTGCTCGACCATGGGCTGACGGGCTCACGGCGACGGCCGGGGATCCGTTGCAAGCGCGGAGGAGCGAGTGGCTGTGCGCGGCGGCCGTTGGAATGGTCGCGCTCGCACTGTATGGCTGGACCCTGGCGCCGACCGTCACCTTGGTCGACAGCGGCGAACTGATCGTTGCGGCGCGCAGCCTCGGCGTTGCGCACCCGCCGGGGTTTCCGCTCTACGTCCTGCTGGCACATCTGGCGACCTGGGTGCCGCTCGGCAACGTCGCGCAGCGCGTCAACGTCGCCTCGGCGGTGTTCGCAGCGCTCGCCATCGCCGTGCTCGCGGCAGTGGTCGCCGAGGCGCTGCGGGTCGTCCCGACGCGCCCGACCCCGAAGAAGGACGCAGACCCCGGCCGTGATCCTACGAGTGCGTTCCTCCCGCCTCTCGTAGCCGCCTTGTTGCTGGCGTTCGCACGCACGTTGTGGTCGTACGCGACGCTCGCCGAAGTCTACACGCTCAACGCGCTGCTCATCGTCGTCGTCCTGCTGCTGATGTTGCGTTGGCGACGACAGGCGGTCGACGCCGGCAAGCGCCGCAAGGACCTAGGTGTGCACAGTCCCGAGCGCCTGTTGTACGCGGCGGCGTTTGCGTTCGGACTCGGACTCGGTGTGCATCACGTCACGGTCGCATTGCTGTTGCCGGGGCTCGCGCTGCTCGTCGTCGCCACCGCCGGCTGGCGATTCTTCATCAGCCGGCGGCTCACCTATGCCGCGTTGGGTGCCTGCGCCGGCTTGGCCGTGTACCTGTACCTGCCGATCGCGGCATGGCGAGAGGCCGGCTTGAACTGGGGTGACCCACGCACGTTGCAGCGCATCTGGTGGCATCTCACCGGCAAGCAATACCAGGCGTATTTCTCATTCTCGCCGGGCGAGCTGGGCACCCAGGCTGTCGCATTCGCCCACCACGCCGCGCGCGAGTTCGGTCCGTGGTGGTGCCCGGCCGGCTTGCTGCTGATCGCGTTCGGGGCCGGCGCGCTGTTTCGTCGCGACCGAGTCCTGCTCGCATTCCTGGGGCTGATCGCCGCGTGCAACGTCGCCTACACGCTGGGCTACGCAATCGCCGAGGACATGGATGCGTATTATCTCCCGACCTATATCGCCGCGACGATCGTGGCGGGTGCCGGCGCGCAGCAGGTGCTGCGCTGGGCTCGTGCACTGGCGGCGCGCTGGCCGCGTGCGCCGCTCGTCGCAGCCACCGCGCTGCTGCTCATCCCTGTCATCGCGTTGGCCGGCAACTTTCGCTTCAACGACCGCAGCCGGTATTGGATAGCGCGGGATTATGTGGACAACATCCTGCAGACAGTCGAGCCGGGTGGACTGCTGCTCACCCTCGATTGGCAGGTATGCTCACCGCTGCTGTATACCCGCACCATCGAGCAAGAAAGGCGCGACGTTACGGTCATCGATGTAAACCTGCTGCGACGGTCCTGGTACTTCGACTACCTGCGCCGCGAGTACCCGGCGTTGATGCAACAGAACCGCGAAGCGGTCGCCGCGTTCCTGGAGGATCTGACGCAGTGGGAGCAGGATCCGGAGCTGTACCAGCGTGACGCTGCACTCAATCAGCGCATCGACACGCGCTTCCATGACATGATCATGGCGTTCGTACAGCACCACCTGCGCAGCGGCCCGGTGTACATCACCCAGGACATCGCGCTGAATCGCAGCGCCCAGGACACGCGACTGACGCAGGCGTTGGCCGCGGCGTATCAGCTCGTGCCGCAGGGGTTGGTGTTCCAGTTGGTGCGCGACCGCAGCTTCCGCAATCCGGCCGAGCCGGTGTTGATCACCCGCGGCTTCGCCGATGGTACGCTGAGTTTCGAGTCGGATGACGTCGTACAGCTCAAGGTCTTCCCGGTGTACGTCAGCATGCTCTACAACCGCGGCCGCTACCTGTCGCTGTTCGGTGACCACGCGCGCGCGGTCAACGCCTTCAAACAAGCACTCGCCCTCGACCCGAGCTTCGCGCCGGCTCAGACCGCGCTTGCAGGCAGCTTCAAGGCAATGCAGAAGACGGATAGGCCTGGCACGCGCTAGCAGCCTGTCAGACGAGGAAGGCTGCAGCGACCCAACAAGGGAGCGGGCCATAGAAATGACGCCGGCCCTGATGCCTTCCGCCCGCGACCGTCACCCTACGCGATGCCCCGTACCTTCACGATTCGCCGGTTTGCCGGCACACGCTGCTCGAAAAGAACTGCTTGAGTGTGGCGGCTATGACGCGGCGGTCGGCGATGAGTCGGCGTGCTGGCGGAAGCGAGTCGAGGAAGATGCGGCCGTAGGGTTTGCGGACGATGCGACTGTCGAGGAGGACCACGGCGCCGCGGTCGGTGCGGGAACGGATGAGCCTTCCAAAACCTTGCTTCAGCTTGATCACTGCTTGCGGCACGGTCTGCTCGGCGAAGGCGTTGCCGCCGCGGTCGGTGATGGCCTCGACCCGCGCTTGCTCGATCGGTTCGGTCGGAACGCGAAAGGGGAGGCGCGTGATGATGACGCAGCGCAACGCGTCACCGCGCACGTCGACACCTTCCCAGAAGCTGTCGGTGGCAAACAGCACGGCACCCGACTCGTTGATGAACCGCCCCAGCAACAAGTGACGATTGGTGTCGCCCTGCTGCAGCAGCGTCAGCCCCTGCACTTGCAACTCCGGGCCGAGGGCGCGCACGGCACGGTTGAGGGCACCGTACGCCGTGAACAGCACAAAGGTCCCGCCGCGCGTGGCGCGCAGCGTCTCCGCAATCACCTCGTGCGTTGCCGCCTCGTAGCGCGGGTCGTTCGGCTCCGGCAAGTCGCGCGGAATGGCCAGCAGCGCCTGCTGCTCGAAGGCGAACGGTGATTCGACGCGCAGCGTGCGCACACGGTCGGGGTCCGATAGTTCCTTGAGACCGAGTCGGTCGTGTACGTAGTCGAAGCGCTGGTCGACGGCGAGGGTCGCTGACGTGAGTACCACCGTCGGGAACTGCTCGAACAGCGCCTTGCGCAACAACGGCCCGACGGCGATCGGCGCGGAGTGGAAGGCAATCGCCTTCCCGGTGCGCGGCCGGTAGCGCGTCTCGATCCAGCGGCAGGTGTTCTCGTCTTCATCGCCGAAGGCAAGCAGAGCGCTGGCGAACCCGGCGATGCGGCCTTGCAGCGCGCGGAGCTCGGTACCGAGGAAGAGCACCTGCTTTCCCGAGGCGTCAGACAGCTGGTCGAGGCGTTCGCACACACCTTCGAAGTCCTGCGCAAAGTGAGTGAGCGCGGCACCGAGCCGCGTGATCCAATTCTCAACGGTCCCCCAGTAGCGCGAGGTACAGAAGTCGGGAACGATGCGAATCTTCTGGTCGACGCCCGCGGTGATCTCGCGACCGAGCACGTCTTCGAGACCGGTCATCAGCTCGGTGAAGCACTGCTCGGCATCGATCAGCAGGCTGGCCCGGTGCGGCAGCAGCCGCTCCTGGATCCAGCGCGCCGCACCTTCCGCCACGGGCTGATCCTCGGGTGCGTCGATCGATTCCAGCGCCATCATCAGCGCCGGCAACAACCCTTTACTCTCGTGTTTCAGACTGCGCAGGCGGCCGAAGGTGCGCTCGATGGCGGCGTAGCTCAGGCGCGTGCCGAAGTAGTTCGTCGCCACGTCTTCAAGATGATGGGCCTCGTCGATGATTACCCGCCGCGCCGGCGGCAGGACGGCGTTCTGCGTGTAGCTGCCGATCTCCTCGCGCAGCGCCAGGTCCGCCATCAGCAGGTGATGATTGGCAACGATGATGTCCGCCTTCGCGGCAGCGCGCCGCGCTTCGTAGAAGAAGCAGGTTGAATAATAGGGGCAGCGGGCACGCAGGCAGTTGTCGTTCTCGGAGACCACCTGCTCCCACACTTCTGGGCGCGGCCGCACCGGCAGGTCGCTCAAGCTGCCGTCCACGCTGCGCTTCGCCCACGCCAGCAGCTCGCGCAGCTCGTGTTGGTGCTCGTCTTCGACCAGCAGCGACCCTTGCGCCTCCGCCTGCGCCGCCTTGCGGCGACAGAGGTAGTTACCGCGTCCCTTCACCAGCGCTGTCGTACATTCGAGTCCGGCATGTTGCGTCAGGAACGGCAGGTCCTTCTTGATGAGCTGCTCTTGCAGGTTGATCGTATGCGTCGAGACCACGACACGCTCACGGTTCAGCAGGCTCCAGGAAATCGCCGGCAGCAGATAGGCCAGTGATTTGCCGGTGCCTGTGCCCGCCTCGACGGTGAGCGTGCTGTTGTCGTTGAACGCCGCGACGACGGCGTCGAGCATCTGCATCTGCTGCGGTCGATGTTCGTAGCCGGCCAGACGTGCGGCAATGGCGCCGCCGGGACTCAGCAGGTCCGCGGCGTGCTGCGGTGCGAGCGGTTGCGGTGCGTTGGCATGGTGCGGCTCGACGACGACGTAGAGCTCGGTCACCTCGTTGCTGACGATGTACGCGCCGACGGCGTTGTTCCCCAACGCCGACGCCACCGAGAGGTCAGCGTCAGACGGGGTCAATACCCCGCTGGGGTGATTGTGAATAACCACTTCACCGGGACGCGGCACCTGTAACAGCGCCGGCACCGCCTGGCGGTTGCCACGCGCCAGCACGCGCACCGCCGTGACCACCCCCTGGTCGTCGAGCATGCCCAGCAAGAACACCTCATTGCCACCGGCATCGGCGATGGCGGCGCGCAGCGCGTCGGCTGCGGCGCGGGTGAAACGCTTTTCGATGGTGGCGGGCACGCCATGCAGCGTACCAGGCCCGCCGTGACGTGTCAGCAATGAGCCGTGTGGGTACGACAGCCGAGCAGCAGAGGGGAGCAGGCGGGGACGCCTGCTCCAGCATCAGCTCATTTCATTTCAGTTCGTTCGGCGGCTTCGGTGAATCGCTGATTACGTAGGACCACGCCCGGCAGCGAGTTGTCGGCTTTCGTGTGGTCCGTCGCAAGCACGTGGCCCAAGGACTCGCGCACGGCAATCACATCTAGGGTGAGGAGCTCGCAAACGTTGGCGAAAGCGAACGGATAGTCGCGCCGGTCGTCCAAGATCCAGTCGCGCGCCTCGAGGAACTCGTACCAGCGCCGGCCGCGACGTGGGCTAACATCGCGCAGCACACAGTTCACGGCATCTTCGAAGATGGCGGCCACGAGGTGCATTTCCGGAGAATTGAGGTAGCTGCCGCGCAGCGGCAACTGCGATGGCAATAGAGACATTGGTTCCCACAGCGGCGTGGTGTTGTAGGCGGTCGACGGATGCTTCATCACCCAACCTTCCTCTCCGAGGCAGGCAGGGGTTGCACCGGTTCGCCGTCATTTTCGAGGGCACAGGCGACGCAGTAGCAGGCTCCCTCCCATCCTCTGGAGAAGCATGCGGTCGCCGCCGCCAGCCCACACCTGGCACACTGCGCCGCGCCCGGGCCTCGATTGCGGTGCACCATCCAGAGACGATCTCCCATCAACACTTGCACTTGCCCCTTGGCACGCACCCGTTCACCCACATGCTCCACGAGGAGCTGGCGGTCGTAGGGATTGCGCACCGGCAGGAACATACTTCCGCCAGTGAATGAGATGTGCGCCATCCCTTTGGCCATCGCGTTCATGTTTGCTCATCCCTTTCCGGCCATCCCGTGTCCTAAAACGGTGGAGCTGGCAGCAAGAGCGATGCCGAACCTCGCACCTCGCATGCGACAGCCAAGGCGCATGAGGAATGGCCCTATATGATTACAATTCTGTGCGGTCGCAGCGCAGACAGCCCGCAGCTCCCCTGCATTCTGCTGTAAGTGCAGGCGAATCCGTGGGCCCGATCGAGCGCATCAGTTCCATTGAGCCCTGACGCGGCGCCGCGCTGCTGCTAAGCTGCAGGCCATCATGATCATCGTGATGAAGGCGGACATATTGCCCGAGTCGCACGAGGTGGCCGAGGTCATCCGGTTGGCGGAGCGCTATCCCGATGTGCGCGCCGTGGCGCGCAAGATCGAAGGGGCGACGCGGGTGCTCACCGAGGTGTACCTGCTCGGATCTACCAGCACACTGCCGCAGGAGCCGTTCGAGGAATTTCCCGCCGTCGAGAAGGTCATCCGCATTCGCGAGCGTTACCGTTCGATCGGCCGGCACGCGGGCCAAGTGGAAGCCATCGGCTTCGAATACAACGGCGTGCGCTTCAGTCAGGACGACTTCCACATTTTCCCCGGTTTGTGCGCCGTCGACACGCCCGAGAACACTGAAGCGATGTTCCGTGCGCTCAAGGCCGTGGGTATCGTCACCACGCGCGCCGGGGCGTACAAGCCGCGCACCAGTCCGTATGATTTCCAGGGGCACGGCAAGGCCTGTCTGCCGTACGTGTTCGAGCTGGCAGGCAAGTACGGCATCAAAGTGATCGCCATGGAGATCACGCACGAAGCGCAGATCGACGAGATCCGGCAAGCCTTGGCTGCGGCGGGGCAGTGCACCGGTGTGATGCTGCAGATCGGTACCCGCAATGCGCAGAACTTCGAGCTGCTCAAAGCGGTCGGCCAGCAGCAGGAGTTCCCGGTGCTGTTCAAACGCGGCATGGGCATTACGCTCGACGAGTCGCTCAACGCCTGCGAGTACGTCGCCAACAGCGGCAACAACCGTATCCTGTTCTGTCTGCGTGGGATGAAGACGCAGCTGGGCGAGCCGCATCGGAACCTGGTCGACTTCGCGCACGTGCCGGTGGTGCGGCGGCTGACGCGCCTGCCGGTGTGTATCGATCCATCGCACTCGGTGGGCAAGAAAGACGTCGCCCCGGACGGCATTCTCGACATCGCGCACGTTACGGCTCAAGGTATCATCGCCGGCGCCAATATGGTGCTCGTCGACTTTCATCCCCAGCCAGAGCAAGCGCTGTGCGACGGCCCGCAAGCGTTGCTGCTCGACGAGCTCGACTACTTCCTGCGTGACGCGCAGCTGGTGCGCAAGGCGTACCTGGAGCGCTGCGCGCTGCGCGCAACGATGCGTGACGGGGCGCGCTGACGGGTTCGGCTATGACGACCGCGCCACTCCGCACCATCTTGGTCGCCAGCCCGCGCGGCTTCTGTGCGGGGGTCTCTTATGCCATCGAGATTGTCGACCTCGTCCTCGAGCGCCACGGGCCGCCGGTCTACGTGCGTCACGAGATCGTTCACAATCGATACGTGGTCGACAAGCTGCGCGCTCAAGGGGCGCGCTTCGTCGATGACCTCACCGCGGTTCCCGAGGGCAGCTTGCTGATCTTCAGCGCGCACGGCGTGTCGCCGGCGGTGCGTCAGGAAGCGACGCGCCAAAAGCTGCGCATCGTGGACGCAACCTGTCCGCTGGTGACCAAGGTGCATCTGCAAGCGCTGAAGTATGCGCGTGAAGGCTTCGAGATCCTGCTGATCGGACATCGCGGGCACGTCGAGGTGGAAGGCACGTTGGGCCACGCGCCGGAGCAGATGCATCTCGTGGAAACCGTCGACGATGTCGCACGCGTCAACCTGCGCACTCCGGAGCGCGTCGCCGTCGTCACGCAGACCACGCTGTCGGTGGACGACACCCGCGCTATCGTCGATGCCATCCGGCGCCGCTTCCCCAGCGTGCGCACGCCGCCCAAAGACGACATCTGTTATGCGACGCAGAACCGCCAGACGGCGGTGAAAGAGCTTGCGCGCCAGAGCCAATTCGTCCTCGTCATTGGTTCGCCAACATCGAGCAATGCCAATCGACTCGTCGAGGTGGCGCGGAATGCAGGGGCCGCGGCGCGGCTGATCGAGGACGCGCATGACATCGATCCGGCATGGCTCGCAGACATGGCCACAGTCGGCCTAACGGCTGGCGCGTCAACACCCGAGTCGCTCGTTCAAGAAACGATCGGCCGCCTCCAGAGCCTGGGGTTTGCAACCGTCCGCGATTTGCTCACCGCGGAGGAGAACGTCACTTTCCCGCTGCCGCGTGAGCTGCGCGACGATGCGCTCGTTGTGCCCGAACGCCCGTAGGTAGGAGACTGTCGATTTTCTCCGAGACAGCCCTTCGAGACGCCGCCAAAAGAAGGCGGCTCCTCAGGGCGAACGGAAAAGTCCTTGTGATTCTGAACTCAATGACTCCCAGACCGTTCGTGCTGAGGCTCTCGAAGCACGTCCTGAGCGCCGTCGAAGGGTACGCTCTTCGGATTTATCGGCACTCTCGTAGTGTGTGGAGCGCGCGTTCAAGTCTACGCGCGTTTGTACGCCGGCCGTTCGGTGAGACGCTTGGTATAGGCTTCCAACACGGGATGCCCTTTCAGGAGGCCCATGGACTGGCTCCAGGCGAGTGTCGAGCCGATCATCACGTCGGCGGCCGAGAGCTGCTCTCCAAGAAGAAAGGTCTTGCCGGTCAACGCCTGCGAGAGGACACGCGCAACGTCGGCAAACTTCTGTCGCCCCTCTTCGGCGGCAGCGGCGGAGCGCTGCGCTTCCGGCAGCATCATCGTGTTCAGAAAGACCTGCAGGACCGGTGGCTCCAGCGTCGCCACGGAGTACACCATCCACTGGTAGTACAAGCCGCGGGCCGGCGTACCGACCGGCGGCGCGAGGTGCTTCTCGGGGAACTTGTCGGCAAGATACATGCAGATCGCCGCCGACTCGAAGAGCGCAACTTCCCCATCGACCAACGCCGGGACGGCGCCGTGCGGATGGATCTTCAGGTAGTCAGGCGTCTTGTGTTCGCCTTTCGAGAAGTCGAATGTAACCAATTCGTAGGGCGCGCCGATCTCTTCTAGCAACCATCGGGGACGCACCGACCGCGAGCGCGGCGAATGATACAACTTCATAGGACCCTCCTTTTGACAGTGGTAACGGCTCCGCATATTGGTCGTCGTCCATTCGTCAGTCTAGAGGGGTAGGTCGGTACCCTCGATGCTGGAGGAGGACGTGACGCTGCTAAACAAGAGGCGTCATCACCGGCAAGGAGGCATCCACAGATGTGCGGCGCCGAGCCCGCCGGGTTCGTAGACTTGGGAACCCGCGACGGGAAGGTGGCCTTGCTGGCGGTTCGGTCGTGGCGGCACACGATTTGCC
>Ga0209048_10004231_pt1 | contig 13766 bp, 13 predicted proteins | sample FrelakmetCRP12CR_FD_187146 | JGI IMG/M metagenome (GOLD analysis project Ga0209048, IMG submission 187146) | Freshwater lake sediment microbial communities from the University of Notre Dame, USA, for methane emissions studies - CRP12 CR (SPAdes)... | ecosystem: Environmental > Aquatic >... | reverse complement strand
AGTGATGCATATAAGAAATATATAAATCTTCCTGGATTCCATAAGACCTCCTTACCTCGACATGGTTGACATTTCCACGGGACCATAGCCGACCCCCACGCCGATAGTCACCTGTGTATTATATTCCGTATTTCTTCCGGCCACATCCATATTATATCTGCTCTGCCCCCAGAGCTGTCCGCCACCGATGGAGTAGCCTGTCAGCGGTATCATTATGGGGCCCATAGCCGGGCGTGTGGCAGGATAATTAACAGTATAGCTTGACACGCCATCGGCCCTGGCGACGGTTGTAGGAACAGCTATCGGGTTCTGGGGATCAAATGTCTGTGACAGGCTGTTAATACCCGTTTCCGCTACAGCAAGAGCCCTTTTTTCTCCCACAATTTTCATGCTCACCCTGATGTCCTGGCTCGATAAAGAAATAACCAGCATGCCCAGGGCGAGAAGTATCAGACAGGCCATAACAGCAGCGATAAGTGCAAATCCCGCCTCAGAATTCTTCTTGGAGAGGGCTGTCAGTATTCTCTTTTGCATGGTTTCTCCAGGGTCAATTGTTATTGTTTCTAATGGTCTCACGGGTCTTGTAAATCATCCTTCGCGTGAGTTTCGTGCTCGGATCGATTTCATCCGTTTCGACTGCAAGGGTAATCTCTATCATCCTTATATCCGCGCTACATCCCGGCATGCACACCCTTCCTGTGCCTGCTGCAAAAAGGAGCTCGACCCCTTGGCCATCGAAGTAGCGGAAAACCGGAACGTTGACACCGGCGTCAGCATTGATGATTCTAACCGTTCGCGGACGGCCGCTCGCTATGATGTCCCCCAGGAAGGGTTGGGCCCCGCCGCAGTTAGTTTCTCTTGTAATATACCTGTCAGTGCCTGCCTGCACAAAGTTATACCTGATTACCTCGTTGTTTTCCGTAAGGGCGCTGTTGCCGTCAGGATTACCGTTTATGTCCAAACTCCCCAAGACATCCATTTCCACTGTGATCGAGTTTGCTTGGGCCTCCTGTATTCCCTTATACGCCTGATTTGCAGACTGGGTGGTGCAAAAGTTAGCCCCTCCCGGATTCCCGTCACTCCGCCAGATGGTCGTGGAAAATGACGGGTTATAGGAGGCCATCTTAATCTCCAGGGACATGATCTCCAGGGCACCCCTTATATCCTGCTGGGCCGTAACCTTTCGCTCGATACCTCCGGATGATCTCGATGCGGACTCGATGGCCATGCCGATGGCAAAGATCATAATGAGCGAGACAGCAATGGCTATCACGATCTCGACAAGTGTAAAGCCTCTCGTGTCATTCATAAGGTTTGACCCATTAGAAACCCGCTGGCACAGCATTTGAACCATCTACACACGCTGCCGGAAATCTGAAACCATCCTGTCGCGCAACAACTAAGCTCTCCACAAGATTTCTGTAATTCCGCAGCACTTGATCCGGCCACGTAACCGTAACTGTAACGGTCCATGCATTTGTGGTACCGCCAACAGGGGTGATGTTTGTGTTCACCGTATAGGTGGCATCTCCCCGCACCTGTGCCGCCAGGCCGCTGACGATGATATTTTGCACCGGCCTGTTCCCTAAGGGGACCACATTGCAAGGATTCGCGATCAAAGCCTCCCGGAGTTCAAACTCTCTATGCAGTATGGAGGCGCCCCTGCCCATGTAGTCTGACTTTCCTATGGTTCTCCACGCCGATGGCTGCATTGACAAGATGGCCATAACGCCGATGGCGACAAGGAATATGGCGATGACCACCTCAATGAGGCCGATACCCCGGTTAGAGAATATTAAACGTGGCATATGTTCTACCTGTCAAATTGACCGTTATTGTGGCTCGTGAGTTTCTGCTGTTCTGCAGAACAACGCCGTCGAGAACCGCATTTCCCAAGGGTGATATGGTGCCTCTGGGGCTAAAAATAACTGTCTGCGACGCCCCCGCGCCGAATGTGGCACTGATGATTCTAATATCTGACCCAAACGATGAGGGTCTCTTTGTCGTCAGGTTGGTGACAACTGCGTTCACAACCGACTGTATCGTATAGCTGCCGGGTAAAGAAGTATCAAAAGCAATTCGATATGTAATATTATCGGAAACCGCTCTTTCCTTGTATATGGCGAAGTCAGAAGCAATATCTCTCGCGGCAGTCCTGAGATTTCTGTTTAACGTATAATTGTGCAGCACCAGTCCGCCGATGGCTGAAATGATTGCCAGTATAAAGATTACGATCACGAGCTCCACAAGCGTGAATCCTTTACGATGTTTCATACTATTTCTTCCCGTCAATGAGGTCTAACAGTTCAGCCTCGGGTAAAGCCCCTACTCTCAGCCTGCCATCAGGTAGTATCATTGATGGCGTTCCACCTATGCCGAGGGACTTAGCAAGCTTCACAGAATTCTCTATCTCATCGTTGACGCATTCCGTCTTCGGTATCTCCTTCTTTTCGAAGTTATCCTCCAGCATCTTTAAGGACTTGTTACAGACGATGCTCTTTGCCTTCCAGTAAGCGTCCTTATGAAACTCTAAGGGCAAAAACTTGATATAAAATGCTATGTCTTTCCTTCCGGCTACGACCTGTTTCATGGCCAGGTGGAGCTGGCCGCAGAAGGGACAGTCAGGGTCTGTGAATACCACTATTTTCTTCGAGGCACCCTTCTCACCCAGGACGAGGGCATTATTCAGCGGTATCTTGGTTGTGTCGATCCTTTTCTTGTCCTGAATCCTCTGAATGGCCTCCACAGTCTTGTTGGACATATTGGCCACTTCCACCAAAGACCCAAGGATCAGGTAGTTTTTATCAGGGTCAAGATAAAAAATCCGCGTCTGCCCCATGATTTCGATGGCTACCTCACAGATGCCCTTTATAGGACTTTCTGCGATGCTTATTACCTTCGCTTCAGGCACGTTGAGCTTCTTTAATATCTCTTTTATCCCCTCCCCGCCTAAGGAGATGCAGTCTTTTTTTACCTCGCTCTCTCCTGCCCCCCATGCGATGCCATATCCTGCAGGAACAGAGGCAAAAAGCAATGCAGAAAATAGACATAAGAAAAGAGAGGATAAGTTTTTTCTTGTCAATGCGCCACCTTTCTTGCCATTTTCTTTACGCTAATTTATCTCATATTTTCTGAGTGAAATCAAGAAATCCATTCCCTGGAAACGCTGAATAGCGAAGCATAATAATGTGGCAGGGTTCAGACGGTGCAGAATAGCACCTAAAATAGAACGTCCGTTGTTTACTTCATCACAGAAGGTCATTTCAATCGCCCGGCAACCCTGCCGCCGTATCCGCTTTAATAAATAAAGAAGATTTAGGCCAGTGGCTTTACGTCCCGTCCTTTCAGACAGTTTGCCTTTTTCAGGACTCTGTTTATGATTTCAACGATTATATAATCTCTTTAAAGGAGTTCTTATATTCTCCCTCTCCATGCCACTGTCTTGGCCGATACAGTCCCCATAAAAATGGGGCAGGCTTTATCTTTAACATCCTGACTACAGCTATTCTGTGATAGTCATCACCTGAGACGCCAACGAGCCTGAAATTATCGATACCTTATTACCATATCGGCAATGAAAGAGAAATCCTTTAATGTTTTTTAAACATGAAAATTTAAAAGTAACTATTTATATGCAATCAGCATGCCGCGTGGGTTCACATACACCTCTGTCCGATGGATAAGCTCTAACGCCTGTTATTATAACAAATTAGATTCGCCTCATCAGATCGAAGAGTGAAAATCTTTTGGGAATCTTACTAAGAATCGGTGATTTTGACCAATTATACCTGTGAAATTCGTCTGAAAATTAGCTTATAATTACTGAGTTTTTTCAATTAAACAGCTTGGATTTCTTGCTTGACACGCTATGGGTGCTGTGTTACAGCTCACACCTGTCCGGGATGCTGCAGGAAAATTCGCTCAGATTCAAGATACATGAACATATGGACGAGACTTCAATCAAAGAAAGAGAAGAACTTCTTTCCATAGCGGAAGCCTATTTAGATAAGAATCTGTACAAAGAGGCGTCGCATGTAGCCGAATCATGGCTCAAGCGTTATCCCATCGATGCTGATGCGAATATTATCCGCTGCCACGCACTGCTTAAGATGGGGCACCTAGAAGAAGTCAGCGAAGTACTCCATGACCTGGAAACCAAAGTCCTTGAATTGTCGAGGATCTATCATCATATCGGAGATCTTTGCCTGAATGCAGGACTTACAAAGGAGGCAATTAGATTTTATCGGAAATTTATATCTCTGAATCCCACTTTAGCGAGCGCAAAAGGAGTATTCGAGAAGGTCAATGACCTCGCTGCCCATATAGATGAATCAGCCGCCACAGGAGCTGCGGATACGCATAGCCATACTGAGCATGTTGCGCCTGATTTCTGCACCACAACCCTCGCTGAGCTGTACATCAGACAGGGTCACCTCGATATGGCTCTCAATGTACTGGGCGAGATAATCAAGAGAGAACCTGAAAACAAAATGGCGGCGGACAGGTTAAACGATGTCATGGCGATGCAACATGACGGTATCAGAGAAAAGACTTCTTTCAATAATGAGGTCGTAATTAGAGAGCTTACAAGGTGGCTTGAAAATATCGACAGGTTAAGAAGCCATGCATAGTGACTCTCCTGCACCTCCTCTCAGGATGGCAAGAGTAAGGGCTATGCTTCATGAACTTGATGTAGAAGCCCTGCTTTTTCTTGATATGAAAAACGTACGCTACCTTGCCGGTTTCACGGGCAGCGACGGGGCGCTCTTAATAGGAAAGAAGCAAGAAATCCTTCTTGTTGACGGCCGCTATACTAATCAGGCAAGAAAAGAGGTTCACGGGCTCCAAGTCTTCGAGTACAAAGAAAAGATAGATGGAATCGCGGCGATTCTTGCAGATGGCAGTTTGAGGTCCGTAGGATTTGAATCGCAGGCGATGAATGTCAACACCTATTTGAAACTTACGGAAAAACTAAGCGGGCTGAAGCTGAACGCTGTGTCCGACAAAATAAGCTCCCTCAGAGCCGTCAAGGATGAAAAAGAAATAGCATTTATTAAAAAAGCCGCAGAGATATCATGTGAGGCCCTTACTGCTGTTCGCGATCTCATACAGCCGGGCGTAAGAGAGACGGATATCGCCATTGAGTTGGATTTTCTGATGAGGAGACGTGGTGCAGAGCAAGTTTCCTTCCCTACTATTGTGGCGTCGGGAGCGAACTCAGCGCAACCCCACGCTCAACCGGGTTCGCGGGCAATTGAAAACGGCGATATGGTAATAATAGATTGCGGCGCCGTATATTGTGGTTATCATTCTGATGAAACCTGCACGTTTGCCGTCGGATATAAAGACAAGAAACAGGAAGAGGCGTACTCCCTGGTAAAGACCGCCCACGACCGGGCATTGGAGGCTGTCAAAGCCGGCATCCCTTGTGTGGAGATCGATCGCATTGCCAGAGAGTGCATTGAGAATGGCAAGTTGGGCAAGTATTTCACGCATGGTACAGGCCACGGTGTCGGGCTTGATGTTCACGAAGCGCCGCGGATAGCAAGCAATTCGGAAATGGTCCTTGAGGCGGGAATGGTATTGACCATAGAACCAGGTGTATATATCCCTGACCTCTGGGGCGTCCGTATTGAAGATATGATTTTGGTTAAAGAGGAAGGGTGTGAGGTCTTGACAAAAGTATCGAAGGACTTCACGGTGCTCCACTGATTCTAAGAGAAGAATACAAAAATTAATGTATTAGGATGTCGTGATATGAAGGTATTTCCAGATGATCTTCTTTACAATCGGGAACACGCATGGGTGAGGGTTGAGGGTGAATTAGCTACCATCGGTATCACAGATTACGCCCAGGAAAAATTGGGAGAAATCCTGGCTATAGAATTGCCGGAGGTTGATTCTTATGTGGAGAGGGACGAACCGTTCGGCACTATTGAATCTGCAAAGGGTGTTTTCGAGCTTATTTCACCCGTAAGCGGTGAGGTGCTAACCGTCAACGAAGACATATTGGACGACATCGGCATTATAAACAGTGACCCTCATGATACAGGATGGATGATTACTCTGGAGATGTCGGATTCGGAAGAGCTTGATGACCTTCTGGACTCGAGGGAATACCATGACTTTGTACTTAAAGAAGCGGAGAGTGACTAACCCTGTTTCATGACATGGAGATTCATTTCATTCAAGAGGTTTAATGCCTTTGAAAACATGGCCATTGACGAGGCCATATTTAGGGAATATCAACGGACCGATACACCGCCTACCCTGAGATTTTACAGTTGGTCCCCTCCATCAGTGTCTCTTGGATATTTTCAGGCAACCTGGAAAGAGGTCAATGTCGAAGCGTGCAGACGATATTCCGTAGATATCGTCCGGCGCCCAACGGGGGGGAAGGCCGTCCTTCATGAAAATGATCTGACATATGCTGTAATAGCCAGTGAGCGTAATCCCCTCTTCCCGCCGGACATCTTAGGAACATACAAAGTTATCAGTGGCTGTATTGCCCGGGGGCTATCAGAACTTGGCATAGAATCCGAGATGGAAGGTGACGGTAGGTCGTATCAGGACGATTCCTTGAAAGCTGCCTGTTTCTCGTCTCCATCACGATATGAGCTTCTGGTAAGAAAAAGGAAAATATGCGGGAGCGCTCAATTGAGGTCGAAGGGCGTCTTCCTTCAGCATGGCTCAATCTTGGTGGATTTTGACCCGCTCAAAACATGCGCCCTCCTGCTGCCGCAGCAAGAGGACCAGACATGGCAAGCCAAGAGGTTGCGCGGGTCCGTGACATCTATACATGAGCAAGTTGGCGCGTCCGTGTCTATGGAAAACATCTGCCATGTCATAAAAAAAAGTTTTGAGAAGAAGTTGGATATCGAGCTCGTGGAGGGATGCTTGACCCCTCACGAGGAGTCCTTGAAGTTAAGACTTATGAATGATAAATACATGAATGATAGATGGAATATGGAAGGCAAGGTTGCATCAGATGGATCTGAAAACTCTGATTAAGAAGGAAGTGCGCGAGCAGGAAGGCTATCGGGCCAACATCATGCCCTATCGCACCAGAATGGATGCGAATGAGAGTCCCTTTTCGCTCCCTCCCCTTCTCAAAAGAAAACTGTTCAAGGAGATGAAAAATATTGCCCTGAACAGATACCCGGAACCGGGGGCGCCCCTGATCAGGAAACGCTTTGCCGAACATTACGGGGTCGCCGACGACATGATAATGATCGGTAACGGATCTGATGAACTTATTCAGATCCTCTGCGCCGCTCTGGTAAATTCATCATCAGGCGTCATGGTTCCGATTCCGACTTTTGTCATGTACAGGATTATCGCATCAAATACAGGCCTTGCAGTAGCAGAAGTACCCCTCAATGCGTCCTTTGATTTAGACCTGGATGCAATTCTCACGCAGATTGCCAAGGATGCACCCGTCCTGACCTTCTTAAGTTACCCCAACAGTCCTACGTCAAATTGCTTCAGCGAAAAGAGCATCGTGGCCATTATTGAGGCGTCAACGGGAATTGTGGTCGTTGATGAGGCATACGGCAGCTTCGCCGGAAAAACCCTTCTGCCTTTATTGAAAAAATACGACAACCTCGTTATCTTAAAGACCCTCTCTAAAGTGGGACTTGCCGCCATGAGGATAGGTTTCTTAATCGGAGCACCGCCTCTCGTCCACGAACTCGACAAGGTGAGGCTACCCTATAATATCAATGCCCTTTCCCAGGTTGCTGCCGTGTTCTATTTAGACCACATTGAAGTATTTTTGGGCCAGACGCGGGAGATAATTGAAGGTCGGGAAGAACTCCTCGTCGCTCTTGGGAAGATTGAGGGCTTACATCCCCATCCTTCAGATGCAAATTTCATTTTTTTTAGTTGCGATTTCGATACGGATAACATATACTCACTGTTAGCTCAGGAGGGAATTGTTGTTAAGAATTTAAATTCTCCTGGGGTCTTGAAGAATTGTATGAGGGTAACCGTTGGTACCCGCCAAGAAAACCAAGAATTCTTAAAGGCATTAAAGAGGATCCTTCTAAAGTAAGGAGTGTGGTCTAACATAAGGTAACAGAGGGTAGTTTACGGCAAAGGCGTAAATCGTCTAGTGTCGTACTGCCCTTTTTTTGTCCCCTTTTAGCTCAACGTTTAAGGAATCTATATTTCGTTATTAAGAAAAGAAAGGAAGGGTTGTTTTGGAAGTAAAAGTATACGACAATGACATTGAAAAGGCCTTAAAAATCCTGAAGAACAAACTATCAAAAAGCGGATTGTTTAAGGAACTGAAGCTCCGGAGAGCCTATGAGAAGCCATCTGTAAAAAGGAAACGCAAAGCTATCGAAGCTCGCAGACGTTATGCCAAGGTTCAGCGCCGCAGAAGTTACTGAAAATTTTTCAACAGTAAGAACCATGATCACCGAGGCCGGGCTCTCCTTCCAGATGCTCTAGAAGACCCGGAATGAACACAATGGATGAGAAACAATATTTGGTCGATGCCCTGTCGATAGAGGAATCATGGCGGATATTCCGCATCATGGCTGAATTTGTGGAAGCCATTGAAACCCTGTCACAGGTGAAAAACGGTGTCACCATTTTTGGTTCCGCAAGAGTCGGGCCTGATGATCCATACTACAAGAAGACAGAGTATCTCGCCAGAAGGCTTGCCGAAAACGGCTTCAGTGTAATTACAGGAGGCGGCCCCGGCATTATGGAGGCGGCCAATAAGGGAGCGGCAGCAGCAGGTGGCAAGTCGGTAGGAATGAACATTCGTCTCCCCTATGAGCAGAAGCCAAATCCGTACGCCAATACCATTATCGAGTATAAATATTTTTTCATCCGTAAAGTAATGTTCGTAAAATATGCCGTGGCCTATATTATCCTACCAGGAGGCTTCGGAACAATGGATGAGCTCTTCGAGGCCCTGACCCTGATTCAGACGAAAAGGATAAAGGGCTTCCCCGTCATATTGATGGGTAAGGAATACTGGCAGGGCTTAACTGACTGGATAAAATGCACAATGCTCGTAAATGACAAGATTGAACCGTGTGATCTCGAAATTATCCACATCATTGATGATCCCGATGAAGTAGTAAAACATATAAAGAAATTTGTCATTCTCTAAAAACCCTGTAAGATCTCTTCTCATACCTATATCAAGTTTCGATAAAAATGTTGCTGAATTGTCATGTCGAGCGAAGCGAGACATTTTGGAACAGAGCATATTAGGATTCCTCCCTCGGAAGCAGGATGACAGGTAATAGGACGCACTTCCAGAATTAGAAGAAAATTCACGACACCACAGCCAGCAGACATAATGGATTTTGAAAAGATACTGATGGAACTCAAGAAGGGGAAGGTGGACCCTTCTCCCTGTTATTTCCTCCATGGTGAAGAAGAATATCTTCTCAAAGATGCCCTGAATAAAATCATAGCTGCCATCATCCCTGCAAACGACAGAGATATGAATCTCTTCTTCATGGATGGAGAAAATGAAGACATAGACGGCCTCTGCGAAACCATCCTGACACCTCCCCTCATTCCAGGAAGAAAAGTTGTCGTCCTGACAAACACCCGCCTTTTCCAGACAAGAATGGTCTTGCCGGAAATAGTGCAAAAAATCCGGCAAAATTTCACAAATGACCCTGATACTGCAGTCAGGTATTTTTTGCAATTCTTAAAGATCACAGGCTGGAACATGGATGATCTCAGAGATGGCGGCTGGAAAAGAATAACCAGCGACAATTGGCAAAAGACTGTTGAGGGCGACAGTGGACATGATCGGGAAACCTGGCTACCTGAAATGATCGAGACCTGTATAAGCCGCGGAATGGATGCGGGCGAGCAGAGAGGGGTCGCGGAACGTCTTGAAGATACCCTGAGGAAAGGCATCCCGGAAGGCATCCACCTGATTATAACCGCAGAGACAGTGGACAAGCGGAAGAGGCTTTTCAAGATTATTTCCGAAACCGGAATTGTCCTCAATTTTTCTCGTCTAAAAGGTGAGGCAAGGCAGAAGAATGCCCTAATGGATACGGCAAAAGACCTTTTGGCTCAAAGCGGGAAAAAACTGACGCCAGACGCATGGATTGCTATGGGCAGAAAAACCGGCTTTAACCTTGCCGAATCCATGAAAGCCTTGGAAACGTTAATCACCTACACAGGTGATAAAATATCCATAGAAGAGTCGGACATCGAAGAGGTCGTAGGAAAAACGAAAGAAGATACGGTCTTTGATTTAACGGGAGCTCTTGTCGCGCGGAAGCTGGACGTGGCTTTGTCAAATCTGAAAGATCTTTTCGATCAGGGTATAAACCACGTGTTGATCCTGTCGATGATAGCCAGAGAAATCAGGTTTCTCCTCCATGCCAAGATGTTTATCAGATCAGGCAAGCTCGGATCTTTTGAGCCGAATATGGACTATGAGAAGTTTCAGAGGTCCGTTTATCCGGTCATTTTGGAATGGAGAGGCGACAAAGGAGGAAAGGGCGGTCTGGACAGTCAACACCCGTACGTCATTTATAATTCCCTAAGAAACTCTTACCGATTCTCATACGAGGGCCTGTTGAAATATTTAGAAGACCTCGTCGATATGGACATTGCCTTCAAGACCACAACGAAAGAGCCGAAGTTTATGCTGGAGCGCTTCATCGTGGATGTCTGTAGCTAAACAAGATTGCCGAAACTTGCACAATTGCTAAGAGCTAATATGAGAAAAAGCATCACGTAAGGCATCAAATTCAGTCCTGTGAGCATTAAGAGCCAATCCAACATGCAGTTAAAAAAATTGCACCTCTTAGAAAAAATCCCATTTAAACTCCGCAAAGAGTACTTCATCGTTCTTCTCCTGATCGCAATAACTGCGATCAGTTATTGGCAGCTGAAAAATAATAGCTTTATCAATTTAGATGACCAGAAGTACGTAACTGAAAATCCATGGGTAAAGGCGGGACTCACTGCGGAAAGTGTGAAGTGGGCATTCACGACCAGTCATGCCGGGTACTGGCATCCGCTTACCTGGTTATCCTATATGTTGGACTACGAGTTGTTCGGTCTGAACCCTGCGGGTTACCACATGGTCAATCTTCTTTTTCATATCGTAAATACGCTGATGCTATTTTTCGTTTTTCACCGGATGACGAAGGCGATCTGGCAGAGCGCCTTTGTAGCGGCAGTATTTGCCTTACATCCTTTGCATGTGGAATCTGTGGCTTGGGTAGCCGAGCGTAAAGACGTCCTCTCCACCTTCTTATGGATGCTCACAATAGGGGCTTATTCTTATTATGTCGAACGTCCTGTTATTCAGCGGTATTTGATTGCTCTCTTATTTTTCATACTGGCTATCATGTCAAAACCGATGGTGGTTACACTCCCTTTTGTTCTTATTCTCCTGGATTATTGGCCCCTCGGTCGCCTTCAATTACCAGGCTCGAAATTGGCCGATCACGAAAAAGTCACAAAACCACCCAAGCGAAAGCAAAAAAGCAAAAAAGTCCCCAGGAGCATAATAGTTGAAACGTCCCTAGAACAGAGAACCACAGAACCAGCTAATTTCTGGTCGAACCTGACGCAACGTGTACGTGAAAAAATTCCTTTTTTCATTATCTCGGCAATCTCATGTGTCATAACTGTTGTTGGTCAAGAAGCTTCCATATATTCCATGAGTGAACTGCCACTCGGCTACAGGGTCTCAAATGCCATAGTATCATATGCCGATTACCTAATTAAGATGATTTTGCCGGTCAATCTGTCGGTCTTTTACCTGCGATTGGGCCAGATACCAGTATGGCAGGTGTTCGCGGCTATGGTATTTCTTATACTTGTAACTATTCCTGTTATTATGGCGATAAGAAAATATAAATACCTTGCCATGGGATGGTTTTGGTATTTGGGAACTCTATTTCCCGCTATCGGCATCATGCAGACAGGAGATCAATCCATGGCGGACCGATACACGTATATTCCCCTGATAGGAATCTTTATCATGATTGCCTGGGGTATTGGCGCTGTCTCAAGGGGGTGGAGGAATAAAGAATTAATTCTCGGAATCATTTCAGGTATTATACTTATGGCTCTCTCATTTGGTACATGGACAGAAGTCAAGTATTGGCGCGACAGTGAAACTCTCTTTACCAAAGCGCTGAAGGCTGATGCAAACAATCCCAGAGTTCATTGGCTCCTGGCAAAGACTCTTTCACAGAAGGGTCATATAGACGAAGCAATTCAACACTACGAAGAAGTACTGCGTATACAACCTCGTATTTATGATCCCGAATTTCACAAAGAGCTCGGGCGTCTTCTCGCGGCAAAAGGAAATATAGCTCTCGCTATTTCTCATTTTCAGACTGCCTTGCAGATTAATCCTCGTGACACACAGGCGCGGGAATTTCTCGAAATGAACACGGCCCTACGGGGAAATAGCAAGGATGCAGTAGCATATCACAGAAAGGCCCTGCAAACCAATCCCTCGAACCCTTATGCACATTACCTGTTAGGCGAAGCCTTAGCCAAACAGGGTCAATCTGAAGAAGGTATTGCACATTTGAAAGAGGCTCTTAGGATCAGACCGGACATCGCTGAGGCCCATAATGGCATAGGAATTATTCTGGCCTCGAAAGGAAAACTGTCGGAGGCTATTGGCCACTTCAGTGAGGCTCTAAAAATAAAACCTGATTTTAGGGAAGCGAGCGATAACCTGAGAATAGCGTTGGCACAGCAGAAGATGCCTCGTTGACATTGTTTTTAAGACTATTGCTAGAGAACCGAAGTTTATGCTGGAGCGCTTCATCGTGGCTGTCTGTACGTAAATGAAACGGGCAGGAACTACTGGATCTCAATAGTAAGAGCGAAGCTCCCCTTTTTCATTTGCAAAATAAGTTTTCTTTAAGGAAGCTTTTTTCTATGGTTCAGAGAATATCAATCTATCGCCCCAAACTATTAATTTGTCTTTTTCTCACGGTGGCGGTGCTCGCCGTATTCTGGCAGGTCAAAAACAACGACTTCGTCAATTACGATGATCCTCGATGCGTGCTTGAAAACCTGCATATCCAGCGTGGATTGAATTCAGACGATCTGAAATGGGCCTTCACGACGAGTCATGCCGGCTACTGGCAGCCCCTTACCTGGTTATCCTTGGTGATGGATTATCAGCTATTCGGGCTGAATCCCGGAGGTTACCATCTTGTCAATCTTCTCTTACATATTATCAACAGCTTATTGTTGTTTCTAATTCTCAACCGTATGACCCACGCTCTTTGGAAAAGCGCCTTTGTGGCTGCTCTATTCGCCCTTCATCCCCTCCATGTGGAGTCTGTGGCATGGATAGCCGAAAGAAAGGATGTCCTCAGCGCCTTCTTCTGGATGCTCACGATGGGAGCTTATGTCTTTTACGCTGAGAAGCCGGGAGTGAAGAAATATCTGCTTACCCTTCTATTTTTTTCCCTTGGGCTCATGGCGAAGCCCATGCTGGTTACGCTGCCGTGTGTGCTCTTACTTCTCGATTACTGGCCTCTGGGCCGTCTTCGCTTCAATCAACCAGTTAACGTTCAAAAAATATCAGCATCAAAAAAAGCGGAAAAAAGAGCGAGAAAAATCTCCGCGTCAGCTAAAGGCAAATGGGCTACACCGCCGGATCCGTCCCGGCAGTGGCAGCGTTTATGGCCCGTCATCCGAGAAAAGATTCCATTCTTCGCCCTCTCGGCCATCTCAACTATGCTGACTTTTATAGGCCAGCAAAAGGTCGGAGCAATGGAGTCTTTCGAAGT
>Ga0209048_10004230_pt1 | contig 13767 bp, 10 predicted proteins | sample FrelakmetCRP12CR_FD_187146 | JGI IMG/M metagenome (GOLD analysis project Ga0209048, IMG submission 187146) | Freshwater lake sediment microbial communities from the University of Notre Dame, USA, for methane emissions studies - CRP12 CR (SPAdes)... | ecosystem: Environmental > Aquatic >... | reverse complement strand
CAGGAGCCGCGCCGCCATCGCCTCCAGCGTGAGCGGTTCCGCGGCCCTGCGCGCCGCGGCGCGCAGCGCAGGGTTTCGCGACGGATCCGCCGCGGCCCGCATCGCCGCGGCAATCCCCTCGACGTCCAGCGCATCGCGTATGAAACCTGACACTCCTTCGGTGATGAGTTCCACGGCTCCGCACTTGGTGCTCGTCACCACGGGCAGGCCAAGGCGCATCGCGAGCTCCGCGACCCTCGCTTCCAGCCCGAAGCGGCGCACTTCGACGCCCACCATCAGCACGGGCGAGCGCGCGGCGGCGAGGCGCGCCAGGATGTCGTCGACGCACGCGGCGAGCGCGTCGTCGTCGACCGGCTCCGGCGGCAGCGGCGTGACCGCGTCGCAGCGCGCGCCGACCATGTCGCGGGGCAACTCAACGTAGACCGGGCGGGACTCCGCGAGAGCGCGGCGCAGCACACGCGCGATCTCGGCCGGCGCGCGGCGCGCATCGTCGAGCCGCGCCTGATCGCACGTGATCTCGCGGAAGATCCGCAGCTGCGAATCGAGCGTCTTCGCCTGGTGGTGCAGCAGCAGGCCCGTGCTCGCCTCCCCCTTGCCCGGCGCGCCCGAGATCACGACGATCGGCGATTTCTCCGCGTACGCGCCTGCCACCGCGTTGACGACGTTGAGCGCTCCCGCGCCATAGGTGACGGCCGCGACGCCGAGCGTGCAGTTCATCCGCGACGCGGCATCGGCGGCGAAGCCCACGGCCGGCTCGTGCGACAGCGTGTAGAGCGGGAGAATCCGCGACTCCTCGATCGCCTTGAAGAAAGGCAGCGCGAAATCGCCGGGAATGCCGAAGATCTCGCGGGCACCGTGCTCCGCGAGTGCATGCAGTAACGATTCGGCGAGTTGCATGGACGGGCTCCGCGGCGGCCGGGATGACAGCGATCCGGGCATCATACGAACCGCGCGCCGGCGGTTCCTTGATCCACGGCAGGACCCGCCCGGTGCCCGGCAGACGGCGCCGGCGCAGCGCGAGCGACCCCGCGCCGATCGGCGATCGCGGTCGCGGGAGGCGCGGCCGAGGCGCTACACTTCCCGGATCCCTCCCGAACAGGCCCCGGACCATGACTCTTCCCACCCTCTCGCTGCTGGAGACCCGCGTCCTCGGCGTGCTGGTCGAAAAGCAGCACACGGTGCCCGACACGTATCCGCTCACGCTGCTCGCGCTGACCGCGGGCTGCAACCAGAAGACGAGCCGCGATCCGATCGTGAACGCGAGCGAGGCCGAGGTGCAGTCGGCCATCGACCACCTGAAGGCGCTGTCGCTGGTCGTCGAGTCGAGCGGGGGCCGCGTGATGCGTTACGCGCACAACGTCGGGCGCGTGCTCGCGATTCCGGCGCAGGCGGTGGCGCTCGTCGCCGCGCTGATGCTGCGCGGGCCGCAGACCGTGGGCGAGCTGCGGATCGGCTGCGATCGCCTGCATCGGTTTGCCGACCTCTCGGCGGTCGAAGCGTTCCTGCACGAGCTCGCAGCCCGGCCGGAAGGCGCGCTCGTCGTCGAGCTGGCGCGCCAGCCCGGCGCACGCGAGACGCGCTGGGCGCACCTGCTGTCGGGGCCGCCCGCCGCGGAGGCGCCGACTCGCGCCGCGGCCGACGCCGGCGGTGGCGGAGCCGTCACGGTGTCCGAGATCGCCGCGCTCAAGGCCAACGTCGCACACCTGCAGGACGAGCTCGCGGCGCTCAAGACGACGGTCGCGCGGCTGTGCGCCGAGCTGGGCGCCCCGGGCCCCTGATACGCCAAAGGGGCACGCTTGGCAGTAAACTGTCGGCTGCCAGGCACGCCGTGCAGGCCGCGGCGTCGCGTCACCCGGTTCGTCGGAGGAGGAATTCCATGCGTCTCACCCCGCTGCTCGCAGCAGTCGTCGTTGCTTTCCTGACCGGCCCGATTGCCGCCCAGATTCCGGCCGGCTATCCCGCGGACTACAAGGCGATCGTCGACGCCGCGGTCAAGGAAGGCAAGGTCGTGGTCTATTCGACGACCGACGCCAAGCTCGTGACCCCGCTCATCAAGGATTTCGAGGCGGCCTTTCCGGGGGTCAAGGTCGAGTACGGCGACATGAACTCGACCGAGGCCTACAACCGCTTCACCAGCGAGAACGCCGCCAACGCGGAATCCGCCGACGCCATGTGGAGCTCGTCGATGGACCTGCAGCTGAAGCTCGCCGCCGACGGCCTCGCGCTGCCCTACAAGTCGCCGGAAGTGCCGGCGCTGCCGGATTGGGCTCACTGGAAGGACACCGTCTACGCGACCACGTTCGAGCCCATTGCCTTCGTCTACAACAAGCGCCTCGTGAGCGCGGACGAGGTGCCGAAGACGCACGCCGAGTTCGCCAAGCTGCTCACGACGAAGCCCGAGAAGTTCCAGGGCAAGGTGACGACCTACGACATCGAGAAATCGGGCGTCGGCTTCATGCTGGTGAACCAGGACGCGAAGCTCGACCCGAAGTTCTGGGAGCTCGTGAAGGTGCTGGGCGAGCGCAACGTCAAGGTGCAGAGCTCGACCGGCACGATGATGGAGCGGATCGCCTCGGGCGAGAACCTGATCGGCTACAACGTGCTGGGCAGCTACGCGCTCACGCTCGCGAAGAAGAACCCTTCGATCGGCGTGCAGTTCTCGACCGACTACAACCTCGTGCTCTCGCGGCTCGTGTTCGTCTCGAAGAACGCCAGGCATCCGAACGCGGCGAAGCTTTGGGTCGACTACCTGCTCTCGAAGCGCGGGCAGACGATCATGGCGACGCAGGCGGAGCTCTATTCCGTGCGCAAGGACGCCGAGGGGCACGACTCGGGCGTCGCGTTCGCGAAGACGCTGGGCAGCGCGGTCAAGCCGATCCCCGTCTCCGCCGACCTGCTCGCCGGCCTCGATCCCGCGAGGCGACTCGAGTTCCTGAAGCAGTGGCAGACGGCGCTCGGCAGAAAGTGAACGTGAACGCGGCGTGAATACCGGCCCGGCGCGGGGCCGGCTCCAGCCGGCAGCGGCGAAGCCCCGCTGAAGCCGGCCCGACGGCAAGACTGCCCACCCGCCGGCCGCCCCCTGGCGCCCGCGATGCCCAAGACGCCGACACGATGATCGCCGCACGCTTCAGCATGGCCCGGACCGCCGTGGTGGGCGTCACGGCGCTGGTCGTCTTCCTGCCGATCGCGCTGATCTTCTGGCAGAGCCTGCTCGACGCGCCGTTCTTCAACCCGGCGAAGCACCTCGGCGTCGGCGCGTACGCGTTCATCTTCGCCGACTCCGATTTCTGGCGCTCGTTCGGCAACTCGGTCGTCATCGCGATCGGCATGACGCTGATCGCGGTCCCGCTCGGTGCCGCGCTCGCGTTCCTGCTCACGCGCACCGACCTGCCGGCGCAGCGCTGGATCGAGGTGATGGTGCTGATCCCGGTGTTCGTCTCGCCGATGGTGCTCGCGTTCGGCTACGTCGTCGCGATGGGGCCGGTCGGGTTCTATTCGCTGTGGGCGCTGGAGCTCTTCGGCACGATTCCCTGGAACGCCTATTCGCTGTTCAGCATCGCGGCCATCGCCGGGCTCACCCACGTGCCGCACGTGTACCTCTATTCCTCGGCCGCGCTGAAGAGCCTGGGTTCGGACGTCGAGGAAGCCGCGCGCACCGCCGGCGCTAGCCCGCTGCGCGTGGCGCTCGACGTGAGCCTCCCGATGACGGCACCGGCCCTCCTCTACAGCGGCGTGCTCGTGTTCTTCCTGGGCTTCGAGCTGTTCGGCCTGCCGCTCGTGCTGGGCGACCCCGAAGGGCACCTCGTGCTGTCGACGTACCTCTACAAGCTCACGAACAAGCTGGGAACGCCGTCGTACCACCTGATGGCGGCGGTCGCCGTCTGCATCATCGCGGTCACCTTCCCGCTCGTGCTCCTGCAGCGCTGGCTGCTCAAGACGGCCGGCAAGTACGTGTCGGTCAAGGGCAAGGCGACGCGGCAGAAGCTGCTGCCGCTCGGCGGGTGGAAATGGGTCGCGCTCGCGATCGTCGCCGCGTGGCTCGGCTTCACGATCGTCGTCCCCATCTCGGGCATCGTGCTGCGCGCGTTCGTCGAGCAGTGGGGTGAAGGCGTCCGGCTCGCCGAAGTGCTGACGCTCGACAACTTCCGCGGCGTGCTCGACCAGCCGTCGCAGGTGCGCTCGATCGTCAACACGCTGCTGATCGGCGTGATCGGCGGCGGGCTGGCGGTCGCGTGCTACACGGCCATCGGGCTCGCCGCGCACCGGCAGCGCGGCGGCGTCGTCAAGATCATCGACTACATCGTGCTGATCCCGCGCGCCGTGCCGGGGCTGCTCGCGGGCCTCGCGTTCCTGTGGATCTTCCTGTTCGTGCCGGGCCTGAAGGAGCTGCGCACCACGATATTCTCGGTGTGGCTCGCGTACACGGTCGTCTGGCTCGCGTACGGGATGCGCCTCATCTCGACCGCGCTCCTGCAGATCGGTCCCGAGCTCGAGGAGAGCGCGCGCACCGCCGGCGCCTCGGGCGGCCGGGTGCTGCGCGACGTCACGATCCCGCTGATCCGCTTCGGCCTGCTCGCGAGCTGGCTGCTCGTGTTCATGATCTTCGAGCGCGAGTACTCGACCGGCGTCTACCTGCTCGGCAACGGCACCGAGGTGATCGGCTCGATGCTGGTCTCGCTGTGGAGCGCGGGTGCGATCGACCAGGTCGCGGCGCTGTCTCTGATCAACATCCTGCTCGTCGCCGCCGGGCTCGCGGTGGCGCTGCGCTTCGGAGTGCGCCTGCATGAATAAGCTCGTCGTCGTCGAGAACCTGCACCTCGCGTACGGCTCGAACGAGATCCTGAAGGGCGTGTCGATGACGCTCAATCCGGGCGAGGTCGTCGCGCTGCTGGGCGCCTCGGGCAGCGGCAAGACGACGCTGCTGCGCGCCGTCGCGGGGCTCGAGCAGCCGTCGCGCGGGCGCATCGCGGTCGGCGACGCGGTGCTCTACGACGGCGCGGCCGGCGTCGAGATGCCGGTCGAGAAGCGCAACCTCGGCCTGGTCTTCCAGTCCTACGCGCTGTGGCCGCACCGTACCGTCGCCGGCAACGTCGCCTACGGCCTCACGCTGCGCGGCATCGCGCGCGCCGACGTCGATTCGCGGGTCGCGCAGGCGCTCGGCAACCTCGGGCTGGGGACACTGGCCGAGCGCTTTCCGCACCAGCTGTCCGGCGGCCAGCAGCAGCGCGTCGCGATCGCGCGGGCGCTCGTCTACAACCCGCCCGTCGTGCTGATGGACGAGCCGCTGTCCAACCTCGACGCCAAGCTGCGCGAGGAGGCGCGGGCGTGGCTGCGCGAGCTGATCGTGCGGCTCGGTCTCTCGGCGCTCGTCGTCACGCACGACCAGACCGAGGCGATGGCGATGTCGGATCGCATCCTGCTGCTCAACGAGGGCCGCATCGAGCAGGAGGGCACTCCCGACGACATGTACAACCGGCCGAAGAGCGCCTACACCGCCGAATTCATGGGCAGCAACAATCACCTGCCGGGTCGCGTCGCGCAGGTCGCGAACGGCCGCGCGCTGCTCGAGGGTGAGGGCTTCCGGCTGTGGGGCGCGCTGCGCGGCGAGCTCGAGGTCGGCGATGGCGCCATCGGGATCATCCGGCTCGAACGCACGCTCGCCGCCGCGGCGGGCGGGGAAAACCGCGTCGAGGCGGAGCTCGTCACCACGATGTTCCTCGGCGATCGCAGCGAAAGCCTGTTCAGGCTGGGCGCGCTGCGGCTGCGCTGCTACGGCGCAGCGGCGGGCGGCGCAGCGACGCGCTGGCTCGAGCTCGGCGCCGACGACCTCTGGGTCTTTCCGGCAGGCTAGGGGCGGTCGACGCCATGGGCGCGAACGCGGTGCGCGGCCGCTTGCCGCGCACGTGTCCCATGCGCGATAATTCGCGGCCCCGCGCGGCGGCGCGGCCCGCTTCCCCTTCCGCAATCCGTCTCTTCGAGGTCAATCATGGATCTGTCCGGCATGCTCGAAACCGCCAAGCCGATGCTGGTGGCGTTCGGCCTGAAAGTGCTCGGCGCGATCGCCGCCTACATCATCGGGCGGATGCTCATCGGCGCCGCGTCGACGCTCGTCATGCGCGCGCTCGAGCGGCAGAAGGTCGAGCCGACCGTCATCCGCTACATCGGCTCGGTCATCACCGTCGCGCTCAACATCATCCTGGTCGTCGCGATCCTCGGCTACTTCGGCGTCGAGACGACGTCGTTCGCCGCGCTGGTGGCGGGCCTCGGCATCGCGGTCGGCGCGGCGTGGGGCGGCCTGCTGTCCAATTTCGCCGCCGGCGTCTTCATCCTCGTCCTGCGGCCGTTCAAGGTCGGCGACTACGTGCTGGCCGGCGACGTCGAGGGAACGGTGCGGGTGATCGGCCTCTTCAACACGACGATCGACGCACCGGACAACGTGCAGACCATGGTCGGCAACGCGAAGGTCATGGGCGGCACGATCAAGAACTTCAGCAACAATCCCTATCGCCGGGTCGAGCTCACCGCCCAGCTCGATCACACCGTGGATCCTGCAGACGCCGTGCGGCGGCTCAGGGAAGCGCTGCCGCGCATCCCCAACGTGGTCGCGGAGCCCGCGCCGGACGTCGAGATCCTGACGTTCAACGAGCGCGGGCCGGTGCTCGCAGTGCGGCCGTACTGCAACACCGCGCATTACTGGCAGGTGTACTTCGACGGAAACCGGACGATTCGCGAGACGTTCGGCGCGGCCGGCTATCCCGCCGCGGAAGCGCATCTGTACGTCCGCCAGAAGGCCGCCTGACCGCACGGCGGGTCGGCTTCCGACGGGCCGCATATCGGCGTCGCGCGCGCAGCCGTGCGTGAGACAATCTGTCAACGCAGCAACCAGGAGGTGAGCGATGGGCATGCTGGACGGTATCCTCGGCAATGCGTTGGGCGGTCTGCTCGGCGGCAACGGGAAGCAGCAGAGCCCGATGATGCAGATCGCGCTGCAGCTTCTGCAGCAGAACGGCGGCGTGGGCGGAATGCTGGACAAGTTCCGGCAGGCGGGGTACGCCGATCACGCCGATTCGTGGCAGGGCACGGGCGCGAACCTGCCGATCTCCGGCAACGCGCTGCAGGAAGTGCTGGGCAGCGGGGCGATCGGCCAGATCGCGCAGCAGCTCGGGATTTCGCATGGCGAGGCCGCGGGCGGGCTCGCGCAGATGCTGCCGCAGATCATCGACAAGTTCACGCCGCAGGGCGAGGTGCCCGACAGCCACAACGACATGGTGGCGCAGGCGCTCGCCTTGCTGACGCAGTCGAAGGCGGGCTGAAACACGGTCGGGCGCAGGCCGGTCGCCGGCTGCGTCGCCCGATGTTTGGCGCGCCGGGTGGCCTCCGGCCCCCGGCCCGTTCGCGTCGACGCCGGCGTGCGGTCCGGAGCGTTGCGACGGCGTCTTGCCCACTCCGCGGCCGGCTCTCTCCCATTCCCCTCAGCGCGAGTTCCATTTGGACCAGCCCACGCTCCTCACCGCCCTCATCCTCGGCATCGTCGAGGGTCTGACCGAGTTCCTTCCGGTCTCCTCCACCGGTCACCTGATCGTCGCGGGCTCGCTCACGGGCTATACGGGCGAGCAGGCGAAGACGTTCGAGATCGTGATCCAGGCCGGCGCGATCCTCGCCGTCTGCTGGGAATTCCGGGTGAAGCTCGCCGCAGTCCTGCGCGGGCTGTTCACGGACCGCGCGGCGCAGCGTTTCGCGATCAACCTCGTCGTCGCCTTTCTTCCCGCGGGAGTGCTGGGCCTGGCGTTCAACAAGGCGATCAAGGCGCACCTCTTCGCGCCGATCCCCGTCGCCTGCGCCTTCATCGTCGGCGCCTTCGTCATCATCTGGGCGGAACGGCGGCAGCGCGCGCGGCCCGAGGTGGTGCGCGTCGCGTCGGTCGATGCGATGAGCTGGACCGATGCGCTGAAGATCGGCTTCGCGCAGTCGCTGGCGCTCATCCCGGGCACTTCGCGATCGGGAGCGACGATCATCGGCGGCATGCTGTTCGGCCTCTCGCGCGTCGCCGCGACCGAGTTCTCGTTCTACCTCGCGATCCCGACGCTGTTCGCCGCCACCGGGTACTCGCTGTGGAAGGACGCGACGCTGCTCTCCGCGCAGTCGCTGCCCGCGTTCGGCGTCGGCTTCGCCGCCGCGTTCCTATCGGCGTTCGCGTGTGTGCGGTGGCTGATCCGCTATGTGGCGCACCACGACTTCCTGCCGTTCGCGTGGTACCGGATCGTCTTCGGCGCCGTGATTCTCGGCACCGCGTACACCGGGCTCGTACGCTGGGATTAGCGACCGCGGCGCGAGCCGGAAACCAGGGGCCCCGTGGGCGGGTAGCGCCCGGGGATGCGACCCGGGCGAGTCGACGCCGGCGGCCGACGCGTTGACCGGCATGCGGCGTGGTGAGTACAGGGAGGCCGCGGCGCGAGCCGGGAAGCAGGGGCCCCGTGCTCAGCGCAGGACCTCGCGCCACGACAGCCTGCGCGCGAGCATCGCGCCGCCGGCGATCGGCAGTCGGACCGACGCGACCGTGTTGTCGGCGCGGTGCACCAGCGCCTCGACCCTCCCCGACGGCAGCGAGAGGAGAACGGGCCGCGACGCGGTCGTGTTCCCGAGATACATCCCCGCCCACGGAAGCCCCGTCACGGTGTCGAAGTTCCGGTCCGGTTCCTGCACGCCCTGCTTCTCGTCGAGCACGTAGATGAAGTTCTTCGACGAGCATTCGAGCGGCGACGGCTGATTGGTGGTGAGCACGAGCGCTCCGAAGGCCACGCTCGGGTCGGTGTTGGCCCGTTCACCCAGCCCCGGCAGGTCGAGATACCAGCCCCGCTTCGCGCTCCAGTCGATCGGGTCGCCCGTCACCGTGCGGTTCTCGCTGCCGGTGACGACGGCCGTTCTCCGCACGAGCGAGCCGCCGCGGGGGTCGCCCAGCGCCGTGCCGGTGTCGAGAATCGTGTAGATCGACTGGACGCTCGTGTCGGTGACGTCGCTGTCGCCGAGCAGCTTCCCGGTGCCGACCGACACGAGGGGCTTGCCGTCGACGTTGCCGAGCTCGGGGGCCGACGCGATCGGCTGCGGGTTGCCGCCGCCGTCGCGCAGGACCGCGAGCTGGCTCGCGCTCCACGACCCGGGCGACGAGCCCGAGAGGTCGAACTTCCAGAGGTTGCCCAGCAGGTCGCCGCCGTAGACGTACTTCGCGACCGCCGACGCGCGCGCGTTGTCGGTGAACGCGGAGATCTGCGCGAGACCCGACGGTGTCGACTGCGATCCCGCCGTCGTGACGAGGTCGGCGATGACCGATCCGTCGGCGACGTTCAGCACGAACAGGTGGCCCTTGCCGTCGCCGGCCGTGTTGTTGTAGCCCGAGGTGACAAGTGCGACCCATCCGGCGCCGACGGTTTCGACGAGCACGGGTTTGCCGAACGACAGCCCGAGATTGCTGCGCACCGCCGCGGGCGTGCCGGCGTTGGGAAACTCCCACAGCACCTTCGCGGCGACGTCGGCTTCGCTCGCGGCCGCGGGCGACGTGATGTCGAGCGCGTAGTAACCGGCGCCCCCGCCGCGCAGCCCGCCCACGAGCACCGTGTGCCACGCGCCGCCGAAGCTCACGTCGCCGACGGCCGGCGTGCCGTCGACGATGAACCGGTGGGTGTAGAGGGGTGAGGCAAGCGGCGGGAAGTGCGCCAGCACCCCGCCCGGAACATACGCCCAGCGCTCGGCCCCGGTCGCCGCGTCGAACGCGTGCAGCATTCCGTCGTTCGCGGCCTGGTAGATCATGGGCGTGCGCGCCGCGATGCTCGACTGGAAGGTGGTGAACCCGGGATTCACGAGCGAGATCTGCGCGCCTTTCACGTACACCGGCTCCGCGTCGATGATGTCTCCGAGCAGGTGCGCGCGCTGGCGCAGGCTCGTCCCCTCGCGCGAGCGGTCGCCGCGCACCCACGCAAGAAGCGCCTGGCCGTCGCTCGCGACGCCGCCCGGCGTCAGCGTCGTCTGCATCGCCAGCGGGAGGCTCGCCCAGCGGAACGGGATTCCCGACGTGCCGTCGTAGGTGCCGATGAGCCGCGTGTTCGGATCGCGCGCATCGAGCTGGTCGCGCGCGGTCCAGATCGGGGAGGTCTGCAAGACGTTGCCCGTGACGACGTCGACCGGGTAGGCGCCGAGCTCGCCGTACCAGGAAGACATGTTGTAGCTCGACACGAACGCGGAATTGTCTCCGGCGCGCAGGTTGACGTTGGACACCGCGACCGCCGACTCCGGTGCCGAGCGGAAGATGATGTCGTTGATCGTCGCCTGGATCTTCGACGCGGCAGTGACGGGATCGGTCGCGTCGAACATCAGCCCGCGGCTGTTGATGGTCGCGTGCCAGAGGTCGTCGACCGCCGTGGGGCTCCGGTCGACGGTGGGCGCGGGCCACGTCGGCGGGTTGGCGTAGACGTCGGCCGGCTGCGCCGGCGTGTTGAAGATCGTGCCCTTCGTGCCGAGCGTCATGGCGTACGTCGTCATGTGCAGGTTGGAGTTGCGGTCGGCGGCGGGCGACGTGTCGAGCACGTCGAAGGCAACCTGTCCCGTCGGCAGCGACGGCTTGAGATTGATCGTGTAGTAGGCGAGCGCGATGTCGGCGAGCGACGACTTCGCCGTGGTTGCGAAGGGCCGGGTCGCGCCCCACGTCGCCTGGCTGTAGCTCGGGACCGCGATCGAGTTGTTGACCTGGGCGAAGCCATCGGTCATCACGAACGCGTTGTTGCGCTGGCACGCGTACTGGATGAGGCTGCCGTTGTTGACGTATTGCTGGCCGACGTACTGCAGCGCCTCGCGCGTGGGCGTGCCGCCGCTGCTCGGGTTCTGGTAGATCGTGCCGAGCAGCGCGCGCAGGTTCAGGCTGTCGGACGCGTTGTTGGCGTCGTACATCGTGACGCTGCCGAGACTGTTCAGCTGGACGATGCCGCCGCGCAGGCCCCTGACCTGGTTCAGCACCAGCCCGGCCGCGCCCGCGAGCATGAGCTTGCGCTTGCGGTGATACGTGAACCAGTTCGCGAAATTCTGCAGCTCGTCGGCGTAGGCGCGCCCGCCCGGAAACGTGTTGCCGGGCTTGATCTCGTAGCGGCGGAGCGACGCCCCGTCCGGCGCCGTCGCGCAGTCGGGCCCGCTCGTGCAGGCCGGGTCCGGCGTCCAGTAGGTGGCCGGGAAGTACGGAATGGAGACGACCCAGTAATCGCCGGCGGCTATCGTGTAATCGCTGGTCACCGCAACGAAGCCGCCGCTGTTGTTCTTCTTGGCCGTGATCCCCGGGATCGTCGCGCCCGGGATCACCATCCCGGGCTGCATCACGAAGATCCAGTTGCCCGCCTGGCTGGAAACGCTCTGCGTCAGGTTGAACGTCACGGGCGTGCCGCCGCCGAACCAGGGGTGACTGCGCGCCGCGGTCGTCGCGGCGTTGGCGAACGTCCGCGTCGCGCCGCTGATGTACGCCGGCCCCCACGGCTGATAGGTGATCCGCGGGTTGTAGTACAGCGGGTTGTACGCGGAGCTGCGCAGCGACGCGAACTGTGCCGTGGGCGGGATCGCGAAATGCGCGTTGCCGGGAATCGCGTCGCAGTCCCGGCGCGTGTCCTGCGTGCAGCCGTTCGGAAACAGGTGCGAGTACTTGTACCAGCTGCCGGTCGCATTCCCCGCGGTGTTGAACTTGGGTGCCCCGCCCGCCTCCCAGCCGCTGCGCGCCGTGGCATCCCACCAGAACGCACCGTCGTTGGTGGGAAGCAGCAGCTCGAAATCCATCGATCCCGAATCGTCGAGAACGAACACGACGTTCGGCTTGACCGTGCTGCTGCTGCCTACGGGGACGCTCGCGATGTCGGTGATCGCGGCCACGACGGGTGCAGGAAACCCCAGCTGCAGCGCGAGGACGGCGGTCAGGATCGGTCTCGACATTCTCGTTTTCATGGGGAGCTCCGCTCTCTCTCACTTCGGACAGGCTGCCGTCCGCCGCCGGGGCGGACGCGGGTCGTTACCGCGAAATCACCGACTGCACGAAGGACTCGGCGTTCTTGGGTCCGCGGGCCCGTACGGTCACGCGATAGAAATACGTCGTGGTGCTCTTGTAATCGGGCGATCCCACCTTGTTCGATCCGGTGGTCGCGAGGGAGTTGACCTGGCACTGCGCGATCGGGTTGGTGACCGGCAGAGGAGGCACGCACAGCCGGTCCACGACCCACTGCAGCCGCAGCGTGCCGATGCTCTGCGAGCTGACGGCGGACCAGTCGAAGTTCTCCGGCAGCCCGTTGCCGTCCGTCGCGAGCCGCGTCGCGACGTACACGCCGGGCACGGTCGTCTCGAGATCCGTGCGGCTCGTGAGGTCGGCCACGGCCTGGTTGACCGCGATGTCCGCCGCCTGGAGCGCCGCCTGCTTGAACGTGATGTTGCCGGCGATGAGCGCCGCCGTTTCGGTGTTCCGCAGGAGCGCCGCGGCGGCGAGCAGCAGCACGCCCAGCACGACCAGGACGAGCAGCAGGGAGACACCCGCCTGCCGGCGCGGAGGTGTCGTCACGCGACCCCCGCCCAGTTGAGGTTCTTGAGGGGAATCGTCGTCCTCATGCTGCGGTAGCGATAGCACTGCCATTCGGGCTGCGCGGCGATGTAGTCGTACGTCGGTCCGCCCGGCCACGCTGCGGGAACGGCGGTCGTCGCGTCGCAGGTGCCGCCGGCGACCGGGGGCTTCTCCTTCTGCGGATTGCGAACCAGGACGCCGACGCGAATCGCGCGGATCTGCGCCACCTGCGCCGCGGTCGGCGCGGCCCAGGCCCCGGTGGCGTCCACCCAGTCGGTGATCGTCGTCGTCCCGGGTGCCGCGGTGACGCCGTACTGGACCTTGAGCCCGACGGTGTTGTCGGCGAGCAGTTGCACCTCGCCCGTCAGGTTGTTCACGAGCTCGAGCCGGTTCGCCGCGCTCACCCGGTAGGTCGTCCACGCCAGCCCGTCGGCCTGGTTGATCGACGCGCCCATCGCGTAGGCCACCGCATTGGAAAAAGTCGATGCGGCGCTCGGCGGGTTGAACAGTCCGGTGGCGGCGTGGCTGATCCTGATCGTTCCCGGAACGCTCGTGTCGACGGCAGTCACGCTGACCACCGTACACGGGCTCGCGGAACCGGGATTCGACAGCACGGCGATGCCGCCTGCCGTGACGGCGCCGGCGTTTTCGAGGACGACCTCGGCATCGGGCGTCGTCATCGGCAGGAAGAGCGTCGACGGTGCGGCCGCGAGCGTGAAGTCGGCATAGGTGACGGTCACCGCATCGGGCGCGTCGACGCCGGTCGTCACGGCGACCGGCATGAACGGCGCGTTGTCGAGCCGTTTCGCGCCGGCGTAGTAGAGGTTGATCGTCGGGCAGGCGATCTTGCCCAGCGCCGAGAACCCCAGCCCGGCCATCTTGACGTCGTGCTCGAGCGCTGCGATCACGGCGACGCCGTTCTCGAGCGCGCTGTTGCCGCCCATGCTCGTACGCTTGCTCGCTTCCATGAAGCTCAGCGTACCGGTGGCGGCGAGGACGACGAGCATGCCGACGACGATCGCCACCATCAGCTCGACGATGGTCATGCCCCGCTGGTTTCGCGATGCCGCCATCGCCTACGTCCCCGTCGGCGCCTGCGTCACCAGCACGTAATTGTGGGTGACGTCCTCGCGCGGCAGCTTCCAGAACAGGCGGACCGTGAAGATGCCGTCGTTGCCGAGCTCGAGCTGCGG
>Ga0209048_10004229_pt1 | contig 13770 bp, 17 predicted proteins | sample FrelakmetCRP12CR_FD_187146 | JGI IMG/M metagenome (GOLD analysis project Ga0209048, IMG submission 187146) | Freshwater lake sediment microbial communities from the University of Notre Dame, USA, for methane emissions studies - CRP12 CR (SPAdes)... | ecosystem: Environmental > Aquatic >... | reverse complement strand
TGATCCGCGTCTGGTACGGTCCGGTCGGCTACATTCCCTTCGTGCCGTTGCGCAATATCATTTATGGCATCGGTGCGGTCGACATTCGCGCCAGCGCGCTGGGCACGACCTCGCTGATCGACGAGGCCGCGCTCGACCCGTACACCTTCGTCAGGCGCGCCTACCTGCAGCGCCGCGAATATCTGGTCCACGACGGCAACCCGCCGCCAGAAAAGGACGACTGAACGATGATTCTCACCAATGCCCTCCGCCCTGTGGCGGCGCTGCTTCTCGCCACCGCCGCACTTTCCTCGTTCGCCCAGGAAGCGCCCGACGCACTGGTCAAGCGCACGTCCGGCGAGGTGCTGCAGATCGTGCGCACCGATCCCAAGGTGCAGGCCGGCGACCAGCAGCGCATCCGCGAGGTGATCGAGACCAAGCTGCTGCCCAATTTCGACTTCGAGAGGATGACCGCGCTGGCGATGGGCCGCAACTGGAACAAGGCGACCCCCGAGCAGCAGAAATTGCTGGTCGACCAGTTCCGCACGCTGCTGGTGCGCACCTATTCCGGCGCGCTGTCGCAATACAAGGACCAGACGATCGATTTCAAGCCGCTGCGCGCCGATCCCGCCGCCGCGGATGTCGTCGTGCGCTCGGAGGTCGTCCGGTCCGGGCAGGCGCCGGTGCAGATCGATTACGGCATGACCAGGACGCCCGCCGGATGGAAGGCCTACGACGTCATCGTCGGCGGCGTGTCGCTCGTCACGAACTATCGCGACGAATTCAACGAGCAGATCCGGAACGGAGGCGTCGACGGCCTCATCAGGACACTGGGCGACAAGAACAAGGGCGCCACAGGCAAATTATGATTGAACGCGCGCCCGCTGTCGGCGAAGGTGGATTTGCGGCGACGGCCAGCGGCTGGACAATCGCGGGAACGCTGACCTTTGCCGATGCTGCCGCTGTTTTCGCGGCGTCGCGGGGACTGGCTCTTCCGGGCACCGGCCTCGTCGACCTGGCCGGACTGGAGCATGCCGACTCTTCCGCGCTCGCGGTGATGCTGGCGCTCAAGCGGCGCGCGGTCCGGGAGGGTGTCCGGGTTGTGTTCACCGCAATCCCGCCAGGCATGCTGGCGCTGGCCCATGTGTATGGCGTCGAAGAGTTGCTTGCGAGCTGATGTATTGAACCTGATCGGCGCCGCGGGGCCTCCGGGTTCCTGACTCCTGATGTACGCCGTTGACATGACCGACGTCGCACGCCGCTTCGGCAGCGTGCAGGCCTTGGATGGCGTCGACCTGGCCGTGGCGGAAGGCGAGTTCTTCGGGCTGCTGGGTCCGAACGGCGCCGGCAAGACCACGCTCATCTCGATTCTCGCCGGGCTCACCCGCGCCGACCACGGCACCGCGCGCATTCTCGGCCACGACGTCACCGCGGACTATCGTTTCGCGCGGCGCAATCTGGGCGTCGTGCCCCAGGAACTGGTGTTCGACCCGTTTTTCAGCGTTCGCGAGACGCTCGAGATGCAATCCGGTTACTTTGGACTGCGCGAGAACGGCGCCTGGATCGACGAAATCCTGCATCATCTGGACCTGACGGCGAAAGCCAACGCCAACATGCGCTCGCTGTCGGGCGGCATGAAGCGCCGCGTCCTCGTCGGACAGGCGCTGGTGCACAAGCCGCCGGTGATCGTGCTGGACGAACCCACGGCGGGCGTCGACGTCGAACTGCGGCAGAGCCTTTGGGGTTTCATCAGGAAGCTCAATCGCGACGGCCACACGATCATCCTCACGACGCATTACCTCGAGGAAGCCGAAACGCTGTGCGGGCGCATAGCGATGCTGAAGGCCGGTCGCGTGGTGGCGCTCGATACAACGCACAACCTGCTCGCGCAGTTCGCGGGCCTGACCTTGCGGCTGGCGGCATCGCGCGTTCCCGCAGCCTGGCAGCCCCGGATATTGCGGCAGGATGCCGGGGTGTTCCAGTTGCGGCTCGACAGCTATGCCGAGCTGGAGACGTTGCTCCGCGCGCTCCGTGACGAGGGCATCGCGATTGCCGAAATGGCGCTCGCCGAAACCGACCTCGAGCAGGTATTCCTGCGCATCATGAAGAATCCCGACGCGGCCTCGGTTCCGTTGGCCGCAAGCGTGGGGGTCCCCCAGTGAGCGGAATTGCCGGACATGGTTGGCTCACGCTGCTGTACAAGGAGGTGTTGCGGTTCCGGAAAGTGAGCCTGCAGACGATCGCCGCACCTATCCTGAGCGCGCTCTTGTACCTGTTGATTTTTTCCCACGTGCTCGAGGGGCGGGTGTCGGTCTACGGCGGTCGCGTGACGTATACGGCCTTCCTGGTGCCGGGTCTGGTGATGATGGCGGTGCTGCAAAACGCGTTTGCCAATTCGTCGTCGTCCCTGATCGGGTCGAAGATGTCGGGCAATCTCATTTTCATCCTGCTGACGCCGCTCTCGCCGGGAAATCTCTTCGCGGCCTACGTGCTGGGCGCCATGGTGCGCGGCCTGGTCGTGGGGTTGGGCGTGTTCGTGGTCACGCTGGCTTTCAATCCGCAGCTGATACTCATGCCCCATCCACTGTGGGCGCTTGCGTTCGCCCTTGCGGGCAGCGCGATCCTGGGGACGCTGGGCATGATCGCCGGCATCTGGGCCGACAAATTCGAACAGCTGTCGGTGTTCCAGAATTTCGTGATCATGCCGCTCACGTTTCTCTCCGGAGTCTTCTACTCGATTCACTCGCTGCCGCCGTTCTGGCAGGCGTTGTCGCACTGGAACCCGTTCTTTTATATGATCGACGGGTTTCGCTACGGATTTTTCGGCGTTTCGGACGTCTCGCCGTGGACCAGTTTCGCCGTGGTCATGCTGTTTTGCCTGGCGATATCGGCCACGGCGCTGGTGCTGCTCCGGCGCGGCTGGAAACTTCGCCTTTGATCGTCCAATCGAGGAACAGGCACATGGTCACCCCGGAATCCATCAGGCAATCGATCGCCGCGGGACTCGAATGCCACCACGTCGAGGTCGCCGGCGACGGCCAGCATTGGGAAGCGGTGATCGTTTCCCCGGCGTTCGAGGGTCTGTCCCGCATCAAGCAGCACCAACTGGTCTACGCGGCACTGGGCGATCGCATGCGCGAGGAAGTCCACGCGCTGTCGATGCAGACGCTGACCCCGGCCCAGTGGAACGCCCGTCGGGATGGATAAGCTCCTGATCGAGGGCGGACAGCGCCTCGAAGGCGAAGTCGTGGTGTCGGGTGCGAAGAACGCGGCGCTGCCGATCCTGTGCGCGGCACTGCTGTCGGAGGAACCGCTCGTGCTTACCAACGTGCCGCGGTTGAACGACGTGGACACGATGGAACGGCTGCTGGCGCAGATGGGCGTGGTGCTGGATGCGCGGACACCGGGCGCGGTGGCGCTCGACGCGCGGCGGATCGATTGGCCGCTCGCGCCGTACGAACTGGTGAAGACCATGCGTGCGTCGATCCTTGCGCTGGGTCCGCTGCTCGCGCGATGCGGCGAGGCGCGCGTGTCGCTGCCCGGCGGCTGCGCCATCGGGCTGCGGCCCGTCGACCAGCACGTGAAGGGCCTCGCGGCGATGGGCGCGACCATCGACCTCGAGCACGGCTACATCAACGCCACCGGACGCATTCGCGGGGCGACCATCGTGTTCGACATGGTGACCGTCACCGGCACCGAGAACCTGCTGATGGCGGCCACGCTGGCCGAAGGCACGACGATTCTCGAGAATGCCGCGCGCGAACCGGAGATCGTCGACCTCGCGCGCTGCCTGAGCGCGATGGGCGCGCGCATTGCAGGCGCGGGCAGCGACCGCATCACGATCGAGGGCGTCGCCCGCCTGCATGGGGCGACGCATGCGGTCATGCCGGACCGGATCGAGACCGGCACCTTTCTCGCCGCCGTGGCGGCCACCGGCGGCGACGTGGCGGTGCGCGGCGTGCAGGCCGATTCGCTCGAGGCGGTTCTGGACAAGTTGCGCGAGGCGGGGGCAGGCATCGACGTGAACGGGAATGTGATGCGCATACGCCGCGACGGGCCGCTCGCGGCAGTCAGCCTGCGCACCGCGCCCCATCCCGGGTTCCCGACCGACATGCAGGCGCAGTTCATGGCGCTGGCCACGCGCGCGCAAGGCACGTCCGTGATCACCGAGACGATTTTCGAGAACCGGATGATGCACGTGCAGGAATTGAAGCGGCTCGGCGCCGACATCGAAGTCGAAGGCAGCACGGCGATCGTGAAGGGCGTGGCGAAGCTCACCGGCGCCGACGTGATGGCCACCGACCTGCGCGCGTCGGCGTGCCTCGTGATCGCCGGACTGATCGCCGAGGGACAGACCACGATCGACCGCATTTACCACCTCGACCGGGGTTACGAGCGCATCGAGGAAAAATTGTCGGCGCTGGGCGCGCGTATTTCCCGCGTCGCGTGATGGCGGATGCCGACCGGATGCAGCGATCATGACTGGAATTCGCGATGCCATGACCGGGGCGCCGCTCGGCCACGCGACCGCGTATCCGGATGCCTACGACGCGACCCTGCTGTTCCCGGTGCCGCGCGGGCCGCAGCGCGTGGAAATCGGCCTGACTGGCGCGCTGCCGTTCACGGGCGCCGATATCTGGACGGCGTTCGAGCTGACCTGGCTCGACAGCCAGGGCAAGCCGCAGATCGCCATCGCGACCTTCATCGTGCCGGCCGCGTCGCCGGCCATCGTGGAATCGAAGTCGGTCAAGCTCTATCTGGGTGCGTTTGCACAGACCCGTTTCGACGGCGCCGCGGAGGTCGAGGCGACGATCGCACGTGACCTGGCACAAGCGACCGGCGGACCGGTGCGCGTGGCGCTGGATGCACCGGCGGCCTACCTGTCCACGCATTGCGGGGATCTCGAGGGCGAAAGCCTGGACGACCTGCCTGTCGCGATCCAGCGCTACCATCCGGCGCCCGACCTGCTCGGTGCCGATGGCGCCGCGGTCGCGGAGACGCTGAAGACCGATCTCTTCCGGTCCCTCTGTCCGATCACGTTCCAGCCGGATTTCGCGTCGGTGCAGATCGCCTATCGCGGACCGGCGATCGACCGCGCCGCGCTGCTGCGCTATCTGGTCTCCTTTCGCTGCCATCCGGGCTTCCACGAACATTGCGTCGAGCGCATCTTCGTCGACGTCATGGCACGATGCCGCTGCGAAGCGCTGTCGGTGCATGCACGCTTCACCCGCCGTGGCGGCGTGGACATCAACCCGTTTCGCACCAACGCCGGCCTCGCGGTTCCGCCGAATCTGCGCACGGCGCGCCAATGATGCCCAAAGGGAGCGTGACGGCGATCCGCGGCGCGCTCGTCACGTTCCCGGGAGATCCGTTCAGCGAAGGCACTGCGACGGCCTGCCGGTTCGAGTCCGACGCCATCGTCGCCATGGCGGACGGACGCATCGTGGATTGCGGTGCGGCGCGGGACGTCTCCGCGCGGCTGCCGGCAGGTACACCCATGGTCGCCTACGCCAACGCGCTGATCACCGCGGGCTTCATCGATGGCCACGTGCACTACCCGCAGGTCCCGGTGATCGGGGCGGGTGGCAAGAACCTGCTCGATTGGCTCGCCGATTACACGTTCCCGATGGAGCGCCGCTATGCCGTTGCCGACCATGCGCGCGAAGTGGCCAAGGTCTACCTGACGGAAAATCTGCGCCACGGAATCACGACCGCGGCTGTCTTCGGCACCGTGCATCCGGGCTCGGTGGACGTCCTGTTCGAGGAAGCCTTCGCCCTTGGCCTGCGGATGATCGCCGGCAAGGTGCTGATGGATCGCCACGCGCCCGACGATCTCCTGGACACGGCGCAGCGGGGCTACGACGAATCGAAAGCGCTGCTGGAACGCTGGCACGGCAAGGGCCGGCTGGCGTATGCGATCACGCCGCGCTTTGCAGTGACCTCCAGTCCCGCGCAACTCGAAGCCGCCGGAGCGCTCAAACGCGAGCATCCGGACGCCTACGTCCAATCGCACCTGTCCGAAACGTTGGCGGAGGTGGACTGGGTGAGGCAACTGTTTCCGGCGCGCAGCAGCTACCTCGACGTGTACGCGCACTTCGGGCTCACCGGACGGCGGACGATCTTCGGCCATGGAATTCATCTCGACGAGGCCGATTTCCGCTTTCTGCACGAAACGGGCACCGCGCTCGCACATTGCCCGACGTCCAACAATTTCCTCGGTAGCGGCCGCTTCAATCTGCAAGCCGCGACGCAGTCGGAGCGGCCGGTGCGGGTGGCCCTGGCTACCGACCTCGGTGGGGGCACCAGCTTTTCGATGCTGCGCACGATGCAGGCAGCGTACGAAGTGGCGCAGATGTCGGGATACGCGCTGCCTCCTTCGTGTGCGCTCTACCTGGCGACACGCGGCGCCGCGCGCGCCCTCGATCTCGACGACCGCATCGGCAGCATCGCGCCGGGGCTGGAGGCCGATGTGACGGTGCTCGACCTCCACTCGACGCCACTCATCGACTATCGGATGCGCCATGCGCGCGATCTGGACGAAATGCTCGCGATCCAGATGGCGCTGGGCGATGACCGCGCCATCCGCGCGACGTACATTGCGGGACATCTTGCCTACCGCCGGGACTGACGTGCCAGCCCTAGCCGGCCCTAGTAGAATGACCCTCCCGTCACGCCAACGTAGCGCGCCCCTTGTCCATGCTGACCATTGCCCTGTCCAAGGGCCGCATTCTCGACGAAACGCTGCCGCTGCTGGCGCTGGCGGGCATCGTGCCGGCGGAGGACCCGCAGACCTCGCGCAAGCTGATCCTCGCCACCAACCGGCCCGGTGTCTCGCTGGTGATGCTGCGCGCGACCGATGTGCCGACGTATGTGCAGTACGGCGCCGCAGATGCGGGCGTGGCCGGCAAGGACGTGCTGCTGGAACACGGTGGCGAGGGGCTCTTCCAGCCGCTCGACCTGGGGATAGGTCGCTGCCGGCTGGTCGTGGCCGTGCAGCGTGCCCATGACTGGAAGGGTACGGTGCAGCGCGGCGCGCGCATCCGGGTGGCGACCAAATACGTGAAGACCGCGCGCGAGCATTTCGCGGCCAAGGGCATGCACGTGGACCTCATCAAGCTCTATGGCTCGATGGAATTGGCACCCTTGGTCGGCCTGGCCGATGCCATCGTCGATCTCGTGTCCACCGGCAACACGCTGCGGGCCAACGACCTGGTCGTGGTCGAGGACATCATGCCGATCAGCGCGAGGCTGGTGGTCAACCCGGGTGCGTTGAAGATGAAACGCGACGTCGTGCAGCCGCTGCTCGACTTGCTCGCGGCGGTCACGCAGCGGAGTACCGCATGACCGCGCCACTTGCGGTGCGCCGTCTGGACACCACGGCGCCCGGATTCGACGGCGAACTCGCGGCGCTGATCGCGTTCGAGGCCGGGCAGGATCCGGCAATCGACGCTACCGTTGCGCAGATCATCGGCGACGTCCGCGCCCGTGGCGATGCGGCGCTGCTCGACTGCACGCGCCGCTTCGACCGCCTCGACGCCGCGTCGGTGGCCGCGCTGGAAATCACTCCCGCGCAGATGCACGAAGCCTGGACAGCGCTGCCGGCCGCACAAAGCGAAGCCCTGGGCATAGCCGCGGCCCGCATTCGCAGCTATCACCAACGCCAGAAAGGCCGCGACTGGAGCTACACCGAAGCCGACGGCACGGAACTGGGCCAGCGCGTGACGCCGCTCGACCGCGTCGGCGTCTATGTTCCGGGCGGCAAGGCCGCCTATCCCTCGTCGGTGCTGATGAACGTCGTTCCCGCGCACGTCGCCGGCGTGCGCGAGATCGTCATGGTGGTGCCCACACCGGACGGCGTGCGCAATCCGCTGGTGCTTGCGGCCGCGCATCTGGCCGGCGTCACGCGGGCGTTCACCATCGGCGGCGCGCAGGCGGTCGCGGCGCTGGCTTATGGGACGCAGACCATTCCGGCCGTCGACAAGATCTGCGGCCCGGGCAATGCCTATGTCGCGGCCGCGAAGCGCCGCGTGTTCGGCGCCATCGGCATCGACATGGTCGCGGGCGTATCGGAAGTCCTGATCATTGCCGATGCGACGGCCCATCCGGACTGGATCGCGCTGGACCTCTTCGCGCAGGCTGAGCACGACGAAATGGCGCAGGCGCTGCTGCTGACACCGGACGCTACGCTGCTGGAGCGCGTCGCGTCGAGCGCGCAACGCCTAGTTGCCGACATGCCGCGGGCGGCGATCATCGCGGAGTCGTTTGCCCGCCGCGGCGCGCTGATCCGGACGCGCGACTTGGCCGAGGCCTGTGCCATCGCCAACCGCGTCGCCCCGGAGCATCTCGAGCTGGCGGTCGCCGACCCGGACGCACTGTTGCCCCACATTCGCCACGCCGGCGCCATTTTCATCGGGCACTACGCATCCGAAGTGCTCGGCGACTATTGTGCCGGTCCGAACCACGTCCTGCCCACCGGACGCACCGCGCGCTTCAGTTCGCCGCTTTCCGTGCAGGATTTCGAGAAGCGGTCGAGCGTGCTCAGGATTTCGCGGGCCGGCGCGCAGACGTTGGGGTCCGTCGCCGCGACGCTGGCGCGCGGCGAGGGACTGATCGCGCATGCCCGTTCCGCCGAGGCGCGGATCGACAGGTCGTGACTCCGGAGGAAACCACGCATGGCCATGATCATTGCGATGTACAGGACGCCCGAGGACACCGCCGCGTTCGACAGCTACTACTTCGGTCCCCACGTGACGCTCGCGAAGACGGTGCCGGGCCTCAAAGGTTACCGGGTCACGCGCGGCCCGATCATGGCGATGGCGGGCCCGCAGCCGTTCTATCTGATTGCCGTGCTGACGTTCGAGTCGATGCAGGCCATCGAGGCCGCGCTCGCCTCGAAGGAGGGCCAGGCGGTTGCCGCGGACCTCGCCAATTTCGCGACGGGCGGCGTCGACGTGTTCTTTTCCGAATCCGACAAGATCTGACGCCCAGGCGTTGCGCTGCCCGATGAACGCTCCACGAACTCCTCCGCCCGTCGTCGAGTCGTCGCTGGTGGCCGCGCGCGTCGCCGCGACGATCCGGCCCGAGATCCGGGCGCTGGCAGCCTATCCGGTGGCCAAGGCCGAGGGGTCGATCAAACTGGACGCGATGGAAAATCCGTTCGGCGTCAGTGCGCAAGTCCGCGCGGAGATCGCCGCGGCGGCCGCCAATGTGCCGTTGAACAGGTATCCCGATGGTGGTGGCGAGGCGGTCAAGTCGGCATTGCGCCGGTCGCTCCAGCTGTCCGGCGACGTGGGGCTGATCCTTGGCAACGGTTCGGACGAGCTGCTGCAGCTGCTGACCACGGCTGTCGCGCGGCCAGGCGCCGTGGTGCTGGCGCCCGAACCGTCGTTCGTGATGTACCGGCTATGCGCGCTGTACGCCAACGCACGATTTGTCGGCGTGCCGCTGCGCGCCGATTTCACGCTCGATAGGGACGCCATGCTGGACGCGATCGCGCGCGAGCAGCCGGCGCTGGTATGGCTCGCCTATCCGAACAACCCGACCGGAAATCTGTTCGACGAGGCCGACGTCGAGAGGATCATCCGCGCCGCGCCGGGCGTCGTGGCCGTGGACGAGGCCTACTACGCCTATGCCGACCGGTCGTTCCTGTCCCGCGTGCTCGAGTTTCCCAACCTGATCGTCGTGCGCACGGTGTCCAAGATCGGCATGGCCGGCGCGCGACTGGGGTACGCGGCGGCGCATCCGGCGTGGATTGCCGAAATCGACAAGGTCCGGCCGCCCTACAACGTGAACGCCCTCACCCAGGCGGTAGTACCGGTGTTGCTCGCACACGAAGCACTGCTGGCGGGGCAGGCGGCCACGCTTCGCGGTGAACGCGCGCGCGTTGTGGCCGCCCTTGCGGCATTGCGCCGGGTCACGGTGTTTCCGACCCAGGCCAATTTCGTCCTCATCCGCGTCCCGGACGCGCAACACTGGTTTGCGACATTGCGCGATGCGGGCATACTGGTGAAGAATGTGGCGGCCGTGCATCCACTGCTGGCCAACTGCCTGCGCATCACCATCGGCACTCCCGCCGAAAACGACGCGCTGCTCGACGCCTTGTCACGCTACCAATGAACTCACTTGCCAACTCAGTTGCCAACGGACCGGCCGAATTCGCCGACCGCACGGCAAGTCTCGAGCGCAACACCAACGAGACGCAGATCGCCGTTGCCTTGAATCTGGACGGCGCCGGTCGCGCGGAACTCGCCACAGGTGTGCCGTTCCTCGACCACATGCTGGACCAGGTGGCGCGCCACGGCATGATCGACCTGACCGTGCGCGCCAGGGGCGACCTGCATATTGACGGGCACCACACGGTCGAGGACATCGGCATCGCCATCGGCCAGGCATTCAAGGCGGCCGTCGGCGACAAGCAAGGCATCATCCGATACGGGCATGCCTACGTGCCGCTCGACGAGGCGCTGTCGCGCGTCGTGATCGACCTGTCCGGCCGGCCTGGCCTGGAATTCCACGTGCCGTTCACACGCGCGATGATCGGCACGTTCGACGTCGACCTCGCGCACGAATTCTTTCAGGGTTTTGTCAATCACGCGCAGGTCACGCTGCACGTGGACAACATTCGTGGCGACAACGCCCACCACCAGGCGGAAACGGTGTTCAAGGCGTTTGCACGTGCGCTGCGGATGGCGTGCACGCGCGATCCGCGGTCGGCCGGGGTGCTGCCGTCCACCAAAGGCGTGCTCTAACCCGGTGTTGAAATTCACGCGAAGCCCCGCCATCCTGTGTCATTCCGAGCGCAGCGAGGAATCTGCTTTCGCGGCAATTCAACGGGTTGAGCGAAACACATTCCTCGTCGCGTGCGCTCCTCGGAATGACACGGTTCCATTTTCACCACCCTGCTGACGATTGATGCCCGACATCGCAGTCATCGACTATGGCATGGGCAACCTGCGCTCGGTCGCCAAGGCCCTGGCGCACGTTGCGCCGGACCGTCACGTGGCCGTCACATCGGATGCGGACGTCATCCGGTCCGCGCGCCGCGTGGTGCTGCCCGGCCAGAGCGCCATGCCGGATTGCATCAAGGGACTGGACGAAAGCGGGCTGCGCTCCACGGTGCTCGCAGTGGCGGCGGATCGCCCTTTCCTGGGTATCTGCCTCGGCCTGCAGATGCTGTTCGACATGAGCGAGGAGGGGCCCACACCCGGGTTGGCACTCCTTCCCGGCCGCGTCGAGCGCTTTCGCCATGCCGGAATGATCGATCGGGGAGGCGAACGGCTGAAGGTCCCGCACATGGGCTGGAGTCCCGTGCACCAGACGCGGGCGCATCCGCTCTGGCAAGGCATCGAACAGGACGCCCGGTTCTATTTCGCCCATAGTTTTCATCCGGTGCCCGAGGACCCGGCGCTGACCGTGGCGACGGCCGCCTATCCAGCGCCGTTTACTTGCGCGATTGCGCGGGCTAATATCTTCGCTACCCAATTCCATCCGGAAAAGAGTCAACGCGCCGGTCTCCTGCTTCTGGCCAATTTCACCACCTGGGACGGGAGCGCCTGACCGCGTCCCGCGCCACGCCGTTCCACCCACGCTGCCGCCATGCAGATCATCCCCGCCATCGACATCAAGGACGGCCATTGCGTGCGCCTGAAACAGGGCGACATGCAGTCGGTCACCGTGTTCTCCGAGGACCCGGCTGCCATGGCCCAGCATTGGCTGGAACAGGGCGCGCAGCGGCTGCATCTGGTCGACCTGAACGGCGCCGTTGCCGGCAAGCCGGTGAACGAGCTCGCCATCCGCGAGATCGTCAGCGTCATCGGCGAGGAAATTCCGGTTCAGTTGGGCGGCGGCATCCGCGACATGGACACGATCGAGCGCTACCTGGACGACGGCATCAGCTACGTCGTCATCGGTACGGCCGCGGTCAAGAACCCCGGGCTGCTGCATGAGGCTTGCTCTGCGTTTCCCGGGCACATCCTGGTCGGGCTCGACGCGCGGGACGGCAAGGTTGCCACCGACGGCTGGTCGAAGATGACCGGCCACGATGTCGTCGACCTCGCGCGCAAGTTCGAGGATTACGGGGTGGAAGGAATCATCTACACCGACATCGGCCGCGACGGCATGCTCTCGGGCGTCAACATCGACGCCACGGTCAAGCTGGCGCGCGAAGTCAAGGTGCCGGTCATTGCCTCCGGCGGCCTTTCGACCATTGCCGACATCCAGCGCCTGGTTGCGCATGAGGCAGATGGCATTGCGGGTGCGATCGCCGGTCGCGCGATCTACGATGGCACGCTCAATTTCAAGGATGCGCTCAAGGCCGCCAGGGGCAGTTGATTGCCCGGTGGCATAGGTGGTGGTCACGGCCTCGTCGGGCGGCGTGTCAATGCGACTCGGGGCGCCCCGGAGATTTCCCTGCTTGTGGTCCCTGACTCCTGACTTCTGATCCCTGATATGGGCCTCGCCAAACGCATCATCCCCTGCCTCGACGTCGCGGACGGCCGTGTCGTCAAGGGCATCAATTTCGTCAACCTGCGCGACGCCGGCGATCCGGTGGAAGTCGCGCGGCGCTATGACGAGCAGGGCGCCGACGAGCTCGCCTTCCTCGATATCCGCGCCAGCATCGAGAACCGCGGCCTGCTCTACGGCATGATCGAAGCAGTCGCAGCGCAGGTATTCATTCCGCTGACGGTCGGCGGGGGAGTTTCCTCGGTGCAGGACATCCGCGCACTGCTCAACGCCGGTGCCGACAAGGTCAGCATCAACACGGCCGGCGTCGCGAACCCGGACCTGTTCGGCGAGGCGTCGGCGCACTTCGGCGCGCAATGCATCGTGGCCGCGATCGACGCCAAGAAGTGCGCGGTGGACGCGTGGCAGGTCTACATCCACGGCGGACGCACGCCAACCGGAATCGACGCCGTCGAATGGGCGGGGGAAGTGGCCGCGCAGGGCGCGGGCGAGATCCTGCTGACCAGCATGGACCGCGACGGCGCCCGGACCGGATTCGACCTGAAGCTGACGCGAATGGTCGTGGAGGCGGTGGACGTGCCGGTCATCGCGTCGGGTGGCGTGGGCACGCTCAACGACCTGGTCGACGGCATCAAGCTCGGCGGCGCCGACGCCGTCCTGGCCGCCAGCATCTTCCACTATGGCGAATTCACGATCCGGCAGGCCAAGCTGGCCATGGCCGCGGCGGGTCTCGAAATGAGGATGAACTGATGTCCTGGCTGGAGACGGTGCTCTGGAACGAGCACGAGCTGGTGCCGGCGATCGCGCAGGACGCCGCCTCGGGACGCGTGCTGACGCTCGCCTGGATGAACCGCGAGGCGCTGGAACTCACCGCCACGACGCGCGAGGCGCATTACTGGTCGCGGTCGCGCGCGAAACTCTGGCGCAAGGGAGAGTCGTCCGGACATGTGCAGCGCGTACTCGAGATCCGCCTCGACTGCGACAGCGACGCGATCCTGCTCATCGTGGCACAGGAGGGCGGCATCAGCTGCCACACCGGCCACGCGCGCTGCTTCTACCAGCGGCTCGAGAACTACGCATGGCACGATGTCGAGCCAGTCCTGAAGGAACCGAAGGCAATCTACGGCGATGGCTGATTCCCGCCCTGTTGACGATGTGCTGGCGCGCGTCGCCGCAACCATCGAGTCGCGCAAGGGCGCCGATCCTGCCTCGTCCTACGTCGCTGCGCTGTTCGCGAAGGGCGATGACGCGATCCTGAAGAAGATCGGCGAGGAGGCGACCGAAACGGTCATGGCGGCGAAGGACGGGGATAAGATCCGCGTCGCCGCC
>Ga0209048_10004228_pt1 | contig 13771 bp, 10 predicted proteins | sample FrelakmetCRP12CR_FD_187146 | JGI IMG/M metagenome (GOLD analysis project Ga0209048, IMG submission 187146) | Freshwater lake sediment microbial communities from the University of Notre Dame, USA, for methane emissions studies - CRP12 CR (SPAdes)... | ecosystem: Environmental > Aquatic >... | reverse complement strand
CCTATCTCAATGCATTGCGGCAGCGCGGCTCCCCCTTGCTCAAAGAGCTTCATCCAACTCCACAAAACCCTTGACGGACTGCCTCAGGGCCTGAAGCTGACGAAATAGACTGCTCAAAAGCCGTCGTAGAAACATGTGCAAGCAGCCGCTCGGAATTAGCTTTTTGCCGGATTTTCGCTCGATACTTCCGCGCCCGGTCGGGACACAGGGCACCTGCAATCGTCGGGAACAGCAGGACTGAAAACCACAAAAAGCCCGGCTGGGAGGCCGGGCTATCTGTTTGTTTTGTTGGTTGCGGGGGGAAGGATTTGAACCTTCGACCTTCGGGTTATGAGGCGGATTCGGTACATCTTGGGATTTTGTAAATCAACAACTTGCAACGCTTGCCAAATTCGAAGCCAACGTATCCAAGGCACAATTTAGGCACAGTCAATGTCAGTGGGTCACATCCAGGACGCCGGTACGCACGCGATGGCCGATGACTGCTATGAAGTACGATGCGCTGTGACTGCTCTTGGCCGTGCCAGCTGGTCGGACGTCTATCCAAATATGATGTCTACGGTCGTCCCGCTCAGCGAAATGCGTCGCCTTTCCCCGGCCGGAAATTCTACGGTAATCTGCCGATACGGCAACGCATAGCGGCCGTCGACTCGTGCCGACAGCGCGATTTCCGCGGCCGTCGTTTGCATCTCGAATACAACTTCGGCGTAGTCACCGTCGCGGTAGCGCAAGCTGATTCCATCGTCTTCGTAAAGCGCAAAGGTCGCGCTGGCTGATTTCTTGGCTGGAAACACGCGCACATGCCGCGACGGCTCGTCGTGCAGCCTGGAGAAATCATCGCGGCCCGTGAGCGCGATCATCGCCCCTGCACGCGCAAACATTGGGATGCAGTCGAGCGGTGCGGCGATGAGGACCTCCGTCCCCGGCTCGTAGTATGCGCCGCCATGAAAGTCGTACCAGCCCTCGACGCCGCGCGGAAGATATACCCGTCGCTCGCGCTGACCGGGTTCGACGACATTGGCCACGAGAAGATCGGGTCCAAACATGAACTCGTCGCAATCCTCGTACGCGCGCGGATCGTCCTCGAATTCGTAGAACAGCGAGCGCAGCACCGGCTCTCCCCGTTCGGCGGCGCGGCGCATCAGCGTATAGAGGTACGGCATCAGCCGGTACCGAAAGCGAATCGCGGCGCGAATCGATTCCAGCGCTTCACGATGCAGCCACGGAGTGTTGACCTCGCCGCCCGGTTTCCACGAATTCATGATGAAGCGCGGGCTGAACACCCCGTTTTGCGCCCAGCGCACGAGGAGCTCGGAATCCGGTACCGGGCCGGCGAATCCACCGACGTCGTGACCGGTGTTGAACATGCCCGAAAGGCCCATCGTCAATCCCATGCGCAGGTTCCAGCGCAGCGAATGCCAGCTCGTCGTGTTGTCGCCCGACCAGGTCTGAGCGTAACGCTGGATGCCGGGAGGTCCGGCGCGCGTGACGGTGTAGACACGCTCGCCGGCCCGATGGGCTGCCTGGGCTTCGGCCGTGGCACGCGTCATCAAGAGTGCGTGCAACGGGCGCGAAAGCTCAATCGGGATCGGCCGGCCAAAGCCGTGCGAGCTGGCGTAGTCGTCCCAGATTTCGTACTCGTTGTTGTCGTTCCAGCCAGCGTCGATGCCGTAGTCGAGCACCTCGCGCCGCAGGCCTTCCTGCCACCAACGGATGCCCGCGGGATGGGTGAAGTCGACGTGCGCACCCTGCCCATCCCAGAACTGGCCGATGCACGGCTGGTGTGATTTCGAGTCGCTGACGAACCCGCCGCGCGCGGCGACGTCGGCGTACGCCGGATGGTCTTCGAGCAGACAGGGCTTGAGGTTGACGACGACGCGCACGTTCTGGGCCCGGAATTTCTCGATTGCTACTCGTGGCTCGGGAAACTTGTCGCGGTTCCACGTGAACACGTAGCGACGCTTGCCGATGCTCGTGTACCCCGATCCGAAATGAAATGCCGACAGCGGGATGTCGTGCGCCCGCAACGAATCGGCGAACTCGGAGAGGCGCGCCTGTGCGTCGGGCGCGTCAGTGAGGCTCATCGCGGTGTTCGCATAACCAAGGCTCCAGCGCGGGCCGAATGCCATGCGCCCGGTCAGTTCGGTGAATTGCCGGACGACATCCCGGATCCGCGGGCCGACGAACAGGTAGTAGTCGAGGTCGCCGTGATCGATCTCCGCGTAGCGATAGAAGCCGTGATAATTGTCGTATTCGCAGCCGAAATCGAAGACCATCGGGGCCAGCGTGTCGTAGAACAAACCGTAGGCGACGCCGGAGGCTCCGTCACGTCCGATCATGAACGGCCAGTGCTTGTAGAGCGGGTCCGACGTTTCCGCGTCGTACCCGAGCGCGTCGACCGCGAGCGTGCGCAACCGGCGGCCATGCTTGTCGAGCGGGCCTGTCTTGTCGCCGAGACCGAAATACCGGTCCGTCGCTGCACGTGCCATGTAGTGGCGAACGATGTCGCTGCGCTCGCTCCATTGGTATGCGTACGTCGGTCGGTCCCCCGCGAAAAGCCGCCCGCCGGCTGTCCAGCGCACGCCGAACGGCTGCAGCGTTACCGCCAGCGATACCGTTGCCGTTGCGAGCGTGATCTCGCCCTCGGCCTCCACAACGGCGAATTCGGGGCTCCTAAACCCGCTGACGTCGAGCCTGTCCCTCCCCTCCCATGGCACGTCGACGCCGCCGGGAGCGACCATCCATGTTCTCGGCTCCTTCATCGTTTCGTTGCGTAGGAAAAGGACGCGAAAGAGTTCCTCGCCCAGCACGAATATCCGGCATTGCCAGCCGGACTCGAAATCGAAACGGACGGAACCCGGGAATCGTCCCCCATAGGTGGCTCGAACGAGCGGCCGCATCGCTGGACCTGTTAACGAAGCGCGAGCGCCGCTTCGGCGTCGGAAGCGTCGAAGAGATGCGTGTCGGTGATCGGCAGGTTCACGGTGACTTGGTTGCCGCGGGCATATTCCACTTGGCCCGCTGTATGCACCGTGAGCCGTTCGCCGCTTCCGAGGGAACAATACAGAAAGCTGGCGGCTCCCAGCTGTTCGATGCGGTCGATGGTGGCCGTGAGATGCAGCGAACCGGCGGTCGCCGCGCCGAGCGTCACATGCTCCGGACGGATCCCGAGCCGGATGGGCTGCTGCGCCGTCACGCTCGAACCGCGGAGCGGCAACGCGGCATCCGACGCGGCGTTTGGCGCCGCATCGAGCGCAATGTGTGCGCCCGTCTCGTGTACCGCCGCGATGCGTCCACTCAGAAAATTCATTTGCGGCGAGCCGATGAAGCCGGCGACGAAGCGGTTGCCGGGCCGGTTGTAGAGCTCGAGCGGAGTACCGACCTGCTCGACGCGACCCGCACGCAGGACCACGATCCGATCCGCCATCGTCATCGCCTCGACCTGGTCGTGCGTCACGTAGATCATGGTCGCGCCGAGCCGCGCGTGCAACGCGGTGATTTCGGCGCGCATCTGTACCCGCAATTCGGCGTCGAGGTTCGACAGCGGCTCGTCGAACAGGAATATCGTCGGGTCGCGCACGATCGCCCGCCCGATGGCGACACGCTGCCGCTGCCCACCCGACAGCTGGGTCGGCCGGCGCTCCAGCAGCGCGTCGAGGCGAAGCATCTGTGCCGCCTCGTGCACCTTGGCCTCGATCGTCGCCCGCGGGGTGCGCAGGTTTTCCAGTCCGAAGGCGAGGTTCTGGTAAACGGTCATGTGCGGATAAAGCGCATAGGATTGGAACACCATGGCGAGCCCGCGTTGCGCCGCCGACACGTCGTTGACCCGCATGCCGTCGATCAGAATGTCGCCGTCGCTCACCGATTCCAGCCCGGCAATCATCCGCAGCAGCGTGGACTTGCCGCAGCCGGAAGGCCCGACGAAGACGACGAACTCACCGTCCTTCACGTCGAGGTCGACGTGGTGAATTACGGTCGTGGCGCCGTAGCGCTTCGCGACTCCCTTCAGTTGCAGTCCGGCCATGGAGTCACCTCCGATTATTTGACGCCGGCGGAAGCGATTCCGGTCGTAATGTACTTCTGCAGGAACGCGAAGACGAACGTGACCGGCAGCAACGTGATGACCGTCATGGCGAGCAGGTAGTGCCATTGCGTAGTCAGCTCGCCCTGGAAGGCGTTGAGCGCCAGCTGCAGCGTGAATTTTTCGGTGCGCGACAGCACGATCAGCGGCCACAGGAAGTCGTTCCACCGCCACATTACCGAGAAGATGGCGAGCACGGCGAGCGCCGGCGCGGAAAGCGGCAGGACGATTCGCCAGAAGATCCGCCATTCGCTCGCGTGGTCCATCCGGGCGGCGTCGATGAGCTCGTCGGGAATCGTCAGCATGTACTGGCGCAGCAGGAAGACGCCCGTCGGCGTCGCCACGGCGGGCCAGATCACTCCCCACAGACTGTTCAGCAGACCGAGCTGCGAGACCACCAGGAAATTCGGGACCAGGATGATGGTCGGCGGTATCATCAACGTCGAGATGATGAGGAGGAACACTGCGTCGCGGCCGCCAAAACGGTATTTCGACAGCGCAAACGCGGCCATCGCGTTGAACAGCAGCGTGATCAGCGTCGCTACGACCGTGATGAACACGCTGTTCCAAAGGTACGTACCAAAAGAGAATTCGCGGAAGATCTCAGTGTAATTGCCCGTGGCGAGCCGGAACTCACGCACCGGCTTGCGATCGCGAATGTTGACTTTGTATTCCAGGTCTGGCGCACTCGGGTCAACGAGCGTCGCCTGGATGCCGATGCGCCGGACCTCTGCCAGTTCACGCGTCGATCCGTCGGGCATCGTCACCCGATAGAGCGGCAGCGGCTTCTCCTGGCCGGCCACGGCGACCGATCGTTGTCCATACGGGAGAAGCTGGGGCGGAAACTCGTTCAGCGCCGCGGCGCTCTTGAACGAGGACAAGACGAGCCACAGCACCGGACCGAACATCAGCACGAGGCCGAGCAGCAGATAGCCATACGAGAACCAATCGGTCCAGTCCGGCCGGCCGCGTCCGCGCCGCGCCGTCAGGACTGTCGTGAGGCTAGCCATCGTCGCGAGCCCCCTTTGCGGCGAGATTCCGGCGCGTCACGCGCAGCTGCAGCAGCGTGAGGACCAGCAGCGACAGTGCGAGTACCAGTGACGCTGCCGCCGCGAGACCATATTGGTGGATCGACTCCGCGAACCCAGTCTGGTATATGAACTGGACGACGAACGTCGTGGCCGAGCCGGGTCCGCCGCCGGTCAGCACGAACACCTCGTCGAATATCTGCACGGCACGGATCAGGCCCAACACGAGCACGACCACGAGGTTCGGCATCAGGAGCGGCAGCGTGATCCTGGAGAAGCGCCGCCACGGCGAGGCACCGTCCATCTCCGCGGCTTCGTAGAGGTCGGCGGGAATCGCCTGCAGGCCCGCCAGCAGAATCAGCGTGTAGAAGCCCATGTGCGCCCAGATGCTGACGAACACGCACCAGAAGAACGCCCAGCCGGCATCGGAGAGCCAGCCGACCGGCGACGCGCCTGCGCCCGCGAGCACCGCGTTCAAGACGCCCTCGCGCTGCAAGATCCACTTCCAGATCAGCGCGACGACGACCGGCGACAGAAGCACCGGATAGAAGAACACGCCGCGGAAGAATCCGCGCCCCAGGATCTTGCGGTTGAGGACGAGCGCCGTGACGAGCGCGAGCGCTACCATCAACCCCACCTGCAGCACCGAGAACTTGGCGGTATTGAAGATCGCGCGCCAGAAGAGGTCCTTGCGGCATGTCGACGGATCGAGAAAGCTCTCGCAGTCGAACAGCGTGGCGAGGTTCTCGAGGCCAGTGAACGGGCGCTGAGACGGGAAGAGCTCGACGCCCCCCGTGAAAGCGAAATAGAAGTTGACGACGATCGGCAGGAACGTGAACAAGCCGAGAATCGCGAGATTCGGCGCGACGAACATCCAGGCGATGCGGGGCACGCCCAGCAGCCGCTGCGCGGCGCGCATCGGCACGTCGACCATGTTCATCGCCGCGCCGGCGGCGGCCGCCGGCAGTTCGAGCAGCGGACGGCGAGCGGTGCTCACGTTCGTCTGCAGGCCACACTCGCCCGCAGTGGCTTTATTTGCCCGCGGCCTTGACCTGCTCGTCGATGTCCGCGCTGATTCGCTTCAGGGCATCGTCAAGGGACATTTCGCCGGCGATCGCCTGCCCGAGCCTGGCGGCCGTCGGATTGAAGACCGCGCGGTTGAGCTTATAGCCCTGGATCTGATAGGCGACCGGCGAGAGCTTCGGCACTTCGGCGACGAACGTGTTGAGCGCGGCCTTGGCTTGCGGCGATATCTTGTAATCGACGCCCTTCTTCGCCACGGCCGCGTTGGCAGGAATGTTCTCGGTGCGCGACATGTACTCGGTGTACACCGGCTCGCTGGCGAGGTAGTCGAGAAAACGGCCGACATCCTTGGGATTCTTGGTGCGCTTCAGCGCGACGAACGCGGCGCCGCCGGGAATGCCAGTGCATGCTGCCGGACCGCACGGATTCGGCACCGCGATCCAGTCGAAATTCTTGCCGATCTGCGTGTCCATGCGGCGGATCTGCCAGCTGCCGGAGAGATACATCACGACGCGGCCGTTGGCGAACTCCTCGAACGCATCGCGGTACGTGGCGCCGCCGACGCCGCCCCACACCTCCTTCGGCATCGTGCCGTCACGGTTCCAGTCGTAGAGCTTCTTCGCCATTGCCTTGTAGCCGTCGTCGATCACCAGGTCGCCCTTGGCATCGAAATACTTGGCACCCATGCTGATCGCAGGACCTGCGAAGCGATGGCCGCTGCGGTCGAACGCCACCGCGAACGGGACCTGCGTCGCCTTCGCCACCTTGCGCGCGGCGTCGACCCATTGATCCCACGTCGCCTGAGGTCCGGGCAACGGGATGTTCGCCTGTTCGAACAGTGTCTTGTTCACGTACGGCCCGGTAACCGTAAGTTGGGTCATCATTCCGTAGATGCCCTTGTCGCTCGGCGACGGACGCATCCACGGCAGGGTCTGGCCGAAGTTCACCTCCCAATTCTTGGCGTCCTTCACGTACGGCGTGATGTCGAGGTAGTACTTCGACAGCCCGCCCAGGTCGGTGACCCGCGCGATATCCGGACCTTCGCCGGCGGCAAGCTGAACCGGCAGCTGCTCGAGAATCGCCTTGTACGGCACTTTGTCGACGACCACCTTGACGTCGGAATTCTGCGCCTCGAAGCGCTTGGCGAGGTCCTGCGTCACCTCGCATTCATTGCCATCCGAGTAGCACGCAACCCGAATCTCGCCCGCGCCGGCTACCCCGACGGCGAGCGAAAGGGCAACGACGGCGGCGCGGCCAAACGTGTGGTTATCCGACATGGTGAGCTCCTCCTGACAGCGCTGGCGGTGTACGCCGAATTTCGGCCGATTATAGCCACGAACGCGCAAATCCGCCCAGGGTGGCTCGGCGTCGAGGGATGGCGCGCCGAACATCGTCCCGCCCTTGCCCACTCGCTGCGCCAGGGCATCGTCATTGTGCGTCATCAAAGGTTCACCGGGAGCGACTAGCCTTCGATGGCTCGTCCAACCACCGGAGCTCCCATGGTCCCGTCTTTCCGCATCAAATCAGTTCCGCTCATCCTCGCTGCCATAGCTGGCTCTTTCATCTCGGCCGCGTGGGCCGATTCCGAAGTCAACAGTGTCAACAGCGGCGCGTCACCGCCGGCAACGGCCAATCGGCACGAGGAAGGCAATACGCTTGACGGCCGCGCGCCGCTCGTAATCGCACACCGCGGCGCATCCGCTTACTTTCCCGAAGAAACGATCGAGGCTTACCGCCTAGCGATCGCAATGGGCGTCGACGTGATCGAACCCGACCTGGTGGTCAGCAAGGACGGTGTCCTCATTGCGCGCCACGACATCACATTGAACACGTCCACCAACATAGCCGATCATCCCGAGTTCGCCGGCCGCAAACGCTCGGGCGAGAACGGCGACGGCGAGCCGGTGGCCGCCGACTGGTTTGTATGCGACTTCACGCTGGCCGAACTCAAGACGTTGGGCGCCAAGTCGCCCAATCACCCGGCCGCCATGGCCTACAACGGGCTGTTCCGCATCGCCACATTCCAGGAAATTCTCGACCTGATCAAGCTGAAGGCGAAGGAAACCGGCGATCTCGTCTCCGTATATCCGGAAACCAAGAACCCGAGCTATCACCTGAAGCTGTGGAAGGACGGCAAGATCCCCGCGCGCATGGAGGACCTGCTCATGGCGGCGATCAATGCCAACGGTTTGAACCATCGGAATGCGCCGATTTTTGTCCAGAGCTTCGAACCGACGAGCCTCCAGTACATGCGCAGCGTCGGATCGAAGGTGAAGCAAGTTCAATTGATCGACGCCTACGACATCGATTTTGCGACGGGCAAAATGATCTATGGCACCGATGCCGCGCATCTCGTCTACAGCCAGCCTACGGACTGGAAGCTCGAGGGTCGCACCGAGTTGTTTGATTCGATGCTGACGCCAGCCGGACTCGCGCTGATCAAGGCCTACGCGGATGGCATCGGCCCGTGGAAGCCGATGATCGTGCCGGTGAAATGCAAGCTGGATGGTACCGGCAATTGCATGGATCTCGACGGCAACGGCACCTTCGATGGATATCCGGATTCCATTCAGCAACCGCCTACCTCACTGGTGCATGACGCCCATCGTGCCGGCCTCTTTGTTCACGAATATACGTTCCGCAGCGAAAAGGGCTACTACAACCTGCCCTACGACGCCAAGGGCGACCCGATCAGGGAATATTTGACGCACTTTCGTCTCGGCGTGGACGGCGTGTTTTCCGACGCTGCCGACACGGCGCTGTACGCTCGCGAGAAATTGGACCGCTAGGGATAGCTGAAAACGTCATTGGATCCGCGGGGTGCCGGCTGTATATGGGAAGACTCGACAGGGCTGTTGTTGCGAAGAAACCGCTCTACGCCGTCCGTCGTTCTGGCATTCACGGCCGCGGCGTGTTCGCCAGGCACGCGATCCGCAAGGGCACCGTCATCGTCGAATACAAAGGGCGGCGCAGGACATGGAACGAAACGCGGGAGCAGACGGACAGCGATCCAGAAGATCCCGCGCACACCTTTCTGTTCGAGCTCAACGACGGCAGGGTTATTGATGCGGGCACCCGAGGCAATGCGGCGCGTTGGATCAATCACTCGTGTGATCCGAATTGTCGGACCTTCGAGGACGACGGCCGTGTCTTCATCGAAGCGAAGCGACGGATCCTCGCCGATGAAGAGCTCTGCTATGAATACCGGCTTATTCCCGACGGCCGGCTGAACAAAAAGGAGCTTGCGCAATACACCTGTCGATGTGGAGCCCGCAAGTGCCGCGGGACAATGCTCGACAAGCGCGGTTAACCGTCGCCGCGACACATCTCGACGTGCACGAGCTCTCGATTGACTTTTCAACTGCGCAAGCGATCGGTCATAGTGCATTCGCGCCGACCTTTTCGTTTGATCCGCGCTCTGCAGCGATCACGGCCGCCATCTGGCGGGACTCTAACACCAAGTATCGTTATGGTTTGGGGCGGGCGCCGCGCTGTGGCGCCCGCTGATCCTGGTCCCGAGGACCCTGGGCGGGTCGCCATCGGCTGGCAAGTACCGCGGATAGTGCTCCGGTCCGATTCTTCTTCTCCAACGGCCTCGCCGTCGGGTCCTCGGGGCGTCTGCAACAATCCTGTAAAGAGCGCGTTCTATCGTGTACGGTTGATCCGATCAACGGTGTTAGGACTCCAATGAGGCACCACGCCATGAGGCCGTACGTCATCGCGCTCGTCTTCGCCCTCTTCGTTGGCGATGTCGCCGCCGCGGCGATCTACCCCATCGACCGCGCGCATTTTCTTGCCGGCAGCAAGTTCGATTTCAAGGTGGAATTTGACCAGATCGTTCCCCAGGGCAGTATGAGGGTCACTATCAACGGGATCGACGCGACTCGTGCTTTCGGCAAGACGTTCCAGTATATGGAGAACGAGGATGGAAGCAACGCGAGCTCGGGCCTGATCCGCGACGTCACGATCACGGAACCGGGTAAATACCTGGTCGAGGCGAGCGACGGTGTAACTACGCAACGCGTGATCTGGGATGTTTACACGACCGGTCCGCGCAAGGCAAAGAACGTGATTCTGTTCATCGGCGATGGAATGTCGATTGCCAACCGCACCGCCGCCAGGATGTTGTCGAAGGGCATTCGCGAGGGCAAGTATTACGGTCAGCTCGCTTTCGACGACATGCCACATATGGCATTGATCGGGACTTCGGGGGTCGACTCGATCATCACCGATAGCGCGAACTCGATGAGCGCCTATACGACTGGACACAAGTCGAGCGTCAATGCACTAGGCGTCTACGTGTCTCGCGCCAAGGACAACCTCGCGCATCCGAAGGTCGAGACCCTGACCGAGCTCGTCAAGCGAAAGACCAAGCTCGCCGTCGGCATCGTGACTGACGCCGAGCTCGAAGACGCGACGCCCGCCGGAATGTTCGCACACACCCGGCGCCGCGGCGACAAGGACATCATCGCGGAACAGATGTTCCTCTCCGGAGCAGACGTTGTCATGGGGGGTGGCTCCGCGTACTTCCTTCCGCAGAAGACCCCAGGCAGCAAGCGCAAGGACGACAACAATCTCGTCGAGCTCTACCGTCGCACCGGCTATCGCGTTGCAACGACTGACGCGGAAATGGCGCAGGCGGCGGCCGACGCGTCCACTCGCAAGCTGTTCGGCGTCTTCCACCCCGACAACATGGACGGCGCGCTTGACCGCCATTTGCTCAAGAAAGGTACGGTTGACCGTTTCCCCGACCAACCAGACGTTGCCGACATGACGCGCGCCGCGATTGACGTTCTTTCACGAAATCCCGACGGCTTCGTGCTCATGGTCGAAGCGGGGCTCATCGACAAGTACAACCACCCGCTCGATTGGGAGCGAAGCGTGTATGACACGATCATGCTGTCCAACGCCGTGCAGGTCGCGAAGGACTTCGCAGCGAAGCGCAACGACACGCTGGTCATCGTGACGCCCGACCACACGCACGGCGTGTCGATCGTCGGCACGGTGGATGACGCCAAGCCAGGTCCCGAGATGCGCGACAAGATCGGTGTTTACCAGGAGGCCGGCTTCCCGAATTATCCGGCACCGGACAAGGACGGATATCCGCCATCGGTCGATGTCTCCCGTCGCCTCGCGGTGTTCTACGGCAATTTCCCCGATTACTACGAGACGTTTCGTCCGAATCTGGATGGCCCGCGCGTCCCCGCCGTCTCCAAAGACAAGGTCTACGTCGCGAACGAGATCTACAAGGACCAGCCGGGCGCGATGTTGCGCGTCGGAAATCTGCCTCGTTCCGCCGACACAGGCACGCATACCGCGGACGACGCACTGTTGACCGCGATGGGCCCGGGTTCGGAGGCGTTCCACGGCTTCATGGAGAACGTCGAAGTGTTCCGCGTGATGGTCGACGCGCTCGGTCTCGGCGCGCCCGCACGCTCGGGCGCGCGGGGAGCCGATCGCCAGACGCAGACTAAACGTGCTTTGACGTCGCAGTAGGCATGCTCCGTCGTGGCATTCTTCGCGGGGGCGCGCTGATCGGTCTCCTGTATTGCGGTGCCGCCGCACGTGTTGCGGCCGCAGTTGAGTCGACGCTCGGGTTCAACGAGCTCTACGCGAAGCAGTCTGTCCTCGGCATGGAACTCTCGATGCGAGTGAAGACGCTCGCCGGGCACACGGTCCGGATCCTGGGATACCTCGCCCCACCCTTGAAGCCCGACGTGCGGTTCTTCGTGCTCACTCGCGCGCCGGTTGCGTTGTGCCCGTTTTGCAACTCGGACGCCGACTGGCCAAGCGACATCGTCGTCGTGTACCCGAGGGCCCCCCTTGACGCGGCAACTGACGGTTTGCCTGTCGCGGTGACGGGGACACTCGAGCTCGGCTCGAAAATCGACGCGCAGACTGGATTCGTCAGCCTGGTCCGCGTGATCGATGCCGAGTTCACGGTCGTGCGGTGAGATGCTTGAGGGTCGCGGGTTGCCGCTCGCCGTCCGTGATCTCGTCATTGCCGTTCCCGCTGGACGGGGCACGGCGCGGACGATACTTTCAATCCCGCAATGGGACGTTCCCGCAGGGGCCCGAGTTGCTCTTTGCGGTCCTTCCGGCTCAGGAAAGACGAGCCTGCTGAACATTTTGTCCGCGATCGCGCGTCCAGCTGCGGGAGCGGTGCGCTGGGGCGCGATCGATGTGACGACGTTCGCTTCAGTCGTGGCGGACCGGTGGCGAAGGACGACCATCGGCTTCGTGTTCCAGTACTTCCATCTTTTCGGCGGCCTGTCGGCGCTGGAGAATGTTGTGATCGCCGCACGCTTCGATCGATTCTGGTTGCCATCGGAAATCGAGAAGCACGCGCGCGAGTTGCTTGATCGGGTGGGAGTTCCGGCGCGCAGCCGTGTCGAGATCCTTTCGCGGGGGGAAATGCAGCGCGTCGCCATTGCGCGGGCGCTTGCGCACCGCCCGGCCGTCGTGCTCGCCGATGAGCCCACGGCAAGCCTCGATCGCGAGACCGCCGATACGGCAACCGGGCTGCTGGTTGAACTTTGCGCCGATGCCCGTGCAACGTTGGTGGTCGCTACGCACGACGCCACCCTTGCGTCCCGCATGCAAGATCGCTTCGACATCACTCGCGGCCAATTGGCGGACGCCAGCGCCGCAGCGTGAATCCGTTTCAGCTCGCCGGCGCGGCGCTGCGTCGAAATCTTGTGGGTGGAGCAGCGATAGTCGCGCTGATCGCAGTCGCGGGCGCGCTCGCCATCGTTGCAAGCGCGGTTGAGCGTGGTTTTCGATCTGCGAGTACAACCGCCGCGGATCGTTTCGACCTGATCATCGGCGCAGCCGGTAACCCGATCCAGCTACTCCTCAGCACCGTCTATTTGCAGTCGGGCGTATTGGATCTTCTGCCCGAGGCGGCGCTGCAGCAGTTGAGCGCCGACCCCGGCGTGGCGACCGTCACACCGGTCGCCGTCACCGATTCGTATGGCCCGTACGTGATCGTCGCCACCAGTGTCGCATTCGCAGACTCGCCGGGTCTGTTCGAGGGCCGGTTACCCGCTAACCCTCACGAGGCCTTGGTCGGTATCGATTGCAGTTTGGCGGTCGGTGCGCGGTTCACGCCCACGCACGGCGCGCCTCATGAAAACGTGATCGAGCAACACGCACATACGTTTGAGATTGTCGTCGTGGGCCGCGTTTTGTCCACGGGCACGCCTTGGGATCGAGCGATCATCGTTCCGATCGAGACGGCATGGGCAATGCACGATCTGAACACGGGCACCGACAAGCTCGGACCACCGTGGCCGGCCGTGCGCGTCCCCGCCATCGTCATCCGTCCGCGCACGGTCGGTGATGCGTATCGCCTGCGGGCGAAATACCGGGCAAACGGCACGACGGCGATATTTCCGGCGGAGGTCCTACTGCCGCTTTATCGCCTCCTGGGCGATGGACGGGACCTTCTCAACGGCATGGCGCTGGTATTTCAGGTGCTCGTGCTTTGTGCAGTTGTCCTGGCGATGCTGGCCGCGCTCGGGGCGCAACGGAGTAGCCTGGGCACCCTGCGCGCGCTCGGTGCGCCGCCGCGGTTTGTGTTCGCGGTCGTCTGGCTTCAGGGACTCGCATTGGTCGGGACGGGTACGTTCGTCGCCGC
>Ga0209048_10004227_pt1 | contig 13772 bp, 13 predicted proteins | sample FrelakmetCRP12CR_FD_187146 | JGI IMG/M metagenome (GOLD analysis project Ga0209048, IMG submission 187146) | Freshwater lake sediment microbial communities from the University of Notre Dame, USA, for methane emissions studies - CRP12 CR (SPAdes)... | ecosystem: Environmental > Aquatic >... | reverse complement strand
GCATGAAAAAAGACCGGGGAGAAGAAGCATGATAATAAACAAAATGTATTTCTTAATCATTTTAACCCCCTTTAATTAGAGAAAACCATAATTTTTCATTTCACTAATCTTTGTTAGAACAGTACTTTTATAACCAGTAGATTTTGAAAAAGTAACATATCTTTTTTCTTTTTGCAAAAAAAACTATTACTATGTACCGTCAATTTTTTTGTGCAGCCCTGCTCTCTGCCATTAATGATTTTAAAAGGTTAGCGCAAAAAGAATAGATGACGAGACTGGTTAGAGATAACGTGTCAAAAAAGTGTCCCTACAGTTGCATTAAATGCGTTCTGGCTTAATTTCTTTAACCCCGGCATCGTTGTATGGAAGAGTGTCTTTCCGTAGTGGCTGATCATCGCGGTATTATTGTACCAGCATCGGCAGGTTCCCTCTGAGGCGATTCGAGTCCGCTCATGATTAAATGCGCTGGAATTCCAGATGGTCCGGAAGTCCTGTTCGCGCACTGAGCCGATGCGCACATGCTGTTCGAGACAGGGATAAACATTTCCCCAGGGATCAATCCGCACCATCAACACTCCGGCATAGCAGCGTTCATTTGGATAGGTGTGGGTTTGCCGCAGACTATGGATAAGTTTTTTCAGATAACCGTTTGTTTGAAGAGGTGTGCCCTCTATCTGTTGTTCAAGAAGGTCAGGGTCAAGTCGTAAACTCTCTTCTTCAAAACCCGTGTAAAAAGCATCCCGACAGTAGTGAATGGATTGCAGCAATATGTCATCTGCGCTGTTTTTCCATTGTTCATAAAATGAACGTATCTCGTGCGTGTTACGGTTTGAGATCGTCATGCGGACCCGAAGGAGGGGCTGATGAGGAAGGGACTGCGCCATGAAAGACTCAATACCTTTTTTGATTTGGTCAAAGGACCCGTCTGTGCCACGGAGTTTATCATGGGTTTGAGCAGTAACACCGTCAATACTTACGGTAATACAGAAGGCGCCGCTTCGGCATAATGTTTCGGCGCACGATTCAAGCAAAATCCCGTTGGTGCAGAGGTTTACCTTCATACGGTATTTGGCAAAGGCGTCAATGATTGAGAAAATATCTTCTCGCATCAAAGGCTCTCCACCGGCAATGCTGACAACGTGCACACCCAGATCGTGGAAGGTGGTGGCGAGCCTCTGATATTCAGCCAATGTCAATTCGTTTGTGCGGCAATCTCGCCACCGCTGGCACATCTCACAGCAGCAATTACAGTGGTAGGCCACATCAAGCTCAGCCATGAATGGCCCGGCAAGGAGAGGATTACTGAGGTGGGTGGATATAATGTTCCGGCGGGATCGCCACAAAGAAGCAATGAACTTTCGGGTAAAGAGAATGCGCCGATAAGGCCAAGCGTTGTTAAACCGCATACACTCAGGTCCTATTGCAGAGTGAGGATGAACTATGTGCGTTGTTTAAATTCTTGATACGCAAGGGCGAATTTTCCGACTTTTAAATGTGCGGCGGATAGTAATATTTTGGGGTTAAAAATAACATACCCTTTTTTTGTTCCATTATTGGTGGAAACAAAATCTAATTCCAAAACCTCCTGGGATACTAAATGGGGCAGATGCCATACGGGAGCGATGAGGGGACAAACCGTCCCTGGTGCTAATGACAATGCTTGCAGGTTCTCTTTCCCGGCTAAATACGCCTCCTTGACCTTTAAGACATTTTTTACTGTTCGTAAAGAGGCTTTCCTATTACCAGGCACATGCAAGGCGTGTAATCCTTTAGAAGTGCTAAAGATGAGAGTCTTCAGTTCATTTTTCAGGGGAATGCCTTTTGCTTTCGCGGCTTCTTCACATGTGGTTACTTCCTGAGTCAAGGCATACGTTTCTATAATCTTTCCCGAAGCTGTTATCATTGATGGCCTTATAATTAATATGAAAATGTTCGCTTCATTATAGGCGCTTACTTAGTAAGATTTTTCTTTTCATAAACGAATTCAACGCCAGCAGGCAAGGTTTTTACAAAACTTCGTAATTTTGCCACAGCTTCTTTGTAAGCCTGATCGTTCAGAGCATAAAAGGCCACGGTATCCTCAGCCGGAGTGATTTTTGGTTTTCCTAAACGGAGATCACCTATTTTGACCCACGTATCAGGAAGATCTTTGAACCACTTTGAATATATCATCACCAGTTCCACGCCATGTGACTCTGCCAGGCCATTTATCCATTCGGAACCCAACCCCTTTCTACCATAACGAAAAGCATCGAGCGAACTCAAGCCCCTGACATCCAATACATAATTGTTATTTTTATAAGCTACATATCCTAAATCATTTACTGCTACCGGCTTACCATAATAGTTAACCGCAAAACGATGCATCTGATATTGCTGCTCATAGATGTTGTTAGAAGCAACGGGCAGCGATTTTAACCCCCGAACATACGCAAAGCACGTGAGCACCATCCCAAGGCAAACTAACGCTATGATCTTTAATAAATTTGTTATTCTTTTTTCTTCCGCAAGTAAACCCGAAAGGGTATTACCGATTAAATAAAAGGATATCAAAACAAAAAAAGCCCACATATATATTTCATATCGGTGATACCATCCATATTTTCCGGCGATTAAATGCAATACGATCGCGCATGAACTAACCGCGGCCAGGAGTCCTTTTCTATGGTTTTGTTTTGAAAATAATGCAAAGCCCACTAAGGTTAACAATCCAAAAACGAGGACAAGCCCTCTCGGATTGTTTAAACTCTCTTGCAAATTTTTTATCATGACTTTAATGCTTCCCATACTTTCTACAACTGTTGATTTCGCCACAACGGATGTAGGAAATGGCCCCAAGCCCAAGTGAATGAGAAAAAAGGAAAACCCTCCCAGCATTAAGATTATTAAAAGGAATGAGATGGCTGAGGTTTTAAAATGTCCGCGAACCGCAAGGTAAAGCAGAGATGGTAAAGAAACAGCCAAATTTTCATAACGAACTAACGGCCCGATAACAATTGCGATGACCAGCCACGGCGCGGCTTTTCCGCCTTCTGCCTCCAGAACCAAGCCCCACGCTATTACTGCCACGATGAGCACGTGGAGAGAGTGTTCCATTCCGGTAAAGATCAGTCCGATTAAGTTGGTTCCTAAGGTAAACACTATTAATAATGTCGAAACGATGATTATTTTTGTGCTTGGGTTATTGATAGTGATCGAATGGTTCAGGATTTTCCAGGCAAAGAATAGCGTTGCCAGCGCCGCTATAATATTTATAAATAAGGGAGCGTATTCACCGCAGGGAGAAGACGCAAATGGCGCGAGAAGGAAAGGCCAGAGAATAGTTGATGATGGTGCTGAAAATTCGCCTGCGTTTACTCCGTAATGCCCATGGATAATGTTTTCCGCCAAAGCTAAGTGGATGTAAGGATCATCAAGGGTATAAACCAGATGACCATTATTAAGCCTCAGGAGAGCGATAACTTCCGCAAGGATGATTACCAATAAAAAGCCGATCCCGATCAGTAAGGCTTTAATATTCGAATGCTGCTGGTATTTGTCTGAACCCATGTTGTTCTTTCGTTATTCCACAGTTAAACCCATACGCCTTGAAGAGCGTGGCGAACTTAGTGAAGTGTTAATTTTCAACAACGCCCCGTCCCTTCACCCATAGACCAGGGCAGCCCGAACTACCCCGTCGAAGGCCCCAAAGGCGTCTTCCATGGTGCCGGTATTAAGTATGTAGGCGTCGGCAAGGGCGATGGGCGTTGCGGTTCCGTAAGCAATTTCTCTTGCATCCCGCTCCTCAAAGGCATCGGGCGCGTCGTCAGATCGCCCCCTCGATAGTACCCGGCTGCGGCGGAGCTGTCTCGGTGCGAGAAAGGCTATGACAGTGCAGTCAGCCTCCTGCCGGATCAGTTCTATCTCCGCCCATGAGCGCATACCCTCGAGAAAGACCATCTCTTTACCGGTCTCTGTGGCGGTCTGCAAGACCTCCCGAGTTACCCCCATTCCATCGTTGCCGCGCATTTCGGTTGACACCGCAGCGGTATTTTCCGGGTTGGGTTCCAGGTTCCGGCGGAGCACTTCGGCACGGACTACATCGCCGGTGGCAAAGTACGGGATACCATTCGATTCCGCATAAGACCGGGCAATGTTTTTCCCCGAAGCAGGCATCCCGACAACTATAAACGTTTTCATGAAACACTCCTCTACACACCCCTTAATCCCCTCTCAAGAGGGGATTAAGATATGCGCTAATATAAGCGGTGCATGGAGCGTGGCGAACTTACTGAGGTGTTAATTTTTACGTCCCGTCCCTTCGCCCCTTTGCTCCGGTTCAGCGGCGGCGAGGAGCGCAGCAGAATTGCCAACCCGAGTTGATGCGGTTGTTAGGAGCCATCATTAAATTCGGGATAAAGCTTTTTCATACACTCCGGGCAAATGCCATGGCTGAACTCAACTTCCGGATGTCGAATAAGATAATACTCAATAGGATGCCAATTGTCTTGATCGTCTCTGATGCTCTTGCACCGTGCGCATATAGGAACCAAACCTCGCAGGGCCTGAAGCTCTATCAAATAGTCTGTCAGTCGCTTGTTCTTATCACCAAAAATCTGATTCATATAAATGAGTTCAAGATGAGACTCTATCATGCTGCAAAACTTCAGCATGAGTTTTACAATATTTTCTGAATGCTCGTTATGTTTATTATCCAGAACACAAATAGTCCCAAACGGTTTTCCATCCGGTAAAAGAATAGGAAAGCCCAAATAGGAAATCATGTTTAGCTTGACGTCCGGGTTATTTTTCCAATTTACATCCGCCAAGGCGTCAGGAACAAGAAGCTTGTCTTTTGTCTTGATTACTTTTTCACAATACAGACCGGAGCCATATAATTTTTCCTTATCTCCGGGATGGTATGGATTACCCTCACTCTTGCTCGAAACGAAAACCTCAATGTAAGGGTCGTTATATCGCATAATCAACGCGGCCGGGATTTTTATTGTCCCAGCCAAAATATTAACGATTTCTTGCCAGTTTCCCAAAATGTCTTTTGGCACCTCAAGCTTGACTTTATTGCTTGTCATTTTTCTTTGCTCCTAATAGTGTTTGTATAAGACCCCAAAATGCCAGCGTTGCAATATAAGATACCTGGATTGGGATGTGGCTCAAAACAAAAAGGCCTCTCGCCTTTCCTATCAGGCAATCCGGCCATTTTTTATGCTCACTAATTTTTGAAAGCTTTCTTCCTCGCAACCATTTCTTTTTTTCACAATAAGAAAGCATCCCCTTTTTGGGTTAAACATTTCTCCTTGTTTTTATCGCTTAAAAGAGAAAACGTCAAGAAAAAGCGACTGGTTTCTTGCGGGACAGAAATTACGGAAACTAACAAGGCAGTAGTTATTGTGCTATCTCCCCTTTTACTTCTTCCCCTTCCACGGAAGTAACGCGAACTGTTATCTCTGTATTCATAAGTTCATTTCCACCATCTAACAGAACCGGAATATAATTTCGGGATAATCCTTTGAAGAGGCCGGTCTTTCGATGCCGTCTGGCTTCAATCAGGATTGGTAATTTTTTATTAAGATACGATCGGTAAAAACCTTCCCGCTTTTTTTTGCTTAAACTTCTTAAAATCTCGCTCCTTTTTTTAACGGCATTGCCGTTTACTTTATTGGGAAGACTAAAAGCCGGGGTCCCTTTTCTCGGGGAAAAAGGAAAAACATGGAGGTAGGTGATAGGTAATTCCTCGAGGAGATGCAGGGTTTGATAAAATTCTTCCTCCCCTTCTCCGGGAAATCCGACAATAACATCCACGCCGATTGCCAGGTCTTTAATAGAATTTGTTAACTTCACAATCAAAGAGTGAAAATTTTCAGCTGAATAAGACCGATTCATTTTTCGCAAGATAGTATTGTCTCCGCTTTGAAGCGGGAGGTGAAGGTGGGGGCAGACGATCGTGGAGTCAGCCAGCACGTCTATCACGCCTTGGGTTATCTCGTTAGGTTCGATGGAGCTTAAGCGAACGCGAGGAACGGGTATTTGTTTTTCGATCTCTTGAAGAAGGTTTAATAACGAGGTTTGGGGAGATAGGTCAAGACCATAGGCACCGAGGTGGATTCCGGTAAGTACCGCCTCCTTATATCCGGATGAACCAATACTGCTGAGCAGTTCTAAAACAGTTTTGGGGGGCATGCTCCGGCTTTTGCCCCGTACCTGGGGAACGATGCAATATGAACACCGCGCGTTGCAACCATCCTGAATTTTTAAAAAAAATCTTGTTTTTGCGGAAAACCTTTTAATTTTTTTCTCGGGGAACACGATTTCTTTTTCCATCGGGCTTACAATAATTCCAGCAGAAGAAGTTTTTTCTGCCTCCTTGATTATATTAACGATTTCCCATTTATCAGGATTGCCGATCACCAAAGACACTCCGGGTATTTTTTTAAGATCTTCGGGAGCGGCCTGAGCATAACAGCCCGTTACCACTATTTTTGCTTGAGGATTAACGCGATATGCTCTTCTGATAAGCTGACGAGCTTGAAAGTCGGTTTTCCCGGTGACAGTGCAGGTGTTGATCACATAAATATCCGCAGGTTCAGAGAAAGGCACAATGTCGAAATTTTTTTCTTCAAAATTTTCCCGAATTATTTCAGAATCGTATTGATTGGCTTTACAGCCAAAGGTGGTAATGGCAACCCGCATGATGATAAAATCCTTGAACTAAATTTGAGGTTGTGGTAATAAGGGACGATAATTTTTTGACGGCTTCGTAAAAAGTCCATCTGCGGCGTACAGGTAACGTACGCCTCATTTTGTCGGATTTGCGCGCCTTGCATCTGAAGCTTTTTACTGTGCCGTCTGATTTTCGACTTTTTGCGACTTCATCATTTTTTAAACCATTTCTATTTTAAAGGGATTTTTCTTATATGGCAATTATATCACCTTTTCGTGGCTATCTTTACAACAAAGAAAAAATTGGAAATCTGGAACTGGTAGTGGCTCCGCCGTATGATGTTATTAACGCTGAACAGCAAGCCTACTATTACCAGAAACATCCGCTCAATATCATCCGTTTAATCTTAGGAAAACAAGAGCCCGGGGATAATGAAACGAGTAATAAGTATACTCGAGCCGCCCATTTTTTAGCAACCTGGCAAAAGGATACGACCCTGGTGAGGGTTCCTAAACCAGCGATATTTTTTTATGTCCAGGATTTTAAGCTTCCTTCGGGTGAATCCCGGAGAAGGAAAGGGTTTATTTGCCTTTTTAAGCTGGAGGAGTTTAGTTCCGGCGTGATCCTTCCCCACGAAAGAACGCTGAGCAAACCCAAGGTTGACCGCCTTAACCTCACCATGGCTTGCCGGGCTAATTTTAATCCGATTTTTTCTCTTTACTCAGACCCCGCTTTTACGGTTGAGCATCATAGTGATGCGGTTGGGAAAAAGCCTCCTTATCTTGATGTCACGGATGAAAATGGTGTTCGCCATAAACTGTGGGTTGTGGATGACGTGAAAGTAATCAAGGAAATAAAACAGGTACTGCATGATAAAAAAGTATTAATTGCCGACGGACACCACCGGTATGAGACCGCGCTTAATTACCAAAAAATTATGCGGGAGCAGTATCCCGGCTCAACGGGCGTCGAACCGTTTAACTACACCCTGATGTATTTTACCAACATGGATGATGCGGGCTTGGTGATCCTGCCTACCCACCGGTTACTTAAAAATTTCAATTTTAACGCAACCGAATTTTTAAACAAAGCACAAGAATTTTTTGATATCCAAGCCATTCCCTTTGATTCTGACACCGGGGAACGGGAGCGGGAGAAGGTGTTAGCTGCCATGCAAAAAGAAGCGAAAGAGCGCTATCTGGTTGGAATGGTGACCAAAAAGCAGGGCAGCTATTTTCTCTTGCGGCTCAAGGATTTTTCATTGCTTGATAAGGTGATCGGCAGAGAGCTATCCACGGCGCTGCGCTATCTTGATGTAAATATCATGGAGTTTTTAGTTTTTAATAACCTCCTGGGGATAAGCTGCAGTGATCCGCAATGGGAAGAACATTTCACGTTTGTGCATACTGAGCGCGAGGCGATTGAGTTGGTGAAATCAGGCGCGTGCGAAGTGGCCTTTTTGATTAATCCTACCCGGATTGAACAGGTACGTGATGTTGTTGCCCAGGGAGAAGTTATGCCACAAAAATCAACCTACTTTTTTCCCAAGCTTTTAAGCGGCCTGGTGGTCAATCCCATCAACCCTGAAGAAAAGATCGCATAAGCGATTTTTTCCCGAGAAACACACCCCGAAAGAACAATCGCGATCGTGTTATTTCAAACTTGATTTAGCTTACCCTGAACTTGATTCAGGGGAATCCAGGAAAAACTATTCTGGATTCCCGCCGCCAAGGCTGGGTCGTAATTTGAAAACGAGGTGGGGTAACCGCAGCCTTTAGGCTGCGTAACATGTTGAAACGCCAAACTCTAACAAACGAAAGCTAAAGCTTACGACTACCAAAATTTGCATTATGACACAGCATTCTCCCAGGAATGATGTCCTGCGGAATTGGTAAACCTTGTTAGAAGTCTTTCACACGGGGCATTTACCCCGTGCTTCTTCACCCTGTTAGATATTTGAGCTCTAATAGGGCAAGCGGGGCTTTTCTAACGCGGTAAAGGTTATTTTTTCTAAACATTGAAGCAGTTACTTTCTGAGGGTGAAACTAAAATCAAAGCTTGAAATTTTTCTTTAATTATTCTAAACTTAAAAATAACAGCCATGCTATTTTTTCTCTTAAGGAGAAAGGAGGTTTCTATGGCAACCTTTATAATGTGCGGGAAGTATTCGTTAGAGGCTCTTAAAGGAATTAAAGCTGAACGCACCAAGAAGTCGGTTAAATTGATTGAAAAGTTTGGCGGTAAAGTTAAGGCAATGTATGCTGTGCTGGGAGAGCGGGATTTGGTGTTCATTTTAGATTTTCCGGGGATTGAGGAAGCTGCCAGGGCTTCAATTGCCTTAAGCAAAATGACCGGCATCGCATTTTCAACGAACCCAGCTATTCCGGTTGATCGGTTTGATAAAATCACTGCCACGCTTTAGTTCTCCGGTGGCCGGCACTGAGTTGACAATGCAACCTATGTTTAAACTGCATGATGAAATCAGATAATCCCTTGCGGAAAACTGCCCGGACGGATGCGCGTAAGCTCCTCCAATTTCTTGCGCAGAAGAGAGAAGCTTTATCTCCTCTTTTGATCCTTGCCCATGATTATCCTGATCCGGATGCTTTGGCAAGCAGCTTTGCCCTTGCTTATTTGGTCAAGAAGGGTTTTAATATTTATACCCGGATAGTGTATGGTGGTATTATTGGGAGGACGGAGAACCAGGAGATGGTTAAAATTCTTAAAATTCCGGTCCATAAGTTTAAAGCCAATGACCTTAAGAAATTTTCTCAGGTAGCCTTGATTGATACCCAGCCTGAGTTTGAAAATAATTCTTTTCCTGGAGACCGGCGGGCTACCATTGTTATTGACCAGCACCCTTCAGTAATCAAACCTTCGGCTGAATTTAGTATTGTGGACCTCGAGTGCGGAGCAACATCAGTAATTCTTGCGCAGGCGCTCCTTTTAAGTAACATTGACATTCCCCGGAGGATAGGAACAGCGCTCGCCTATGGTATTTTGACTGATACGCTCAACCTTTATAGAGCTAAAAGATCCGATATTATCAAAACCTATAGTGCTCTTTTGCCTTTTTGCGATATGCGAGTTTTAGCGCACATCCAACATCCTTCGCGATCGAGGAAATTTTTTACTACCCTGGAGAAGGGTATTAAAGACGCCATGGTTTGTCACAAGCTGATTGTTTCTCACCTCGGGTGGGTAGAAAACCCGGATTTAGTCTCGCAAATAACAGAGTTTTTACTGACCTATAAAGGGATGCGCTATGCGTTTTGTACGGGAAGATATAATGAAAGGATTCACTTTTCGCTTCGAGCGACCAACCCGAATGCTTTGGCGGCAAATATTTTGCGCGACATTGTCAAAGATCCAAAAGAAGCAGGGGGACATGACACTATCGCTGGAGGTAGTTTTGAGGTGGGGAATGAGGGTGTTGAATCTACCTGGAAAGAGGCAGAGGAGTCCCTTACCCAAAAACTGATCGAACGGTTAAACATATCAGGAAAGAGTACGTTTTACTTTCCATTCAAGATAACCCCCGCATAAAATAAGGTGGATGCACGATGGAGTTTTTTAATTTTCTTAAAGAGATTGGGATAGCCGGTTTTATCGATATTCTCTTTATGTCGCTTATTATTTACAGTGTGCTGATTTGGTTTAAAAAGACCAAAGCGGCCTTTGTTTTGACTGGCATCATCATCATGGCCGGGGTTTATCTTTTTGCTCGAGAATTTGATTTATCGTTAACGGCTTCAGTCTTGCAAGGTTTTTTTGCCGTGATATTAATTGTGGTGGTGGTAATTTTTCAAGAGGAACTTCGACATTTTTTTGAAAAGATAGCGGTTTGGAGCTTAAACCGAAAAAGCCAAAAACCGATGCGGTTATCTCGCCCTGAAGTAGAAATCTTGATTCGTACGCTCAATGACTTCGCCCACAAAAAGATAGGTGCTCTTATTGTTATTCAGGGGAAAGATTTGATCATGCGCCATTTGGATGGAGGAGTGGAGTTACACGGAAAACTCAGTGAGGCACTTTTAAAAAGTATTTTTGATCCCCACTCTTTTGGGCATGATGGAGCAGTGGTGATTGAACGGGATCAGGTAAGCCGGTTTTCCTGTCAGCTTCCGCTTTCCAAGGATTTTAAAACCCTTGGTCAAACCGGTACCCGCCATGCTGCTGCGCTGGGGTTGGCAGAATTAACCGATGCACTTTGTCTCGTGGTTTCCGAGGAACGGGGAACAATTGTTATCGCCCGCAATTGCGCACTTCAGACTGTTAATGATAGTGAAACCCTGAGCAAGATCATAAAAGATTTTTATCAGGAGATCAGCCCCCCGCCGGGAAATAAGCTCTGGCAGGAGTTTTTCAAAAAAAATTCCCGGGAAAAAATCATAGCGCTGGTTATGACGTTGGCGCTTTGGTTTGTTTTGGTATACGGATCAAAATTAGTCTATAAAACCTACACGATTCCGATTGAGTATTCGGCTTTACCCTCCGGTCTTATTGTTGAAGAAATTGATCCTCAAGAAATTGAGGTTTCCTTTTCCGGGCCACGCCGGGCATTTTACTTTTTTAGTACAAAGGAGATCAAGGTTTTTTTGAAGCTCTGGAACGCTAAAGAGGGAAGACGTAGAATAAAAATCTCAAAATCCGACCTCTCCTTTCCCCAGGGTATCGTCCTTGAAAACCTTGAGCCATCGGTGGTGAGAGTTAATATTGCTGATTTAGTCAGCACAGAAAAAAAGGAGCCATTACCTTAAGATGAAAAACCTTGAGTTCATGATTCGACCTGCGGCACTTGAGGACGCTGAAAAAATTTACGACCTTTTGAATGACGTGGGAGCAGAAAATACTTATTTTATGGTCGATCCAGACGAAAGAACAGTGGAACAGATCAAAGGGCTGGTTCACCAGCAAACCCTTAACCGGAGCCTTCTTCTGGTGGCCGAAAATAATGGCATCATTGTAGGGGTGTTAGGGTTTATCGGAGGAAGATTTAGGAAGATTGCCCATGTTATCGAAATAGGTTTGGCAATTGGAAAAGATTTTCGGAAATCAGGAATTGGATCAACTCTTTTCCGGGAAGCGATAACCTGGGCGCGCAAAAAAGGATTTCATCGGTTGGAGCTTGGGGTTTTATCCACCAATCAGCAAGCGATCTCGCTCTATAAAAAATTCGGGTTCCAGGAGGAAGGAGTCCGTAAAAATCGATACCGGATTGAAGAGACGTGGGTAGACGAAATTTTAATGTCCAAGCTTCTGTAAGGTTATCGTGCATTACCCGCGTGCGCTCGAAATGTAGTCGCGTCTTTTGCTCCACTATTTGATGTTATTCCGGGAGAGAGTTTCTCAGGAGAAAAAACTTTATGGTGCGTAATTCTGTTTTTTTGAAAGCCTGCCGGAGAGAACCAACTGATTATACCCCCGTCTGGCTCATGCGTCAGGCGGGCCGCTATCTAAGCGAATACCGAGCGATCAGAGAAAAAGCCTCTTTCCTTGCGATGTGTAAAACTCCTGATTTAGCTGCCGAAGTTACTCTTCAACCGATAAAGAGCATAGGGATGGATGCAGCGATCATCTTCGCCGATATCCTTCTTCCGCTTGAACCAATGGGGATTAAACTTGAGTTTTCTCAAGGCGAAGGGCCGATAATTCATAACCCCATTCAGAAAGAAGATGATATAGAGAGCTTGCGTATCATTGAACCGGACGAGGATGTCCCTTTTGTGCTTGAAGCGATAAAGAAAGTTGTTAAAGAGCTCAACGGCACGATACCGCTCATTGGTTTTGCCGGTGGTCCGTTTACCCTGGCGAGCTATTGCATAGAGGGGGGGCATTCCCAAAACTTCATTAAAACAAAACAGCTTATGTACCATAATCCGAAATATTGGCATCTTTTTATGGAAAAACTCTCTACGGTTGTTACTCGCTATCTTAATGCTCAGATTGCGGCCGGCGCGCAGGCTATCCAGGTCTTTGACAGCTGGGTGGGCTGCTTAAGCCCTCATGATTATGCTCAGTTTGTTTTGCCTCATGCGCAAAAGGTTTTTCAAGGGCTTACCAACGATGTGCCGGCTATTCATTTTGCGACGGGGGCAGCTGACCTTCTTGAGCTTATGAAAGTAGCAGGGGGAGATATTATTGGGGTGGATTGGCGGATTGAGCTCGGCAACGCCTGGAAACGTCTGGGGTATAACGTCGGGATACAGGGTAATTTAGACCCGGTCACGCTGTTTGCTCCGATTGCAATAATCAAGGAGCGAGTGAAAAAAATTCTTCAGTCAGCTGAAAACCGTCCCGGCCATATCTTTAACTTAGGCCATGGTATCCTCCCTCAAACTCCCGTTAAAAACGTTGTCGCGCTGATTAACATGGTCCATGACCTTAGCAAGCGATAAATGAAAACCCCTTATCAACATACTGGCATCCTGCTCTTAGCTTTTGGAGGGCCCAGATTGTTAGACGACGTAGAGCCTTTCTTGCAAAATGTTTTCTCTGGCCGACCTCTCAACCCTTCTGTCGTTAATCAGGTAAAAGAACGTTACCAGCTTATCGGGGGAAAATCTCCGCTGCCTGAAATTACCGAACGGCAGGCGCGGAGTCTTCAGGATAATCTTAAAAAGAGGGGAACGCTCTGTGATGTCTCTATCGGCATGCGCTATTGGCAACCTTCCATCTCAGAGGCTATTAACACTCTACATGCAAAGGGAATAAAAAAAATCCTGTGCATTGTTTTATCGCCTTTTTCAACCGGAGCTGCTACGGGAGGCTATAATACAGCAGTTTATCAAACGATTAAAGAGTCTCACCTGACTATAGATGCACACTTTGTTTTACCCTGGAATACGCATACCTGTTATCTTGATGCCGTAGCAGACAAGGTAAAGGAGGGGCTGGCTATGTTCTCTGCAAACATAAGGGCCTCTGTCCCCATCGTCTTTTCTGCGCACAGCCTTTCTTTAAAACACGTTAACGATGATCATTATGTAAATGAAATTAAAAAAACCATTGCCGGGGTGATAACGCGTTTAGAAAAACATGAATGGTATCTTGCCTTCCAAAGCCAGGGAAAAGAAGGAGCGTGGCTCACACCTCACATGGAAGAGGTCCTCAA
>Ga0209048_10004226_pt1 | contig 13772 bp, 12 predicted proteins | sample FrelakmetCRP12CR_FD_187146 | JGI IMG/M metagenome (GOLD analysis project Ga0209048, IMG submission 187146) | Freshwater lake sediment microbial communities from the University of Notre Dame, USA, for methane emissions studies - CRP12 CR (SPAdes)... | ecosystem: Environmental > Aquatic >... | reverse complement strand
CTCTCCGGCGTCTATATTTTCGATGATATCATGAAGCTTGCGGTACTGACGACGCACAGGATACGTCGCGAACTCTGAGAAATTCACTCCTCTTTTCCCCTCCTGAATGTGACCATTCAGAAACCAACCTACAGGCTGGATATTAACATACCACGGATAGCGAGTGTTGTTGCTGTGGCAATCGTAACACGAGGTCTTAAGTATTCCCTGCACGTCGTCCGACACCGTAAAGGCGGCGGTAACTTCGTTTGCCAGATTAATCTCAGCAATGTTGTGCGCCGGACGTATAAATTGGATAATGATGAATATGACAGCCAAGACGAGAAGTATACGCTTTTGTTATTCTGGGAGTCTTTAAGGCTGGGTTTGCAGTATGAAGCATTTCACAATAACCACAAGATCATAGGGTTCACGGCCGACAGTCGACAGGTTGGCTTTCACCTGAGCCAATTATTTCTCCAATGGCGCAAGTAGTTTTACCCAATCGATCTTTTTATCGATGATCAGGAGAGCTTGTTTGCTTTGCGTCTTTAAATGTTTTTGAAAATGCTCGTTGGCGGCTTGTGTGAATAGATCCGCATTGTATATTTTATTGCTGAACATTTTGCTTTGACCTTTCTTTGATTTGTTCTATAATATAACATCAAAGAAGGTTTTTAATTCTAATGAAGTTTAAATAAAAATTTAATTTTTCGGAAGTCTATGAAAGTTAATTCTTTCGTTGCACTGCACTCCAATGAGACACAAAAGGCCCTCGAAGATAGAGGGCCTTTTCTTATTTAACTCCAATAGGCTTAGCGGCCGAGTATCAAGATTGTAAAACTCCCGGCAACCATCTTCGGACGTGGTCTCGGATTATCTTTCGTGGGCTCAGGCGCCTTTTCAAAGTCTGCCGCCCCCAGGTAAATGCGATGAGTTTTCGGATCAAGCGACATCGTCTTGGAGCGCGGTTGTGTCTTAATATTATCAATAACGGTGAATTTATCTGGAGAATCTTCCCGAACGACCGTCAATGTTCCCTCACCGTTTGAACTGAACGCAAGGTGCGTTTCCGGATCATACCCTGCCGCATCAGGTCCATCACCGATTGGCACTTTTGCAACAACTGTGCCCGAATCATAGTTGAGAACGATCATCAGTTTATTGCTGCAGACGGAAAAGAGTCTGTGATGCTCGCGATCGATCGCCAATCCCGAAGGTTCCTCTCCGGGAGCAATGGGCCATTTAGCAAGCACGTTCAGTTTGTTGGCATCGAAGGAGGCCACCAAACTTTTATCTTCCAGGTTGCTGAACATTCTTCCACTTCCGTCTGCCTGGGCAAACTCAGGCCGACCGCCGAGTGTGACAGTACCAACAATCGAATCGGAAGCGGCATCGATCGCGGTAGCGTCTGAAGATCTTCCGTTAAAGGTGAAAACACGTTTCGATGCGTCGTCATAAAGGATCGCATCGGGACCGACGCCGGCGATTTTAACAACCTTCAAGGTCTTCAATGTTTTGAGATCGAAAACGGTGACAGCGGTATCTCTTCCAGCGCTGATGTACCCTTTCCCGAATTCGTGTGCAAGGGCAATTCCATGGACGCCATTAGTATTGGGAATATCGGCGATGAGAGTTTTCTTTTCCATATCCATCACCTGTACATGCGTACCGCGCGAGATAAAAAGAAGTCCTGTAGCCGGATCGGCATTCAGGTAATCCCACCCGCCTTCGCCGCCGAGTTTGACCTTATCGATGATTTTATAACCTGATTCTTGTGCGGTTGCCACACAACAAACAACAAGAAATATTGCAAGAATGATGATGAGCTTATTCATCGTGAGATTTCCTTTTATGGTGAGGGAGATTCGTGACTGTAAATATATCTTTTCCCCGGATGAATATCAATTGGTTCACCGACTGTTCATAATGTAGATGGATTAGAATCCCAAGTCGCATAAATCAGCCTGGCGATCCACCGCACAGCACTCCACGGGAACACGGGAATCATTTTAATGAATCAAAGATGGGGAACAGTCCACAGAAGAGTATTTCTCACGTTCATACCGATTCATGACCAGAGGGCGGGTCAGTCTTAGAAAGTCGCATGAATCCATCGAAGACTTCTTCTACGGATATATTTTGCATTGCACTTACTTTGTGAAGATAGTACAAGCTTTTGCATCTGCAAGTAAATTTGTTTATGACGATGTCTTCCTTATTGACTGGCATAAAATTCTTAGGTGCCGGACCTAATAAACTTATGCTCCTGAGATCGGCGAGGTGAGCTAAATTCCTCGGGCCGCTGTCGATTCCGATAAAATAGTCGCTGATCCTCATGATGAGGAGAATTGTCTTTAGGTCAACTCTGTTTACTAAAGAAAATATTTTGAAGTCAAGATTGTTCTGGATGTAATCGAAAGACATCTCTTCCAGGTTGCTTCTTCCAATTAAGATAAATTTAAAGTCACCCATTTCATTTATCTTCTTTAACAATTCAACCCATTTATCATTGGCCCACAATTTCACGCTCCATCCGGACCCAGTGTGAATGATGATTGTTTTTCTGCATCCGTTCATTTCCGGCATTTCCCTGACCCGCACATAATCAGACTCGCTGAATCTGAAGATATCATCAAATCCTATTTGCTTATCGGGTTTTTTAATGCCGATCATTTCGAAGTTGACTTCACTCCACTGTTTGACTTCCTTTTTTAGCAGGGTGTTCTTAATAATATGGCCGATATATTTGAAATAGGGAATATCATAGATTCTGATTTTCGAGTATTTTATGCTTTTAAGTATTTTAAAAGTTTCGGGACTTATTCTAAGAACCATGACCTGACTGTAATTGGGAGGCATGGTTTCGCGTTTTTCCTCGTTTTCATTGCTTCTCTGATATACTGATTTTGCTGTAAAAACTTTTTTCACTCCTCTAATCGCTTCCGCGATAGATTTAAGGGGCGGGGTAACAACCAGATCGATATCCTGCCCTTGATTCTCAATAAAGAGTCTTAATGCGGGGAGTGTAGCGACGAAATCACCGATGATACATGTGTCAATAACAAGGACTCCATCTTCATTCTCTGTCTCTTTCCCAAAAACCTTCTTCAGCCTTAGTTTTAGTAGAAGTGGAAATTCTCCAATGAGTTTGAACTCCTCGTAGTTGATCTTATCTTTAATCATGGAATAGTGGACTTGTCTTATTTTTATTTACTAACTGGGATTACTCGGTTTTAATTTTGTTCAAGTCGGATCGGACTTTGCAATTTACGGGAACACCAGGAAGGCTGATCGGGTCTCACTTATATTCTATCAGTTCTCTACAATCTTCTAATCTCACGTGCATTTGTAGCGATCTCGGTAAAGTATCAACTCTTATGATTGTATAAGTGGAGAGCGTTATAAGTTATCATCGTACCGTAATTGGTCTTCCTTCATTTTCTTTGGCTGAACACCAAATTGATAGGTAAACCCTAGAAAGATTATCCTGGAATCCCTGGTATTTGTAACTGTCTGGATCAATGCCGGTGTGTTCAGCTCAAGCTGTCGTTTTAACGTTTTAAAGATATCCGCCACTGTCAGGATCAACGATAGTTTTCCATCCATAAATTCCTGCCGATAACCGGTATTTACTACCCAGCTCGGACTGTATTCTCCCTGTGGGGTCAGCCGTGTGGAATTGTAATTGGAATTGACCTGAAATCTTGAGCCTCTCGTGAAGTTTACGTTGACTGTGAACCCACTGCTCCAGGTGGTAGTGGATTTTGTCCCGGTGTAACCGAGGTTCGCGGCCTCAATCTGATTATAAAAACTGTTGGCATTCCAATGCAGCGTCACCAGCTCTCCGACATTTGCCGACACCACAATCTCCAAACCGCCGGATTGATCGTTGGAAAGATTCTCTCTGGTCGTCAGGAGCGTTGTATCATTGAGTAATTGTGTGACACTGGTTAACCTGTTATCCGTATACCGGTAGTACAATGCCGGGAGTACGGAAAAATAATCGTTTTGAAACTGGCATCCCAATTCGATTGAACTAATGTACTCAGGTAGAAGTTTGGGATTCCCAGCCTGGACGTTCCTTGGATCACGATACTCCGGGAACGGATTCAGGTCTTCCCCGTCTGGGCGATGGGTCCGTCGGCTATAGCTTAGCTGGAGCTCTACTGTCGGGCTTAGTGTATACGAAAGATGGAGAGAGGGGTACAGGTTAAAATAATTGTTGGAAATGGTCGAATCGAGTGTCACCAGATTCGATGTAATTTTTGCCACCTCCGTCCGCACCCCGGCAAGCATGCCGAATTTACCGAACGACTGTTTATATGTCGCGAAAACGGCGTTGATTGATTCATCGTAGATAAAGTGATTCGAACGTGAAGCGTCGGTTACGAACTGCTGCCGGATCGGGTCTAAATTTTCTACGTGATAATTCAGATCATTGCCGCTGAACTCCCCCTCATAGCCCACTTCCAGATTCGAATGTTCAGTAAGTGGATCTGAATAATTCAGTGATAGCTGACTGCGGTCGTCACCAGCCAGGATGAGTGTGTTATCGAACGAAGGAGGACCGACAGGCATTAGATAGGAATTTGTGTAGTGGTTATCCTCTTGTTCCGGAGCCCGGGAGCGGGTATATTCGAACCGTAGCCGATGGTCTTCTTCCGAGAAGTTGTGTTCAATGTACGTCGTAAACCCATATTCCTTTTCGTACTGATTATCCAGCCTGTCACGGGTATAATTATCAGTTACGACCCTACCAATGTTTTGCAGCACCTGACCGGATTGCTCCGTCCGCGTGAAACTGTTATAGAAATAGTTACCCGAAAAACCAAACTGGTCGTGTGTGGTGATCCGATAATCAAAACCGGCCGATAGTGTGTTGGACAACGGGCTTGCAAATGAATTGAGATTGTTGTTATAGTATGTGATGGTGGAGGCAGAATCGGTTTGCGTCCTGATATCGGTGTTCACACGGTTGCGCTTGTCTTTCCGGATGCTATAGCTAGTATAGACATTCCAGTCGCCTGGGTTATAGTTGAGCCTGAGGTTCCCGTTATATCGGTCCTGATTACCGGCGTTGCCGTTTAAGTTACCGTTGACTCCGAGCGTTGTGTTCTTCTTTTGTACAATATTGATAATTCCGGATGTGCCTTCAGGTTTGTACTTAGCCGAAGGATTAGTGATAACCTCAATCTTTTCAATTGAATTGGCCGGCATATCTTGCAGCACCTCGGCACTGTTTTTATCGAGGAGCGGAGATGTCTTTCCATTTACCATGAAGAGGACATTTCCCGAGCCCCGCAAAGTGACATTACCGTCGATATCGACCTGCACCGAGGGGATATTCTGAAGAAGCTCGCTGGCCGATCCCGCCTTCGCCATCAGATCCTTATCGACGTTGTACACCTTCCTGTCGATCGAATTGTTGAAAACAGACTTTTCACCGGTTATGAGAACTTCCTCCAGATCCACCGATTTGGCCGCAAGTGCTACCGTGCCCACATTCAGATGTTTGTGCGCCGTATCGATCCTGAAAGTGGACGACGATTTTCCCGCATAACCGATCAGGCTATATGTGAGGTAATATTCACCTGTCGGTATATTGGCGATGTCAATCTTCCCGGCCTTATCTGTCACTGCCCCTGTCACGATACCACTATCGGCTTTAGAATGAACAGCAACATTCACAAACTGAATGGGACGATTCGAGGATCCGTCGATAACGAGCCCCGTAACGGTTCCGATGTTCACGCTCTGAGCCTGGAGGTGTGTTGAAAGCAAAACTGTGAAGAAACAAAGAGCTGTGTATCTCAAAAACTGCATGTACCTGACCCCTTACAGTTAGAAATGATCGATCGGCTTTCGGAATAAACTTGATGAGGATGGCAGCTTAATCTTTATCGTCTTCCTTACCTTTATTTTCTTCCTTCTCTTCATCCATCTTACCGGGCTTCAGGATATTCCCGGAGGCATCGAGGGTAACTCCCGTTGTTTTCTTGCCAACTTTTATATGGATTTCATAAGTGATTAAAGTATCCCGTGTTACTTTCTCTGCCTTTTCAATCTTCCCTTTGGGATATTCTTTGCTCAGGGTACTTTTCATTGCATCGGGGAGTGTGCCTGGATCCATGCCCTCTTCCATCTCATACACTTTTCCTTCCCGCGTGTACAGTAGATCGCGGTTTATTTTACCCTCAACACTTTCGATCTCGTAGTATTTTTCCCCCTTCTCAGTTTCAATCGCCTGACCCTTGATTTTCGCATTAGGGTATTTATCTTCAAATGCTTTTTTCACAGCGGCAGGTATCTGCTTTTTGGTGATCTTCTTATCGCCGGCAGGACTTACAGATGTGCCGACACAGAAGACCAGGAGGAGAATGATGGCAATGTACAGATTGCGGAAGGTATTCATACGATGCTCCTTTTAAAAGATTGTCTTTATGGTTGACTAAAAATATCTATAGTACATAAGATATACAATTAAGATGAAAATGAAGTGAAAAAGAACCGGTCTATTGGGAGCTTATAACGGCGGGTAACTCAATTTGGAAGGTTGTTCCACTACCAACTTGGCTTTTAACCGTTACCGTCCCACCGTGCAATTCGACAAGCTGCCGGACAATTGCAAGCCCCAAACCGACTCCGGAATGTTCGGATCGTGCTGGATCTGCACGGTAGAAACGCGTAAAAATATGTGAAAGGGCGGATTGCGGGATGCCAGGGCCTTGATCTTCAATGCGGAGCAGGATTTTTTCTGGTTGAGCGTCGTTCTGTGAAATTGATGCCGTCACGACAGTATTCTCACCTGAATATTTTACAGCATTGTCCAGGAGATTAAAGATAACCCGTTTCATCTTGTCGTGATCAGCCCGTATCTCCACGGCATCCTGCAGATCGATCTTGAGCTGGATGTTTTTCCGCCTGGCAACCGTGCCGATGAGTTGTACGCATTCAGCGATCAATTCATCGAGACGGACAGGTTGGAGATCGAGTTTCAGTTGAGAAGCATCCAGTTTAGCTAATAGGAGGAGACTATCGGTGAGCTTTGTTAATCGATCGATTTCCACAAGTGATGTTTGTATGCTCTCATTTACCGCGGGTTCTTTTGTCTGTTTAGAGGCAAATTCCAGTTCGCTGCAGATAACCGTAAGGGGCGTGCGGATCTCGTGAGAGGCATCGGCAATAAATTGCTTTTGGCTTCGGAATGCCGCTTCAATTCTCTCGATCATACTATTAAGAGTTTCACCCAGATGCCGGACTTCATCGCGAGCCTTCGGGAGAGTTAATCGTCGATGAAGGTTGTTCGCAGTTATCTGTCCGGCAGTCTCCACCATGCCTATCATCGGCCGAAAAGCCATCCTTGTAATACCGTAGGCTGCTAATGCTGTGATCGCGAGGGTTAGCGGTATGCCGATGAGAAATGCCAGTTGAAGGCGGCGTAGGTTCTCTTCAAGATCCGTCATTGAGAGTGCCAGTTCCAAAGTTGGACGATCGTGATCATTGAGTTCAATCGGAATCCGGAGACATCGGTATCGTGACCCGCCCGTGGAGAGCACTTCGATTCGTTCTCCTCGATGCACTGAATTTTGTCGATGATTGTTCAGAAGCGCATTCAACAAACTATCCTGATCAACAATAATACCGTCGCGTGATATAAGCTGGGCATGCAATCCCGGTCGGCGATCGACCTCCCGTTTCAGAATACTGCTCTGATCCTTAGCCGTACGTGTTTCGTCTTCTTCCTCGCTGAGTTCCGTGGAGATCTTTGCTGCATAGCTTTCAAGCCGTGCATCCAGTTTCTCCGTTTCAGCCTCTTTGGTGTCTTGGTAGATAAAATACGCAAACCCCAAAAGCATCAAACCGAATACCAGTGTATAGGCAAGAATTATTTTTGTCTTAATGCTCAGCATCCTGATCCGTAAAAATATAACCCGCACCCCGGACTGTATGAATGAGTTGACTTTTGAATCCTCTATCGACCTTTTGGCGAAGAAATTTAATAAAGGATTCAATAACATTGCTCCTCGGCTCGAAATTCATATCCCACAAGTGTTCTGAAATTCTTGCCCTGGAGAGGATCGTATTGGGATTGAGCATGAAAAGCTCGAGCAAGGAGAATTCCTTCGCCGTCAGGGCGATCTCCCGGCCATCCCGGAAAGCTTTATGTGTATTCATATCAAGACGCAGTCCGAACTTTTCGGTGGTGGCGCTACGAACCTCGGATGATCTGCGGACCAAAGAACGGATCCGGGCAAGGAGTTCACCAAAGTGGAATGGTTTCGCAAGATAATCATCCGCACCGGCATCAAGCCCTTTGATCTTGTCCTCCACATCCTCGAGTGCCGTTAACATCAAAATCGGAGTGAGAATGTTTTGCTTTCTCAGATTCGAACAGGTAATCCAGCCATTTTGTCGGGGCAACAAGACGTCAAGGATGATTAGATCATTATCGTTGGTCTTTGCCAGCTCCTCGCCGGTGATACCATCGTAGGCAATATCCACGGCATAGCCTTCCGTCCGCAGATTCTTTGAAACCGCGACAGCGATTTTTTTATCATCTTCGATTAAAAGTATTCGCATAGGATATCGTATTAACAAAATAACATTTCTAGATGAAACCAATATGAAAATAGTATCAGCATGAAGATACCGATTTACTCGGATAAAAGTATGAGGAAATTTAAGAAGTTCCAATCATACACTGTTTCGGTTAAGAGATTTCAGAAAAAGGAAGCGAATAAAGAGTGATCCCTCCAACCAGTGGGTAGTAATTTCATCCGGTATTAATCAACTCGCGAATCACTCGATTTCACCAAAGAAGGACACCCCGACCGGACCGATAGGATTCTCTATTATATAAAGGGCTGGACCTCACGAAACCTAGTCGTTTTGAGGGATCAAACAGCAGTGGGTCAATAAATCTGATACGGATATGGAAGGTGTTGACTATTGCTGCACATTATCGTTAGAATTTGTATTTGACCAACAAGGGATGCGAAATTTCGCCTAATTTTGCACCTTTTTAAATCTTCATTAGTATATGTATCGGTCTACAAACGAAACTCAGCATAATGCAGGGTTTCTTTTTTGCTTTTTCTGGCAGGTTTCCCAGATCGCGAGGTACGGCGGGTAATGCATTGACGTGGAACCTGATGATTCCCTCATCCCGGTCGACCAAGATCCTCGAAATGGACTTCCTGACCAGAAACATGCGTTCCGTTAGGGTGGCACCTGCACAGTACTTATTAAAGTTGAATACAAAACCCTAGATGATTCTTCGAGCATTCTGAACGTCCACTTGGTGTACCGACTGGTCAACCAGACCATCAAGCTGTATTGCCAGATCTTCCCCCTCACGCTCTAGATCAGCCAGTCGTACGAGAAGTGTACTTGGTTTTAGCCCATCGGTTTTTAACTCAATTCCTCTTGAAAATAGCGAATTTCTTGTTTGTGAAATTGAAAATCTCGATCAAGGTATCGGAAAGAACTTTTCAGTTGAAAGTAGTGTTAATTTATGATAGACATATTAACGACCCAACCTTTTTGTTGGCGCATCTGAATGGTGTGGTTGTATTGAACTAGAGAAAACAAAATTAATCTGAGGAGCTGAAAACATGAGTAGGCTGAGCACATATCTGAACTTTTCTCGAAATACAGAGGAAGCATTCAATTTTTACAGATCAATTTTCGGAGGAGGTTTTTCTGGTAGTGGGATTTCTAGATTTGGCGATATTCCACACTCAGACGGTATGCCACCAATACCTGAAGAAGATAAATATCTTGTCATGCATATAGAATTACCCATTCTTGGCGGTCATATCTTAATGGGTACCGATGCTCCTGAATCAATGGGATTTCATCTGAATAAAGGCAACAATGTACATATCAACCTTGAGCCGGACACAAAAGAAGAAACCAAAAAGCTATTCGATGCATTATCTGCCGGGGGAATAATTACAATGGAATTACAGGTTATGTTTTGGGGAGCATATTATGGAAGTTGCACTGACAAATTTGGTGTTCAATGGATGTTTAATTGTACTCAAAAGTAGAATCTATGGCTGACACCGGAGAGATCTAAGAACCTGTGCTCACGGTATTGAAAATAACGCTTTGGCCACATTCAGGAAAGCCTTCGCAGGCAAAGGACTTTCGTTTTTGAAACAGTAGTAGTATATAAGAAGGAAAGTAATGGGAACAGCACAAAAAAAGAAAATTACTGTAAAAGTTGTGGTGAAAGCCACTATAGAGGCAGTCTGGAAACTTTGGACAACACCGGAAGATATCATTCAATGGAACAATGCTTCTGACGATTGGCACACACCAAGCGCAAAAAACGATTTAAGGGCTGGTGGTAAATTCCTTTTCCGGATGGAAGCTAAGGATGGCAGCTTCGGCTTTGATTTCGGCGGCGTGTATGACAGAGTAAAAACACGTGAATCTATTGCCTACACCATAGGGGATGGGAGAAAAGTGAATATCGATTTCACAGGCAATGGAACCGAGACCAAAATAGTGGAGACTTTTGAAGCCGAAAGCCAGAATCCGATCGAAATACAGCGTGATGGCTGGCAGGTCATTCTCAACAACTTCAAAAATTACACTGAAAGCAGATCATGACAAAAGTAAGCGCGCCTAAAATTACCCCATTTCTTTGGTTCGACAATAATGCGGAGGAAGCAGTAAAATTTTACATCGCCATATTCAAAAACTCAAAAGTGATTCGGCTTCATCCAATGGTTTCGACTTTCGAACTGGAAGGGCAAAGGTTCATGGCCTTGAACGGCGGGCCTCATTTCAGATTTACAGAAGCTATTTCACTTTTTGTTAACTGCGATACCCAGGAAGAAGTAGACTATTATTGGGAAAAACTTCTAAGCGATGGTGGTAAAGAGGAAAGGTGCGGTTGGTTAAAAGATAAATTCGGTTTATCCTGGCAAATTGTCCCTGCCATATTGGGCGAATTGATGAGTGACCCTGATCTTAAAAAATCAGAAAAAGTAAAGCAGGTCATGCTAAAAATGATAAAGCTGGATATTAACATCCTGAAGCAAGCATATACACAATGAGACCAATAAGCAGGGTTCTATGGAACCTCGGATGCAGGTCATTCGATTCCTTGATTGTAAAAGCGATATACATATTGAATCTGACACTTGCGATATGTATACATCATTGGGGCGCTACCGGTCATCGAGACCTGCTTTTCTAATGTACTTCTTTAATAAACGCCTAACAGTGCTAATACTCCGGACGGTATTCCCTCCCCGGAAAAGCACCCCCCCACCAGCTTTGCAGATAAGTCGGTAAGAGATACCCACACACCGGTCGGCCCACCCTTGATTGAATCCCTTTCCCTGTCGTGTCTGCTAAAATCCTCCAAACCACCTAATAAGCCATCTCATAGATCATATGTAATTTTGTGCGTAGAGGAAAGTTCCTCCCCACGCAACCGAAAAACCGATTCTAAAAGACTCGGCTTTTTTAACCCAGGGTTGAACCTACTTTAGTTTCCATTAACTTCTTTAAAATATTTTTTTTTACTCTTGTGAAATCAACCACCAATAGTAAAAGGCTTCGAGCTGCCGAAGCTTCTTCAATCTATTCAATATTTCATACGAACCGGAAAGTTCGACCTCCGTGAGTGACTCACGCTGAGTTGAATGGTAACGCATTTTCTTAAAAGAAAATCTGAAATTGTTCTGTTTGATTATTGAAGCTAAGAGAGCAGTCTTTGCTGCTGCGATACGTGCCTGATCAATTTTAAACGAGATACTTAACAAATGATTTTCGATTTGTTTTAATCCGGTTGCGACTTCCTTGATTTCAGCATTTGACTTATATCCTTTTAGAAGATATTGTGAGACAAAGAAACTTGTCCGTACGGTATCATCGAGCGATTCCTCGCGGCTGGGGTTCGACTCACTGTATTTACTTTCTTGCTTTTGCGTTGCATTGTAGCTTTCAATTAATGTCTTAGTGTCTCGACAATGATCGAATAATTCACTGATATCGAACAATTGCTTGACGATCTCCATTGATTTACCAGCTTCATATGGAATACCAACCGTGTGCGGAGCAAAGACAGTGAGCTTATCGCCCAAGATTCCCTCAAGTGTAGGTATGGCTACCTTTACCTTTTCATCGGTTTCAAACAGTTTATTAGCGATGAGTTTTCCTTCGATCTTTGGATATGTATGTTTCTCTTCCAGCGTATCGAGCAGGACATAGCTTTCCCGGCCATCGACGGCTGAAGTGTAAAATAACTTGAAATGTCTTTTCGGGATATTCTTTTTCTTACGAACGTTTTCTTCCACACGTATGAACCGTGAATTCGTTATCAGCTGTGCAAGTTCGTCGAATGTGAATCTACCAACGATATCCAGATCGGTAGATAGTCGTTTATGGTCCGGTAGAATCAAATGGAGCGATGTGCCACCTTTAAAGACAAATTCTTTGCCCGTCTTTACGAGATAGTGCAACAGAGCAAAAACGTAAATCTGCTTTTCGATAAGCCCTGGATCAGTGCCTCTGTTTGCTGCGCGCTGGGTTTGAATCCATTCTTTCGTAAATGATTTATCGACGATAACGGTTGTACTTCTCAGATAATAATTTTGGATTTATACTCGGAACACAATTTTAAAATGGAAGCGGTAATATTCCGGCGCGATGCATAGCCAAACAATCTGCCCATAGTGATCCGATTTGAAAAGATAATATTCTCAAATATAAGTTTGTATTCTGCGCAGTCCATCAAAAATAATCGATCCTTTTCCAGAAAGAGATCGATAAGGATTTTCTCAATCGTCGCATAATGTCCTTCAACCGGTTCTTTTGTCACTAACGGGCGGACAATAATTCTTCGGTTAGACCCTGCAACATATTTTTCAACTTCTGCCTGCTTCGGATTGGAATATACCTTTTGCTGCTGGCTCTGTAAGAACTCTGTGATGGAAGTAATAGCATCTGTTTCAGTGTAAACGTATGCCGTAAAGCGGCCCATCAAGTGATGCGCGAACGGCTGCAGCTGCTCGGTACTCCAGATCGAAAATTGCAACTGCGGAAATTGCTTCTCGACTTGGCTGGCGATTTCCTTTATTGATTTGTATTGCGGCCTGAAGGGCGTGGCAATTGTCGAGTACCATCCTCTCCCTGCATTGAATACAGTCTTGGATTCAACTAATCGGTAGAGTGTTACATGAAGGGATGATGACGGTATTTTCCTCTTCCCCAATTGGAGCTTTTTCCTCAATCCGTCAACGCTCGCATATTTTGCAGAATTGACTGCTTCCGATAGTATGTCTTTGAATGTCTTCGTGATGGTGTTCTCCTGTATAACTAACTCACATTAAATTATATGTGGTATAATTATACAACAATTACCACATAAACACAATGAATATTTCTTTGGTACTAGTTAAGCTGGAGGAGAAGAGGAAGGATGATGTGCGGAATCATCATACGGCTAATTTCATCAAGTGGTAGTGGAATTCTGCGAGAAGAGCAAAGGTCGACTCCCCGCTTTTATGATATTACCAAAAAGGAACCTCAATCAGCGATAAACTGTTAGAGGTTTTGTTTTTAGTTCGTTCCGCTACTACTTAAAGAATATTTTTATACACTGCTGTCCAAGATAATTGTTTAGAGAAACAAAATCCTTCAGATAACTGTCATTTTGGACAGGTTTTGGCTTCTTCTTGGAAGTAGGCCTCTATTATTTTTTTTGAGGGTGCAATATGCTGTCCAAAACGTGGATATGTAAATGAAAGATAAAATAACTCACAATCGGT
>Ga0209048_10004225_pt1 | contig 13773 bp, 14 predicted proteins | sample FrelakmetCRP12CR_FD_187146 | JGI IMG/M metagenome (GOLD analysis project Ga0209048, IMG submission 187146) | Freshwater lake sediment microbial communities from the University of Notre Dame, USA, for methane emissions studies - CRP12 CR (SPAdes)... | ecosystem: Environmental > Aquatic >... | reverse complement strand
AGTTTCCCACGGGCAAGCCATGTATCCGTTAGCAGGCGTATTGCTCTCGATCCGCGAAGGGCGATGCAGGGCACCCATTCCTTGGGCGCCCGAAGATGAGAAACAAGCCGGGCCCCCTTTTCCCTCGTGTCCAAGAACCTAGCGGACCCATCGGGGAACGGGCCACCGAAAAGGCGCTGGCCGCAGGCCCTATGCCGGCGGGTTCGGGCCGCCGAGCGCCAGGAACAACAACGCCAGCAGGAGCATCTGGACGATCCACCCGATGACGCACACGGCAATGGCCCGCCAGGTGCCAGTGTAGTCGAGCGCCTGACGTACGGCGATGATCATCGCTACCAGCATCCACAATCCGGCGACCAGGAAGACGAATTGGTTCAAACCGGGAATGATGCCGAGGACGCGGAGCAGCCCTGGGGAGCTGGAGAAGCCGATGGTGCGCAGCAACTCACCAAGATCGGCCTTGGTCTGCGGCTCCGCCAGTATGCGTGTGCCGATGAAGTATGTCAGATAGGCCCACACGTACCAGCCAAGTAGCGTCCCGAGTGTGATAATGATGATGCCAGCAACGCCACCTTGCGCAAAGCTGCCGATGCCGGCAGCGACACTTGCCAGCGCCACGACCGTGGTGGCTTGGCCCATGGTGTTCTTGTCCGCCTCCACCTCTTCGTAGAGGTTCACGTCCAGTCGTGCCGCACGAAGCATCCGATCGGTAAGTGTGCTCATATCGCCCTCCTTGGTCGTTCACCGCAAATTGCTTTGCGCACCCCCGGATTCGCAACAACCTGGCGAAGACTACCACCGCCACCGCACGGAGCAATGCCCGGCGAGTGGCACGCCGTCACGCTATTTGTGGCGGTACCGGCCGCGCGAGTATACGCAATTGGTCGCCAGCCCGTTGCGGACGCCAGTTGAGCAGCACGACGCGCACGCCGAAAGCGGAGCTGAAGCGCAGCACGCTCACTGATGCCGGCGCAACCTCCAACCGGCGGTACGCGGCGAACGGCATCGACAGATAGTGCGCCAGCAGAATGCGCAGCGGATCACCGTGCGACACCAGGACCACGCTTTCCTCCGCATCGGAGCGTCGCCCTTCGACCAGTCCGACGACGCGCTCATGAACCGACATCCCGGGCTCAAGGGCGTCGCACACGTGGGTGGGGTCGGCGAGGTAGCGGGCGACATCGGGATCATCCTTGATCTCGTTCCATGTCTTGCCCTGCCAGCGGCCGAGCCACACCTCCGCCAATGCCGGCTCGGCGCGCACCGGAAGTTGGTGGACGCGTGCGATTGCCTCGGCGGTTTGCTGCGTGCGGCGCTGCGGACTCGATAGCACCGCTTGTACGGGCAGACCGTGCAACGCCTCCGCCACTGCCTGCACTTGCGCCTGACCGCGCGCGTTGAGCTCGATGTCCGAGCGGCCCATGAGCCGGCCTTGCTCGTTCCAATCGGTCAGGCCGTGACGGACCAGAATCAGATCCACGCGTGGCTCACGAGCACGTCGAGATGCCGCCGTCGACGGGAATCACCGCACCCGTCACGTACGCGCCGGCGCGTGAGGCGAGGTAGATGGCAATGCCCGCCATGTCTTCGGGTTCGCCGATGCGCCCGAGCGGGCAGTTCGCGACGATGGCGTCTTTGAAGCGCTCCAGGGTCTCTGCCATCATCTTGCTCTCGAACGGTCCCGGAGCGACCGCGTTGACCGTGATGCCGCGCGGCGCCAGCGTGCGCGCCAGCACACGGGTCATATGATGCACGGCCGCCTTGCTGGCCGAGTAGGCATAGGTTTCGAGCAATGGTGGCTTGATGCCGTCGATCGAGCCGATATTGATCACGCGTGCCGGGTCACCGGGCGCCGCGCCCTTTTCGAGTGCCGGTGCCAACTCGCGCGTCAGCAAGAAGATGGACTTCACGTTGAGGTCGAACACCTTGTCCCAGGCCGACTCGGGGAACTCGGCGAACGGTGCGCCCCAGTTGGCCCCCGCGTTGTTCACCAGCACGTTGAGCGCCGGCTCTCGACGCATCACTTCGGCGGCGAGATGCTTCACTCCTGCCGCGGTGCTGAGGTCGGCGGGAATCGAGATGCAGCTGCCGAAGCGCACCAGGTCGGTGGCCACGCGGTCACACACCTCGGCCTTACGCGATGAGATGTAGACAATCGCCCCGGCCTCGACGAAGCCGCGCGCGATCATCAGGCCGATGCCGCGCGACCCCCCCGTCACCAGAACGCTCTTGCCGGTCACTGAAAACAGATCGACCATGGAATCCTCCTTACAGGTCTAACGTATCGCTGAACAGTTGATGCGTGCTGGCGATGTGCTGATCCAGCGTCTCGGCGCTCCACGAGGTGGTGGCGATCGGTGGATGCACGACGACCTCGACGGTTGCAGGCCGCACCACGACCGCATGCTTCGGCAAGGCGTCGAGGGCGTTGCGGAAGACGATGGGCACGATGGGCACGCGCGCGGCCATCGCCAAATGAAACGCCCCTTTCTTGAAGCGGCCGAGGCGCGGCGTCGGGCTGCGCGTGCCTTCCGGCGCGATGGCGATCGATAAGCCTTGGCGCAGTGCATCGACCGCGGGCTGCAACGCCTGAATCGCCCGCTCGCGATCGAAACGGTCGATGAATACCGTTCCGGCGAGCGCGAAGGCCGCACCGAACAGCGGGTTCGATCGCATTTCCTGTTTGGCGATGCCGATGATGTCGCGCCGCAGCAGCTTGCACAGCAGCATCATGTCGATGCCGCTTTGGTGATTGAAGATGAACACCGCGGGGCGGTGCGACCACAGGTGCTGCTCGCCGGTGACCTGGATGTCGATGCCTGCAAGCGCGGTCCCCAGCTCACCCCACGTAGCGAGTGCCAGATTGACGGCGGCGCGCTGACTGCCAGTGAGGAGGCCAGGCAACCCGACGAGCAGTGACGGTAGGAGGCTCCCGACCGCGAGGGAAGTGCGTATAATCTCCGTCACCCCGGGTGTTCCACGGCTCGTGAAGCGGCGCACCGGCCAACCGCGGCTCATGGCGATCTCGGTGAGCCGCCTGTTCGGATTCGTCGGCCGCGCCCGTCCGACGAGGTCGAGCAACGGTCGGTCCTCATCACTGTCGGTGTAGAAGTAGCTCCTCGACAGGCTGAGCCGCAGCTTGCGCGCCAAGGTGCGCGCCGCCTGCGCCTTCCCTTGCCCGTAGCATGGGGGCCGCACCACCTCGCCGGTGAAGTGACCGTCCTGCACCTCCAGTTGCGTGCACAGCACGTGCGGGATTTCGAGCTCGCGCGCGAGCGGATCGATCTGGTAGCGCGTCGCTGCCGACACCAGCGCCAGCGTGTGCCCCTTGCGCCGATGCGCCTGCACGAGGGCGCGTGACTCAGGGTAAATCTCGGTCGCCAAACGGTCCCGGAAGATGCGCTCGCCGATCTCTGCGAAGGCCGCTTCGCTACGACCGCGCAGCATCCCGGCCGTTCCGGTGACGAAACCCGAGAAGCCTACCTGCCCGAGTTGGAAACGAACCGCCGTACCCAGTGCCGCGGCGAAATCCGCCGGGCTCACCAAGCCATTTCCCAAACCATCGCGAAAGAACTGCAGGGCTGAGAAGCCGGCGATCAACGTCCGATCCACATCGAAGAACGCAGCGATGCGTGGACCTGCCGGCCCTTCATCAATCTCGCGAGTGATCTGGCTGTGGACAGACATCGACAGAGCGGACCACAGAAATGACGCTGGCCGCAGGCCCTAGTCCGGCCGGCGAGCGGTGACGATCCAGGCCGCGGCTTGCATACGGATACCGTCAGGCGTCACGTAAGGGTGCAGTGCTTCCCGAATTGCCGCGGTGACGGCGGTCAACGCACCGGCGCCAGCGTCGGCGTCGCGTATGGCGTTGCCCGTTGGCCCGATCTGCAGCAGGAAGTTCACGGTCTGGTCGAGATCGGTACCACCTGCCACAGTCAGCGTGTCGTTCAGCTCCTCGAACGTGCCCTCGACAAGGCCGGCACGTGAGAGGATGCCGCGCACCCGTTCGGCATCGGCGAACGCAAATGGGCCCGGGGCATCAGGACTGGCGGGCAGCGGAATGGGGATGTGCTGGGCGGCCGCGGCCATCGGCACGAACATCCAAGGATTCAAATGCACCGCCTGCCATGCGACGAACACCAGACGTCCCCTCGCGCGCAGCGCATTCCGCAGATTTGCAAACGCCACCTCGGGCTGCGCGAAGAACATGACCCCGAAACGCGAGAAGACGACGTCGAACGACTGCGCGGCGAACTCGTACGTCTGTGCGTCTGCATTCTGGAAATGAACGTTCGACAGTCCAGCCTGTGCGGCTGCTCGCCGCGCCTGCTCCAGCATGACGGTGGAGATGTCCACGCCCGTCACCATCCCCGTAGGACCCACGCGCCGCGCCAGCTCGAGCGTCGTGGCACCACACCCGCAACCGACATCCAGCACACGCTCGCCGACACCAATCCGTGCGCGGTCCATCGCATACTGCCCAAGCGGTTGGAGCTGCTTGTCCACTAGGTCGTGCAGCGCGACCCACTTCGGCCCGCTGATCTCGTTCCAGTGGCGGATCTGCTCGGCGTTGGGGCCGCTGTATTCTAGCGGGGCTCTGGGCGTTGTATTCATGAGTGTGGTCTTATCGCAATGCGGCAGCGGTGGGTCAACCCGGCGCGCCTTGCCGCGCGCGCCCCTTCTGTGCGAAACGGCTACGAGTGCGGAGAGTGTGTGTATGGCGACGCAACGGCTGATCGAGTCAATCAACCCAGCAAACGGCGAGGTGCTGGCAACCTTCGATGCTGCGACCGCGCCGCAGATTGAGCAGGCGCTGGAGGACGCACAGCGCAGCTACCGGAGTTGGCGCACAACGTCCTTCGGCCACCGTGCGACGCTCATGCACGCGGCGGCCGCCCACCTGCGACAGGAGCGCAGCCGCCTTGCAAGACTCATCACGGCTGAAATGGGGAAGCCAATCGTCGAAGCGGAGGCCGAGATAGACAAGTGCGCTTGGAACTGCGACTTCTACGCCGATAACGCCGAAGGCTTTCTGGCCGACGAGCCATGCGCCTCGAGCGCGACGGAAAGCTATGTCGCGTACCCGCCGCTCGGCGTCGTTCTCGCGATCATGCCGTGGAACTTTCCGTTCTGGCAGGTCTTCCGCTTTGCGGCGCCGGCCTTGATGGCAGGGAACGCGGCCATCCTCAAGCACGCCTCGAACGTGCCGCAGTGCGCACTGGCCATCGAGGAGATATTCCGCGCCAGCGGCTTTCCGCACGGCAGCTTTCGCTCACTGCTCATCCCGGGCGGGGCGGCGACGCGACTGATCGCGGACAAGCGCATCGTCGCCGTCACCCTGACGGGCAGTGACGTCGCTGGTCGCACGGTAGCCGAGGCTGCAGGTCGTGCCGTCAAGAAAACCGTGCTTGAGCTTGGAGGCTCGGACCCTTTCATCGTGCTCGAGGACGCAGAGCTCCCAGCAGCCGTCGAGATGGGCGTGCGTGCTCGCTATCAGAACACCGGGCAGAGCTGCATCGCGGCGAAGCGCTTCATCGTGGTCGACTCGCTCTTCGATCAGTTCCGCGAGCGGTTCGTCGACGCGGTGCGCGGGTTGCGCGTCGGTGACCCGATGGAGCACTGCACGCAGATCGGCCCGCTGGCACGTGACGATCTGCGCGACACACTGGACCAGCAGGTGAACGAATCGGTCCGTTGCGGAGCCCGTGTCCTCACCGGCGGGGCACGGCGGCCGGGGCGTGGCTACTTCTTCGAGCCCACGGTGCTGACGGATGTGCGGCCAGAGATGCCCGCATCGTGCGAAGAGGTCTTCGGTCCGGTCGCGGCATTCATTCGTGTGCGCGACGCGCGCGAAGCGATCGAGGTGGCCAACGACTCGCCCTACGGACTCGGCGCGAATCTATGGACCGCCGACTTGACGCGGGCGCGCCTTCTGGCGCGCACCATCGAGGCGGGGCAAGTCTTCATCAACGGCATCGTGGCCTCCGACCCGCGTCTCCCATTCGGTGGCGTCAAGGCCTCCGGCTACGGCCGCGAACTGGCGGCTTTCGGCATCCGCGAGTTCGTCAACATCCAGACGGTGTGGATCGGGCCGAGGCGGTAGGGTGGGGATCAGTAACCAGTAACCAGTGACCAGAGACCAGTGATCGGGGGCGTTCGGTGGTTCGATTTGATGCTGCATCGGCGGAGTGCGTGGTCCTTACCTACAAGGAAGGTTTTCTCTCCGCCATCGCGCACGACCTGAAGATTCGCGTCACCAAGTTTACCATCGAGGTGGACGAAGCGACGCGAGCGATCACGGCACGATTCGATGCGGCGTCGCTGCGCGTGGTGTGCGCCATGGCGCGCGGAAAGGAATCGCCGGGCAGCCTGACGACGGCGAACAAGCGCGAGATCGAAGGTAACATCGTGCGCGATGTACTTGATGCCCGCGGGTTTCCCGAGATTGGCTTCGTCTCGACCAGTGTCGAGGAGGGGGACGCCACCTACATGGTGCAGGGCAAGCTGGCACTGCACGGCCACGAACGCCAGGTGCGGGTTCGGGTGCATAAGGGTGGCGAACATTACATCGCCGAGGCGCGCATTCACCAACCCGATTTTGGCATCCGACCGTACACGGCGCTGCTGGGCGCACTGAAGGTGCAACCCGGCGTCTTGGTACGGATCGTCGCGCCAACTAAAGCGCCAAGATCGTGAAGGGCGGTTAAAGGGAGGGACCGCGGTGGACCTCTCGCAGGAGATCTGTGTCTACAGTGACTGAGACCTTGGTCTTTCGTCACATATCCGACCAATCCGAGAGGCGGCTGCGCTTCGTGATTTTGACTGGCGACGGTAGCGCGGCTAGAACCGCTGCGAGAAGAGGAGAGAGCGATGAGCTACGAACACATTCAACTCACGCGCCACGACGGCATCGTCACACTAGCCTTCAATCGTCCCGAAACGCGCAACTCGATGACGCCGGCAATGGGGGAGGAGGTGGTGCGTGCGGTCGAGGAGATTCGCGCCGATGCGAGCGCGCGCGTGTTCGTCCTCACCGGCAGCGGCAAGGCCTTCAGCTCCGGCGGCGACCTCGGTATGCTCGCACGCGACTCCGGCGTCGGCGACGCAAGTGCGGCCGGCGCCGGTGAGGCACCGAGCATGGCGGGTTCACCGCGCGACTTCTACGCGCGCTACCTGGCAATCCGCAACCTTCCCATCCCGACGATTGCCGCGATCAACGGACACGCCATCGGTGCCGGCCTGTTGACGATTGCCGCGATCAACGGACACGCCATCGGTGCCGGCCTGTGCATTGCCTTGGCGTGCGACCTGCGCCTCGCCGTTGCCGATGCGAAGATGGGCATGACGTTTACGAAGCTCGGTATCCACCCGGGTATGGGCGCCACCTATTTTCTTCCACGCCTCGTGGGCACCGCACGCGCGTGCGAGTTGTTTTTCACGGGCCGCGTCTTCGACGCAATCGAAGCCGAGCGCCTCGGCATCGTGACGCGCACCGTGCCGCGCGAGGGCTTCGATGCCGCCGTACAGACGTTGGCGCGCGAGATCGCGTCGTCGGGACCGATCGCGGTGCGCATGGTGAAGAAGGCGATCTACCGCGGCGTCGAGCACACGCTCGACGAGATGCTGGATTTTGAGTCGCTGCAGCAGGGCATCACCTTCACGACCACCGACGCGCGCGAAGGTGTGACGGCCGTGATGGAGAAGCGCGCGCCGAAGTTTCAGGGGAGATGAGGACAGGACAGACCACAGACAACAGACAACCAGACATCAGACCTTCAAGTCGGTGGTCTGTTGTCTGCTCGTCTGTTGTCTGATTGTCTGTCAGTCGAATTCCTCGAAGTTCGACACCTTCCACGCCTCGCCTTCGCGGCGTGTGTTGATGATCCATTTGCGGACGACAGGGTCGTCTTTGTCGACTTGGATGCGGCCTTCGAAGACGAAGGTCGGGCGGTCGCCTTCTTCCTTCTTGTCGAGCAGTTTATAATGCACGGTTGGCTTGTGCGTCGACTCGTCAATCGGCTGACCGGCGACGAGGCGTTGCTCTTCATCGAGCTTCTGCGTGGCGAGGCCGGCGCACAGGGTTTTGGCCGCGGCGAGGTTGATCTGCACATAGTACTCGTCGACGAAGCGCTCGGCGATGCCCTGCGCGGTATGCTCGTCCGGGCGACAGGCGGCGAGCCAGAGGCTCAGCACCAGGGTCAGGCAGCGTGAAGTCATTTGTGCTTTCCGAAGAGCGCATCGAGCCGCGCCCGCGTGCTCTCCTTCTGTGAAGTGCCGGCCGTCGTTGGCCGGCCGATACGGAAGCTGAAGTAGTCGCAGAAGTTCCCCACAAGCTTGTCCACCTGTCGCTCCGCCTGCGATTCGCGGCACTGGTTGTTGTAGGTTGCATCGTAGAACGTGCAGTTCAGGCAGCAGTGGAGATCCGTGCGGCACTGCAGGCAGGCGTCACGGCGCCCGACGCGCTCTGCGGGGCCGATGGCCCGGCCGCAGCGATGACAGACACGTTCGCCGATCGTCGAATTCGCCTGCATGCTGGTTGCGTCCCGTTTGTTGCCGCCGGATGCGTCGGTTGATAGCATAGCGTCCGTGTCGAGTCACAAGGGACCATGCAGACGCTGATCGACGAGTATGTCCGCACGCTCGTGGTCGAGGAGAACGCCTCGCCGCATACGGTGCGCAACTATGCCAGTGACCTGCGTCAGTTGCGCACGTGCTTGTTGGAGCACCGCTTGGCGCTCGACGATGCGGGGAAGGAGGTTGCCGCCGACCGGGTGGACCATCTGGCGATCCGTGCCTTCATGGGCGACCTGCTGCGGCACAACAGCAAGAGCTCTGTCGGACGCAAGCTTTCAGCGGCGAAGCAGTTCTTCCGCTTTCTGTTGCGCCGCGGGCGCATCAGCCGCGACCCGACCGTCGGGATCGCCACGCCGAAGAAGCGCCAGCACTTGCCGGTGCACCTGACGGTCGATGACACCTTCCGCCTGCTCGAAGCGCCGCAGAAGGACACGCCGCCTGGATTGCGCGATCGAGCATTGCTGGAGGTCGTGTACTCGTGCGGCCTGCGCGTCAGTGAGCTGGTCGGCCTCGATTGGACAGACATCGACAGCGGGCTGGAGCTCGTGCGCGTGCGCGGCAAGGGCGGCAAGGAGCGCCTGGTGCCGATCGGTCGCAAAGCGGTGGCTGCACTCGACCTCTATCGCGCCCACATCGCCGAGCTGTGCCCGCAGCGCTTGCGCGATGAAGAGGCCGTCTTTCTGAATCGCCGCGGGCAACGCTTGACGACGCGTACCGTGGCGCGCCTCGTCGACCACTACATTGCCGCCAGCGGTATCGCCACCAAGGCGAGCCCGCATGCGTTGCGGCACAGCTTTGCGACGCATTTGCTCAACGCTGGTGCGGACCTGCGCGCTATCCAGGAGCTGCTGGGGCATGCCAGCCTGTCGACGACGCAGAAGTATACCCACGTGAACCTCGATCAACTGATGAGCGTCTATGATAAGGCGCACCCGCGGGCGTGAGAGACAGTAACCAGTAACCAGGGACCAGTAAGCAGTGATGGTTGAACGACGATGAGCGACGCGATACGGATCCACGCCACCACAATCATCGCGCTGCGCCACAACGGCAAGGTCGTTGTGGCCGGCGACGGTCAGGTGAGTCTGGGCAATACGGTGATGAAGCGCACCGCCCGCAAAGTGCGCCGCATCTACAATGGCAAGGTGCTGGCCGGCTTCGCCGGTGCCACTGCCGACGCCTTCACGTTGTTCGACAAGTTTGAGAAGCAGCTGGAGCAGCACAGTGGTAACCTGCGCCGCGCGGCCGTCGAGTTGGCCAAGGATTGGCGTAGCGATCGGGTGCTCAGGCGGCTGGAAGCGCTGCTGATCGCCGCCGACCGCGACACGCTCCTGGTGTTGTCGGGCAGCGGCGACATCATCGAGCCCGACGACAGCGTCATCGCCATCGGTTCAGGCGGGAACTACGCGCTGGCTGCGGCGCGCGCGCTTATCAAACACACCAGCCTCGATGCGCGGACGATTGCCGAAGAAGCGATGCGGCAGGCGGCAGCGATCTGCATCTATACGAACGACCAACTGGTCATCGAGGAGCTGGAGTGAAGAACGCATATCGCGGATCGGCCGCCGCTCATCGCCCGGATCGGTGTGGGCTGGTAGCGATTTGCGATAAGCGATCAGCCGTGCCTTGCACCCAGTGCGGATCGTGGTAGCTAGAGAAGCCTCATGAGTCAGATGACCCCACGCGAGATCGTCTCCGAGCTCGACCGCTACATCGTCGGGCAGCGCAACGCCAAGCGCGCCGTCGCCGTCGCGCTGCGCAACCGCTGGCGGCGGCAGCAGGTGCCGGAAGAGCTGCGCGACGAGATCGCTCCGAAGAACATCATCATGATCGGTCCGACCGGTGTGGGGAAGACCGAGATCTCGCGGCGTCTGGCGAAGCTGGCGCAGGCGCCGTTTCTGAAAGTCGAGGCGTCGAAGTTCACCGAGGTCGGCTACGTTGGCCGCGACGTCGAGTCGATGATCCGCGATCTGGCCGATCTGGCCATCAAGATGGTCAAGGACGAAGAGCAGGAGAAGGTGCGGGTGCGGGCGCGCGAGCTCGCGGAGGAGCGGGTGCTCGATCTGCTGCTGCCACCGGCGCGTGGTACCGAGCGTCGCATCCAGCCGGTCGGCGAGCGGACGCCCGTCGAGCCCGTGGAAGAATCGGCGGCGACGCGCGACAAGCTGCGCCGCATGCTGCGCGAGGGCAAGCTCGACGACCGCGTCATCGAGCTGGAAACCACCAAGAGCGCCATGCCCATGGTTGAAGTGCTGACGCCGCAAGGCATGGAGGAGATGGAGTTCCAGCTCAAGGACCTCTTCGCCAACCTCATGCCGAAGAAGACCAAGAAGCAGCGCGTGCAGATCCCCGAGGCGCTCGACCTGTTGACCCAGGAGGAGGCCGGTAAGCTGGTGGACATGGAGACCGTCACCAAAGAGGCGATCCGCCGCGTCGAGCAGTCCGGCATCATCTTCATCGATGAGATCGACAAGATTGCCGGCAGGGAAGGCGTCGTCGGTCCGGACGTGTCGCGCCAAGGCGTGCAACGCGACCTGTTGCCGATCGTCGAGGGCAGCACCGTGAATACCAAGTACGGCATGGTGCGGACCGACCATATCCTGTTCGTTGCTTCGGGTGCGTTCCACATGACGAAGCCCTCCGATCTGATTCCCGAGTTTCAGGGCCGCTTCCCAATTCGTGTGGAGCTGGAGCCGCTGACACGCGAGGACTTCGTGCGCATACTCACCGAGCCGCAGAACGCATTGATCAAGCAGTACGTGGCGTTGATGGAGACCGAAAGCTTACGGCTGGTGTTCCGTGATGACGCGATCGCCGAGATTGCTGCGATTGCCGCCGAGGTCAATCAGAGCACCGAGAACATCGGGGCGCGGCGCCTGCACACGGTCGTCGAGCGCCTGCTGGAGGGGCTGTCATTCGACGCGCCCGAGATGGGTGGCCGCGAGGTCGTCATCGACGCGGCGTACGTGCGTGAGAAGCTCGACGACATCGTCAAGAACGAAGATTTGTCGCGCTATATCCTCTGAGGAAGTCGGCAGTCGGAACCGAGCCTCCTGCATACCGATGAAAGAACTGATCGCCAAAGCGGACATCCTTCTGGATGCGTTGCCGTACATCCGTCGCTACTCCGGCAAGACGATGGTCATCAAGTACGGCGGGCACGCGATGACCGATGAGGAGCTCAAGGAGAGCTTCGCCCAGGACATCGTGTTGCTCAAGTTCGTTGGCATCAACCCGGTCATCGTGCATGGCGGCGGTCCGCAGATCGGCAGCTTGCTCAAGCAGCTGGGCATCGAGTCGCAGTTCGTCCGCGGCATGCGCGTCACCGACCAGCAAACGATGGACGTCGTCGAGATGGTGCTGGGAAAGATCAGCAATGAGATCGTCAGCCTGATCAATCGCCACGGCGGCCGCGCCGTGGGCCTGTCCGGCAAAGATGCTGAGCTGATTTTGGCGAAGAAGCTGACCGTGACCACCCAGGAGTCGGGGAAAGTCGGCAAGGTGGACATCGGCCTGGTCGGCGAGGTGCGCGCGATCAACCCGGGAATCATCGAGTCGCTCTACCGCGGCGACTTCATCCCGGTGATCGCACCGATCGGTGTCGGCGAGCGCGGCGAGACCTACAACATCAACGCGGACCTGGTGGCCGGGGAAGTGTCGAAGGCGTTGCGCGCCGAGAAGCTGATGCTCCTGACCGACGTCGACGGCATCCGCGACGCCGACCGCAACGTCATTCCCACACTCGACGTCGAGCGGGCCACGCAGCTGATCCGTGACGGCGTGATCAGCGAGGGTATGATTCCGAAGGTGGAATGTTGTATCGAGGCATTGCGCGGCGGGACGCAGAAGACGCACATCATCGACGGCCGCGTGCGCCACGCGGTGCTCTTGGAGATCTTCACCCCAGAGGGAGTCGGTACGGAAGTGGTGCGAATGGCCGCGCGCGGTGGCGTGGCGCGCAAGCGGGTGGGGAGGTAGGGAAGTCAACAGTCGACAGTCTAGAGTTGCGAGGAAGCGAGGGTTGGAAGTGGCTTCTGAGAACTCTCAACTGTCGACTCTCGACTCTAAACTTGGATCCCGATGACCAACAAGGAAATCATCGCGCTGAACGAGCGCTATCTGTTTGCCACGTACGCGCGCGCGCCGATGGCGCTGGTGCGCGGGCAGGGGTGTCGCGTCTGGGACGCCGACGGCAAGGAGTACCTCGACTTCTTTGCCAGCACGGTGGTCACCGCCCTCGGTCACTGCCATCCAAGTGTCACGCAAGCCATCGTCGAGCAGGCCCATAAGATCCTGCACGTCTCCAACCTGCACCATAGTGAACCACAGGCGGTGCTGGCCGAGCTGCTATGCACGCATTCGTTCGCCGACCGCGTGTTCTTCTGCAACAGCGGCGCGGAGGCGAACGAGGCGGCGATCAAGCTGGCGCGCAAGTACGGTGCCGAGCGCGGCGACGGGCGCTTCGAGGTGATCACGGCGCTCGGCTCGTTCCACGGCCGCACGATCGCGACGATTACCGCCACCGGGCAGGAGAAGGTGCGGCGCGGCTTCCAGCCGCTGCCCGAGGGCTTCCGCTACATGCAATACAACGACGCCGACGCACTCGCAGCGGCGATCACAGCACGCACCATCGCCGTGATGCTCGAGCCGCTGCAAGGCGAGGGCGGCATCGTCGTGGCGACGCCGGCGTATCTGCGCCGCGTCAGGGAGCTCTGCGACCGGCACGGCCTGCTGTTGATATACGACGAGGTGCAGACCGGTATGGGCCGGACCGGTACGCTCTTCGCGTACGAGCAGAGCGGCGTCGCACCCGACATCATGACGTTGGCGAAGGGGCTCGGCACCGGCGTGCCGATCGGTGCGATGCTCGCGACCGAGACCGTGGCAGCAAGCTTCACTGTCGGCTCGCATGCGTCGACCTTCGGTGGCAACCCGCTCACCTGTGCGGTCGGCGTGGCGGTCATGCGCGCCATGTTGAGCGAAGGCGTGCTTGCCAATTGCCAGGCACAGGGAGAGTACTTGCGCGAGCGTCTGCGGCGCATCGCAACCCGCTGCCCGCGCGTCCGTGACGTGCGCGGCAACGGCCTGCTGGTCGGCGTCGAGCTCGACGGCCCGGGCAACGCCGTTGTCGACATCTGTCGTGAGGCCGGATTGCTGATCAACTGCACGGTGGAGAAAGTGCTGCGTTTGTCCCCG
>Ga0209048_10004224_pt1 | contig 13776 bp, 14 predicted proteins | sample FrelakmetCRP12CR_FD_187146 | JGI IMG/M metagenome (GOLD analysis project Ga0209048, IMG submission 187146) | Freshwater lake sediment microbial communities from the University of Notre Dame, USA, for methane emissions studies - CRP12 CR (SPAdes)... | ecosystem: Environmental > Aquatic >... | reverse complement strand
CCCGAGTGCCGGGAGGCCGGTGGGCGGCCGAGCCCCGAGCAGGCGCAGGAGCGGTGCGACCGTGCCTGCGCCGAGGTCGTCGGCGTGATCCCCGGGCCGAATCCGCTCGATCAGCGCAGCTCCGAGCCCGGGGTCGTCGGCGAGCAGCTCGGGCGCGGCGCCTCCCGCCCACGCGCGCAGCGCCGCCACCTCGTCACCGCCGCGGCCCCAGGGCGAGGCAACCTTGAGCACGGCCTCGCGCCCGTCGGCCGTCCTCGCCTCGACGACGCAGGCGAGGAGGCCACCCGGTAGCTCCGGCCCCAGGTCGAGCTTCCACAGGTCGGCGGCCCGCGTCAGCCGGTCGGGCAGCGATGCGATCCACCCCCGTCCCGCCTCGCCGCCGATCCGGGCGACGAACGCGCGGTAGCCGGGATGGACGACCTCGCCCACGTCAGTCGAGCTGTTCGAAGGCGCGGCCGGCTGCCGGCCCGTAGCCGCGCAGGTCGGCGCTCTCGACCGTGACGCGGCCGAGCGCCCGCATCGCCTCGCGCTCGCGCCCCCCGCTCCAGAGGGCGAGCGAGAGGAACACGGCCAGCGCCGCGTCCTCCGGGTAGTCGTCGGCCGCGCCCTGCAGCAGCGCGATCGCGTCCGCGTGACGCAGCACGCTCCGGTACGAGGAGCCGAGACCGAGCAGCGCCTGCTGCCGCAGTGGGTCCGGCAGCCCGAGCTCGAGCGCCTCCTCGTAGCACGGGATCGCTGCCACTTCCCGCCCCGCGCGGTCGTGTGCGCATGCCTCGTCGTAGCGTTGGCGGGCGAGGTCCTTCACGCGAGCCCCTCGAGCGCTGCCAGCTCCTCGTCCGGCACGACCCGCTGGATCTCCTCGAACAGGTCGCGCTCCTCGAGCCGGACGTGGTCGTGCAGGAGCGATCCGAGCGTCGCGAGCGTCGCGGGCGAGGCGTCGCCCGCGGCCACCTGGGCCCGCAGCTCGCGGGCGAGGCCGTGCAGCTCCATGTGCTCGCGCAGGATCCGGTCGACGAGCGGTGTCTGCCCGGCGTGCCGGGCGTAGAGGGGGAACACGACCTCCTCCTCGCGGCGGAAGTGGTCGGCGGTGGGGCCGAAGAACCGCTCCACGTAGGCAGCGGCGGTCGCGAGCCGCTCGCCGGCGCCCGCGCCGGCGGCGCGCTGGAGGGAGCGGGCCAGCACGAGCTCGTCGTGATGGTCCCGCGACAGCTCCGCGAGCCCGGCATGCCGCTTCACCGCGGCACCTGCGGGCGGCCGACGAGACGCGCCGGGAGGAGGACCTGGAAGGCGAGACGGCCGGCCATCGTTAGCATCATTGCCGATGGCGCTGACCACGATCCGCGATCTCCTCGCCGAGGCCTTCCCCGGAGGCCGGGTCGACGTGGAGGACCGCACCGGCGGCGGCGACCACTTTCAGGTCACCGTCGTCTCGGATGCGTTCAACGGGCTGTCGCTGATCCAGCAGCACACGCTGGTCAACGCCGCCCTCGCCGGGCCGCTCGCCGACGGCACCATCCACGAGCTTCGCATCCGAACGAAGGGGACGGCATGAGCACGCTGCAGGATCAGATCAAGCAGGTCATCGACACGGAGCCGGTGGTCGTTTTCATGAAGGGGACGCCCGACGCGCCTGCGTGCGGCAACTCGATGCGGGCGCTGCAGGCGCTCTGGCAGGCGGGCGCGCCGATCACGGGCGTCGACGTTCTCCCGGATCCGCGCATCCGGCAGGAGCTGAGCGCGCTCAGCGAGTGGCCGACGATCCCGCAGGTGTTCGTGAAGGGCGAGCTGATCGGGGGAGCGGACATCACCGAGGAGCTCCTCGCCTCTGGTGAGCTGAGGGAGAAGATCGACCAGGCGCTCGGTGACGAGCACCCGCAGACGGTGCGCACCCTCGTGCTCGCTCCCGACTGACCGACGTCCTAGCTCTCGCCCCGCGGTGCCCAGTGCCGGACGGCGCTCTCGACGTGTGCTCCCATCAGCCGGGCCGACCGCTCGCCGTCGCCCGCCTCGAGCGCCTCCACGATCGCGCGGTGCTCCTCGACGTCATGGTCCTGCCAGTCCTCCGTGCGCCGCCGCTCCGCGAGGAGCTGCCGACCGACGTCCGCGATCCAGAGCCCGTCGAGCAGCTTCGTGAAGGCCCGGTTCGCGGTCGCCGCCGCCACCGCGAAGTGGAACGCACGGCTCGCGTCGTGCACCTCGTCCGACGTCCTCGCCGCCGCCTCCGCGGCGATCGTGTCGCGCATCAGCTCCAGGTCCGCGTTCGTGCGCCGCTCCGCCGCGAGCCGCGCGATCCCGGGCTCGAGCACGAGGCGCGCCTCGAGCCGGTGGCGCACGTCGTCCAGCCCGGCCTCCGCCACGAAGAAGCCGCGGTTGACCTCGAACGAGACGAGGCCGTCGCCGGCGAGCCGGCGCAGCGCCTCCCGCACCGATCCCCGCGAGATGCCGAGGCGATCCGCGAGCTCGCCCTGGCCGAGGCGTGAGCCGGGCGCGAGCGCGCCCGAGACGATCAGCGAGCGGATCTCGTCGTAGGCGAGGCCGACGACCGAGCGGACGCGCAGCGGCCGGCCGGGAGCGCTCTTCGCGACGGGATCGGGGATGGTTGACATTCGATGTTCGAATGTTTTATCGTCCGGCGCACTCGGATGCAAGTGAGAACGCGTCGAACGACCACACGGGAGGATCGATGAGCCAGACGGCTGCGGGCGAGCCCGCCACGGGCGCGCTCGGCAAGAAGAACCTGACGACGATGCACGCGGTCGCCCAGGCACTCGCAATCGGGCCGATGTTCTCCGTCGCGCTCATCCTCGGCGGCGTCTCACGCCCGGACATCGGCGCCGGCTGGAACGCGGCGCTCGCCGTCCTCCTCGCGGGCCTCGGCGTGCTCGCGATCGCGTACACGATCTCGCTCTACGCGCGGAAGTACGCAGGCGCCGGCGCCGTCTACGAGTACCTCACTCACGGCGCGCACCCCTGGGTAGGCGTCTTCACGGCCGGCTTCTTCTTCGTCGGCGCCCTCTTCCTCGGCGGCGGCGGCATCTACCTCGGGCTCGGCGTCCTCACCGACAACTTCTGGAAGGCACACATCTCCTCGAGCGGCCCGGCCTGGTGGATCTGGGGGATGATCGCGCTCGGCATCGTCCTCGTCCTCAACTACCTCGGCGTGCGCCTCGCGATCCGCGCCATGCTGACGTTCGCGGCGGTCTCGTTCCTCCCGATGCTGATCCTCGCCGTCGTGATCATCGCAAAGGGCGGCCAGGGCGGCAACACGCTGACGATGTTCGACCCCGGCCAGACCTCGCTCTTCGGTGTCACCGGGGGCGGCGTCCTCGGGGGGATCCTGCTCGGCATCCTCCTCTTCGTCGGGTTCGAGGCTGCGGCGTCGATCGGCGAGGAGTCGGAGGACCCTCACCGTTCGATCCCCCGGGCCCTGATCGGCACGGTCGCGGTCGCGGCGGGCTTCTTCGTGTTCATGGCGTACGCGTTCTCGATCGGCTACGGCCACAAGGCCGTCAGCGCGGGCGCCTGGGCCTTCTCGCCCAACGCCGTCGGTGATATGGCGACCAAGTACGTCGGCTCGTGGTATGCGACGATCCTCGAGCTCGTCGTCATTCTCGACGCCATGGCTCTCGCCCTCGCGATCTGCGTCGTGATCGGGCGCGGGTTCTTCGCGCTCGGCCGCGACGGGCTGCTGCCGTCGTTCTTCGCCAAGACCTCCCGTCGCGACACGCCGTGGGCCGGGAACCTGATGGTCGCGGTCGGCGGCATCGGCCTCACGCTGCTCGTCTTCGCCACGAGCTACGCGACGCAGTTCGGCGCCGTCGGCCCCTCCGGCAAGTTCATCCCGTTCTTCCCGAACGACCAGTTCGCGACGTTCATCCTCTCGGCCACGATCGGCTCGTTTGCGATCGAGCTCGTCTACCTGGTGCTCGCCGTCGCGGCGTTCGGGCTCGTGCGCTCGAGCGGCAACAAGCCGTGGCAGTACCTGATCGTCGCCGTGGCCGTGGCGACGCCCGTCCTCGGCTTCTACGGGGCCCTCAACCCGGCGCCGCACGACGCCTCGAACTACAACTGGGTCGCGGGCGAATGGACGGTCGGGCTCGTCGTCCTCGCTGCGATCTGGTTCGTGATCGTCCTCGTGACGCGCCGCGAGAACGTCGACAACGCCGCCGCCCACGCCGCCGAGCACCACGGCGTGGCACCGCTCGACGAGACGCTCGCGTTCGAGCCCGCCGGGAACACGACCCCGCTCTAGGAGGCAAGAGGATGAGCGAGCTCACCTGGCACGAGATCGGCCCGGCGGCGGAGGGAGGCGTCGGCTTCCTCCGCAGGGTCGAGCTCGACGGCGCGGCCGTCTGCGTCGGGAGGACCGCGGACGGCTGGGTCGCCTTCCAGGACACGTGCACGCACGAGGAGTGCTCCCTCTCCGACGGGGAGCTCGAGGGCAACGTGATCGTCTGCCCCTGCCACGCCTCCGAGTTCGACCTGCGCACCGGCGACGTGCTCTGCCCGCCGGCTCTCGACCCGCTTCCGATCTACGAGGCGCGCGTCGAGGCGGGCGAGGTGCAGGTGCGGCTCGCCCCCCCGCCCGCCGCGGCGGAGGCGGTGCACGAGCGGCTGGACCACGTTCCCGAGGCGGTGGCCCGCGCCGCCACGACGGCGGGCCCGCGCACCGACGACCTCGCCCTCGACGACGTCGACCTGACCGACCTCGGCGCCTGGGAGCAGGGGGTGCCATACGCGTGGCTGACGCTCCTGCGTCACGAGGCGCCGCTCTTCTGGCAGCCCGAGGAGAACGGCCGCGGCTTCTGGGTCTTCACCCGCTACGACGACATCGTCCAGATGTCGAAGGACTGGGAGACGTACTCGTCCGAGACCGGCGGCACGTCGCTCGAGGATCTCGCGCCCGAGGAGGTCGAGGCGCGGAAGTCGATGCTCGACACCGACCCGCCCGCCCACACGCGCCTGCGCGCGCTCGTCAACAAGGGCTTCACCCCGCGCGTCGTCAACACCTACGAGGAGCGGATCCGCGGCCTCGCGCGCGGCATCCTCGCGCAGGCGTTCGAGCGGGACGCCTTCGACTGGGTCGAGGACGTGGCCTCCGAGATCCCGATGTGGGTCTTCTCCGAGATCATGGGCCTGCCGCTCGAGGACCGGCGCCTCCTGATCGAGCTCGGCGACAAGCTGCTCGGCAACACGGACCCCGAGATCGTGGGCGAGGAGAACCTGCTGGAGCGGACGGCGGCCGACCCCTCGATCCGGCTGCTCCCCTTCTCGAGCCCCTTCGCGCCGCAGCTGATCGAGTACGGTTGCAGGCTGGGCGAAGCGCGCAGGGCCGACCCGCGGGACGACGTCACGACGCGGCTCGTCGAGGCGGAGATCGACGGCTCGCGGCTCTCGGAGCACGAGTTCGGGCTCTTCTTCATCCTGCTCACGACGGCGGGCAACGAGACGACACGGCACACGATCAGCCTCGGGCTGCTCGACCTGCTCGCGAACCCCGGCGAGCTGGCGCGGCTTCGCGCCGACCCGTCTCTCGCCTCGACCGCGGCCGACGAGATCCTCCGCCGCGCCCATCCGGTGCATCACTTCCGACGCACGGCACGGCGCGACGTGACCGTGCACGGCCGCCGGATCAAGGCCGGCGATAAGGTGACGATGTGGTACGCGTCGGGCAACTACGACGAGGAGAAGTTCGCCGATCCGTACCGTCTCGACCTCGGGCGGCAGCCGAACAGGCACCTCACCTTCGGCCTCGGCGGCCCGCACTTCTGCCTGGGTGCGCACCTCGCCAAGCTGGAAGTGCGCATCTGGCTCGAGGAGATGGTCCCCTACCTCGAGCGGATCGAGCTCGCCGGCACGCCAACCAGGCTGCGCTCGAACTTCTTCAACGGCATCAAGCGCCTGCCCGTGCAGGTTCGCTGAGCCCCGAGACCCACAAGGAGGCGTGCAGGTGAGTCACCATCAGGAGGCGGAGGCGGCAGCGAGGACGCTGCGAGGCCTGGGCGTCCGCGCGGTCCGGCTCCTCTACACCGACCTGCACGGCGTCGCCCGCGGCAAGGACATCCCGATCGGGCACTTCGCCGGCATGTGCGAGGAAGGCGTCGCCTTCTGCGCCGCCGTGATGGGCACCGACCTGCGCCACACGCCGGTCGTCGGCGGCGAGGAAGGCTACGTCGACTTCGCGATCCGACCGAACCTCGAGACGCTCCGCCCCGTGCCGTGGCAGCCGGAGGTCGCCTGGTGCCTCGGCGAGGCCTGGACGCTCGACGGCAGGGAGCATTGGCCGTCGTGCCCGCGGGCCCTGCTCCAGCGCGTCATCGACGCGTACGCCGAGCGCGGCCTCACACCGGTCGTCGCCCCCGAGCTCGAGTTCTTCCTCGCCGAGCGCGACCCGGCCGCGACGAACGGCCTGCGCCGCTACGTCGACGAACTCTCGCGCGTCTACACGGTCGGCGCCGTCTCCGATCCGAAGGAGATCGTGCTCCGGATGCTCCTCTGGTGCGACGACCTCGGCCTCGAGGCCTTCGCGGCCAACCACGAGTTCATGAACTCCCAGTACGAGATCAACGTGAAGCACTCGGGCGCGCTCGACGCCGCCGACCGGGCCTTCATGCTGAAGGCGGCCGTGAAGGAGATCGCAGCGCGCGAGGGGATGCTCGCCACGTTCATGGGCCGCCCGTTTGCCGACCAGGGCGGCTCGGGGTTTCACCTCCACCTCTCGTTGGCGGGCGAGGACGGCCACAACGCGTTCGCAGACGAAGGCGGGCCGGAGGGCCTCAGCCCACTCGCCGCGAACTTCATCGCGGGCGTGATCGGGCACGCACAGGGCCTGCAGGCGCTGCTCGGGCCCACGATCAACTCCTACAAGCGGATCCTGCCGGACAGCCTGGCGCCGACCCACGCGAACTGGGGCCACGACAACCGCACCGCGTTTTGCCGCGTGCCGAACGAACGTGGCTCGCGCGCCCGGGTCGAGATCCGCACCGCCGACGGCGCCGCCTGCCCGCACCTGATCACGGCCGCGCTCCTGCTGGCCGGGCTGGACGGGATCGAGCGGGACCTGACGCCGCCGGACCCCGTCGTCGGCGACTCGTACCGCCTCGACGACGCCCACGCGGGCTCGACGCTGCCGTCCGGCCTCGGCGCCGCGCTCGACGCGCTCGCGGCCGACACCGTGCTGACGGGGAAGCTCGGCGAGAAGCTCGTCTCCACCTTCGCGGCGATGAAGCGGTTCGAGGTGGAGCGGTTCCAGACGGCCGTCGGCGAGCTGGACGTCGAGGTCGTGACCTCGTGGGAGATCGAGGAATATGCGTCCCATCTGTAGCCCGAGCGGGCGCTGCGTGCGCGTCGAGGTCGACGGCGAGGAGCGCTGGGGAGGCATCGACGGCGACGAGATCGTCCTCTCCGACGGCGGCCGGGTGCCCGAGGCGACGGCGCGCTACCTCGCTCCCGCCAACCCGACGAAGATCCTCGCGGTGCACCTCACCTACGGCAGCCGGGTGCGTGAGTACGACGCGCGCACGCCGGCCGAGCCGTCCTATTTCATGAAGCCGCCGACGACGCTGAACGGCCACCGCCGGCCGGTGCAGATGGCGAAGGGCGCCCGCTTCCTCAACTACGAGGGCGAGCTCGCGGTCGTGATCGGCACGCGCATGAAGGGCGTGCCCCTGGCCGAGGTGCTCGACCACGTGGGCGGCTACACCTGTGCCAACGACGTCGGCATGCACGACTTCCGCCACGCGGACCGCGGCGCGATGCTCCGTGTGAAGGGCCACGACGGCTTCCTTCCGCTCGGCCCCGAGCTCGTGCCGGCGAACCAGTTCGATCCCACCGACTACACCCTGCGCACCTACCTCAACGGCGAGGTCGTGCAGGAGGCGACGGCGGACGACCTGATCTTTCCGGTCGCCTACCAGCTGGCCGACCTCTGCCGGCTGATCACGCTGGAGCCGGGCGACGTCGTCCTCACCGGCACGCCCGCCAACTCGCGGCCGATGCGGCCGGGCGACGTGGTCGAGGTGGAGATCTCCGGGATCGGCCGGCTCACGAACACGATCGAGGAGTGGGACGTCGATCTCGCCGGCCCCGGCGAGCAGATGCAGGTCTCGGCCCAGACACTGCACGTCGCGCTCGCGATCCCCGAGGGCGAGGCGGAGCGGATGGTTGCCGAGGGGAGGGAACCGTGATCGAGCTCCACCGGCTCGACCATGTCTGCCTCCGCGTCGCCGACCTCGAGGAGGCGTCCGCGCGCTGGCAGATCCAGTTCGCGCTCGTCGAGCGCTCGCGCGAGCACGGCCGTGCGCTCCTCGCCTGCAACGACGAGCCCTACTCCCTCGAGCTCGTCGAGGGCGGGAGCCCGGGCCACGACCACGTCGCCTTCGAGCTCGCCGTCGACTGCTCGGTCGACGACGCCCGCGCCCACTTCGGGTCGCTCGGCGTACCGTGGGAGGAGCGTGAGGGCTGCCTGTTCGTGGACGACCCGGACGGACGGCCGGTGCAGGTGATGCCGTACCGCGCCCCGGAGACCGACACGGCCCGCTGGCCCCAGCACGCCCGTCCCTCCTCGACGGTCCACCTCGGCGGCGCGCGCAGGCTCGGCCATGTCAACTGCCTCACCGGCGACATCCGGGCCGGCTTCCGCTTCTACACCGAGGTGCTCGGGATGCGGCTCTCGGACTGGCTCGACGAGGCCGGCGTCTGGTTCCACATCAACTCGGACCACCACGTGATGGCCCTCGTCGACCTCGGCTACGCCCATTTCCACCACCTCGCCTTCGAGACGGTCGACATCGGGAAGATGCGAGACATGCTCGACCACCTCGCCCGCCACGGCCGCTGGCTCGGCTGGGGACCCACCCGCCACGGCATCGCCGGCAACATCGCGAGCTACGTGCGGGTCGTGGAGGAGGAGTGCTTCGTGGAGCTCTACTGCGACATGGAGCAGCTCCAGGAGGACCACGTGCCGCGCGTCTTCCCCGACGACCGCTACTCGTCGAACACGTGGGGCCCGCTGCCGCCGCGCTCCTACTTCCGCTTCGACCCCGTCGCGGTCGAGTACGAGCGCGAGAGCCTGGAGACGCGCGGCCACAACCTGCCGCCGCGGGAGGTGGGCGCGTAGTGCCGCTGACCGGCTACACGATCCCGCGTTCCCCCTCGGGCCGCTCGTCCCTCGTCCCCTACCCGCCCTGGCACTACGTGGGCGACTTCCTCGTCGTGGAGTACTGGGCCGATCCCGAGAAGGCCGCCAGCGTCCTGCCGCGCGGCCTCGACCCGCATCCGGACGCAGGCCGCTGCGCCCTCGTGTTCGCGGACTGGCAGTCGTGCTCCAACGGGGGCGGCGAGCTGCTCGACCCCTCCCGCTCCCAGTACAAGGAGTGCTTCGTCGTCGTCAACGCGCTGCTCGACGGCGAGGAGGTGACGACCTGTCCGTTCATCTGGGTCGACCGCGACTTCGCGCTCACGCGCGGATGGCTGCAGGGGTTCCCGAAGAAGCTCGGCTCGATCTGGGTCACCCGCACCTTCGGCCTCGACAGTCCCGCCGACCCCGGCGTGAAGGCGGGCGCGACGTTCGGCGGCACCTGCGCCGCCTACGAGCGGCGGGTGGTGGAGGCGACGGTGACGCTGCAGCGGCCCTCGGAGACGGGGCCGACGCACAACGACCCGCCGATCGTCAACGTGCGCCACTTCGCCCGGCTCGAAGCGGGCCGCCACGACGAGCCGGCGGTGCACGAGCTCGCGCGCTCGCGCAGCCGCGACCGCGTGATCTCGCCGATCTGGGAAGGGAGCGCGACGCTCGATCTCCTCGGCGCCCGGCACGAGGAGCACGACCTTCTCTCGCCGGTCGCGATCGGCAAGGGCTTCCGCTTCACCTTCGGCTACACGGTCGACGACCAGGAGATCGTGAAGGACATCCGCGCGTGACTCGCGTCGCGCTCGTCACCGGGGGCGGCACCGGCATCGGCGCCGCGATCGCCCGCCGACTCGCCTCGGACGGATACGCGGTCGCCGTGACGGGCCGGCGGCAGGGCCCGATCGAGGAGGTGGCGGCGGAGATCGGCGGCCTCGCCGTCGTCGCCGACGCCGGGATCGTCGCGGACGCGGACCGCGCCGTGGCCGAGACCGTGGAGCGCTTCGGCGGCCTCGACGCGCTCGTCCTCAACGCCGGAGTCGGTGGGGAGGGCTCGTTGCTTGACCTCGCCCCCGAGACCTTCGAGGACGTCTTCCGCGTCAACGTGACGGGCGCGTTCCTGACGGCACGGGCCGCGATCCCGCACCTGGTGAGGCGGCGCGGCGCGATCGTCGGCATCTCCTCCGTGTCCGGCCTGCGCGCGGCGCCCGCGAGCCTCGCCTATTGCTCCTCCAAGGCCGCCCTCACGATGCTGACCCGGTGTATCGCGCTCGACCACGGGCCGGCAGGCGTGCGAGCCAACTGCGTCTGCCCCGGCTGGGTGCGCACGCCGATGGCCGACGGCGAGATGGACGCGCTCGGGCTCGGCTCGCGCGAGGACGCCTACGCGAGGGCGACGAGGGACGTGCCCCTGCGCCGGGCGAGCGAGCCGGAGGAGATCGCCGGCAGCGTCGCCTGGCTCCTCTCGGACGACGCGTCGTACGTCAACGGCGCCGTGATCCCCGTCGACGGAGGCCTCACGATCGTCGACGTCGGCACGCTCGCGTTCGGGGAGGTCGCGTGAGCGCACGGCTCTCCGTTGCAGGCGTCGAGGTCTCGCCGGACCACTACATCGGCGGTCAGCGCGTGGCGAGCGAGACCACCTTCACCGACGTCTCGCCGATCGACGAGCAGCCGCTCGGCGAGATCGCGCGCGGCGGCAGCCGCGAGGCGGACGCGGCCGTCGCGTCGGCGACGGAGGCCTTTCCCGCCTGGGCCGCCCTCGGTGCGGCCGGCCGCGCCCGGTACCTTCACCGCCTGGCCGACCTGATCGACGCGAACGTCGACCGGCTCGCTTCCGTCGAGTGCGTCGACATGGCGATGCTGCTGCGGTCGCTGAAGGCGCGGCTGATCCACCGGGGCGCCCGCAACTACCGCAGCTACGCCGACCTCGCGACCGCCTACGAGGAGCGGGTGTGGGACTCGGGCGGCACGCACAACCGTGTCATCCGCATGCCCGCCGGGCCCGCCGTCGTGATCACGCCGTGGAACGCGCCGTTCATGCTCTCCACCTGGAAGACGGCACCCGCCCTCGCCGCCGGCTGCACGATGATCCTCAAGCCGGCCGAGTGGTCGCCGCTCTCGTGCTCGCTCCTCGCCGACCTCGTCGGCGAGGCCGGTCTCCCGCCCGGGGTCTTCAACATCGTGCAGGGGATCGGCGAGGAGATCGGGGCGGCGCTCGTCTCGCACCCCGGCGTCCGCCGCATCTCCTTCACCGGCTCGCCCGAGACGGCCCGTCACATCGGTGTTGCAGCCGCGAGGAACATCGTCCCCTTCGCCGGCGAGCTTGGCGGCAAGGGGCCGCTGCTCGTCTTCGAGGACTGCGACCTCGAGGCGGCCGCGCGGAGGGCGGCGGGCCAGTACGACGATGCCGGCCAGGTCTGCCTCGCCGGCACCCGCCTGCTCGTGCAGGAGTCGGTCGCGGACGAGTTCCTGGCGCTCTTCGGGCACTTCTCCGACGAGCACGTGCTCGGCGATCCGCGGGCCGACGAGACGACCGTGACGCCGCTGATCCACCGCGACCACTTCGACCGGGTCGCATCCTTCGTCGAGCGTGCGCGGGCGCGCGGTGACGAGATCGTCCGCGGCGGCAGGCCCGCCGAGCGGGGAGGCCTCTTCTACGAGCCGACGCTCGTGCTGCCGCGCTCGAACGAGAGCGAGATCGTTCAGCGTGAGGTCTTCGGCCCGGTGCTCACCCTCCAGACCTTCGGTGACGAGGACGAGGGCGTCGCGCTGGCCAACTCCACCGCCTACGGGCTCTCGGGGATCGTCTACACCGGCTCGGCGGAGCGGGCGGAGCGTGTCGGCCGCGCCGTGCGTGCCGGCGTGATCTGGGTCAACACCTTCCTCGTCCGGGACCTCACGGCACCGTTCGGCGGCATCGGCATCTCCGGGATCGGCCGCGAGGGCGGTGACTTCGCGCTCGACTTCTACTCCGACCTCAAGTCGCTCCAGATCGCCGAGGGCACGACGGAGTGAAGCTGGGCGGGCCGAAGCTGGTTCTCGTCCTGAGCGAGAACTGGACGCTGACCTCGCCCCGCGACCTGCGGGCCCTCGTCGAGATGGCCGCCGTCGCGGAGGAGGCCGGCTTCGACGCCGTCATGGTGAGCGAGCACGTCGTCCTCGGGGCAAGCGCGGGGGCGAACGGGATCATGGGCAACCCGCGCGACTACGCGATGCCCGGCAACCAGGACCCGGCGATGCCCTGGCCGAGCTCGCTCGTGCTCCTCTCGGCGATCGCCGCCGCGACGACCCGCCTGCGGCTCGCCGCCTGCGCGGTGATCGCGCCCTTGCGTCACCCGCTCCTGCTCGCCCGAGAGCTCGGCACGCTCGACCTGCTCTCGGAGGGCCGCCTGGTCGTGCAGCCGACGGTGAGCTGGCACCGCGACGAGTACGAGGCGCTCGGCGTGCCGTTCGAGCGGCGCGGCCGCCTGCTGGACGAGCACCTCGAGGCCTGGAAGACCCTCTGGCGCGAGTCCCCGGCAAGCTTCCGGGGCGAGCACTACGCGTTCGAGGACGTCTGGCTGGAGCCGAAGGCCTGGCGGCCCGACGGGCCGCGGCTCTGGCTCGGCGGCGAATCCGTCCACCCCCGCCTGCTGCGCCGTATCGTCGCGCACGCGCACGGGTTCCACCCGCTCGGGCCGCCGAGCGAGGAAGACATGCGCGCCCTCCGCGAGGGAATGGACGCCGCCGACCGTGACATCCGAGAGCTCGAGCTCGTCGGTGGGCTGCGCTCGCCGTTCCCCGACGACACGAGCGCCGCCCCGCTCGGGCCGGCGATCGCCGGCCTGCCGCCGCTCTGGGAGCGCGGCTTCCGCAGCTTCTGCATCAAGCCGAACCAGTACATCGACCGGGCCGCCGCGTTCCCGGACTGGTGCCGAGAGGTCGTCGAGCGCGTCACGGAGCTCGAGTTGCCCCTCGCCGGGTCGACACGACGTCCGCTCGGGACGGGCTAGGGATCGCGGTGCTGCAGCAGGCAACGCTCACGCCGGGGGAGGAGGCGGCCCGCCGCGAGCGGTTCCCGGTGGGTGCGGCGATCGAGTTCGCCGACCTCGAGGAGGCCGGACGCGAGGCGGCGCTCGACCGGCTGCGCGAGGCCGAGCCGGTCTCGTGGGTGCCGGCGCTCGGCGGCTGGCTCGTGACCGGCCACGCCCAGGTCCGGCAGATGCTGAGCCCTCGGGCCGGGACGACGGTGGAGGCCGAGGAGAACCTCGTCCGCGCCTCGCTCGGCCCGATGATGCTGACCATGGACGGCGACGACCACACGCGCCTGCGGTCTCCCTTCGAGCGTCCCTTCAGGATGCGCGACGTCGGCGAGCTGCTCGGGGAGGCAGTCGCGGACGAGGCCGCGCAGCTGCTCGACGGCCTCGCCCCGTCTCGGCGGTGCGAGCTCGGGGAGGCGTACGCGGCGCCGCTCGCGGTGCGCATGACCGGCCGCGTGCTCGGCCTCTCGCTCGACGACGCGGCCAGGATCGACGGCTTCTACTCGGCCTTCGCGGGAGCGATGGTCTACGACGGCAACCCGGAGCCCCAGCGGCTCGCGGACGTCGCGCGGGCCGAGCTGAACGCGATCCTCCACGCCGACCTCGCACGCTGCCGGCGGGCGCCCG
>Ga0209048_10004223_pt1 | contig 13782 bp, 13 predicted proteins | sample FrelakmetCRP12CR_FD_187146 | JGI IMG/M metagenome (GOLD analysis project Ga0209048, IMG submission 187146) | Freshwater lake sediment microbial communities from the University of Notre Dame, USA, for methane emissions studies - CRP12 CR (SPAdes)... | ecosystem: Environmental > Aquatic >... | reverse complement strand
GCATCAGGAATCAGGCGCACTGGCAAACCGACGTGCTGGCGGGCTGGGCGGTCGGCGGCCTGTCCGGCTGGTACGCGCACAGCCGCGATGTGCCGATCATGATCGAATGGCTGCCGCACGGGTTCGCCGTCGGGTACCAGGGACACTTCTAGGGGTACGCGGCGCCTTGCCGGCGATCCGGCCGGGGCGGGTTCCGAGCCGCCGGGCAGCGTTCCGGCCGCGGCGCATTCGCTCCATGGCAGTCGCCGAATGACGTGACCGCGCCCACCACGGGCGGACAGTGCGATCAGTCATCGGCCGATGCTTCGAGTGCCGGCGGGACGGGTTCCTTTCCGATATTGCTGCCGGCCTTCTGTTCCCTAGCCCCCCGCCCCGAATGCGCATACTGCTGACCTCGGATCTGCATTACCGGCTGCGCCAATACGACTGGCTGATCGGCGCTGCGGCGGGTTTTGACGCCGTGGTCATCGCCGGCGATCACCTCGATGCGTTCCTGCCCGTCCCCGGCGAGGTCCAGATCGCGGCGCTGTCGGCCAGTCTTGCCGCGGTGGCACAGAAGAGCCGCCTTCTCGTGTGTTCCGGCAATCACGACCTCAACGCCAGAAGCGGCGAGGGCGAGAAGACCGCGGACTGGCTCGACGCGGTGCGCAGCGCCGCCGTCGCCGTGGATGGCGACACGGTCGCCGTCGGCGACACGCTGTTCACGGTCTGCCCCTGGTGGGACGGGCCGCATGCCCGGGCCGGCGTCGAGCGGTTGCTGGAGAGCGCGGCGCAGCGGCGCAGCGGCCGCTGGATCTGGATCTACCACGCGCCGCCCGAGAGCGCGCTGAGCTGGACGGGCAAGCGCCACTTCGGCGATCCCGTGCTGCCGGAGCTCGTCCGGCGCCATTCCCCCACCGCCGTGCTGTGCGGGCACATCCACGAGGCCCCGTTCAAGGCAGGCGGGTCCTGGATCGACCGGATCGGCGACACCTGGCTGTTCAACGCCGGCCGCCAGATCGGCGATGTCCCGGCGCGAATCGAGATCGACTTCGCGCAGAATTCGGCGCGCTGGCTCTCGCTCGCGGGCCTGGAAGAGAGAGCCCTTCAGTAGTCCGGCACGTCGCTGCGCTCGGAGCCGGGCGCGGTCCCGTCCGGATGCGTCGCGATCAGGCTGCCCAGGACCTGATCCATCAGCGCCAGGTGCGTGTTGCTGTCGGCGTACTGGCGCTTGATGTCCACCAGATAGGAGGTGACCGCGGTCAGGCGCCGGGCGAGGAGCTGCGCGATGGCGTAGGTGAATTGCGGATGCGCCTGCACGTAGGCCGGCGCGTCCTCGACCACATGCACGGTGCTGTCCTGCGTGGCCACGACGCTGGCCGTCGGCGCCGACCCCAGCACCGCCGCGATCTCGCCCAAGAAAGCGCCCGGTTCGCTGATCAGCACCACGCGAACGCCGTTGCGCACAACCTCGAACGCGCCGCTCTTCAGCACATAGAGCCGACTCGTGCGGACGGCCTCTTCGAGCAGGCTCTCGCCCCTGGCAATTCGCATCAACGGCAATTCGCCGCACATCGCGAGCACATCGTTCATGGAGTCGGACCTCGCAGGCATCACGTCGTGACGATCGCGCAGTGTAATCGACGCCAGGTCGGCGGCGGCGGAATACCGCGCTGGGCGCCGAATCGCCGGGCGGCCTTTCGGGCGACGGGCGGCCGGCGTAACGCAGCGTCGGAGACGACGTCCCGTCAGCCGCCCGGCCGTCGCCGAAGACTCGACTCTGACCCTACGCTTCAGAGGATTTCCGCGGCATGGTCGGCGAGCCGCGAGCGCTCGCCGCGCTGCAGCGTCACGTGGCCGGAGTGCGCCCAGCCCTTGAACCGGTCGACGACGTAGGTGATCCCCGAGCTGCCCTCGGTCAGGTACGGCGTGTCGATCTGCGCGATGTTGCCGAGGCAGACGACCTTGGTGCCGGGGCCCGCGCGGGTGACCATCGTCTTCATCTGCTTGGGCGTCAGGTTCTGCGCCTCGTCGATGATCAGGAACTTGTTGATGAACGTGCGGCCGCGCATGAAGTTGAGGCTCTTCACCTTGATGCGCGAGCGGATCAGGTCGCGCGTGGCCGCGCGGCCCCACTCGCCGGCCTCGTCGTCGGTCTTGTTCAGCACGTCGAGGTTGTCCTCGAGCGCCCCCATCCAGGGATTCATCTTTTCCTCCTCGGTGCCGGGAAGGAAGCCGATGTCCTCGCCGACCGGGACGGTGACGCGGGTCATGATGATCTCGGTGTAGACCTTGAACTCGAGCGTCAGCATGAGACCTGCGGCAAGCGTGAGCAGTGTCTTGCCGGTGCCGGCCTGGCCCAGCAGCGTGACGAAGTCGACTTCGGGATTCATGAGCAGGTTCAGCGCAAAATTCTGCTCGCGGTTGCGCGCCGTGATGCCCCAGACGTTGTTCTTCTGATGCGTATAGTCCTTGAGCGTCGACAGGAGCGCCGTCTTCCCCGTGATCTCCTTGACGATCGCGTAGAACGGGGTCTCGTCCTTCTTCTCCTGATACAGGAACTCGTTCTGCAACAGCGACGTGACGATCGGGCCGGTGACACGGTAGTAAGTATGCCCGCCCTGCTGCCACGATTCCATGCCCTTGCCGTGCTTGTCCCAGAAATCCGCGGGCAGTTCCGTGGTGCCCGAATAGAGGAGCTCCGTGTCCTCCAGCACCTTGTCGTTGAAGTAATCCTCCGCGGCGATGCCGAGCGCGCGCGCCTTGATCCGCATGTTGATGTCCTTCGACACCAGGATCACGTTGCGCTTCGGATGGTGCTGCGACAGGTGCATCACGACGGCGATGATCTGGTTGTCGGCCTTGCCCCCGGCAAGCGACGCCGGCAGCGCCGTCGAGATGTTCTCGGTCTGCAGGAACAGTCGGCCGGTCGCCGCACCGTTCGACTTGGCTGCCAGCGGGATGCCTTTGGCGATGGATTCGCTGGTTTCGCCCAGCGCGGTCACCAGTTCGTCAAGGAAGCGGCTCACCTGGCGGGCATTGCGCGCGACCTCGGTCATCCCCTTCTTGTTGTTGTCGAGTTCCTCCAGCGTGAGGATGGGCAGGTAGATGTCGTGTTCCTCGAACCTGAACAGGCTCGTCGGGTCGTGCATCAGTACATTCGTGTCGAGGACGAAGAGTTTCGTCGCGGACGCAGAGCCGGATCTGGCGGACTTGCGGGAAGGGAGCAGGTGCAATGTGGACGGGGCGGGGCGCAGCTTGCGTTCGACCATGGGCCTCCAGCGGGAAAGGTCGTCAATCGGGAGAATCGTCGTTATGCTGCCTCAAGGAAAGCCATGGACACAAGCCCTTGTGGTCGCCGTTCGTCCAGTTGACGACAGGTTGTGGTGGAAACCGGACACTGGGTGAACAATTCACGGCCTTGGGTCACAAGGCCAAAACAGCCTCCAGCACCTGTTCCACGTGGCCAGCTACCTTGACGCCTCGCCATTCATTGACGAGCTTGCCCGTGCCGTCGATCAGGAACGTCGACCGCACGATTCCGCGGACCTGTTTGCCATACATGTTTTTCATCTTGATGACATCGAACTGCGCGCACAGCCTTTCGTCGGCATCGGCGATGAGTTCGAAAGGAAAATTCATCTTTGCCTTGAAATTCTCGTGCGACTTGAGCGAATCGCGCGAACAGCCGACGACGATGGCCCCGGCCTTGCGGAATTTCTTCCAGGCATCGCGAAACTGCTCGCCCTCCGTCGTGCAGCCGGGCGTGTTGTCCTTGGGGTAGAAATAGAGCACGACTGTCTCGCCCTTGTGATCGGACAGCCTGAAATCGCCGCCGGTGGCGGCAGCAGTGAAATCGGCAACCTTCTTTCCCAGCATGAGATTCTCCTGTTCAGGCCGCCTGTGCCAAGTCGACATCGGCCAGGAATTCGGGGCCTTGCACCAGCAGCGTTCCGGTGCGGCCCGGGATCGTGCCGGGACCGGTCGTGCAGCGCGGCAGCGCCATGGGTTCGACGGACTCGAACAGCCGGCGGGTCGGACCCAGCGTCCACCCTTGCGCCTTCCAGCCCACGATCAGCTGCTCGAACGCGGGCGCGAGCCGCAGCCCTTCGAGTTCCGCGTGCAACGTAAAGACATGGCCGGCAGGCGCAGGTTCCCGAGTGAGTTCCAGCAGATGCGCGGCGACGTTGTCGTCGGTGATGTCGCCGGTGCCGATCAACTCGTCCAGCGTGGGCAGCGTCGTCGGGAATTGCGGACAGCGGACGGGTTCCGCGTCCCAGACGGGCAAGTGCGGACTGGTGCCGCGCCCGTCGGAGCAGTAGTCGAATCCCAGTCGCTGCGTGAGCCGCAACGCGTGTCGGCTCATCTGCCAGCCCGCGGCGCCGTGCGTGGTGGGCGGTGCCTTGAAGATATCGACGTAGCGCGAGCACGCGCGCCGCATCTCGTCGTAGGTCCACTGCGCGTCGGCATCGCCCACGCCGTCCTGCCACCGGATGTGGTCCCAACAGTGAATGCCGGTCTCGTGGCCGGCATCGCGCACGCCGAGCATCACGTCCGCCGCACGTCGTCCGATGTCGGGCCCGGGCAGCAGCGTGCCGTAGAGCAGCGTCCGCACGCCATAATGCTTCACGACGGAAGTGCGCCGCACCTTGCCGACGAAGCCCGGGCGGAAGACGCGCTTGATCGCCCGTCCCGTGTGGTCGGGTCCGAGCGAGAACAGGAATGTGGCGACGACGCCGTGCCTGCGCAGGATCTCGACCAGGTTCGGCACACCCTCGCGCGTGCCGCGCAGCGTGTCGACGTCGATTTTCAGCGCGAGAAACATCGCAGCCCTACTCGACCAGTCGCCGCGCCTCGGCAACCTGTCCGCGATAGGCGTCGAAAATGCGCGTGAGCGCGTCCTCCATGCCGACCATGGGCTTCCAGTCGAGGTCGGCGCAGGTGTTGGTGATCCTGGGCACGCGGTTCTGCACGTCCTGGTAACCCGCACCGTAATAGTCTGCGGCCGTTGTTTGCACAATGGTCACCTTCGCCGCGTTTTCGGCGTATTCAGGGTACGTTTTCGCAAGCGCCAGCATCCTTTCCGCCAGTTCGCGCACCGACCAGTTGTTGGCCGGGTTGCCGATGTTGTAGATCTTGCCGGTCGCGATGCCATTCTTGTTCGCAATGATGCGCACCAATGCCGCGATGCCGTCGTCGATATAGGTGAACGCGCGCTTCTGGGTGCCGCCGTCGACGAGCTTGATCGTCTCCCCGCGCACGATGTGGCCCAGGAACTGCGTGATGACCCGCGAGCTGCCTTCCTTCGCGGTATTGATGGAATCGAGTCCGGAGCCGATCCAGTTGAACGGACGGAACAGCGTGTAGTCGAGTCCCTCCTGCATGCCGTACGCGTGGATCACGCGGTCCATCAGCTGCTTGGCGCACGAGTAGATCCAGCGCGGCTTGTTGATGGGCCCCAGCACGAGTTCGGACGCCTCGGGGTCGAATTCGGCATCGCGCGACATCCCATAGACTTCGGACGTCGACGGAAAGACCACGCGCTTCCGGTAGCGAACGGCGGCACGGACGATGGGCAGGTTGGCTTCGAAATCGAGCTCGAACACCCGCAGCGGTTCCCGAACATAGGTAGCCGGAGTAGCGATCGCCACCAACGGCAGCACCACGTCACATTTCTTGACGTGATATTCGATCCACTCGCGGTTGATCGTGATGTCGCCTTCGAAGAAATGGAAGCGCGGTTCGGCCAGCAGGTCGGTGATGCGGTCCGTCTGCATGTCCATGCCGAAGATGTCCCAGTCGGTGGACCGGATGATCTCCTGCGATAGATGATGGCCGATGAAGCCGTTGACGCCCAGGATCAGGACTTTTTTCATGAGTCTTCGCGGGTGGAGTCGGCGCACGCGGCGGCACCGGGGTGGAGCAGGCGGTCAAGCCGGCTGGGGGCAAAGGTGGGTATCGCCAGCAACACATAGAGGTACATGCCGGTTCGCGGGCTTACCAGTGACACCGCCATCGACGCGAGCGGCACGGCCGCATACAGCAGGATATCCCGCTTCATTTGTGCCACGACGGTTGCCGAAAGGTCGGCGGTTGCCAGCTCGGGGTTGACGACGAGATAGCGCAGCTGGAACACGAGCAGCGAACCCAGTGCGAGCAGGTTGATTCCGTAGACCAGCACCGGCAGCGTCAGATGCCCGTGATCGCCGAGCAGATCCGTCGAGAACGGCACGAACGTGACCAGCAGCAGGAACGCAATGTTGAGCCAGAGCAGCCGGCGATCCACGTGTCGCACGAAATGGAACAGCAGGTGATGCGCGATCCAGAAGATCGCCAGCACGAAGAAACTGATCGCGTACATCGCGAAGCTGTGCTCGAGCGCGGCGAGATAGGCGATGAGGTCACTTGTCGTCTCGAAATTCCGGTTTTCCGGCGACTTGATGTCGAGGACGAGCAGCGTCATCGCGACCGCGAAGATGCCGTCCGACAATGCCTCGACGCGACCCTTGGCGAGGCCGCGCCTGTCGGGCGTGGGGCTTCCGTGGAGGTCGCTCACGCGGAAGTGCTGCCCAGGCGAACGGCAGTCGTGCCGAACCGGGCGGCGAGGGCGGTGGGCGCAATGACGGCACCGTCGACTTCGAGTGCCAGCACGTGCAGCGTGCCGCCGCCGCCGCAGTGGGCCAGAGCGCGTCCGCGATCGACGTCGAGCGTGGGCTCCTGCGTCCGCGACACGCCGGCGTCGACCACGCGCGTGCGCAGGATGCGCGCGGGCGCGCCACCGATGGTCGTGAAGGCGCCCGGGTAGGGCGGCGCAACGGCGCGGACGAGATTGTGTATCGCGGTCGCATCGCGGCTCCAGTCGATGATCCCGTCATCGGGACGCCGTCCGCCGAAGTAGCTGCCACGCGCGGGATCCTGGGGCATGCGTGGAGCGGTTCCCGCCGACAGTCCGGGCAGTACGCGATCGAGCGTCATTTCAGCGACGACGACCACCTTGTCGAAGACCTCGCGTGCGGTGTCGTCGGGCAGGATCGGCACGGCGGTCTGCGCGACGATGTCACCCTGGTCCGGCTTGATCGTCATGTAGTGGAGTGTCGCGCCGGTTTCGCGCTCGCCGGCCAGCACGGCCCAATTCACCGGTGCGCGTCCGCGGAACCTGGGCAGCAGCGAGCCGTGCATGTTGAGCGCACCGCGCGACGGCAGCGCCAGCAGCGCCGGGCCCAGCATGCGCCGGTAATAGAACGAGAACATAAAATCAGGGACGAGCGACGCAATGCGGGCGACGACGTCGGCCTGGTTCGGGTCCGTCGGTGCGATCGCGTCAATTCCGTATTCCGCTGCAGCGGCGGCGACCGAGTCGAACCACCGGGCTTCGTCGGGATTGTCCGCATGGGTGACGACGAGCGGCACCTCGATGCCGTGCGCCAGGAGCACCTTGAGGCAGCGGACGCCGACATTGTGATAGGCAAAGACGACGGCGCGGGTCATCGCGTAATCACGGCCTTGTCGTGAGCCGCGTCGCCATGCGCCGCAGCGTCCGGCGTCTCCAGCGTGGCGCGAACCGTGTAGCGCGGACGTTCCCGCACCTGCTGGTAGATGCGCCCGACGTACTCGCCGATCAGACCGAGGCCGAACAGCAGCATCCCGATCAGGAAGAAGGCGAGGATGTCGCGATCCCACAGCACCTGCAGCGTCGCGAACCCCTGCCATTCGGAAACGATCAGCCGGTACGCAATCACGACGATGTAAGCGGCCAGCGACAGCGCCGAGACCAGCATGCCGAACATCGAGAACAGCTGAAGCGGAAGCAGCGAGAAGCCGGTGACCAGGTCGAAGTTGAGCCGGATCAGCTTGTACAGCGAGTACTTGGACACGCCGGCGGCACGCTCTTCGTGTCCGACGTCGATTTCGGTCGGGTTGTTTGCGAACGTGTAGGCCAGCGCCGGGATGTACGTGCTGATCTCGCGGCTTGCGGCAACCGCGTCAGCGATGTCGCGGCTGTACGCGCGCAGCATGCAGCCCTGGTCGGTCATCCTGATCCGGGTGATCTTCTCGCGCACCCCGTTCATCGCGCGCGACGCCGCCCGCCGCCACCATGCGTCCTCACGCGTGAGCCGGACGCCGCCGACGTAGTCGTAGCCTGCGTCCATTGCCGTGAGCAGGCGCCCGATTTCCTCCGGCGGATTCTGCAGGTCCGCGTCGAGCGTCACCACGCGCGCTCCGCGCACGCGTTCGAAGCCTGCGATGATGGCGAGGTGCTGGCCGTAGTTGGCGTTGAACAACACGACCCGCGTCACGTCCGGACGGGCCAGGAACTGTTCCTGCAGCAACGCGGCCGAACGGTCGCGGCTGCCGTCGTTGACAAAGATGACCTCGTAGGGAACCTGCAGCGCATCGAGTGCCGGGTAGAGGCGGGCGAAAAGCGCGGGAAGGCCGGCCTCTTCGTTATAGACAGGAATGACGACGGATAACTGGGGTGCGGCCATGATCGCAGAAGAGGGCGCGGACGTGGACGACAAATCAGGAGGAATGAGCGGCGAGGACTTCCGCGCACGCGGCACACACGCGATCGACATCCGCAACGGTCAGCGAGGGATGCAGCGGCAGCGTCACGGTCGTGTCGGCGATGTGCTCGGTGTGAGGAAGGCTGCCGCGATGATAGCCGAAGCGGCGATAGAGCGTGGCCAGGTGGGACGCTTCATAGGACATGCCGGTGCCGATGCCGCGCTGTTCCAGGGCATCGCGGAATTCGCGCCGGGTGATGGCGACCTGCGCGAGCGGCAGCAGTGGCGCGAACATGTTCCAGCTGTGCCCGGCTTCATCGCCGGAGTACCCGGGATGAGGCAATTCGCAGGCCGGGTCGGTGCGGAAGCGATCGAAGTAGCGGCCGACCAGCGCGCGGCGCTTGGCGTTGAATGCCGGCAACTGCGCGAGTTGCGCCAGCCCGACGGCGGCATTGACATCCGGCAGGTTGAATTTGCCGCCGGCCACGGTGACGTCCCGCGTGCGGTCGGGCAGATAGGTGATGCCATGAAAACGCAGGATCTCGACTTCCCGTGCTTCGTGCTCGTCGCCCATGACCAGCGCGCCGCCCTCGATTGACGTGATGTTCTTGTTCGGATGGAAACTGAAGATGCAGATGTCGCCGAAGCTGCCGATGCGCTTGCCGCGCCACGACGAGCCGATGGCCAGCGCCGCGTCCTCGATGACCCGCAGCTTGTGCTTCGTGGCCAGTTCGTAGAGGCCGTCCATGGCGCAGGGCAGGCCGGCGAAGTGCGTGGGCAGGATGGCCCGGGTGCGCGGCCCGATCCGTGCGGCAACGGCGGCTAAGTCCAGGTTGCGCGTGCCCGGCTCGACGTCGACGAACACCGGCGTCGCGCCCACCTTGACGATCATGTTGGGTGCGGCGAAGAACGTCATCGCCGGCGTGATGACCTCGTCGCCGGGGCCGATGCCGCAGACCTTGAGCGCCAGTTCCAGCGCGGCGGTCGCCGAGGACACGCACCGCACCGGACGGCCGCCGACGTATTCGGAAAGCGCGGCCTCGAAGGCCTTGAGCTTCGGGCCGCTCGTGATCCAACCCGAGCGCAGCACGTCGGCCACGCCCGCGATCGTCGCCTCGTCGAGCGTGGGCCGGGCGAACTGCAGATAGGGGAGCGCGCTCACATTTGCCGTCTGTTCAGGTCTTGGCAACGAGCCAGACGCCGACGATGATGAAGCCGATGCCCAGCCAGCGCGTGACCGTCACCGTCTCGCCGAAGAGGTAATACGCGGCTACGGCATTGATGACGTAGCCGAGCGACAGCATCGGGTACGCGACGGACACCGGCACCCGCGACAGGCCCATTATCCAGACCAGCAGGCTGATCATGTAACAGGCGACACCGGCGACGAAGTGTCCCTGCGTTCCCATCTTCCACAGCATGTCCCACCAGTTGCCACGGGTCAGCGTGATGACCCCCAGCGCGTTGGTGCCCGCCTTGAGCAGCAACTGGGCGCCGGCATTGAGCAGCACGCCGGTCAGCAGGAAGGCGAAGGCGGAGGAGGTCATGGTCATTGTCTCGCGACGAACACGCGGCGGGGGTCGCGCGCGACGACCCGCATGGGAACGGACTGTGCGACCAGCGCGGCATAATCATCCAGCCGGATCAAGGCATAGCCCTGCGGCAGCGCATTCCAGAAGGGGATCCAGGACTCCTCCGTCGCAAAGCCCCGTTCCGGCTCGGCGTCGAGGCCCAGAGCCATTTCGTCGCGGTAGGCGACCAGCGTCGTCGTCCGGCCAAGGTAGAACGGCAGCGTCTGGTCGTAGGTGCGCACCTGATAGACCGGGATGTGCGGGTCGAACGGGCCGCCACCGCGCTGTGCTTCGGCCGCTTCCGCCGCGCGCACGAGATCGTAGGCTGAGCGCGTCGCCCGGAACGCATCGTAGCCGACGAAGCCCAACTGCATCCCCGCCACGGTACCGAGCGCCAGCACGACGATTCCCCATGACTTCGCGGCCCCGGTCCCGCGACGAAGCAGCAGGAACGCGGCAATGCCGCTCAAGGCCATGGTGCCGACTGCTGTGGCGATCCACGGTGCGAATGCACGGAAAATGTCGGCCGGCGTGTTGGCGTCCGCAAGGTCCGGAATGAAACCGCCCAGGGCCACGACGACGCCGATGAAGAGCAACGAGGACAGGACGGCCAGCGGCAACACGAGCCAGGCGAGGATTCGTGGCGGCAGCTGCGTCAATTGCCAGCCTACGACCATTGCCAGTGCCGGAAACATCGGCAGGATGTAGGACGGGAGCTTGGAGCTGGACACGCTGAAGAACGCGAACACGAACGCCGCCCAGACCAGGCAGAACTTCGGCCACGAAAAGCCGTTCACTGCGGAGGGCGCGCGGCGCCAGCTGCGCGCGAGGGTCCACAGCCAGACGAAAAGCCAGGGCAGGATGCCCGCAAGCAACAGCGGAACGAAGTAATACCAGCTGCCTTCTCGGCGGTGCTCGGTCGTCAGGAAGCGCTCGACGTGTTCGTGAATGAAGAAAAACTGCGCGAACTCCGCATTGTCGCGCGCTACCAGCAGGAACCACGGCGCGGTCAGCAGCAGATAGAGTGCCAGTCCCGGAACCGGATACAGGCGCTTCCACGGGCCCGCGTCACGGGTCACCAGCGTATACAGGACCAGCGTCGCGCCCGGAATCACCAGTGCGATCGGGCCCTTGGTCAGCGTCGCGCCGGCTGCAGCCGCGTAGGCGACGAGCATCCAGTTGCGCCGGGCGGCGGGCGGCAGCAGGTCGCGCTGGGCGAGCAGGAACGCGCACAGCGCGCCCGCGAGCCATGCGCTCAGCACGCTGTCGAGCGTGAGCAGTTGCGCCAGCGCAAAGTGCCAGAAGCTCGCGGCCAGTACCAGCGCCGCGTACACGCCGGTCGTGGGTCCGTCGAGCCGCGAGGCGGTCATGCCGACGACCAGCACGGCGAGAATGCCTGCCAGCGCGGGCACTGCCCGCGCGGTCCACTCGTGTACGCCGAAGACATTGAACGCCGCGGCGGTCGCCCAGTATTGGAATGGCGGCTTCTCGAAATACTTGAGGCCGTTCAGGCGTGGGGTCACCCAGTTGCCCGAGACGGTCATCTCGCGCGCGATTTCGGCGTACCTTCCCTCGTCGGGATGCTGCAGCTTGCGCACGGCGATGCCCGAAAACCAGGCAACCAGCAGCGCTGCAGCAATGAGCCACCAGGCGGAGCGGGGAAGGGAGGCGAGCATTGCAGGTGGACGTTGGCGGCCGAGGCGACGGAAAGGCATCGCATTCTACCTTGCGCCTTCGCCGCGACCGGTACCGGGGCGCTTAAGGCGGCACCGCCGGTTGCCAGCGAACCGGGTTCTCGCATAACATCGCCCGCAACCCATTGGTGCGCCGCCGGCAACTTGCCCGGCGGCTTTTTTGCGGTAGCTCATGGTCGACGCGTCGAATGCCCGCTCCGCTGCAACTCTACGACAATTTCACGCGCTCGCTGCGCCGCTTCGAGCCGCTCGGTCCGGGCGATGTAGGACTGTATACGTGTGGTCCGACGGTCTATGACTATCAGCACATCGGCAACTACCGCACGTTCCTGTTCGAGGACGTATTGAAGCGGGTGCTCGAATGGAATGGCTACCGGGTCAGGCACGTCATGAACATCACGGACGTGGGCCACCTGACCTCCGACGCCGACACCGGCGAGGACAAGATGGAGAAGGGCGCGCGCCGCACCGGCAGGACGGCATGGGAAATCGCGCAGCTCTACACCGAGGCCTTCCTGGCCGATCTCGCACTGCTCAATATCGAGACCCCGACGATCCTGTGCCGCGCCACCGACCACATCCGCGAGCAGATCGACTTCATTGCCGACATCGAGCAAAACGGCTTCGCCTACATCACGGCCGACGGCGTGTACTTCGACACGTCGCGGCAGAAGGACTACGGGTACCTGGCGCGCCTGAACGTCGAGGGCCAGGAAGCCGGCAAGCGGGTGGACATGGGTGAAAAGCGGCATCCCACCGATTTCGCGCTGTGGAAATTCACGGCACCGGGCGAGCAGCGCCAGATGGAGTGGGACAGCCCCTGGGGCCGCGGCTACCCGGGCTGGCACATCGAATGCTCGGCGATGGCGCAGAAATACCTGGGTGACTACTTCGACATCCACTGCGGCGGCGAGGACCACATTCCGGTCCACCACACCAACGAAATTGCGCAGACCGAGGCGCGCGTGGGCACGCGGCTCGCCAATTTCTGGATGCACGGCTACTTTCTGCTGAACAACGACGCCAAGATGGCCAAGTCCGCCGGCGAATTTCTGCGCCTTTCGTTGCTGCAGGAGCGTGGCTACGATCCGCTCGCCTACCGCTACCTCTGCCTCACCGCGCACTACCGGACGCAGATGAGCTTTTCGTGGGAAGCGCTGGATGCCGCCACGACCGCGCTCGACCGCATGCGGCAGGGCGCCCATGCGCTTTCCGACGACCCTGCCGCGCAACCCGATGCGGCCTGCGTTGCCCGCTTCACCGATCACATCAACGACGACCTCAACGCTCCGCGCGCGCTCGCGGTGGCGTGGGAAGTGCTCCGCGGGGACCTTCCTCCCGCGATACGGCGGGCCACGCTGGTCAGGTTCGACGCCGTGCTGGGATTGGACCTCGCGGCGTGGCGGCCGAAGGAGGAGGTTGTGCCAACGGAGGTGCAGGCGTTGGCAGACGCGCGGGCCAAGGCGCGCGGTGCCAAGGCGTGGGCGGAGGCGGACCGGCTGCGCGGCGAACTGGCCGCCGTCGGCTGGGAAATGGAAGACCTGCCACAAGGCTACAAGCTGAAGCGGCTGATGGGCGGATCGGGAACGAAGTCATGAAACTCGCGACGCAGAACGATCACACGCGCGACGGTCGGCTCGTGGTCGTGTCGCGCGATCTCACGCGCTGCGTGGCGGTGCCCGAGATCGCCCGGACGCTGCAGGCGGCGCTGGACCAATGGCCCGCCGCCCAACCCGGACTGCATGCAATCTATGTCGAACTCAATGCCGGCCGCATGCCGGATGCGGAACCGTTCGCTCCGGCGCGCGCCATGGCGCCGTTGCCACGCGCCTACCAGTGGGCCGACGGTTCGGCCTACGTCAACCACGTCGAACTCGTGCGGCGCGCGCGCGGCGCCGCCATGCCCCCCGAATTCTGGACCGATCCGCTGATGTACCAGGGCGCGTCCGACCACATGCTGGGTGCCTGCGAGGACATCGTCCTCCGCGACGAAGCGTGGGGTATCGACTTCGAGGCCGAGGTTGCCGTGATCAC
>Ga0209048_10004222_pt1 | contig 13783 bp, 13 predicted proteins | sample FrelakmetCRP12CR_FD_187146 | JGI IMG/M metagenome (GOLD analysis project Ga0209048, IMG submission 187146) | Freshwater lake sediment microbial communities from the University of Notre Dame, USA, for methane emissions studies - CRP12 CR (SPAdes)... | ecosystem: Environmental > Aquatic >... | reverse complement strand
CATCGCTTGAAGGATTGCCCGTTCCACCAATATCCTGGTCATCTCTCGTCGATACCAAGGCCTGGAGCGAGGCTGGGTTTCATCCGAGGCCACTTGAGCCACCTCCCTAATGATCTTCGCTTCCAGTTTGTTCCCCTTCAATGTCCTTTCAGCGGCCTTCGCCCTGATGGGGGTTGAAGCCACAGAGGAGAGACCAATCCTTGCCTCTTGACAGGTGGAATCTTTTGGATCCATTGTGAGAAGCACAGCCGCTCCGACTAGGGTTTCTCCAACAGAGGAGGCCTTATGAAGATATTGGTAAGAGCCGGCCGTGTAAGGAGCGGGTTTAGGGATCTGAACCTCTGCCACGATCTCTTGAGGATCGAGAATGGTTAGGAAAGGCCCGATGAAAAATTCTTCAAGAGGGACAACCCTTTCCCCATAAAGATGAACCAGCTTCAAGTTTGTCTCCAAGACTAAGAGGGGAGCCGAGGCGTCTGAGGAAGGAGAGGCGTTACAGAGGTTGCCCACCAGAGTTCCCATGTTTCTCACCTGACGGGTTCCAATCTTAAAACAGGCCTCGGAGAGAAAATCGAACTTTTCTCTGACGATTGGGTGGCTCAAAAGGGCTTCATGCGTAACCAGTGGGCCAATTCTGAGACCTTCTCTATCATCCCACTCGATCCTGTCTAATTTCTGGACCCTCTTCAGACTGATGATAACCTTGGGAAGAATCTCCTTTTTTTTCATTTTGACAAAGAGATCGGTCCCTCCAGCCAAGATCTTTGCCTCTGTCTTGTGTTTGTAGAGCAGGGAACAACCCTCCTCAATCGATGATGGACAGAAATATTCAAATTTAGGTATCCGCATTTGTTTCTCCAATCTTAATTTTAAGGATCAGAATGGGTTTTACATAAAAAATACAAGGCTTTCTTAACGAGAATCAAACAACTCTTTATTTGGAGAAGTTGAATTCTTTTTTCTTAAAGGAATCAATAAGAAGATCTACCAATTCATCAGTGTATTGAGTTAGGGAATATTTTCTGTCTTTAATTAGCCAGCGGATAACGATATGTTCAATAGCCCCGATACATATACTGCGGGCAAGATAAGGGTTGACCTCTTCTTTAAAAATACCTTGTTCCTTACCTTCATTAATGATGTCAAGAACAACTTTGTAAAAGGCTCTTGCAGACTGGTAGCCTTCAGCATAAACAAAATTTTTTCTGGTTTTTAACTCTAATAAGACTATCGAACCATATCCAGGGTTCTTCTCTATATAATTCATCCACCACCAGACAAACTTTCGAAGCTTGTTAGCGGCACCTTTAATACCTATCATGTGATCATTGATTTGAGTAATAATTTCCGAAGTCATTTCCACAGGGATAGCCAGTAGTAGGTCCTCTTTATTCTTAAAATCCTCATAGATTGTTGCGTCGCCTACACCAGCATCTTTAGCAATTTCAGAAATCGTGGCATCCTGGAAGCCTCTTTCGCCAAAAGTTTTGATGGCTGATGTCAATATTCGCTTTTTCCTTTCGAGTTCTCGGTTTACGTTATTTGTTTCACAAGTAACTTTAGAGTTCTTTCTCATGTCAAAAGATTTTTTTCTCATAAACTCACAATGGTCAAGAATATCAAAAAAGGCATTTTATTGGAAAACGCTCACTGTTATACCATTTCACATACTACACTTTTGATTTACCGTTCGGCCCTTAACTTTTCCTTCTTAAAGGCCCTTATGTAATTCATGCAAAACCTATCTTTACCTAATAATGCATTTGCCACGAGGATATTTTTCATCAGTCGATCATCGCAGGGGTCTAGAATAGCAACATCTAGTCCTTTTTCAATTGCCATGGCTATAAATACTTGGTTCAATAGTTGTCTTTGTGGTAAGCCGAAGGATATGTTGCTGAGGCCACAAATGGTACGAACTTCGGGGTATCTCTGCTTAATAAGCTCGATCGTAGATAGCACCACGTGACCATTGTTCACATTAACACTTATCGGAAGGATGATAGGGTCGATATATACCCGGGTTAGATCAATGCCATCAGCCTCCAAGTCTCTTAAGAGCTTTCCAGCAATACTCAATCTATCTTCTGCTGTGATTGGTATCCCCGAATCATTAACCGGTAGGGCTACAACGCGACAATCATATTCTTTCAGAACGGGCAGCACCGTATTGTATTTATCCTTTTCCGCAGTGATAGAATTAACGATGGCTTTTCCTTTATGCAATTTCAGCCCAGCAATAAGGGCCTTCGGGTTAGAACTATCAATGCATAACGGTTTAGCCGTGGCCAGCTGGACGGTTTCAACAAGCCAAGACAAATATTCAACTTCCTTTGTGGCAAAGCTTCCAGCATTAACATCTATGTAATCAGCGCCGGCTTCTGACTGCAAAATAGCTTCTTTCTGAATAAATGAGACATTTTGCCCCTCAATGGCCTTCCTAATGTTTTCATTGCTGGAGTTAATTCTTTCACCTATTATGATCATTTCTTAAGTCCACTAAGCAGTCAGAGGGCAGAGGGTTAAACCTATTCCCCCTGTCAAGATGAAACCCGAGCATGAAGAGCAAAGGGAGGAACCATCCCTTTGGCAAACTCCATCACAATCGGGTTTTTGGATTTTTCAGGACTCTCAATTGTTTGTACCCTTAATTCGTCTTCTTTCCTCTTCTCTAATTTCACGCCGTAATAATTTACCCACCTTTGATTTTGGCAGCATGTCTCTAAATTCGATATACTCTGGAATTTTATAAGGGGCAAGTCTCTCTCTGCACCATTTGATCAGTTCGGAACCACCCGCACCTCTCACATCTTCCTTCAGCACCACAATCGCTTTAATCCGCTCCCCTACTCTATCATCCGGGACACCCACAACACATGCAGCGACGACTGCAGGATGATTTTGTAGGGTCGTCTCAATCTCGGAGCAAGATACCCTATATCCTTTATACTTTATGACATCGGCACTTCTATCCACATAATAAAGCTGTCCATCCTTATCCATCCTAACGTAATCTTGGGTCCTATACCATGTCTTTCCATCTATTTTTACAAAAGAATTAGCTGTTTCTTCGGGGTTTTTCCAATAACTCTTTGTCATAAATGTAGAGCTAATTAATAGTTCTCCCGGTGTATTCAGCGGTGTTGCATCGAGGGTGGTCGGGTCAACAATCTTAATTTGCCTGGAGGCTGCTGGGAGTCCAATACTGCCAGGTGTGGGCAAATGGTTTAAAGGGCTAAGAGATCCCAAAATGATCTCTGTAGAGCCGTAGGCCTGATAGATCGGTACCTTAAACTTTTCTTTCCAACGGTTATATACCATGAGGGGGAGGACATCGCCACCGCTCCAGCAATATCGAAGGGAACTGAGGTCATATAAATCAACTCGATCATTTTCAAGAATCATGCGGTAAAGGGCAGGGACTCCAACAAACAAAGTCGCCTTATACTTTCTTATCGCTTCCAAAATCGCATCGACTTGGGGCACAGGCATCAAAATAGTGCTTATCCCTAAACTTAAGCCCCAACCTATGAGGGTGATTGCGGCAAACATATGAAACAGTGGGATGGCCAAAATAAGAACATCGTTACCTCCTTCAACAATATGGCCGGAAATATTAGCGTGATAGTCTCTCATCACGGAAGTCATATTAGCATGTGTGCCGGGTACCCCTTTAGGAAAACCGGTCGTCCCACTTGTGTATAATATATAAGCGAGATGTTCTATTGGGTCGATATTGAGCTTCGGAGGATTCGGTGGATATTTGCGGATTAAGTTCTTGAAGAGATAGACTTCGTCACTCTTTTCCACAACTCCATTTGGAACAATGTCAAATATTTTCCCAGTGATTCGCTTCCACCATGGAAGTAAATCAACCAAATTCGTCACAACAACCCTCTTCAGAGACGTTTCCTTAAAAACCTTTTTTACGTAACCAAAGTTTGTGTCCTGGCATAGGATAGTCTCAGCTCCCGAATTGTTAATGAGATAGACAATTTCCGAGGGTGTATAGATAGGTGAAACCGGTATCGGTATGGCTCCAATTTTTTGAGCTCCGAAATAGGCGGCAAGGAACTGCGGGCAGTTTGGAACATAGATTAGGATTTTATCATCTTCCTTAACTCCCAATTCATAAAGCGCCATGGCAAACCGATTGATGAGATCCTGCATCTTAGCGAAGGAGAACTTTTCGCCAAGATAAATGATGGCCGGTTTGTCCGGGACCTTCTGAGAAATTTGATGAATAATGTTAAGCGGAGAGTCATCTAATGTGTCTGGGGCTGCCATGCAAATTCCTTTTTATTTGAATAGGGATCATGAGTAGAGAGTCATTCCTGAAAAAACTACATTCCAAAATAAGCTGACTTTACGTCTGGGTTGTTCATCAGTTCTTCGGAGGTTCCCTCTAAAACTGCACCGCCGTTCTCAAGGACATACCCATGGTTGACAATGGGCAAAATGGGACGGGCATACTGTTCTGAGATGAGGATCGTAATACGCGTCTGTAGATTAATATCACGGATGGATCGGGCAAGCATACCCTCCATCATCGGGCTCAACCCAAGCAAGGGTTCATCGAGCAGCAGTAGTTTCGGTTGTGCCATCAACGCCCTACCGATGGCCAGCATTTGCTGCTCTCCTCCGCTAAGAAACCCTCCCTCCCTTCGCTTCAGATTTTTTAACGGCTGGAAAATGGTAAAGACATATTCCAAGGTCTTTTTAGCCTGAGCCTTTGTAGCTAAAAAACCCCCGACTTTTAGATTCTCCAACACACTGCTTTCAGCGAAGATCCGACGCCTTTCTGGACAGAGGATAATTCCTCTTTTCGCTCTTTCGCTTGCCTTCAGGCAAGTTATATCCACTCCCTTAAAAGTGATATTGCCGAGAACGGTGATCCTTTCTCCACCTTTCATTTCTTCTTTCTTCTTGACATCTAATATAATCCCAGAGATCGTATATAATAGCGTGGATTTCCCCGCGCTGTTGGCTCCGAAGATGCCTGTTACTTTTCCGCCTTGACATCTCATATGGATGTTATTGATGGCAATGGCATTCTCATAGAACACCATGAGGTTCTTAATCTCTAACATGGCACCGTCTCTGTTCCAAGGTAAGCTTCCCGGACTTTTTCGTTTGCGATAACCTCTTTTGGAGGGCCTTCGGCAAGTTTTTCACCAAAATTCATGACTAGCACACGCTTGGCCAGCTTGAAAAGTTCTCTCAATCGGTGCTCGACCATGATGATGGTGATTCCTTCCATTTGAAGTTTCTCTATCAAAGGGATCATGGTTCCAATCTCGGCCATACTCATTCCAGAAAAGACTTCGTCACACATCACGATTTCAGGCATTAATGCAAGACATCGCGCCAGTTCAAGGCGTTTTTGATATCCAAGGGGGAGGGAGGAAGCAAGCTTGTAAGGAACGCGGGCATCGCGCTCAAAGCCAATTTCTTCCAAAAGATCCATTGCAACGGTATCCCGATCTCCGAGTTTTCCTCCAGTGGTTCGTTTAACCCGTGATGAATATAATGGCGTAATGAGACTTTTATAAACCTGCAAGCTATGATACGGCCTCATGATCTGGAATGTTCTTGCGATTCCAAGATCGGCAATTCGATGGGGCTGTAGGCCTGTGATCTTTTTGTCCTTAAAAAAAACCTCTCCAGACTGGGGCTTCACGAAACCAGTGATTAGGTTCACCAGTGTGGTCTTTCCAGATCCATTGGGACCGATGATACCCAGTATCTCCCCTTTTACCAATTCGAAACTCAAATTGTTAACGGCCGTGACGCCACCAAATGATTTGGTGATTCCCTTAACCCGGAGAAGAATCGTTTCTGTCATCCCTATACTTCTATCCAATGTTCAAATTGATGGTATTTTCTTTGAAAGTACTTGATCAACCCTTCCGGCATAAACACAATGAATCCCGCCATGATGAGGCAGTAAAAGACGATCCTTAATGTGCCAAAAGCGCGAAGACTTTCAGAGACAGGCGTAAGGATAAAAGCCCCCAACACTGGCCCCACAATGGTACCCCTTCCCCCAACAACAGCAGCGGCAATGGGAAGAATCGAAAAATCCAAAGCGAATAGGGATATCCCAACCCACCCATAAAGGTGGGTAAGATAAGCTCCGGCGAAACAACCAATGATTGATGCAATGAATACCGCAAGAGCCTTAAAAAAAGTTACGTTAATAGCAGAAGCTCTGACGGCTTGATCATTATCCTTTATACTGCGTAACACGACACCAACATCCTCATTCACCAATCTTCTGAAGGCGAGTGTCGAGATCAGAACAATGCCAATAATCAGATATTGGTCAACCCAAATGTTGGGATAAGTGGCAAGGCTTGGGAGGCCGTCTGTCCCCCCAAAGATACCCAGGGCTTCAATGATCCTTGCCATCATCAACGGATACATAAGGCTCACGGTTGCAAAGTAAATGCCTCTCAATGGCAAACAAGGTAATAGAATTAAAGTGGTTATAGCCGCTCCTCCGATGGAAGCGATAGGGATCGTCAGTGCTGGCGACAATCCAAATGAAGAGTTCAAACTACCCGCGATATATCCACCAAACCCAATAAAGAGAGCACCCCCCAAGCAAACAATTCCAACAAAATTTGCTAAAAAATCAAAGGCAATGCCCAGCAAGGCAAAGATACACATCATACATATAACTCTCTGCCAATACATGCTTGGTAATACCAAAGGAATGATGAGGAGCCCCAGGATTAAGATCTGCCACGGTGCCATTAGATAAAAGATTTCTTTTAAAGAAGAAACACCATAGATGCTGGTCGCACGTACTTTGATTCCTCTATCCAGTCTTTCTTTTCGCCTCGCCCTTATGGTCACTTTAGACCCTTTCTTCAATTTCTTTTTGCCTTCCCATAAAACCAGAAGGCCTAACGATGAGGGTTAGGATAATTACGAACAGGGTTACCACCATTTGATAATGCGGTGCGATATAGGCCGCTGTAAGGATCTGACCAAAACCAAGCACAAAGGCCGCTATAAGAACGCCAACCCAGCTACCTAATCCTCCAACGATGCAAACGGCTATAGCGTAGATGAGGACGTTATACCCAGCATCCACGGTGATATTAGAGAGAGGAAGGATGGCAATGGCAGCCACTCCTGCTAATGATGAACCCAAGGCTAGGGCGAGTACCGCCATTAAGTCAGAATCAATGCCTAACATCATGGCGGCGTGTTCATCCTGGGCTATTGCTCTTAAGGCTAAACCAATTTTGGTCTGGTGTGTAAAAAGCCACAAAAGGGCTACGACTACCAATCCCTCCACTACGATAAAAATTCGCTGTAAATCAATCGGGACATTCCATAAGTTGACTGTCCCCTCAATAAATGGCGAGAGCACAAACGAAGAACCAACAAACCCTTTCCATCGCAAACTTTCCATGATGGCCACGCCAATAGCAAAAGACACCATAATTTCGGAATCGGGCATTCCACGGACTCGTACAAGAAGAAGCTGATAGATTGCCGCTCCTACAAGTCCTGTAAAAATTAAAGCCAGAAAAACAGCCGCCGTGTAATTAATTCCTAATTTATGAAGGAAAGTCCAAGTGACAAATCCAGTTAGGATATAGAGGGCACCATGAGCAAAATTAGGTAACCTGCTAACTCCATAAACTAGGGTAAATCCTAAGGCGATTAATACGAGAGTGATACTATTAACTACGCCATAGACGAATAAATTCATCGCAATTCCCAAAAGCCCAAACTTTATATTTTATTTCATCCAGGGCGGTAGAGTAAGTTGTTGTGAGGCTATTTTTGGTGGAAAAACAGCTAACTTCTTGCCGTCAATCCATTGTGCCCAACAGGCTACAGCACCCTGTTCAGGGTCGTCACTGCTAATAAGTTGGTGACTCCTCGGGTCAAACTTTGTTCTCCCCCAAACACCTGCCATATCGATTTTTTCAAGAGCGGCTATCACTGCCTCCGAATCGACGGTCTTAGCACGCTCAATTGCATCAGCTAAAACATAAGGTCCCATATAGCCTGTTGCCGCCCACTGACCTTCTGGCATAATCCCATATTTTTTCTCGTAACTGGTGACGAATTTCCCACTCCACGGAAGTGCCGCTGTGCCAATGGCCCCAGCCTTGGGGTAACAGGAACCTACCAAGTAGGCACAATTGCCTTTGCTTGCCTTCCAAAAATTAGGGTCCAAGGAAGGGTCAATATAACCAATAGGTAACATGGGTAACTTCATATCATACCACTGCTTCACCATAACAGAGGATTCAGGCATATCAAACCAGCTGAATAAAATTTGTGCCTTCGCTTCTTTGGCCTTAAACAATCCGGTAGAAAAATCCGAAGCCCCTGTGGGCCACTTCTCGTGCCCAACGATACTCCAACCTTTCTTTTCTAAACCGGATTTCACAATATCCCCGGCTGCACGAGCATGTGCAACATCCTGTACCATAATGAAGACTCTATCAAGTTTTTGTTGAGTCCTAATAATCTCCAAAGTCTTGATCATATCGCCCATTAACTCCATTACGTCTCCGGTTATTCTGAAGCAGTACTTATATTTATCGTAATTTTCGGCTATTTTTTTCGTGTATGCAGGGGACAGACATCCACCAGATTGTATATGCACTTTTTTGAACTTCGAAATTAAGTCCAAAGCAGCTAAAGCTCCTTCTGAACGTTCAGGCCCGCCAACCAAGAAATCTACCCTCTTATCCAAGATCAGTTTCTCCACCGCCAACAGTCCTTCCGATATCGGGACACCTGGTTCTAAATCACGTGTATCCAATACCTCAAGTTTAAAAGGACGGCGAACTCCCGCTACATTAACTCCACCTTTAGCATTGATTTCTTCGACTGCCAATCTCATGCCCTTTTCACAACCCCAACCACCGAGGTGTCCCATGGGTAGGGCAACACCAAGAACAATTGGATCAACTTTTTCTTTTGCTGCCATGCATGGAGTAACAGTGAGTACCATTGTAAAAAAAAGAAATACAATACCTACCAAAATTCTACCCTTTTTCATATTTACCCTCCTTTCAAATATGTTGATTATGGTTACCTACCTTCACTTCACCGCGATCCTTTGTTAAGGAGATGACAGTTAATGATATTATCCGCCGACCGAACCTTAATAGTTCGAAGTTTATTGTCTACATTAACGCGATTGTCATAATATAGAGAAACATAAGATCTTCGCCCCGATCCCATGCCTTAGCTGTTTGTTCCTCATTATCAAAGGCGATTTCGATTTCCTTCCTCTTTTCGGCCCAAGGAACATACAACATGTTTTTCGTATCTGCCATTTTTCCTCCTTTCATTTCCTGTAGACGCCGTATTCTTTAACAAATTTTGTGACGGCTAAGAGATTTTCTGGCTTGGCATCGTTGTGAGAAATCATTTCTTTATCGCTACACACAATAAAGCCTCCGCCAGGGGCCATTTTGTCAATTAAATTCCTAGTATACTGGATAACTTCTTTCTCTGTGCCGTAACCTAATAAAGCGCAAGGAATGTCTCCTGCTATGCACATGGTTTTACCTATAACGGCTTTTGCTTTCTCCATATCGGTAGATTCCATCCATGCAATGATTTTACCTTTGGGCAGTTGAGCGAGAAAATCAAAATAAGGTTCCCAGTTGCCCTCAAGCATCATAAAGGCGTTATAGTCCTTTTCACATATGGCCTCCATCAGTTTGCTAAAGGTTGGCCAATAGAATTTTTCGAAGCTGGAAGGGGATAATAATATAGCGGCATCAGGGGGTACAAAAACAGTTGAAAAACCACCTGGAGTAACCCGATGAGAAATCATTGCATATTTAATCGAAATCGGGAGTAGTGCCTCGCAAGCCTCCTTTACTAAGTCTGGATGACGTTTTGTATCAAGCAACAATCCCTTAAGACCTCGGCAATAGCTGACCATATCAAATGGAGGATGAGTCTTACCACTCACCAATAACGGTATTCCAAAAGCCTGCAACCACCCCCTAGCAACAGCACCCATTTGGGACCGAAATAAAGCAAATGCCGAAGCACCTTTCCCCAAGGCAATAGCATTACGAGGAAAAGTTTTAGCCAATTCGGGGCATCGCCGAGGCATAATTTTTTCGACTATAAAAGTATATGGGTCGGCTATAAGTTCGGGGTATTCTTCAGGAGTCATGTAAGACTCATCTGGGACTTGAAACGCTGAACCTGACGCAGCATAATCTAATCGACCTACTGCATCGAATATTTGAGCTGGCCAAATACTTCCAACACCCCAGACGCAGTCCCACCGATATTCTTGAATGGACTTTTCAATCGCTTTAATCATTTTATTATAATCATAGATAATTTCTTGAACCGTGTAACCGGTGTAAGAAGCCAGCCACGTTTCTGTTGGGAAAAAGATTGGAACTCGATCCGGTTCTTTTAACTCCGTTGCTGTTTTCAATCTAAGCACACGTTCTTTGAGTAACTGCTCAGCATTTTCATTCTTTTCCATTTAACCCTCCACCCACTTTTTGCAAATCTCCACCCCTTCAGCGGCACTTCTTGTAGCTTCATCAGCTCCGACAAGAGTTGCTATGGGTTTCGTCATAGGATTTCCTCCAATAATGATTTTAACGTGCTCTCTCAATCCTGCTTCTTTAATCGCCTCTATTGTAGATTTAGCGGACTCAATCGCCAATGTTAAAAGTCCACTGATGCCAACAATCTCAGGATTAACTTCTCGAATTTTATCCACAAACTTTACCGCAGGTACATTCACCCCAAGATCATAAATCTCAAACCCAGTAGCCTCGAGCATATCCCTAACGATATTCTTGCCAATATCGTGAATATCTCCTTTGGCAGTTCCTATCACTACCTTACCCTTCTTAGGAATATCCAATTTTTTTATTCGTGGGCGTAGGACTGCCATTACCCGATTGCTTATTTCTGCTGCGAAAACAAGTTCAGCAATAAAATAATCCCCCTTCTCGAAACGATTCCCAACTTCAGACATCCCTTCTTGGATTGACATGATCACATCGTGTATGATGAGATCTGATGACTCCGAATTTTCTAATTCACCCAAAAGCTGAAGTATTTTAGGCTCATCTAAATCTGCGATAGCTCCTTTTAAAAAATCCGTTTCCATAATGGTCTCCTTTTAAAGCATAATTCGGATTCAATATCAAATAGTTACAAGTTAGATATTTAAATTAGAAATATAAATTCGGAAATTATGATCTCACAATACGCTTCTTGCTTTATTTGTCAAGTATTTTTTTTAAACCTATTTAAACTAATTTATAACAAATTGAAATTAATGAATATTATTTTAGATTTTAAGAATCTTAGTTTATTACAATATTGTCGAATAAAATTCGGAAATTTGTTAATTTGCTATTGTAAATTTTTTAAACATTTCCAGAATTACAAATCCCTCCTGCTTCAAATAGGCTCTCTAAACGTGCTGCAATATTGACCACGTCTCCTAAGATCTACTCTCCATCGTCAATGACATCTCCAAGGTTGACACCGATCCGAAACTCCATCCTTCGATTCTCAGGTAAATCAGCATTTTGTGTTTTGAGTTCTTTTTGGATCTCGACTGTACACTCAACAACATCCACGACACTTCCAAACCCAGCCAGCACATTATCTCACGGAGTATTTACCACTCGACCATGATGATGTTGAATAAGGTCAGCTATTACTTCTTTATAAGAGTTAAGAATGCGAATTGTTCCAGCCTGATCCCATGAGGCGGTTATATCCTTTTACATCCCCACTGAAGTGGCAACGAGTTTACGTTTCACTTCTTGTGAGATCATGGAATCCGCCAAAGGTTAGTTGGGAGGTTGGTAAAACCCTATATTGATCGACTAATTTTGAAAGAATACTTCAACAGGAATTATTTCTCATCTTATGATTCAATATGTGCCCTTGCTTTATCGATTACTACTTCAAATGCTGAATGGTGGGACAAAAATGCAAAAACAACATTTCATGAAGTAACACACGCGATAGGGTTGAGCAGTTCCCGCCTCCAATGGGCAGATAGCTTGCCACAATCCGCACCTGCCAAAAGGTTTCGATTTGAAAGAGATATCAAAACTTTAAATCAGAGGATAATAACCACTCTTTATTACCACCCATCAAAATGAATAAAAAGCATAGTCCTTCTATTGATTACTAATTAAAATCGAGCATACTTTGACAAAATGCTTAGATGTGGACTACAGGAAGGAACATTGCATCGTTGACCTCTCAGGTGACTTAAAAATAGACAGGTTGATCTGTCATGAATTTATAAGGTATACCCCAAAGACTGAAGATTCCTATTGATAAGAGGTGAGATCATACTTACTACCTGACCATCTTCAAAAGAGTTCCATTCGGACCCACGTATTGATTTCAGACCGTAATCGACAGAGCTACCCCTGAATATAAGAGGATTCTGACATGGGAGGAAAGTGCCATCGGTTACATCATATGGCGAGAGCAGAGACAATGAGGACTTGTTTTAAGTGCCTATCTCTAAAAACGAATCGAGAGAGAAGGGGTAATAGGCCAGATTACGAAGGGATTTGAAATAGGGTCCTCAGCTAGTCAATGTTCCACCTACAAATGTTCTATTCAATATAGTTCAGAAAGCTGATGATTACTATTTGAAAAAGTGGATGAAGGGCAAATCAAACTTTTGACATCGGATGATCAATAAATTTGTTATAAAGGCGGTAGACTTTGCAGTATTTACAATCCTTAGGTATGCTGATCAGGATTTCACACTGAGTGTTAGCCACCTCCCAGCATGGTCTTTCGTGATTAAAATAAGCAGGGCATTTTTTGTAAACATATTCGGAACAGTCCATTAACTTCCAGCAAGGGTCTTTCTCCTTCCAAAAGTCCGCCACTTCTTTCTCTCAAAAGCCGTTCTAAATTTGTTATTTAATCTGGCAATTCAAGCGTCCCGATGATTCCGCACCAGTATTGTTCTGTTTCCGTTGAAAGCGGTTTACCGCGGAAAGTAGTTCTTCCTTTCAATGTTCCTGTGGCACCCGCATTGTTCATTTGCAAGGGAAGAGAGGGTTCTCGAATAATTGGTGGAAAGGGATTCCGAAATGTCCTGTTTCGTCATTGGTTAACCTTCTTCTCCTTTTCCCGATAGAATGATTTTGTTTTTAGAGTCTCAATCCCGGTTAAGAGTTGCGTGTCTCCCTTTCTTGATTGAAGAACAGCCATCTTGTTCACGATGCTCTTAACGACATACTCCTTCCCGTTTAAAAGACTCTCAAAAATGTCCCCTTCCTTCATGGTGGTTATCTCCTTTTCCGATTATTGGCGAACTATTCACGTCTTCTTCTGGCTCCCTTTTGACGAACCCGAAACCCCCGCATTTTGGACAACATTGACGTAATGTTTCAAAGATGATCTTTACTCATCGTTGGGAGTACGACCAGTTATGAAAATATCAGGAATGTTGGTTTTCGATTGAGTAGAATTAGATCCTATTTGAATCTTCTGTTATTCGATCCCCACCCCTGAGTCCTGTATTTAGGGCTGCAAGATTTATACCTAAGAAAAGTAAAGATCAATAAACGATGAAATGCCTTAAAAAACAACCGATATTTGCAGACTTCAAGAAGTATAGATTTACTTTGTCTGCGCAATTCTCCACAGAAGATTGAGGGAAAATACGCACTTTATTCCGGCGATTGTGCAAAAGACCAATTATCGCTCAATGATTGTTAGCATTATCTTAGGGATGATAAGGTATCTTCTCTAGAAAATTTAATTG
>Ga0209048_10004221_pt1 | contig 13786 bp, 10 predicted proteins | sample FrelakmetCRP12CR_FD_187146 | JGI IMG/M metagenome (GOLD analysis project Ga0209048, IMG submission 187146) | Freshwater lake sediment microbial communities from the University of Notre Dame, USA, for methane emissions studies - CRP12 CR (SPAdes)... | ecosystem: Environmental > Aquatic >... | reverse complement strand
GTTGCAGGTCCCATTACGGGAGCTTGACTATGGCATCCTCCTTTCTCATTTGCAATGAGTTTGTGGCACGCAGAACAAGCCAAATTTCCATCGCTACTAGCACATTTTCCATTTTCCGGCATCGAAAGCGCAGGCATGATAAGAATAAATGCAGCCAATAATGCCATAAAGAGTTTAATATGATTCATTTGTCAATACACCTCGTTAAGGAGCAATTCAATTGGATTGAAAGAATTGTCCTACACATTCTTCTTGGGAACGAACGATATAAAAAGATATAGCAGTACGATGATTGGATGGGACGTATAGTTGGTGCCGTATTTGTGTTATTAATGTTCCAAAGGCCATTTAACGGTTCAAGATGGTTCCGCCTGGAATAAAACTTTGGATATTTGGATCGTTTCTGATTCGGGTTTATGTAGTCGTATATTCCTGCCTACATGGACTGTTATGGAGATCCCAATACAGTCATTGACAGATGATGAAATCATTTAGTTTTACGAGTGATCTGACCACAAGATAAAGAGATGCATCAATGGACACATTTGGGAAGCAGTTCCGGTTCCGCATTATCCGAGGAAAGAATTGTCGCAGCATGCGAAGTTCTGCTGGGTAATAGTCCACAGGCAAAAGCTTCGAGAGCATAAGGAAGCGCGTCAAGGATATCCCAGCCATGTGGACCAAGGCCAGCCGGACCCAGAAGAAAGAGGGCCAGGCTTGCGGAAGAGGATGGCAGAGATGATAAAGACGTAACCACGCTAAACCCTTATGAATCGTATGACTCCCTGGAGTGGGCACGCCCAAGCTTTGATAAGGATTCAGATAATTTGATATAATTTATCCATTGGACATGAGATTGATTAGGTCAAATGGTTGACGCTAAATCGACCTCGGAGGCGTATGTCACGGATTGAGGAAGCCATCAAGAAGCTGGAGACGATTTTAGATCATCATCTCTGTTTTTCGCGAAGAGAGGAGCTGCAAGAGGTAATCTCTCTGCTCCAGGAAGATCTGGCGTTAAGAAGTACTGCCGCCCAGCAGGCGAAGATTTCTGATGCAGAAACAAAACAGCGTAGCTGATGGCTCGATCCTTCAAAATCCTAAAGCCTTTGATTGACCTGGGCGTCTTTGGTTATCTTCGCAACTCCGATATCGAAGCCTCTCGCTCCAAGAGGCTTCATGACCATGTTTCTTTCGTCAAGGACCTTAGGATAAGCGATGGCCGTTTCATTTTTAGTAAATCGGCCAGTTACCCTAGTCGAGCGACGTATTCGAGCACTTTGCGGGGTTTTTCAGCAGATATCTCTGAAGACAAAAAGTTTTAAGAAGAAGTGCACACAAAACCAGCTTGTCCATCTGTGGGCTAATGCAATCAAAATCTTGTACTCTAATGGGGGTAAGAAAACGAATCATTTGATTCCAAAGGGCATAGCAGTTATCATATTTGTGGCCACAGCAACCGTTCTGGTGGCTCCGATAGAAGCTGCACAGCCTTTGAACGGCTCAGAAAATAACACATCCCTAAACCTTGATCCGAGCAAGATCACCACAACTTGGAATCTATCATTTCTCTATAAGGACACGCACGCTGCCAAGGCAGAGTATGAACGGCTGAATATGACAGTAAACGAGATCAACCAGACCTTCCGGCCAAAGTTCAGCAATCTCACCGGAACAACCTTGCTTGATTATATCCAGAGCGATGAAAATTACTCAAAATCATTCAATGTTCTATATGCATATGCAAATGCGCAGAACAGCCTGGATGTTAATGACTTATTCGTCCAGCAATTCCTCTCAGACTTCCAGAATCTCTCTACCGAATATGAAAAGGCCAACTCCTTTGCCGATGTATTGCTGAAATCGCTTCCAAGATCAAAGTGGGACAAGCTATTTGCTGAGGAACCGCGATTGGAGAAATACCGCCCCTATCTTGAGGCCAATTATATCCGATTTGTTGATCATCGTCCCATGAATGAGACACATGCTGCGTATCTGGCAGATCTCTCAAATCAGCTTATGAAACTTGATACCAACGCCGAGAAGCTGATCACCAATAATGTAGACCAAGCAGGGAACATAACTCTCGAAAACGGCCAGCAATACGCTGTCAACTACTCATCTTACTATGATCTTCTCATGACCAATAAAGATAGAAATGATAGGAAGAATTGCTACGATAAACGTTACTACCATCTTTTTAACGAATCGAATGAGATGGGAAACATCTATGCTATAAAATCGAAGCTTGATGATAAGTATTCGAGGGAGCTGAACTACTCCGATGCGTATGATGCCATGATGTTCAGCTCATATCTCAATGCATCACAGATCGACGAGATGAACCAGGTACTCAAGGATCGAAAAGGAGATTTCGATAAGTATTATGAGTTCCGCAAGGCCAAGATGGGCGTCCAAGAGCTCGCGCCCTACGATCTATTCCTTCAGCTAATGAAGAATCCTGATCAGAAAACCAACTATACAGACGCTGTTGAGGAGATATACGCATCACTTGCGCTTATGGACCCGGCATTCGATCAGGCATTTATAAAGACGGTCACCAGCAATTCAGTTGATGTTTATCCTAATCTCGATCATGGAAAACAATCCATACAATATGCTCAGGATCTATGTGCTCTAAAGCGCCCGGCGCTCGTATTCCTGAACTATAAAGGGCTGATAGATGACAAATCCACTATAGCCCATGAGATGGGCCATGCAATCGACTTCTACCTCATGGGTCAGTCGCTGGATTACATCTATTGTGGTGGCACCATTTATGAGATGGAGATCCCTTCCACCTTCAATGAAGAGCTCTTCATGGATTATGCGATCAAGAATTACGATAAAGACACAGCCATTGCTGTCTTGGCAAGTCATATCTACAATTATGCCAGAACAATGCCCCGTCAAGCCATGATTACTGAGTTTGAGCATAAGGCCCATCAGCTCGTCAGTCAGAAGGGAAACGTGAGCGGCTCCGACCTAAATGCTCTTTGGGACAGCATTGCGAATGAATATAAGAGCGATAAGGTCGCCTACTACCCTCAGACCGAGCCTGAGTGGAACTATATTAGCCATATCTACTTTACAGATAACTATTATACCTTCAACTACGCTCTGTCGGAGGCCATAACCCTGTCACTCTTCAAGATGTACAAGGAGAATCCTGAGGAGTTCAACAAGAACTATGTCGCATACCTATCAGCAGGCACAACTATGACTCCGCCAGAGAAGCTCAAAAAATACTTTGGATTGGAGATCAACAGAAAGCTCTTCGAGGACGCCATGGACATAGTGAAGCTCAGGGTAAATCAGCTGGAGGATCTGGACAAAAAATCATCGGGTTAGATTTCGAGAGCAAGGGCATGGCCAGATGGCTGCCCTCTATTTTTTGAAATATATATCAATTTCTCCCTGGTCAAGTTTGATTCTTTCTCAGATGGTATGTTCTTTCTGGATAGAAGCAAGATCGGATGCCGGACTATTCCGGAGCACGAACTCAAATCTATTGCGACTCAAGCCGAAATCGACATTAATCCTTACCCGTGACGTCTTCAGGTTTCACAAGCCTCTTCCTTGACAAAGGATTTTACTCTTGAAACGTGGCCAGTTCACTGTTTATATCATCATTGATCATAGATGTTATATCGTTGAGATTGGAGAGAAGCTCAAGACCTGTTGGTGTTGTCCTGAAGACTCTATCGTCTTTTAATAGATATCCTCGCCTCGTAAGCCATTCAAGGTACAATCCAGCATTCTTGAAATTGAGGTTTGCCTGATAGACTATCCTCGTCTTGCTAGATCCTTCCAATTTGCATATATTGAGTATTGTGCTAATTATCTCCAGCTTATTTCGCCGCGATATTTTCAATCCCCCCGGGCTAAAATACAGGACTATAATTACTGTAGACCAAGCTACTGATAAAACTTTCGTAAGTTCGTTACTTTATCTAAATACTATCTATAGCATTGTAGGTATAGGGATTGCGTATAGTTAATTGTCAATTTTGATTATTGCGAAAAACATTCGTTAAAAAAACGAAATGAATTGCAATTCCTTCTGAAAAATTGCCTTAGAGGGAAAAATCGATTAACGGCAATATTGAATCCATTTCTTTCTTTTGGATTTAAGGCATTTTACAGTGTTTTCATTGCCAATGACCTATTATGTTAAATTAAATATTTAATTATTTTTCCCAGCTGCTTGGAGATAAGGACTCGTCTGGAGGGCTTATTTTATGTCACATCAAACAAATTTTATAATATTAGATTTCTATTGTTTTTAATATTTAACATCAATTTAATTTATTAAGCTTGAGGCATAATACGGAATCCGAGTTCGCGACGAACTGCAGTCTGAGATAATCCAAATTGCCTGCTCAGCCGATCAGCGGCTGAAGGCGGATTCTCCATAATGGCCTCAGAAAAGAGACTCAAGACCCGATTTCATCTAAGGCTGCAATTATCAGGCGGTCCAGATCTTCAGCCGCTCGTCGCACCTCGTCGTCGCCTTGGCCTTTGAGCTTTGCCAGATCCCTACGCAAGGGGCCGAGATTCAGAGGGCTTTTGCCCGTTTCAATGGCTTTCCTCTGCATCTCACCCATACGCTCCAGCCTGTTCCATTGCATATCAGGCTTCTGCAACATCTCCTTTAGCTCTCGCAGAGCCTTGGCAATCCTTCGTCCCCTATCGGTAAGCTCTAAATATCTGATCCTACCCTCCGGCCGGGATTTGATCAAGCCGTGTGCTTCCAGCTCGGAGATGATGCTGGAGGTATGGGGAAATGTGGAGTCAATTCGCTTGGTTATCAAAGCGGCATAAGCGGGCTCCATCTCCTCCACCGCCAGCAACGCCAGGGTAGGCTTTTCCCGCAGGAAAAACCTAACCAGAGTCTCGTCCATGATTCGTTGGGTCTCAAGCAGTAGATGCCACTTGGATCTGACTTGGGCTGATGGATTCTGCCTTCAGCGCCTCCTCAGGAGGAGCTATTTGCAGAGGCGTGTCGAAACCGGTGTATACATCGGTGGTTTCTATATTCACGGATATCTCTCCCAACCTCATGCTCTGGTTGAATCTTATCATATTGCCTGTGTTTGGATCCATGCCACCGATGATGATGGGCGTCATATCGAAGCTCAAGCTGCTCTGATATTTCGTCGGAAGGTAGGTTTCTTTGGAAATCCAAATCAGCTTTTCCATCTTACTGCTCTCGTTCAATTCCGTGCTGTTGATGGATGGCACGAACATGGGATACTGAGTCAATTTGGCTGCTACGCCAAACGCGGTGTTGTAGAGATTATAGAATTCACCGCTTCCGGGTGTAATCTTCAGCTTGTAGGAATCCACGCCTTCAATCTTCTCCGATCCGATGACCTCCACCTGAGATTGGTTGATCTTTTCGGCCAGGGCTTTTACCTGGTTGTTGTTTCCTTCTCCCCAGATCTCTTGGGCTGCCCTCGGATCCACGAGGCGCGTCCACTTGCCGCTTCCATCTCGTACATAAGTTGAGTTTCCAATCTGGTACACCATTGCCTCAGAAGAGCTGGTGTTTACAGCTTGCCCGGGCATCTCAAGGGTATTATTGGTTGAACCGATGGCCTTGGCTTTGAAGCCTGCCAGATCCACTGATGCTGCAGTTGTGGCGCTCTCGCTAATGACGGTCACATTATCATGGGCCGTTTTATTTCCGGCAGGCGCATTGAGCTTCAGGGTTTGCTTCATGGAGCTTGTGAGATTGTAGGTGCTCAGGTTTTCTGCCGATTTAATTACCTGCATTTTTATCTCTGTAGCATTCAGACTCTTTTCATTTCCGCCAGGCCTTTTCTCTGTGCAACCAGAGAAAGCCACGACGGCTATGAGCATAAGAACCAGCAATAATCTCTTCATATCATTATCCTCTATAGTACTGGGCGACCAACATTGGCCTTAGCGTCCTCTCAATATGCAAGGAATCTGCTTAAATCCCTTCCTATTTAATCTCGAATATCGTCGCTTTTGCCACTGGATACCAAAGTCTATCCAGAAGGCTTGAATTTCTCTCCTGTAATCATTTCGAAGAGCCGGACATAGATCTTGGTCGTTTCATCGATGATCCCTTGGGGGAGAGCGGGTATCGGTGGCTCTGGAGAACCCGCTGCTCTGGCAGCATAGAGCTGGTTTTTGTAGCCGGTTTGGCGATAATACTGACGCACATACTCCTTGCTCAGGTCCTGGAAATCGCCCTCTTCATAACGGGATTTGTCCCAAAATCTGTCCTCGTCCGCCGTTCCGTAGACATCCACTACCATGATCTGTCTATCCTCATCAAAGGCCAGCTCCTTCTTGCCGTCTACATGGATAAGGCCGCGCTGCTCAACGCTTTTTCCTATGTCCTCATCGATTTTGAGCACAATTTCCCTGGCGTCCTCATATTCTTGAGATGACAACCCTGAGATCGCCAGGGCTTCCGCCTTGTCCAGCAGCCGATCGGTCTTTTCCAGCTTGGTCGAGACCTCCAGAAAAGGCTCGGGTAGCGGCTCACCATAGACGATCTTATGCCCGGAAGCAAAGCCCAAAGCCTCTGCTGAAATCTCTTCCTCCATTGCTCGGTCGAAGAGCGACCCTGCCACGTACCAGCGGCAGATAAACTCCAAAGGTATGAGGTGCCGCTTGGACCGCCTCGTGATCTGATCGGAAGGGATGATGTCCACCTTCTTGCAGAGCATGCTCCTGGGAGGGATGTAATTTAGGAAATGAGTTTTGATGCCCATGCGTCTGGCGCGTTCGAACCAATAGACGCCTTCTTTGCATAGCGTCTCACCTTTGAAGGGAATCAAGCTGGGAATGACCTTATCAAAGACGGAGATGTTATCTGTGAACATGAATTCCAGTTCATTGCCCAGGTCATAAGCTTCCTTCACCTTGCCCTTCATCAAAAGCCTGCGTTCCATCAAAGGCCAAATTCCCCTGAGAAGAAGATAATCTTTTCCTAATGGTCTAATGGTTGGAAATCGTTTTTAAAAAAAGGAGGATAATGGAGAGGTTTACTCGAAATCCTCTCCGCCCATGCCGCCAGGCATGCCACCTGCGCCACCGGGCATGCCGCCAGGTCCGCCCGACCTTGAAGCAATAACGTCATCGATCCGCAGGATCATGACCGCTGCTTCAGCAGCGCTGTTGATCGCTTGGGTCTTGACCCTCAATGGCTCCACCACTCCAAGCTTCAGCATATCCACGGGCTCACCGGTGTCCATATCCAGACCGGCGCTCTTCACTCCCTTCTCGTGCTTGCTGCGCAGAGCCACCAAGGAATCGATCTGGTCCAATCCGGCGTTCTCGGCCAGAGTCTTGGGAATGACCTCCATGGAGTCTGCAAAGGCCTCAATAGCCAGTTGCTCGCGGCCTCCAACGGTTGCGGCGTACTCGCGCAGCCTCAGCGCAAGCTCCACCTCGGGTGCGCCTCCGCCGGGCACCAGCATCTTGTCCTCGATGACTACGCCCACGACACGAAGAGCATCCTCCATGGCGCGGTCGAGCTCATCTACAACGTGCTCGGTGCCGCCGCGCAGGATTATGGATACGGACTTGGGGTTATCGCATTCTTCGACAAAGGTCATCTTTTCGTCGCCTATCTTCCTTTCTTCGACAAGACCCGCCTTGCCCAGGTCGTTGGCGGTCAGGTCATGGATGCTGGTGACGATTCTGCCTCCGGTGGCTCGCGCCAGCTTCTCCATATCGCTCTTCTTGACGCGGCGCACTGTATACAAACCGGCCTTGGCCAGGAAGTGCTGCGCCAGGTCATCAATGCCCTTTTGGCAGAAAACTACATTCGCCCCGGTTGAGGTGATGTTGTCCACCATGCCCTTGAGCATGGTCTCCTCTTGGTCCAGGAAGGCCTGGAGCTGATCGGGCGAAGTGATCTCGATCTTGGCGTCCACCTCGGTCTTCTCGATCTCGATTGCTGCATTGAGCAGCGCGATCTTGGCGCCTGTAACCTTTTTAGGCATGTTGGGGTGCAGCCTGTCCTTGTCGATCACCATGCCGTGTACCAGCTCAGAATCGGTTATGCCTCCGCCTACTTTCTTCTCCACGGTGATGTTGTCCGTGTCAACGGAGCCGTCCTCGTCCACGACCGCCTGCACGGCCTTGACCGCCAGCTCTGCCAGTTCATCTCGAGCGGACTGAGAGCCCTTGCCGGTCATGGCGGTGGTGGCGATTTTGATCAGAAGCTCCTTGTCTTTTGCCGAAACCTTTACGGCAATTCCCTTTAGGATCTCCATGGATTTGTCGGCAGCAGCCCTGTAGCCTGCCGCTATGACTGTGGGATGGATTTCCTGATCAAGCAGTCCCTCGGCCTGCTTGAGAAGCTCTCCAGCCAGGACCACAGCGGTAGTAGTTCCATCTCCGACCTCGGCATCCTGGGTCTTTGCAATCTCCACCATCATCTTGGCTGCAGGGTGCTCGATATCCATCTCTTTAAGAATAGTGACGCCATCGTTAGTGATTACCACATCACCCATGGTGTCTACCAGCATCTTGTCCATGCCCTTTGGGCCAAGCGTGGTTCTAACGGCACCGGCAACGGCCTTGGCTGCCATGATGTTCGATCTTTGCGCTTCGCGGCCAGCGGTCCTCTGGCTGCCTTCCTTTAGAATGAGTATGGGTGTTCCACCAAATTGTCCTGCCATTTATTTGCCTCCATTATCGAAACGGATCAAAGTGAGATATCGGGTGTTTAAACTTCTATATGAAGATTGCGATACTTATTATTGTTGAAGGCATGCCGATCAGATATGCTGCGGAAAAATAATCATTTTGGATTTGTCGATTAGGAGAAAGATTGACCATTCATGCGCAAAGAGTCCAACTTCGTTTGGGACAAAAAAATCAAAATGGGAATCTGAGGATCGATTCCCTGCCTTTTCGGTATTGCGGTCAGGAGTCTAGTTAATGCCGAATTTCGGCCATTGAGGACTGCTACCTCCGCCCAACCGCTCCTTCATAGATGCGAGGCGTTCCTGGGCTGCTTCCATATCAGATGCCATCTTTTCTTGGGAGGACTCAAGCCTGCTCATCCTTGCCTCTTTCCCTGGTCCCTGCAACGTTTCTTGATTGCTCACAGGCTTTATGTTCTCCGGCACAACCTTTGCGGGAGCAACCTCAGCTGGAACCTCCGTCGGCTCTCCGCAATAGCCGGGAGTGAGCGGCGAGCTACCCTCTTTGACGTTTATTTGAAGAGATCCAAGGAAGCTCTCCATTGCGCTCTCCGAGAGAGACTCATCCATGAATATTACGGCAATGGTTTGCTCAGATGGCTGATAAGCAACGAAAATCCGATTACCATCTTGGCCCCACAGTGCATTCTTGCCGCTGATATTCAAAGGATTCGGATTATAGCTGGCATTTATCAATGCCGGATCGAAGGATTCGAGCGCAGGTCGAAGATCGGCAGTCCCGAGCTCTCCGTTAGGAGCTTTGCAAGGATAGACTAGATGCACATAGACTCTGCTCTCATTGAAGAGCAATGAGGCTTGTACATCTCGTCCTTCTGTGTAATTCGCCTCCGCCAGCGATTCTGGGTTGACGTTGACCTCCGGAGGCAAGCAGAAAGCAAGCTCCGCATATCCTTTCATATCCGCATTCATGCAAGATAGGTTATCTGATTGCGCACCAACGGTCATCGAACCCAAAATGCATAGCAAGAAGCCGCCAAAGAGCAGCTTCAAACCTAAGGGTAGGTATTTGCAGGAATTTATCTTGGTTGTCATCCAATCCACCTCAATTGAAATCGAACTCTTGCGGTTGAACGGGATTAGATTGCCTAAACTCATTCAACATTACATTATTTATTCATCGGTATCTTTTCAACTATAAATCCGTTTTCCATTTTCTTCTTGGAACCTTTCACATTGCCGGGAGCATTTCCTGTTCTATGACTCCACCGATATGATAATATACAAGCATAAGACCTGTTTTCAAAAAGCAATGGTCAATTAATCAGGAGGATTTGCACTTGAAAATAGCGCTAATATCACTCTATTCAGCCATATTCCTATTGGCACTTTCTGTGGCAACGACGGCCTCATCTGTAGTCATCAACGAGATGGAGCTGAACCCATCGCAAGGTGGAGCCGACTGGGTAGAGCTTTTCAACTCTGGAAACGAGAGCTTGGACATCGGCGGCTGGACCGCAACCATCACCGACGGAAGTTGGATAGGCAAATTTCCGCCCGTTCCAAACGGTACTATAATCGATGCAGGAGGCTTCTTTGTCCTAAATGGCCAATCCAGCTGGAATCACGAAAATGGCGGATTTGCAACCCTTTATTCGGCATCGAGAGAAAAAGTCGACGAAACCCCCATCAGGCAGGATTTGATGGACAATGATTTCACCTACGGTAGGCACCCCGACGGACATGACACCAATACCGACGGCGACTGGGGACTCGGTTATGCCACCAAAGGCAGGACAAACAATCGCTAAAGGAGTTAGAAAAGTTTATTAGCAGGGCTTGGTCATGAGGCAAAGTCAATCGTTATGAGAGTGGAAAAATGAATCCTAAACTCAATGAAAGGATCTGCAAGGCATCGCTTTTCGTTCTTGGCCTCGTGGCCATTTGCGGCCTTTGCCTCGGCGATGTTGTGGTAAATGAAGTGGAGCTCAGCCCACCTGACAATGCCACGGTGTGGGTGGAGCTTTACAACAGCGAAAATAATACGGTTGATTTAGCCGGTTGGACGGTCAAAATCGAGGACAAACCCTGGGCAGGACTAATTCCATTAAACGGCACCATCGAACCCAATGGATTCTATGTGGCCGAGGGACAACCCCGCTGGGTCACTGCAGGCAATGGAACGATCTATCTTATCGATCCCGCTGGCAATAACGTGGATAAAACTCCGATGCTCAATGACAAGGGAAGAAACGATTTCACCTATGGCAGGATGCCGGACGGAAAGAAGACCGATACGCGAGCCGATTTTGCCTTTATGATGGGGACAAAAGGCAGACCCAACAACACGGGAATGCGCAGATGATTACATCATTTATCTCGCAGCTTTAATTACTGCATCATATTTCGGCTTGAGCAGAATCGAATCCCGCAAAGAGATTCGGTTTTGCGGACTAATTTTTATAAAGTATTTTTGCAGAGGATTCCTAAAAACCTGCCAAATAATGCTTTGCTTTAAATACCGTTTATAAAGCTGTGCCAAGAATCAGAGGTTAATCGGAATTCTCTGCATATTCATATAAAAAAATTGAAAAATATATGCAAAAAAATTAAATGGTTAATTTATCCTCAAGGTGTATTCCCGACCTGCCTGGAAATATCGAGTCTGAGAGTAATAATATCCTCCCTTTTTGATGGATATCTTGTGGTTCATATTTCCTGGAACTGTGAAGCTGGAGTATCCGTCAGGAATTCCGCCATCTCCTTCGGTGAACTGATAGACATCATCCACATAAACACTATACCCCTTCAGCGAATTGGATACAATATTTACTTTGGCAGTTCCGTAGGAAGGCCCTGGGGGTATCGTACCTGGAGCTGACCCTGGATAATATCCGCCCACATCGATGATAACTGCATTGCTGGCCTGGTTATTTACCACAAAGAGCAGCACGTGCTGACCTACTTCATCCGCAAAGAAACTGATGCGCGTGCTGGGATAGAAGTTGTAGTAGCTCCGCTCCAGCCTGCCGCTGGGATAGATCTCGTAAAAGTATCCGCTGCCGCCTGAGGGCGCCATTGCCAGAAGGGATAGATAGGCCCCCTGAGGAACCTGAGCATACTGCGTCCAGCTATTGGTGCCCATGATCCATAGGGAATTTCCTCCGGCGAAGTTGGCATAGCTCTGATACTGGTTGTAGGATACCGCCTTCTGCTGGGGTCCGACATAAAGCACAGAGGGTTGCCCGGAGTAGCTGTACTCTTGCGCGCCTGTGGGTTGGCCGCTGGAACTCATGCTGTAGTATTGAGAATACTGCACAGTCTGAGGCGAAGTCGTTGTTGCCGCCGGCGAAACAGACTTCTGAATTGCACTCGCAGAACCCTGTTCGCTCCATGATCCTGTCAATTCCTGAGCAAAGGCCGATCCCATCAGGGCAGCCATTAAGATGCAAAGCATCAGCATTCTGATTTTCGTATAAAACACCCCATTTTAATTTGACCTTGATATTAGTAATATCTTTTGGTGTTCATAGAGTGCTATCGACAGAAATCGAGGATTTCTAGAGATTAACGAATCGGTTATTGCTTGGGTTACGGGCCAACAAGAAGTGCAATTATTCTAATATGTTGGGTACCATATTTTCAGATATTATGCTCTTTTCCTTTTAAGGATTTTATCGTGCTGTTCTTGTTGATAATATCTCCCAAGGGGTCCCTCTTGAAGAAGTAGCAGCAGGAGAATTAGGTTGAAACTCAGGAGAGTAGGCTGCGACTCCAGCGAACGATAGCGTTCTTGGCATGTGAAATCCGATTGATATCATTCGCCACAGCTCGGACGCAATGATCTTTAAAAGACCCTGATGCGCTTAATAGGAAAAGTTGGTTGAGGATCCGTTACATAGTCTCCAGGGCAGGTATGCCCAGAGTCTCCAGAGTGATTCTCAAAGCGTTTCTTGCCGCCAGGACCAGCGCCATTCTCGCAGCTCTCAGCTCTGCTGATGCATCCAGCACGGGGCTGTAGCGATAGAAGAGATTGAAGCTTTCCGCCAGCTCCCGGGCATATGTGGCCAGATGATGAGGCTTCAGTTCCTTGGCCGCACGGTCGATGACCAGGTCAAACTCCGCGATTTTTTTAATTAGCGCTACTTCGTTCTCGCCCGTGAGAAGGTCTGCGCTGTAGCGCAGCCCACCATCGCCCTTTCGCAGGATGCTGCAGGCACGAGCATGAGAATACTGGATAAAGGGCGCAGAAAGCTTCTCGAAGTCCAAAGCCTGCTTCCAATCAAAGGTTGTCGCCTTGTCCGCGGAGACCTTAACCACATCATAGCGCACTGCCCCCATAGCCACCTGCCTTGCCACCTCTTTTCGGAAGTCAATGCTTTCCTCAGGTCGGCGCAGGCTCACCTCCTCGAAAGCCTGCTTCTCTACCTCATCGATGAGCTCATCTGCGGAAATGAATTTTCCCTTGCGAGTGCTCATGGAGCCGGTAGGAAGAGAGACAAACTCGAATATGACCACCTCCGGCTCGCGAATACCAAGGAGCCTCAAGGATGTGCGCAGTTGCCCCGATACGAGCTTGTGATCCGCACCCAGCACGTCCACGGCGCGATCGGAGTTGGCCGCTTTCCACTGATGATAGGCAAGATCGCGTGTGATGTAAAGAGAGGTGCCGTCCGCCCTTCGAAGCACCATTTTCTTTTCAAAACCGTGATTGCAAAGGTCAAGCTGAAACGCTCCGTTTTCCCATTCAGTCAGCCCCGTTTTCTCCAGGGCATTGATGATTTCGGCCACATCTCCATTCCTGACGAACTCGGACTCCCAATGGTAGCTGTCATGACGGATATTCATCCTGTGAAGAGTCTCCTCGATTCCACGGATCGCATAGCGAACCGCGCTTTGAATCTTGGACGCTGTCTCCTCATCGCCCGCTTCGTAGAGCCGTATGACCTGATCTGCCTCTTTTCGAATATCGGGATTCGTCTCCATGGCTTTATTGGCTGCGATATAGACCTTAGCGACGGCATGATCCGATTTGGAGCCGTCGAGCGCGAAATGATTGCAGCCCACGACCACCATGGCCTCCTGGCGTCCCATATCATTCACATAGTACTGGGCATCCACGCTGCCCACAT
>Ga0209048_10004220_pt1 | contig 13788 bp, 14 predicted proteins | sample FrelakmetCRP12CR_FD_187146 | JGI IMG/M metagenome (GOLD analysis project Ga0209048, IMG submission 187146) | Freshwater lake sediment microbial communities from the University of Notre Dame, USA, for methane emissions studies - CRP12 CR (SPAdes)... | ecosystem: Environmental > Aquatic >... | reverse complement strand
AGCGCAGCGACTTCACGAATCCGGCGACGCGCGCTACGCGCTCTTCCGCAGGTACAAGGTCGAGCTTGTTCAGCACCAGCCAGCGCGGCTTGTCGTGGAGCGCCTCGTCGTAGCGCTTCAATTCCTTGACGATCGCCTTCGCGTCGCGCACCGGGTCCGCGTCCGGATCGAGCGGAGCGATGTCGACGATGTGCAGCAGGAGCCGCGTGCGCTGCAGATGCCGCAGGAAGCGATGGCCGAGGCCCGCACCGTCGGCCGCGCCCTCGATGAGTCCGGGGATGTCGGCGATGACGAAGCTGCGGCTCGTGTCGGTGCGGACGACGCCGAGGTTGGGCGCGAGCGTCGTGAACGGGTAGTCGGCGACCTTCGGTCGCGCCGCCGAGACCGCGCGGATGAACGTGCTCTTGCCGGCATTGGGCATTCCGAGCAGGCCGACGTCGGCGAGGACCTTGAGCTCGAGGCGCAGCTTGCGCTGCTCGCCGGTTTCGCCCTTGGTGAATTGCCGCGGCGCGCGATTGGTGCTCGTCTTGAAGTGCAGGTTGCCGAGGCCGCCGCTGCCGCCGCGCGCGACCAGCGCCCGCGCGCCATCGGTCGCGAGGTCGGCGATCGCCTCGCCCGATTCGGCGTCGGTGATGACCGTGCCGACCGGCATGCGCAGCACGATGTCATCGGCGCCCTTGCCGTACTTGTCGGCGCCGTGGCCGTTCTCGCCGCTGCGCGCGCGATGGATCCGCGCGTAACGGTAGTCGATCAGCGTGTTGATGTTGCGGTCGGCGATTGCATAGATGCTGCCGCCCTTGCCGCCGTCGCCGCCGTCGGGGCCGCCGCGCGGAACGTATTTCTCGCGCCGGAACGACGCCGAACCGTTGCCGCCGTCGCCCGCGATGACCTCGATCGTCGCTTCGTCGAAGAATTTCATCGCGCGTCCCGGCGATAGAGCACGAACCGCTCGGTGTCGTCGCCGCGGCGATTGCCGCTCCAGACGGTCGTCCAGCCCTCGGGGATCGACATCGCGCCGTCCATCCGGCCGTACTGGACGAGGAGCATGTTGCACGCGTGGCCGGGCGACACCTCGTCGCGCGTCGTCACGAGTCCCGCGAAGTACTGGAACAGCGCGCGCTGCGGCTCGCCGAGATTGCGGCTGGCGACGCAGCCTTCCTTCGGAAGGTGCGCGGCGAGCGCCTGCGCCACGGCACGATAACTGCGCCGCGAGTCGAGGTAGGGGAGCCAGATCGTCGAGTAGAGCGCCCAGATGAGCGTCATGCCCGCGGCCCAGTTCAACACTGCGCGGCGATTCGACCGGCGGGCCGGCCGGACCAGCGCGAGCCACAGCAGCGTGAGGAATGCCGACACGCCGATCGCAACGGCGTTGAGCCCCGGCCGGTATCCCGACTCGGTGTCGCGGAAAAGCTGTGCGACCGGAAAAGGCATGCCGCCGAAGTACGACCAGAACCATATTCCCCAGACGAGCGCCGCGGTGAGCCCGAACGTCAGGATGCCGAACCAGTCGAGCGCGCCGGAGAACTCGCGCTTCAACGTGTCGATCTCGAGCGAGCCCAGCAGGGACAGAGGCAGGAGCAGCGGCATCAGGTACACGACACGCGGGTCGGCCATGATCGCGATGGCGCCGCCGATGACGACCGCGAGCGTCGCGGGAAGCTGCACGGCAGGCGTGTCGAGTCCGCCGTTGAAGCCGCGGCCGCGGGTCCAGAGCGTCCAGGCTGCGAGCGGCAGTGCCGGCCATGCGAACCAGAGCAGGTTCTTGAGGAGGACGCCGGGATCCGCTGCGCCGCGCGTCGCGAGCGGCCCGACCCAATCCGTCCAGGATTGCGCCGCCCACCATGTCGCGAGATCGGCGGGCGATTGGATCGCGAGCGCGACCGGCCACGAGGCGGCGAGCGGCAACGCGACGGCGAACGCCGTGGCGATGGCGATCGCGTAGTCGCGCGTGCGGAAGTTCACCGAGCGCAGCGGCAGGACCAGCGCGGCCATTCCGAGCCAGAGCGGGCCCATGAACCCGCGCGATAGGAACGCGACGGCGACGCCCAGCCCGAGCAGCGTGCCGCCCGCGATGCTTCGGCGCAGGCCGAGGGCGAACCCGTACTGGCCGAGCGCAACGCCCAGCAGCAGTCCCAGCTCGGGTGCAAGCTGATGCGCGCGATCCCACAAACCGACCGAGCCTACGAAAACCAGGACCGGCATCCAGCGGAACGCGCGGCCGAACAGCTCGCGCGCCGTCGCGGCCAGCACCACGAGCGTGAGCGCGAGCAGCAGGCCCGCAGCCAGCCTTGCGGCATCGTGTGGGGCGAGGACCGCGGAAAAGACGCTCGCCGTCGCTGCCGCGAGTGCATAGACCAGCGGCGGGCGGTCGATGAAAGGCTCGCCGGCGAGGTTCGGCGTGATGAGGTCGCCGCCCTGCATCATCTCGTGGACGATGCCGAATGTAGTCGCGTCTTCCGTCTTCCAGGGGTCGTGGCCGACGAGGCCCAGCAACACCCACGCGCCGCAGAGGACGACGAGGCCGAACTGCTTCAGCGCCCGGTACTTGCCCGACGGGCTCAGTTCCGCACTGTCATGCGTTGCGTCGGCGACGAGGATGCGTTGAGCCATCGGATGGGTGACGGGTCGGTCGGGGAGCCGTTCGGCGGAAAGAAAAAGGCAGCCGAAGCTGCCTTTCTCGTCCGGGCGCCGAGCAGGGCTTGCCCCGGCATTTTCGCTCCAAAACGGGCCGGGCGTCAGGCTTTTGCGGCGGGCGCCTTCGGCGCGGCCTTCGCGCCGGTCGTCTTCGACGCGTAGCGCTGGCGGAACTTGTCGATGCGGCCGGCGGTGTCGACGACCTTCTGCTTGCCCGTGTAGAACGGATGGCAGACGGAGCAGACTTCGACGTGCAGGGGCTTCACAACGGTCGAGCGCGTCGTGAACGTATTGCCGCAGCTGCAGGTGACGTTGATCTCGCCGTAGGCGGGATGGATGCCTTCTTTCATGGTTTCCTCACTGGCGGAAGTTCCTGGCGCTCGCCCGGCGATCGCCTCGCCCGACCGAAGGTCGGCACGAGTTGCGGGGCGCGAGGACCAAAACGTTAAATTATCCCAGTTTTGATGCTGCAGCGCAAGGTGGGGCCGGGGGCGGGGATTGCAAGTGCCGGCCAGAATGATCACCGGAACAATGGGTTAGTTCGACTGGCGCGGACGCGGTGCGAGCCAGCGACCCCGTAGGCGGAGAACCGATTTCAAACGCGAACTCGGACAGCGCGAGCTTGACGCAGCGGTCAACCCCTGCGCATCGAGTCGAAGAAGTAGGACGCCGGAGGGAGGAGCAGGGGCCCCGCGCGCAGCGTGGGGATGCGACCCCGTAGGCGGAGAACCGATTTCAAACTCGACGTCCGCGACGCGCGCACGACGCAGCGGTCAACCCCTGCGCATCGAGTCGAAGAAATCGGAGTTGTTCTTCGTCTGCTTGACCTTGTCGAGCAGGAATTCCATCGCCTCGAGCTCGTCCATCGGATAGAGCAGCTTGCGCAGCACCCAGACCTTCTGCAGGATTTCCGGCTTCAGCAGCAGCTCTTCCTTGCGCGTTCCGGAGCGGTTCACGTTGATGGCAGGGTAGATCCGCTTCTCCGACATCCGCCGGTCGAGGTGGATTTCCATGTTGCCGGTGCCCTTGAATTCCTCGTAGATCACGTCGTCCATCCGCGAGCCCGTGTCGATGAGCGCCGTGGCGATGATCGTCAGCGACCCGCCTTCCTCGATGTTGCGCGCCGCGCCGAAGAAGCGCTTGGGGCGCTGCAGCGCGTTGGCGTCGACACCGCCGGTGAGCACCTTGCCCGACGCCGGCACCACGGTGTTGTAGGCGCGGGCGAGGCGCGTGATCGAATCGAGCAGGATGACGACGTCCTTCTTGTGCTCGACGAGGCGCTTCGCCTTTTCGATCACCATTTCGGCGACCTGAACGTGGCGTGTCGCCGGCTCGTCGAAGGTCGAGGATACGACTTCGCCGCGCACCGAGCGCTGCATTTCCGTCACTTCCTCGGGGCGCTCGTCGATCAGCAGCACGATCAGCACGACTTCGGGATAGTTGGCCGCGATCGAGTGCGCCACGTGCTGGAGCATCACCGTCTTGCCCGATTTCGGCGAGGACACCAGGAGGCCCCGCTGCCCCTTGCCGATCGGCGCAACGATGTCGATGATCCGACCGGTGATGTTCTCCTCGGCCTTGATGTCGCGCTCGAGGGTCATCGCCTCGTCGGGAAAGAGCGGCGTCAGGTTCTCGAAGAGGATCTTGTTCTTCGCGTTCTCCGGCGGCTCGCCGTTGACCTTGTCGACCTTGACCAGGGCGAAGTAGCGCTCGCCGTCCTTCGGCGTGCGGATCTCGCCTTCGATCGTATCGCCCGTGTGCAGGTTGAAGCGGCGGATCTGCGACGGCGAGATGTAGATGTCGTCGGTGCCGGCCAGATAGCTGGTGTCCGGCGAGCGCAGGAAGCCGAAGCCGTCGGGCAGGACTTCGAGCACGCCCTCGCCGAAGATGCTCTCGCCCTTCTTCGCCTGGCCTTTCAGCATGGCGAAGATGAGGTCGTGCTTGCGCATCCGGTTGGCGCCCTCGATCTCCAGTGTGTTGGCGATGTCGAGCAGCTCGCTGACGTGCTTGGCCTTGAGTTCGGATAGATGCATGGTTCGCGTCGGTGCGGGGTGTGACGGGCGGGGGATGTGGCCTGGGCGACGAAAGTGCGCCGAGGCGAGCGAAGAAGGGAAGGTGGCGCCGGAAACTTGCCCGGTTCGACCGGGCCGCGCCGTGGGTGCTGCCGCGGCGTCGCCCCGGACTCTTCCGGGGTTCGCCACTTTACCGCTTCAGGGTATCGGGTTCAGAGGTTGCTGTCAACAAACGCCATAAGTTGCGATTTCGACAGCGCGCCGACCTTTTGCGCGTGCGCCTTGCCGTCCTTGAACAGGATCAGCGTCGGGATGCCGCGAATGCCGAACTGGCTGGTCGTCCCGGGATTGGCGTCGATGTCGAGTTTCGCGACCGTCAGCTTGCCGGCGTAGTCGCGGGCGACGTCCTCCAGCACGGGCGCAATCATCTTGCAGGGGCCGCACCATTCGGCCCAGTAATCGACCAGCACCGGCGTTGCCGACTGGAGGACTTCCTTCTCGAAGGTGGCGTCCGAAACGTGCTTGATATGCTGGCTCATCTGTTCCTCGTGGGTGCGCGATTCCCGGTGTGCCGTGGCGCCCCGAGCGGGGCGGCTGCTCTTGCATCACCGTGCCGAAGAAAATACGTTAGCCCAAGCGCCCGCCATGCGCAAGCGAAGCCTGCCGCCGCAAGCGGCAATCTGAGGCCGATTTTGCTAGAATCAACCCTTTCTGCGCCGGATCAAGAGCATGACCTACGTCGTCACCGAAAGCTGCATCCGCTGCAAGTACACCGACTGCGTCGATGTGTGCCCGGTCGACTGTTTCCGGGAGGGGCCGAATTTCCTCGTCATCGACCCGGATGAGTGCATCGACTGCACGCTTTGCGTCGCCGAATGCCCGGTCGAGGCGATCTTCGCGGAGGACGACGTTCCCGAGGACCAGCAGCAGTTCAAGGCGCTCAACGCGGAGCTCGCGAAGGTGTGGAAGCCGATCATCGAGCGCAAGCCGGCGCCCGTGGATGCCGACGCGTGGAAGGACACCCGGGAAAAGCTCAAGTACCTCGAGAAATGATCGCCCGGCGCCACCGGCGCATTTGACCGCAGGGGGCGAAACCCCCTAGAATCGCGCAGTTTTTTCGGGGTCGACGGTGCAATGCGTCGCGCCTGAGCGGTTCGGCCGCGACAGCCTCAACCCCCTCAGATCACCAAAATGAACCCAAAGACTCTTCGCACGCTCGTCGCCGTCGCCGCGTCCTGCGCGGTCGCGCCGATCGCCGCGCACGCGCAACAGGCCGCCCCGGCCGGAAGTCCGGCCGAAGGCGCCCAGAAAGTTCAGATGTGCCAGGGATGCCACGGCATTCCCGGCTGGCGCACCGCCTTTCCGGAGGTCTACAGCGTCCCCAAGATCGCGGGCCAGCACGCGGCGTACATCGAAAAGGCGCTGCACGAATACAAGACCGGCGAGCGCTCGCATCCGTCGATGCGCGCCATTGCCGCCTCGCTGTCCGACAAGGACATCGCCAACCTCGCCGCGTACTACGCGCAGAGCGGCCTGGCCGCGACGGTGCGATGATGAATGCACGATTCCTGATTCCGTTCGTTGCGGCGGCTGTCGGCATCGCGGCCGCGCCTGCCCGTGCGGCCGACGTCGCCGCGGGCGCGGCGAAGGCCAAGGAAGTCTGCGCCGCCTGCCATGGTCTGGACGGCAACAGCGCGAACGCGGATTACCCGCGCCTCGCCGGCCAGCACCGCGACTATCTCGCCAAAGTTCTGCGCGACTACAAATCGGGCACGCGCAAGAATCCGATCATGGGCGGGATGACCGCCGCGCTGACCAGGGACGACATCGAAAACGTCGCGGCGTATTACAGCAGCCTGCCGCCGGTCGTGACTGCCCGGTACTGAACGCGCACATTCGCACGACAGGAGCCGCCCGCGGGCGGCTTCTTCGTTTCCGGCATTTCGCGCAGCGCCTTGCAATGCGCGCATCATCGACCAGCTTCGAACACCGAGACCGCCATGGCCACCGCCCCGTCCAGCCGCATCGATGAATTGTCGCTGGGGTTCCGCCAGCGTTTCCTTTCCCACGACGAGCTCACGCGGCAGGTGCGGGCGTGGGCCGATGCATTCCCCGATCTGTGTCGGATGGCGTCGATCGGCCAGACTCCCGAGGGCCGCGAGCTGTGGCTGCTGACGCTCGGCCCCGACCCGGACCGCGCGCGGCCGAGCGCATGGGTGGACGGCAACATGCACGCCAGCGAGCTGTGCGGCTCGAGCGTGGCGCTGGCCATCGCCGAGGACGTCCTGCGCCTGCACCTGCGGCAGAAGGGTGACAAGGATGCCCCGAACGTCTCCGGCACCGTCGAGGCACGGCTGCGCGACGTCCGGTTCTTCGTGCTGCCGAGGATGTCGCCCGACGGCGCGGAAGCGGTGCTGACGACGGGGCGCTACGTGCGCTCCGTGCCGCGCGACGATCGACCGGCGCAGGCGCATGCGCATTGGCGCGGCGAGGACGTCGACGGCGACGGGCTCGCGCTGGCGATGCGGGTTCGCGATCCCGGCGGCGAAATGGTCGAGTCGCCCGAGTTTCCGGGCCTGCTGCTTCCGCGCACGATCGACGACCCGCCGCCGTATTACAAGATCTACCCGGAAGGCGTCATCGAGAATTTCGACGGGAAGAACGTGCCTTCGCCATATTTCCTGTCCGACAACCAGACCGACCTCAACCGCAACTTTCCCTACTTCTGGGCGCCCGACGCCAAGCAGGAGGGCGCGGGCGCCTATCCATTGAGCGAGGTCGAGTCGCGCGCCGTCGTGGAGTTCACGACCAGGCATCCCGAGATCTTTCTCTGGCTCAACCTGCACACTTTCGGTGGCGTGTTCATCCGGCCGCTGGGCGACAAGCCCGACACCAAGATGAATCCGCAGGATCTGGCGCTGTTTCGCCAGCTCGGGACCTGGGCGGAGGAACTCACGGGTTACCCGATGGTTTCCGGCTGCGAGGAATTCACCTATGAGCCCGACACGCCGTTGCACGGCGACCTCACCGACTACGCCTATCACCAGCGCGGTGCGGTCGCCTACGTCGTCGAGCTGTGGGACCTCTTCAAGCAGGTCGGGTTCGAGCGCAAGAAGCGCTTCGTCGACCACTACACGCACCTGACGCGCGCCGACATGCAGAAGATCGCGATCTGGGACCGCGACAAGAACGGCGGCCGCTCGATCCGGCCGTGGCGCGCGTTCATGCATCCGCAGCTGGGCGAGGTCGAAGTCGGCGGCATCGATCCCCGCATCGGGCTGTGGAATCCGCCACCCTCGGAGCTGCCGGGGATCTGCACGGCGCAGTCGGCCCATTACCTGCGAACCGCGGCGCTTGCGCCGGCCGTCGTCGTGGATTCGGTCGAGACCACGGCGCTCTCGCCCGGGCTGACGCGAGTGACGCTCACGGTCGCAAACCACGGCTATCTGCCCACCTTCGTCCTGGCCTCGGCCAAGGCGCTCACCCACAACGAGCCGCTCTGGGCGGATGCCTGCTGCGACGGCTGCGAGCTGGCCGAGCCGGGCCTCTCGCATCGCGAGATCGGCCACCTCGACGGCTGGGGGCGCGGCCTGTTCGACGGCTCGGGCGCGCTCTACTACCAGCACACGCGGGGAACCACCGGCGCCCGCACGGTCGCGTGGGTCGTGCGCGGTCGCGGCGCGTTGAACGTCCGGGTGGGTTCGTGCCGCGTCGGCTGGACCACGCGGCGCATCGAGATCGCCGGCTGAAGGGACCAACGACCGTCGGCGTTCGCGCCCGCCGGAGTCGGCGCCGCGCGCGGATCACGTCGATTCGGGGCCGTGGCGTTTGCGCGTTCGCGGAACGTGACGTCACAGCGGTCGGACAGCGTTCGTTCGACCGGGCGGTTTCGAGCCGGACCCGTCACACGCTTCGTTCGAACGCGGTCATTCGCGCGTCGCGGCGACCGGGCGCCGCGAGATTCGCCAGCGAGATGAGTCGTTACCTGCCGGTCGACATTCCCGATGGCGGTCGTTCAGGTCGATTGGTCCGGGCGTGTGCCGGATTCGAAGCATCGGCCTTGCCGACCGATCCGGGCTCGCATCGGACAAATCCGGTGTGACGATTCATGGATGGGGGCAAGCCCGGTACCGGTGCCCGCGCATGGGTCGTTTGCGGGACTTGATGCGGACGGTTGGCCAAGAACGCAAAATCGGATCAAACTTGAGTCGAATTCATATTTCATCCATCGGAGGTCAACATGAGTCACGCGTCAATGCTGAAGGCCAGACGCCAGCACCAGAAAACCAGGAAGCTTCTCGATGTCGAAGCCAAGCAGGCGAAACGGCTCGCGAAGCTGGCATTGGCGGGGCCGGTCGTCAAGAAGGAAAAGGTGAAGAAGGAAAAGGTGAAGAAGGAAAAGGTCAAGACGGAAAAAGTGAAAAAGGTCAAGCTGACCAAGGAGGAGCTCGGCAGGCAGGAATCGAAGAAGAGCAGTGCGGGCGCCGGGAAGAAAGGCGCGTCCTAGGAGCCTGTCGGGCTTGATTTCACGTATGCGTTGCAGGGCCGAAAGGCGATGGATGCGCGGCGCGAGGCGCAGCGAACATCGTGAATCTTCGCAAGCCGAGCAACAAAGCAGACGCGCTTTTTGACAGCAGGACCCAGATGAGCGAAGGGACGGGGCGCTTTGGGCGCCTCAGTTGGCAATTTCTGCGTTGCTCGACCTCGCCATATTCCCGATATGGTCTCGGGCTCACGCCTTGAACTGCGCCCAAATCGCCCCCCTCGCATCGCGAAATCAGGCCCGACAGGCTCCCTAGCCTCTTCCGACCCGGAACCGGGGTCGCTCATTGCGCTGAATCGCGCCGGCCCTTCTTGTCTGTGGCGGCGGACGGTGCGTCGCCGCGCATGCGTATCGCGTGATGCGGCTTGCCGGATCGGGATCAGGCGCGTCCGTCGCCTCCTGGCTGCCGATCCCGCGCTTTCTGCTTTGCGAGGAGCGACGGCAGCTCCGCAAGCGTGCGTATTTCCGCGTCGGGCGCGCCGGGCAGGTGCTCCCGGCGCTGTCCGTACCGATTGCACCAGACGACCCGCATCCCGAATGCCGAGGCGGCATGGGCGTCCCAGGCATTCGAGGATTGAAAGCAGATCCCGGCCGAAGGAAGCCCGAGTCGATCGACCGCGCGCTGATAGACCTTGGGATGCGGCTTGTAGACGCCAACCTCTTCCACGGAAATGATCGTATCGACGAGGCCGTCGAGTCGCGCGTTCTCGACCGCCGCGGAGAGCATGTCCGGCGTCCCGTTCGACAATATCGCGGTCGCATACCCGGAGGCCTTCAAGGCACGCAGCGTATCCGGCACCTCCGGAAACGGATCCAGCGTGAGATAGAGCTGCATCAATCGGCTCCTCAACCCCGCATCGCTGATCCGCAGCGTCGCCATCGCGTGGTCGAGGGCATCGCCCGTGACCTGCCAGAAGTCGGCGTGCCTCCCCTGCAACCCGCGCAGCCAGGTGTATTGCAGCTGCTTGTCACGCCAAAGCGCCGTGAGCGAGGCCGCTTGCCCGCCCAGGTCGTCCTTGCATCGCGCGGCGGCCGACGCAAAGTCGAACAGCGTTCCGTAGGCATCGAATACACATGCTTGCACCCCGTCAATGGTCGTTGCCATGCAGGCCCCCTTCGGTGCAATTCAGGACCGGAGTGTCGCGCATTGCGGTTCCGGTGCGCCTTGGAGCTCCCGACACAATGTTCGAGCGGTCACGCGAGCGTCTGCTCCTTGCCCGTCCCGTCCCGGGTCGGTGCGCCGAACGGCATTCGAACCGTGCGCGCCGCGAAGCGCGGCTGGCCGTCGCCATTCAGCGGCGCGCCTCGAGGCAGCCGAGATAGATCGCCGCGTCCGGTGCCGTACGATGGCGCTGCGCGTGCCAGACCATTTCACCGAGACATTCGGTCAGCGCGTGCAGCGCCGCGTGCTCGTCGCCGCGCGCGGCGCGCAGCCGCTCGAAGTGCGCGCGCACGCCGGGCGGCTGGTCGATCGAGATCTGCTCGGCGACGGCGAGATGCAGCGACAGGTGCAGGAATGGATTGACGTCGCCGGCCTCGGGCGTGAAGTCGCGCGCGAGGTTGCGCCCGGGATCGTCGAATGTCGCGTGATACTCGGGATGCAGCGCGATCAGGCCGGCGGCGATCCTTTCGAGGTCGGACAACGGAAGCCCGGCGCGGAACTTCGCCCAGCTGTCGACGAAGAATCGACGCGCCTCGTCGCGCGACGGGTTGAACATGGCCGGCTCAGAGATTCTTGGGACGGTAGTCGCACAGATCGCGGATCGTGCATTCGCCGCACTTCGGCCTGCGGGCGACGCAGACGTAGCGCCCGTGCAGGATCAGCCAGTGGTGCGCGTGCTGGCGGAACTCCTCGGGCACGAACTTCAGCAGCTTCTGCTCGACTTCCTCGGGCGTCGTCCCGGGGCCGAGGCCGGTCCGATTGGCGACGCGGAAGATGTGCGTGTCGACCGCGATCGTCGGCTGCCCGAATGCGACGTTGAGCACGACGTTCGCGGTTTTTCGGCCGACGCCGGGAAGCGCCTCGAGCGCCGCGCGGTCGGCGGGCACCTGGCCGCCGTGCTCCGCGATCAGGAGTTTCGACAGCGCGACGATGTTCCTGGCCTTGTTGCGGAAGAGCCCGATCGATTGCACGTAGGGGATGAGTCCCTCGACGCCCAGCGCGACGATCGCCGCCGGCGTGTTGGCGACGGGAAAGAGCCTTTCGGTCGCCTTGTTGACGCCCTTGTCGGTCGCCTGCGCGGACAGCACCACGGCCACCAGCAGCTCGAAGGGCGTCCGATGCGCGAGCTCCGAGGCCGGATGCGGATTGGCCGCGCGCAGGCGCTCGAAGATCGCGCGCCGCTTCGCCGGGTTCATGGCCTTGCCGGCTTCGTGTCGATCCCGCCCAGCTTCGCGAGGCGGGCGAGGCGCGCGGGCTCGGATTCGCGCATTCCTTCGTCGGCGGCGAGCGCGCTCCAGGCCTTCGCCGCCCAGGGTCTGGCCGCCGCCGCATCGCCGCGCGCGAGCGCGATCTCGGCCAGCTCCTCGTAGACGTAGCCGTCCTGCTCGCCCAGCCGGTCGTATTCCGCCATGAGCTCGCGCTGCGTCTTCTCGGCGGGGTCGAGCTCGCCCAGCGAGCGTTGCGCGCGCGCGATCATCCACTTCGCGTTGCGGATTCCGCCGGGCTCGCCGCGCGCCTCGTATGCCGGGAGCGCCTTGCGGTAGTAGACGAGCGCGGTCGCGAAATCGCCCCGCTCCTGAAACGTGTAGCCGATGTTGTTGTAGAGCGGACCCAGCCAGCGCTTCGACCGCGCATCGCTCGCCTTTTCGGCCATCGCGAGCGCCTTCATGTTCCAGTCGAGCCGCTCGGTCGCCGGCGCCGCGATGCCCAGCATGTGCGCGGCGTCGATCGCGTAGAACGAGTCGTTCGCGCAATCCGCCAGCGCCAGGGCCAGGGCGAAGAGCGGCACCGCGCGCTCCGGCGCGCCGCCCGAATTGAACGTCCGGCCGCGCTCGAGGAGGTAGCGCACCCTGACGTGCGCCGGCATGCCGTCGAGCTCCTTCTCGACCGAGTCGAGCGTCGCGTGGGCGTCGGCAAATTTTCGCTGCAGTCCCTGCGCGCGCGCGATCTGCGTCGCGACCTCGAGCGCTCGCGGATCGCCTTGCGGCCAGTTCGCGAGCTCGATGCGGAACCGCTGCTCGGACTCGGCGGGTCTGTCGTAGTTCCACCGGCCGTCGAGCTCCACGGCAAAGTTCGAATTCTCGGCGGGACGTGCGGTCATCGGACAGGTCGCAAGCGTCATCGCGAGCGCGATCGCAGCCACGGTGCGTTGGGGAATCCGTTGCATCAGCGGGCTGCGCCGGCGGGACCGCGCCGCGATCGTGCGCGCGCGAGCGCGGCGTCGATTGCCGCCTTCCTGCGGCTGCGCGCAGCATCGCCGGCGGCTTCGGCGGGCGCGAGGGCAGCGGCGCGTGGCGGCGCATCCGATCGCGTGGCAACGTGCGCCGCCGGCCGGAGCTGCCTCGACGCGAACCGCTGGCGCGCCGCGCGCGCATCCTCGGGGCTCCACCGTCGGCCCGCGGGGACCATCGCGATGCAGTCGACCGGGCAGGGCGGGATGCAGAGCTCGCAGCCGGTGCACAACGACGGAAGCACCGTATGCATGCGCTTCGCGGCGCCGATGATCGCGTCGACCGGGCAGGCGTCGATGCAGAGCGTGCAGCCGATGCACCAGGCTTCGTCGACGCGGGCGACCGCAAGAGGCGCCTCCGCGCCGCACTCGGGATCGAGCGCGACGGCGGGACGTCCGGTCAGCGCGGCGAGCGCGTCGATGACGGCGTCGCCACCCGGAGGGCACCGGTTGATCGTCTCGCCGCGCGCAACCGCCTCGGCATACGGACGGCAGGCGTCGTATCCGCACCGCCGGCACTGCTGCTGCGGCAGGGCGGCGTCGACAAGATCGGCGAGGGCGGGCGCGGCGACGGCGGGCATGGCGATCGATTGTAGCGTCCCGACGTCGCGATGCGATGCGTTTGCTAGACTTCCGTCTGCCGCGGACGCCGGCCGTCCATGCCGGCTCGACCTCGTCCCGCCTCCCCGTGTCCGCTCCGCAGCCATCCCGCGAAAACGACGACGTGCTCGTTGCCTCGCCCGGGCGCGGCGTTCTCGCCCGGATCGCGTTCGCCGTGCTGCGCGCTTTCGGTTGGAGGATCGTCCTCAGGCGCCCGATGCCGATGAAATGCGTCGTCGTGTTCTATCCGCATACGTCGAACTGGGACTTCCCGATCGGGCTCCTGACCAAGTGGGCGGTCGACATCCACTTCCGCTACGTCGGGAAGGACGTGCTGTTCCGGGGGCCGTTCGGCGCGCTCTTCCGCCGCTGGGGCGGAATCCCGGTCAACCGTCGGTTGTCGACGGGCTTCGTCGCCCAGATGCGCGACGAATTCGAGCGCCACGACGACTTCCGCCTCGCCATCGCCCCGGAAGGGACGCGAAGCCGGACCGAGCACTGGAAATCCGGGTTCTATCACCTTGCGCAGGTCGCCCGGGTGCCGGTGGCGCTGGCGTTCATCGACTACCCGACGCGCCGGATCGGCGTCGGGGCGTACGTCGACCTT
>Ga0209048_10004219_pt1 | contig 13788 bp, 11 predicted proteins | sample FrelakmetCRP12CR_FD_187146 | JGI IMG/M metagenome (GOLD analysis project Ga0209048, IMG submission 187146) | Freshwater lake sediment microbial communities from the University of Notre Dame, USA, for methane emissions studies - CRP12 CR (SPAdes)... | ecosystem: Environmental > Aquatic >... | reverse complement strand
CTGCTCGCGCCCAGCGAGGGGCAGGCCCGTCTGGACGGGCGGCCGCTCGACACCTGCGTCGGCGAGGTGGGCCTGGCCTTCCAGCACGCCCGCCTCCAGCTGCTGCGGGACCGCGTCCGCGCCGACATCCGGGCCGCCTCCGCCGTCGACGACCAGGGGGCCGATGCGGCCCTCGAGCTGGTCGGACTCGACCCGGCCGAGTTCGGCGACCGGCGAGTCGATCAGCTCAGCGGCGGACAGCAGCGCCGGGTGGCCCTGGCCGGGCTTCTCGCCGGGCGACCCCGGCTCCTCGTGCTCGACGAGCCACTCGCGGGCCTCGACGCCGATGGCCGGTTGGACCTCACCGCCGCACTCGCCCGCTGCCGGGCCGAGACCGGCCTCACGCTCGTCGTCGTGTCGCACGACACGGAGGGCGCGGACCGCCTGGTCGACCGGGTTCTGCAGCTCGAGGGCGGGACGGTGTCCATGGACGTCCCGGTCTCCCAGTGGCGCCCGCACGCTTCGGACCGCCAGGACGAGGTGCGCCGGTCCGCGGCGACCACCGGCCCCCGCCCGGTCGTCGGGGACCTCCAGATCGCCCCCGCCGCTCGCGCGCCGGTCACGTCTGCCGACTCACCGCCGGAACCGCCGGAACGCCGGCGGCCGGCCCGCCATCGCGAGCTGCACCTGCTGCGGGTGGTCCCCGGCGACAGCCCGGTGCACCGGCTCTGGGCGGGCACCAAGCTGGTGGCCCTCCTCGCCGTGACGCTGGTCCTGTCCGTACGGCCGGCCTGGCCCGCGATCGGGGTCATGGCGGTGCTCGTGGGCGCGGGGATCGGCCTGGCCCGCATCCCGTGGGGAGCGGCCCCCCGGCTGCCGCGATGGTTCTGGATCGGGATCCTCGTCGGGGCCCTGCTGAGCCTGCAGGCGGGCGGTCCGCCGGTCCTGCGTGTCGGCGACCTCGTCATCGGCCTCGGGGCGCTGGGACAGTGGGCGCGGGCGACCTCGCTGGCCGCGGTCGTGCTCGCGGCGGCCGCCCTGGTGTCGTGGACCACGCCGCTGGCTGGGGTTGCGCCGGCTCTGCGCCGGCTCGGGGCCCCGCTGCGCCGGCTCCGCCTGCCCGTCGACGAGTGGGCGGTGGCGATCGCCCTGGGCATCCGCTGCCTGCCACTCCTCCTCGATGAGGTCCGCACCCTCGGCGCGGTGCGCCGTCTGCGCGCCCGCCGCCCGGACGGCACCGGGCGACGCTCCCGCTGGCGTCGCCAGATGGCCGAACCGCAGAACCTCCTGGCGGCGGCCCTCGTCGTCGCCCTCCGGCGGGGTGGCGAGCTCGGGGAGGCCATCGACGCGAGGGGCGGCCTCGGCAGCATCGGCGACGACGACAGCCGGCCGGCGGTGCGGGACCTCGTCGTCGTCGTGGTGCTGGCCGTGGCGGTCGCCGCCGCCCTCAGCCTCTAGGTGACCAGGTCTCGGGGCTCAGGCCGGCCGAGGCGCGTCCGATGGGACTCCTGGGTGCCATGGAGGCGGACGACTCGTCCGCCACCCGCAGGGGGAGCCGTGTCCCAGTTGCCTCGCAAGGTCTGCATCGTCGCCGGGACGCTGACCCGACCGCAGTTCTACACGGGCGCGGGCCGCGAGCTCGCCTACGCCCTGGTCGACCTCAGCCTGTACCCGCTGGGCCTCGTCGAGGGAGCTCTCGAAGAGGTCGTCGGCTGGCTCCAGCCCGCGCCGCCGCCCACCGACGCCACCCCGGTGGTCCTGGTGCACGGGTACGGGAGCATCAAGAGCCACTTCCTGTTCCTGCAGGCCGCATTGCGCCGCGCCGGCTTCGCCCACGTCTCGTCGATGAACTACAACCCGCTCACCCAGGACGTCCAGACCCTGAGCCGGCGTCTCGTCGAGCTGATCGACCAGGTGCTGGCCGAGACCGGGTCGTCCAAGGTGCACCTCGTGGGCCACTCGCTCGGCGGGACCATCATCCGCCACGCGGTCGAGATCGACGGCGCCGGTGACCGGGTCGACACCGCGGTCACGGTCGCGTCGCCGCACGGCGGTTCCCCGTTCGGATGGCTGGGCTTCCCGTTCGGCTCGCTTGGGCGGACCGGCGCCCAGCTGCGGACGGGGTCGGGCATCCTGCGGCGCATCGAGCGGGCCGGCCGCGCCAACGTCGAGGCCGCCGCCCACGTGGTGCGGTGGGTCGCCTACTACTCGAACACCGACGTCCTCGTCCCGGCCCGGCACGCGATGCTGCGCCTGCCCGGCGCCACGAACCTGCTCGTCAAGGACGAGGGCCACCTGTCGGTCCTGATCAGCCCGCCGGTCGTCCGCTCGATCGTGGCTCAGCTCGTCGCCACCCGGTCGGATCGGGACCGCTCCGGCCCCGCCTCCTGAGGGCCAGGTCTTCACGGTCGACGTCACGCCGCCTGCTGGAGGCCTAGGAGCGGATGTCCTTGCGGCGGAACCACCACAGGGCGATCCCTCCGAACACGGCCAGGTAGGCGAGTTGCACGATCAGGCCAGCGATCAGGTCGTGCGAGTAGCGGTTCTCGGTGAACAGGGCCTCCCATGCGCCCTGGTAGTGGGTCGGGAAGCCGTAGCGGACCCGGCCGAGCTCGGTGATGCCGTCGAGGATCTCCGAGACGATGTACACGCCGACGGTGGCGCCGATCGCGCCGGCCGGCGTGTCGGTCATCGTCGAGAACAGGGTGCCCATCGCCAGCAGCCCGGTGAAGCCGAACGCCACGTAGGCGGTGGCGACGACCAGACGGGTGAGCAGCGTGCCCGTGGAGAGCTGGAACCCCGTGGCCAGGGAGCCGCCGGTCAGGCTCCGGACGCCCGGCACCGACACCGCGTGCCACCCGAACAGGGAGACGCCGGCGACCAGGCCGGCGACCGCGACCAGGATCACCGCCACCCAGATGAGCACGCCCGACACGATCGCCTTCGCCACGAGCAGCCTCGCCCGCGACACGGGGCGGATGAGGACGTAGCGGAGGTTGCCCGACGCCGCCTCGCCCGCCACCGCCTCGCCGGCGATCATCCCGGCGATGACCACCAGAAGGAAGCCGCTCATCACGCCGAGCACCGCGGCCGGCACGAGCAGCCCGCTGGAGTGGGCGAGACGGAAGAGGCCCTCGCCGGCGTCGCGCTCGGGGCGGGCGCCGCGAGCGTGCAGCGCCGCGGTGATGAGGGCGGGCAGGCCCACGAGCGCGGCGAGGAAGAAGAGCGAACGGGAGCGCCGCACCGCCTTGGTGAACTCGGCCCCCACCAGGGCGATCACCCGACGACCCGCGGTCGCTCCGTGCCGGACTCGAGCAGGTCCAAGAAGGCGTCCTCGAGCCGCTGGGCGCCCGTCACCGTCTCCACGCGAACCCCGGCGCCCACCAGGGCGGTCACCAGGTCCGAGCGGCGCCCCTGGTGGAGCTCGACACCGAGCCCGTCGCCGTCCGCCACGACCCGACCGACCCCCGCCATGCCCTCCAGCACCGCTCGGGCCCGGGCGCGGTCGTCGACCTCGACGTAGACCCGCCCCGACGAGCCCATGAGATCGCGGACGGTGCCGCTGGCCGCCAGGCGGCCCCGGTTCATGACCACGACGTGTGAGCACGTCTGCTCGACCTCGGTGAGATGGTGGCTGGAGAGCAGCACCGTCGACCCGGACTCCGTGAGCCGGCGGATCAACTCGCGGATCTCCCGGATCTCGCCCGGGTCCAGGCCGTTCGTCGGCTCGTCGAGGATCAACAGCTCCGGCCGGGCCAGCAGAAGCCGGGCGAACCCCAGCCGCTGTTTCATCCCCTGCGAGTAGGTGCGCACCTTGCGGTGCACGGCGTCCCCCAGGCCGGCGACGGCGAGCGCGCCGTCCAGGTCGGCGTCGCGTAGACGCGAGCCGTTCGCCTCCCACCACAGCCGAAGGTTGGCCATCCCGGACAGATAGGGGACGAACGCCGCCTGCTCGATCATCGCCCCCACCCGCGACAGCTCCCGGCATCCGGGGCTGACCCGGGTTCCGAACAGGTGGGACTCCCCCCCGGTCGGATGCTCCAGCCCCACGAGGATCCGCATGACGGTCGTCTTGCCCGCGCCATTGGGTCCGAGCAGCCCGCACACCTGCCCCGGCTCGACTGCGAACGAGAGGTCGTCGACCGCCACGACGTCCCCGAAGGTCTTCGACAGCCCGGTGACGGCCACGACCGCGTCGACGCTCACGACCAGCGCTCCCGGGGCACCGAGCCACCCTAGGGCCTGGGCCGTGACGCTCGCCTCGGCGCACTCCCCGCCGACGAACCCCACCACGGTGCCGTCGGCCAGGACGAGGGCGGCTTCCCCCGGACGGGCCGACGTCGGGCGCTCGGCGCGCACCACCGTGGCCATGAGGTAGTCCATGAACGAGCCGCCCAGGCAGTTGCCGTCCTCGTCGAAGGCGATCACCTCCATGAGCGCCATGCCGAGCCCGTCGGCCAGGCCCCCGTGGATCTGGCCTTCGACGATCATGGGGTACGACGCCGACCACACCCTGCTCCATCGGTGGCCAGCATGACCGCGCGGGTCCATCATCGCACGGCGCGCGGCTACCGGTGCGGCACGGCGGACACGAGGCTGAACTCGCCCGTCTCGGTGTAGGTGGAGGACCCGATGGGGGTGTCGGTCCGGACCCTGATGCTCCGCTCGTTGCGGATCGGCAGGCCGGTGTCGTCGGCGAACCACACGTCGCTGCGCTCCGTGCCCTGTTGGGCGCCGGTCATGTCCCGCAGGCGGAGGAAGTGCGCGGCCGTCACCGGGGTCCCGCCCACGTCGAGGCGGTCCTCGCCGACGAACCGGTAGGGCCCGGAGGAGGTGGCGACGCCCTTCACCGAGTCGCTGGTGCCCGTGCAGCGGGCCGGCCACTCCTGCCCGGGCACACGAGCGGACGGCAGGACCATCGTCCCGGCGTCGCAGACGAAGGTGCTGAGGTTGGTGAAGGCTGTGGGCCCGATCATCCACCGTTGCCAGCTCTGGCCGCCGCCCTCCTCGAGGTCGCCGTTGCGCCGGCAGTAGGTCCAGGTCTGCCAGTGGTTCGTGCTGTAGTCGATCCGGAAGGTCCAGCACCCGTCGGGCCGGAGCGTGACCGTGCCGGGCAGGGTCGGGCCCTCGGGCTGCGAGAGTGGCGGGAGCGTGAGGCGCTCGACACCCGAGCCCCGATACTCGTACACGCCCGGGGACGGCCGGTCCGCGCCCGGGGCGATGGTCGCGCCCGGCCTGAGCCGCTGCCTGGCCTCCTCGACCGTGACCGGCCGGGCCCGGCCCCGCGCCAGCCACACGACGGCGCCGGCCACCACGAGCACGACGACGAGGCCGGCGGCCAGCCACCATCGACGCAGGCGCGGCCGCGGCCTTGTCCCGACCATCACCCGACGGTATCCGCCCGCCGGGCCAGGCCCGTGAGGTGCGACGCCACCTGGGGCGTCCGGGGTTGGGACACTGGGACGATGGCACCCGACCCCCCCGCGGACGCCCTCGACGACGCCCTCGCGCTCCTCGGTCGTGGCTGGTCGGTCGTGCCCGTGCACACGCCGCGTGACGGGCGATGCAGCTGCGGCCGGCCCGACTGCCCCAGCCCGGGGAAGCACCCCCGGCTCCGCTGGGACGCGTGGCAGCGCCGGCGCCCCACGGCTGACCTCGTCCGCCGCTGGTGGCGGCGCTGGCCGGACGCCAATCTCGGGGTCGTGACCGGCGACGTGTCGGGCGTGATCGTCGTCGACGTCGATCCCCGCAGCGGGGGTGACGGGTCCCTCGAGGGGCTGGAGGCGGGGTACGGGCCGTTGCCGGCCACGGTGGAGGCGCAGACGGGGGGCGGGGGCCGGCACCTCTACCTGCGGTGCCCGGGGCGGCCCGTCGTCCCGCGACCCGTGGCACCCGGGCTCGACCTCAAGGGGGACGGCGGCCTGGTGGTCGCCCCGCCCAGCCTCCACGTGTCGGGCGCGGCCTACCGGTGGGTACCGGGCCGCGGCCCCGGCGACCTCGAGCCCGCCGCCTCGCCGGCCTGGCTCCTGGCGCTGGGTGCGGGCGGCCCCCCGTCCAGCGCCTCGGTCCGCCTGTCGCCGTCCCGGACGGCCGCCGAGCGGGCGGAGTTCGCCGAGCTCTGGGCCGCCCTGGGGGTCGACCTCGAACCCGGGGACCGGATGTACCGCTGCCCGCTCCACGACGACCACCATCCCTCGCTCCACGTCGACGCCGACGGGTGCCGGTGGCTGTGCTTCGGCTGCCACCGCGGCGGGGGTATCGGACGCCTGCGACACATCGTGGGAGGGGGCGAGCGGCCGCTCGACGCTGTGGCCCGCCTCCCCGTGACCCTCGCCGGTGGGGCGACGGTCGAGGTGGCCGGAGAGGCCGGCTATCAGGACGCCCTGCTCGCGCTCACCGGCGGGCGGCGCCGGTACAGCGGGGTGAGCGTCGACGTCGTCGCCCATCTCGTCCCGGAGCCCGGGAACCCCGTGGACCCAGGGGCGATCGCGGTGCTCATCGGCGGTCACAAGGTCGGCTACCTGCGGTGGGATGACACCCACCGGCTCCGGCGGGCGGTGGAGGACGCCGTCACCCGGTTCGGGGAGGCGACCTGCGTCGCGACCATCCGCGGGGGGTGGGAGCGACCGGGCGACGTAGGGTTCTTCGGCGTCAAGCTGTGGCTGGCGGCGCCGGCGACGATCACCAGGCCCGGGCCCCCGGGGGCCTGAGCGACCACCGACGAGGGAGCAGGCCGTGCACGAGACGCCCCACGACCTGCGCGACCTCCAGCGGCTCCTCGACGACAGCCACGGCGCAGCGGGCCCCCACCTGCGTTCGATCGTCGACGACGAGCACCGCCTCGGGGCATCCGAGCTCGTTGCCGTCCTGACCGGTATCAACGTCCTCGACGTCGCGACGGTCACTGCCGGCGGTGAGCCGAGGATGGCGCCCGTGGACGGGGTCTTCCACCGCGGGCGCTGGCACTTCGGGTCCTCACCGGACTCCGCCCGCTTCCGCCACCTCCGCCGCCGACCGGCGGTGAGCGCCTGCCACACCAGAGGCGAGGAGCTCGCGGTGATCGTCCATGGTCAGGCCAGGGAGATCCACCTCGACGATCCGGCGCACGCCGAGTTCGCCGCCGCCCTGTTCGCCGTCTACGTCCCGAGATACGGCGGCGACTGGCCCGAGTTCGCCCGCGCCAACCCCTATGCCGTCATCGTCCCGACCAGGATGTTCGCCCGTCGGGCCCTGCCCCACGAGCTCCCGGATCCGTCGGCCGGGTGAGCTCGTGGGGACACCGGCCGGGCGAGCGGGGCGCGGGGGCGAGCCCGGCCACGGCTGCCGGCGGAGGGCCCGGAGGTCGTCGTCGGTCGTGCGCTCGGCCCGGTCCCGGATCCCGAGGAGCATCCTGCGCATCATCACGAAGTCACCCGGCTCGAACACGGTTGCGTAGAGCCGGGAGGCCACGCCGCCCGTGAACTCGGCCCGCAGCCGGCACACCAGCCGGGTCGCCCGGTCGCCCAACGGTGTCACGGCGTACGCCGAGACCGCCGCGAGGGCCGGGTAGGGCAGGAGCGAGCGACCGCGCATCGCGCCATGGCGGCCTCCCCGGAGACCCGGGACCAGGGCCGCCCGACCGGATCCCGGAGCGTGGTGGCTCGGCCTCCGCTTCGGGCGAGCACGCCGAGGCCGGGGTCTGCGCTAGAACCGGAGGGCGGCGCCCGGGGTGGCCGCGCCATGAGAGCCGCTCCATGAGAAGCGACCGGCCTGGTGCCACCAGCCGCTCGCACCCCGGGCCAGCGGTCTCGCAGCCACCTGCCGGTTGCGACCGGCCACCCACGTGGATCGGACGGGGCGATGGGCGACGAGTTCGACATGGTGGTGATCGGGGCCGGCCCGGCGGGGGAGAAGGCAGCCGCCCAGGCGGCGTACTTCGGCCACCGGGTGGCCGTCGTGGAGCGAGCGGCGGTCGGCGGCGCCATGGCGACGAGCGCCATCACGACCAAGGCGATGCGCGAGGCGGCGCTCTACCTCACGGGATTCCAGCGCCGGCACCTGTACGGCGTCAGCCTGGACCTGGATCCGCGGGTGCTCATCGACCTGCTCCGCGCCCGTGCCGCGGACGTGGGCCGGGCCATGGCTGAGGGGGTGCGCGAGAACCTCGACCGGCACGGCATCGAGCTCGTGCACGGGTCGGCCCGCCTCGGCCCCGGGCCGACCGTGGCCGTCGAGCCTGCGGACGGCGCCGCACCCCGCGTCCTCACCGGGGACACGGTCCTGATCGCGACGGGCTCGCGCCCGTTCCACCCCCCTGGCATCCCGTTCGGGGACCCGGACGTGCTCGACTCGGAGACGGCCCGAGCCCTCGACAGGCCCCTTCGCAGTCTCGTCGTGGTCGGTGGGGGCGCGGTCGCCTGCGAGTACGCCTCGATCTTCATGGCGCTGGGTGCCGACGTCACGCTGGTCGAGCGCGGGGGCCGACTGCTCCCGTTCCTCGATGCCGAGCTCTCCACGCTCCTGGCCGACATCCTCCGCTCGTCGGGGACACGGGTGCTCTTCACGTCCGACGTGGCGGCCGTGGGACGGGACGCCGAGGGGCTGCGCGTCGAGCTCAGGGACCAGCTGGGGGACCACGCGGTGATCCGGCCCGAGAAGATCGTGTTCGCGGCCGGCCGCGTCGGGAACACCGAGGAGCTCGGGCTCGCCGAGGCCGGCGTGGCGACCGACGCACGCCGCCGGGTGCTCGTGGACGAGCAGTACCGCACGACAGCCCCGCGGATCTATGCCGCCGGCGACGTGATCGGGCCGCCGGCGCTCGGGTCCGTCTCGATGGAGCAGGGTCGGGTGGCTGCCTGCTACGCGCTCGGGATCCCCTTCAAGCAGACGGTGAACCCGCTCATACCGTTCGGTGTGTACTCGATCCCCGAGGCGTCCATGGTCGGACTGACCGAGGAGGCGGCCCGGGACGCGGGCCACGACCACGAGATCGGGGTCGCTCGGTTCGAGGACAACAGCCGGGCGGCGATCGCGGGCAGCACCGACGGGATCGTCAAGCTGGTCGCCCGGCGCGACGACCGGCGGCTCCTGGGCGTGCACATCCTGGGGGAGAGTGCCACCGAGCTCATCCACCAGGGCCAGGCGGTCCTGCACTTCGGCGGCACCATCGACTACTTCATCCACTCGACCTTCAACGTCCCGACGGTCAGCGACGCCTACAAGTACGCCGCCTACGACTTCCTCCAGCGCCTCCAGGGGCGTGGGGGTGTCCGACCGGTCTAGGTTCGGGGTCGGCAGCCGGGCCGGATCCCCGGCTCGGACGCTACCCGGGCACGGCCGAGCGCCAGAAGGCCCTCAGCTCGGCGGGGAGGACGGCGGCGATGTCGGCGGCCTCGTCGGGCACGAGCTGGCGCAGGGTGCCCACGACCGACTCGACGATCAGGGTCGCCCTGCCGGGCTCGATCGAGTCGGCGCCGGTCGCAGCCACGAACTCCGTCACGCTGCGGATGCGGCCGGGGGCGTGGCCGTGCCGGCGGGGGGGCTCGGCCAGGGCGCGGACGTCGGGCGGGAGGTGGGTGAGGAGGTGCCCGCGCTCGGCAGCGGGCAGGCGCTCGACCAGCGTGGCCACCACGGCGCGCACGAGCGCGCGGTCGGTGTGCTGGTCGGCTCCCGCGTCACGCGCTGCGGTGAGCAGCCGGTCCAGCGCCGGGGACTGCTGGCGGATGGCGCGTCCGTGGCTCGGGCGGGTGTCGCCGGGCAGGAGGCCCACGTGCAGGTAGGACTCGACACCATCGATGCCCGGCACCCGACGGGCGGCCTCCTCGAGCTGACGGGCTTCCTCCTCGGTCCCGACGGTCCCGTGGAGCAGGGCCATGTGGTCCTCGACCATCACGTGGACGCGCGGGAGGTCCAGCCGCTTCTCCACCGGCCCGAGCCCCGAGCGCACCCGGTCGGCGAGCGTGCGCAGGTCGATGTCAGGGGCCGGTCCCCTCCTCGACAGCGTGTGGGCGACGCCGCGGGCGCGCCCCGCCAGGTGGCGGGCCTGCCGGGCCGTCCGGTGCGCCACCCGCCGTCTTGCCTTCCGGCCCCGGCGGGTGAACAGGGCGGCCACACCTGCCAGGGCGGCGATGAGCACCACCAGCCGTCTCGCCGTCATGGCGTCCTCCGGTGCCGGTCCGTGCAGGTGGGGGGCGTGGTCGTGACGGTGCGGTGCCGCACCGTCCGGATCCTCGCCCCGGCGATGGGCGCCCCGGGGGGTGTCAGCGGTCCGGGCCGTCGGCCACAGGTTGGTACCTGGCGACGGAGAAGGCGAGGAGCAGCGGGATGTTGACGGCGTAGATGGCGAGCATGAGGGTGAGGATCACGAGGATGGCACCACGGACGTGATCGAAGATGAAGATGAACTCGAGCATCCCGGCGAAGATCAGGTAGGCCAGCAGCGCCCACCTGCCGACGAGGAAGAACGTGTCCCACGCGAAGGGCCGCAGGCGACTGAGGCTGACCACGTTCCAGAGGAGCAGCGCTCCCGCGATGCCGAGCAGGCCGTACGCAGGCCCGAGTGGCGCCCGCCGTGGCAGGTGGGCCGCGAGGTAGATGCCCCCCATCACCACCACGGCGATGGTGGCGACGGCCACCTCGCTGATCGGCGGGAGCCGCCGCTCGGCGACAGGCACCCCCCGGTCGGTACCGGCGACGGCACTCATCCGACGGCCAGCTTCGTCATGATCACGAGGGTGGCGACCTGCATGACACCGGTGATCCCGGCGGTGTAGACGAACCGTCGCATGAGCTTGCCGATCAGCTCCCCGTCGGGTCGGGGCTTCTTGAGCTCGAACAGCACGGCCAGGTTGGCCGGCTCGAGGAACCCGAGGGCGATCACCGCCATGACCCCGACGACGCAGTAGGACGCCACCAGCCAGGCATGGTTGTGGTAGTGGGCCTCCAGGTTGCCGAGATGGCGGGCGAGCTGCCAACCGGCGGCGAGGGTCATCGTCACCAGCGTCGGCATGATGATCAGCATCTTCGGCATGAACCGGGTGGAGAACTCGATCCTGGCCTGCACGGACAGCCGGCCCAGGATCGGGCCGATGATGAGCCCGACGAACAGGTCGATCCCGGTCCACATGCCTCCGCCGACGACGTGGAAGAAGTCGAGCGCCCACAGGCGGTTGCCGACGATCGCCGCGACGAGGCCGACGAGGATGGCGGCGACGATCGGGAGTCCCCGGAGGGGGACGATCTGGAACTCCGGCACCGTCGGTGCGCCCGCCGGCATGGCCGCGGGCGCCGGCGTGGCCGCGGGCGCAAGCGCTTGGTCAGCCGTCACTTCGGCCATCGGCTACCCCCCTCGGTCGAGCGTCCGGTCGGCTCGGCGGGGCTGACCGCCCGCACGGGCCGTGACGGCGCCAACCATAGCGGCGCGGTCCGCGTGTGTCCCGGCCCATCCCGCCGGGGTCGGGAGTGCCGACCGGGCGCGACGGCGGGGGTGTTGCGGGCCACGACCTGCGGGGTGTTCACTCGGTCGCGGAAGTGCCTGCAGGGAGGACGTCGCGGGTGGTGTGGATCGATCAGCGTGGCTCCGAGGTCCTGACCCGCAACGAGTGCGCCCGCCTTCTCGCCGTCGGGGCGGGCGGTGTCGGCCGCGTCGGGCTGGTCGAGTCCGGGAATGTGGTCATCGAGCCCGTCAACTACCGGATGCTCGAGGGTGACGTGCTGATCCAGATCGGCCCCGGTTCGATGCTCGAGGCGGCGCGCCGAGGCACGATCGTCTCGTTCGAGGTCGACGAGCTGTCGGTCGTCGAGGGCCGGGCGTGGAGCGTGCTCGTCCACGGCCTGGCCAGGTTGCTCGGCGCCGACGAGCAGCCGGAGTCGGCGCGCCCCGCCGCCGCGGCCCCGCCGGTCCCCGAGCCCGGGACGTCGTTCGTGCGCATCCGGACCGGCGTGGTCTCCGGTCGGCGGTTCCTCCTCCACGACGAGCTCCCGGCGGCGGGACTCCCGACGGCGACGGACGAGCCCGGGGCGGAGGGGTCGAGGATCCTGGATCGAGGCGGGGCCCGGACCGCCGACCCGGGCGGGTCGTGACGTCACCGTTCGTCGAGCCGCGCTCGACCCGGCGACGGGTGACCCGGGTGGGCGGGCCGTCCCCGGTGGCAGCGCTGCCCGAGGTGCTCGCGGAGCGCACGTTCGACGCCCTGGTGTTCGACTGGGACGGCACCGCGGTCCCCGACCGGCAGGCCGACGCGTCGGCCGTTCGGGCGCGCGTGGAGGCACTGTGCGGCGCGGGGGTGCACGTCTTCGTCGTCAGCGGGACGCACGTGGGCAACGTGGACGGCCAGCTCCGGGCCCGCCCGACCGGACCGGGCGAGCTCCACCTGTGCCTCAACCGGGGGTCCGAGGTGTTCCGGGTTTCGGCGAACGGCCCGGAGCCGGTCTGGCGACGGACCGCCACGCCCGACGAGGAGGGCGCGCTCGACCGTGCCGCGGCCCGCACCGTCGAGCGCCTCGGGACCAGCGGTCTCGAGGCCAGGATCGTCTCCCAGCGGCTGAACCGTCGCAAGATCGACCTGATCCCGGAGCCTGCGTGGGCCGATCCACCGAAGGCGCGCATCGGCGAGCTGCTGACGGCCGTGAGCGCCCGGCTGGCCGGGGTCGGACTGGGGGACCTGGCGGACGTGGTCGGCCTGGCGACCACGGCGGCGCTGGCCGAGGGGCTCGAGGCCCCGCGCGTCACGAGCGACGTGAAGCACGTCGAGATCGGCCTCACGGACAAGTCGGATTCGACCCGCTGGGCCGCGGCGTGGCTGATCGCGCGGGGGATCGGCGCCGGCCTGGTCCTCGTGGGCGGCGACGAGTTCGGGCCGCTCGGCGGGGTGGCGGGGAGCGACTCGCTCATGCTCGTCGACGAGCTGTCCCGGGCGGTGGCGGTCTCGGTGGGGGCCGAGCCGGCCGGTGCGCCCGCCGGGGTGACGAGCCTCGGGGGCGGTCCGTCCCGGTTCGCCCAGGTGATCGACGCCCAGCTCGCCCGACGACGGGACCGGCGGGTGCCGTGGGTCGACGAGGACCCGGGCTGGATCGTCGAGCTGCCCAGCGACCCGCGACTGGAGCGTGCCGCCGAGGCGCTCGGCGCGCTGGCGAACGGGCAGGTGGGGGTCCGGGCCGCCCGCGAGGAGGACGGGCCGTCGACGCAGCCGTTGTTCGTGGCGTCGGGGATCTACACCGGCCCCGACGACCCCCAGCTGCTGCCCGGGCCACAGTGGACCGGCCTGCTCGTCCGGGCGGCGGCGACCGACCCCGACCGTCGCCTCCTCGATCTTCGGACCGGTGTCCTGGTCCGCTCGAATGACGGCGCGTCGGGGGTTCGCACGGCGAGGTTCGTCTCGGCCGCCCGCCCCGACGCGCTCGCCCTGCGCGCCGAGGGCCACTCGTCGAGGCTCGCCGCGGGGGCGACGCTGGCCGCCCCGGTCGACCGCGGCGTCGAACACGACCTCCGCGGCGACGTGCACCTGGCCCGGACGCGGAACGACACGGGCGGCGGCTTCGCCGTCGGCGCCCAGACCACGCAGCGGGTGCTCGACGGGCGCCGGGCCGTCGAGCGCCTGGCGACCTGGGCGGCCGACGAGTCCCGAGTTCCGGAGTGGTCGGACGTGAGCACCCGGCTCGACGAGCTCGAGGAGCTCGGGTTCGACGCCCTGCTCGGCGAGCACCGGGCGGCCTGGGCCGACCGGTGGGCCGACGCCGCCGTCACCATCGAGGGCAGCGACGCCGACCAGCTGGCGGCCCGCTTCGCGGTCTTCCATCTGCTGTCGTCGGCGCCCGACGGCGGTGAGGCGG
>Ga0209048_10004217_pt1 | contig 13790 bp, 11 predicted proteins | sample FrelakmetCRP12CR_FD_187146 | JGI IMG/M metagenome (GOLD analysis project Ga0209048, IMG submission 187146) | Freshwater lake sediment microbial communities from the University of Notre Dame, USA, for methane emissions studies - CRP12 CR (SPAdes)... | ecosystem: Environmental > Aquatic >... | reverse complement strand
GGGCTTGCCTGAAGAGTACCACGATGAAAAAGAGCTCGACCGTCAGCGCCAAATCCACGATTCACTGATTACCCGTGGTCTCCAGATCATCACCGACTCCTACCTCGACTACGTCGATAAGAAATGCGCGGAAAACAACCTTCCGATCGAGCGTCGCTCGCTCGAAGGCCGGAACTGGAAGGTGCTGGCCGAAGACATCAACACCAATGCCTATGACCTGGTCATCATGGGCGCCTTGGGTGTCGGCGCGGTGAAGGACAGCGTGATCGGCAGCAACACCGAGCGTGTGCTTCGACGCGTGCGGAATTCGGACATGCTGATCATCAAGCAGACCCAGCCCATGACCGCCGGGAGAATCGTGGTGGCGGTGGACGGCAGCCCCTATTCCTTCGGTGGACTCATGACCGGCCTGGCATTGGGCAAGGCCTTCAACATGCCGGTCGAAGTCATCTCGGCCTTCGATCCCTATTTCCATTATGCCGCCTTCCATAGCATCTCCGGCGTCCTCAACGAGGAAGCCGGCAAGGTGTTCAGATTCAAGGAGCAGGAAAAGCTCCACGAGGAAATCATCGACAGCGGCCTCGCGAAGATCTATCAGTCGCACCTCGACATCTGCCGCGAGATCGCTCAGGCCGAGCAAACCGACGTCAAAACGACCCTGCTGGACGGCAAGGCCTTCGAGAAGATCATTCAATACGTGCGCAAGGATATCCCCGCATTGCTCATCGTCGGGCGAATCGGCGTGCACAGCGATGAGGACATGGACATCGGGAGCAACACGGAAAATCTCTTGCGGTCCGCCCCCTGCAATATCCTGGTGTCGAACCGGAAATATGTGCCGCCGATCGATACACTGGCGGAATATACCATCGCCTGGACGGAGGAAGCCCTCCGCCGGATGGAAAAGATCCCGATATTCGCCAGAGGCGTGGCCAAGACGGCCATCCACCGCTATGCCATCGAAAAGGGCCACACTATTATCAGCAACACGGTGGTCGATTCGGCCGTGGGACACATCCTGCCCAAGGGCGCGATGGACGCCATGCGCGCGCTGGGCGGGAGCCTGGATGCCGCGGGCATCGACCGCGACAAGATGCAGGCTGACGGGTCTGTGGCGAAGGATCTCATGGGCTCGACCCTCAGCGGCATGATGACCGAGATCGTGGAGGAAAAACCGAAAGTCAGTGCCGGCACTCAAGCCTATCTGGACCGGATGACCCAGAACTACTTCGTATGCGACGGCTGCGGCTACATCGGCAAGGGCGAGACCCCCGTAAAGTGCCCCGTCTGCGCAGCTGCAGGCGACCGGTTCAAATTGGTCGACAAGACCATCTTCGAGGCAGCGGCGAACGCCGAAGGAGCCCTCGAAACCGACCTGGCCTACGATGACGTCCCCATGCAATGGACGAAGGATGCCAAAGAGGCAATCCGTGCAGTCCCGGCCGGATTCCAACGCCGGCGCGCCAAGGCCAAAATCGAAAAGACCGCTCGGAAGCTCGGCATGACCACGATCACGCTGGAGTATGCGGCGCCCATGATTCAGGAAGCCGCATCAGAAGACTACACCCCCATTTTCGCGAATAAGGGAACCGGCGCCTCGACCGAAGCCCAGGCGACCGTGGCCGCTGCGACGAACGGCACAAATGGCGCGACCGCCTCCCCCGAGAACGGTCATGGGAACGGAAATGGCCATGCGGCGGAACCTGCCACTGCCTCTCCTTATACCTGGACGCCGGAGGCGCAATCACGGCTCGAGCGGGCCCCTGAAGGGTTCATGCGCGAATGTACCCGTGCCCTCATCGAAAAACACGCTGATAAGATCGGCGTCATGGTGATCACGGCCGAAGTGGCCCACGAGGGTATTGAACAAGCCAAGGACTACATGGCGGAAGCCATGAAGACCGGCAACCTGAAGGACATGATCGCGAACCTGACCGGCTCATCGAAGTCCGGGGCCAGCCACTGATGGGACGGCCGCTGCCGGTCCTCAACTTCCCGGTGCTGGGGGGAACGCTCGGGTCCCTCCAGCAACAGGTGACGCAGTTCTTTACTCCGTCATCGAGTACTCCTGCGCCGCGCGACGGTCGCACCGTCGACGACTTCAAACCCTATCTCATCGCACTGAACCTCACGAAGCGCTGCAATCTCAAGTGCGACCATTGCTATCTCGACGCGACGACGAAGGCCGCCGGTGGCGACGACGAACTCTCGACCGAAGAATGCTACAAGCTCATCGATCAGATTGCCCAGGTCAACAAGGGCTGCCTCCTCGTGATCACCGGCGGCGAACCGCTCGTCCGTCCTGACATCCTTGACATCGCGCGCCACGCCGTGAAGCTCGGCTTCATGGTGGTATTCGGGACCAACGGCATGTTGATCGATGACAGAATGGCGAGGGACCTGGTCGACATCGGCGTGATGGGCATGGGCATCAGTATCGATTCGCTCGATCCCCAAAAACACAACCGCTTCCGTGGCGTGCCAGGCGCATGGGAAGCCGCACTCGCCGGCATCGAGGCCTGCAAGCGGAACGGGTTGGCCTTCCAAGTGCACTTCAGCGCTCAGCCCATGAATTACCAGGAACTCCCTGCGGTGATCGATTGGGCGCATCAGCTTGGCGCCAAGGTACTCAATGTTTTCTTCATGGTCTGCACCGGTCGCGGCGAAGAACTCACCGACATCACCCCTGCACAATACGAAGAGGTGCTCGGCTACCTCGTCAACTGTCAGGATAATTACAAGGGCATGCTCGTCCGGGCTCGCTGTGCGCCACACTTCAAACGACTGGCTTATGAGAAAGATCCGAACTCCCCGATCACCAAAGCGACTGGTTATATGGGCGGCGGCTGCCTCGCCGGCACCAACTACGCGCGTGTCACACCAAACGGCGAATTGACCCCTTGTCCCTACATGCCGCTGTCAGCCGGGAATATCCGCGAAACGAGCTTCGTCGATCTGTGGGAAAAGTCCGATGTCTTTAATTCCTTCCGCTACCCGCAACTCAAGGGTAAGTGCGGCGATTGCGAATACACGGACATCTGCGGCGGCTGCCGGGCACGCCCCTACGTCGACCACGGTGACTGGCTGGACGAAGATCAATGGTGTCTGTACACCCCGAAGGGCGGCGAGAAGATCAAAGTCGCATTTAATACGCCTGATGAAGGCGATGTGGCCTGGGATGAAGACTCAGAAACACGGCTCAACCGGATTCCCTATTTCTTGCGAGCCATGGTGAAAAAAGGCGTCGAAAAGCACGCGCGCGAGAATAGCATCCCCTTGATCACCATTGAGTTGATGGAAGAACTCCGCAAGAAACGATTCGGCAACGATGCGCCAGTCTTCAATTTCGACGTAAAGGGCAAGGAGTAAGGAGTCGGGGATAGGACCGTCGGCGGTCCTGGAATTCTCCACCACTCCTGCTCATTCCTCAGTAATCTATGGACGCTCTTCAAAGCATCGTCACCGACCTCAATACCCTGATTCCGATCATCAATCATTGGTTCCACTTGTTGTCGGCGGTCATCTGGATCGGTGGACTCGCGTTCCTCGTCATGGCAGTGACTCCGGGGCTGAAGAAGGCGGTCGCCAAGGAGCAGATCAAGCCGATCACCGATGTGTTCTATCAGCATTACAAAAAAGTCGCAGGCATCCTGCTCGTTGTCCTCCTATTTACCGGCGGCATCAACTTCCACTATGTCAATCAGGTTATCACCTCGCAAACCGGTAGCGGCATCCAACACCATGCGAAATACCTGACCGTCTTCTTTATCAAGCTGTTTCTCGTCCTCTGTTTGCTCACACTGTTTCTCTACACGGTGCTCTTCAAATCCGATGACGCAGTAGAAGGCGAAGAAGAATCTTACGAAGTGATCCCTTTCCAGCGCGCCGCGCTCTGGATCGGCTTCTTCATCATCCTCTGTGCCGCTGCATTGAAACATCTCCATCAGTAGATCGCGCTCCCTCTTTTACTCTCCTGGCTTTCACCTATCGAACCCCCCTGTGCCTGTATCTCCTCGGATATAGAGCGTACTGAATCAGATACGCCTCCGCTCTAGAGCCTCATCTTTCCAGCTCTCTCTCCAATCCACATTTACTCAACGACTTACATTGTAGGCCCCGGAATATTGTTACTGAGAAATCTCTGGTACAGGGGTTGCTGTAATCGAGTATCACTCGATGTAAATGGCACGAAGCCTATGATCACAAGCTGGAATGTTTTTGGCGAAGCGAGATGCCGGTGGGCCCCACCCGTCGACGGGCAATCGCCTGTCACGCAGGTGGGACTACCTCTGGATTGTGCCTATCCGGAGCCCTCCCACCGCCACACGCTTCCGCCATCGGGGCCGCGTCCTGCCCCTCAGCGGCGCGGCCCTCCAGCCTGGCCTGGAGCCCTTTCACCGAGCAGACAAGCGGACAGCCTCGTTCAAGAATTAACTTGTGAGGAATACGATGTCGCTAACCCATCAGACCACTCCGCTCAACTTGCCAAAAGATAAGCCACGCAGGCCCGCTAACCAGCGTGGTAGACCGAGCAAGGCTGGAACACGACAGTCTGGAAGGGTCCGATTGACCGTCAGCCTCCCTGTTGATCTCGTCGATCGTCTGCGCGATGCGGTGTATTGGAGTCCTGATCTGAAGCTCGCTTGGCTGATCGCTCAGTCCCTACGGGCTTCTCTGGCGGATCTGGAAAGGTCACGGCAGGGTCCCTTCCCGAAACGGATCATGGCACTCCGAGCCAGGCGACCTCGCTTGGTCGGCCAGTCGATGAAGGTCAACCTTTCTACCAGGCTCAACGCAAATGGTACAGCCCGTCCCGCTGAGGGAATCACTCAGCCCATCCTTGCCTCACAACAGCCCATCGAGTGATGGCAATCGAGAGGATAAATCTTCCGTTGAGCAAAATATGCTCCTCACTGTCTCTTAAAATTCCGGCTCCAAGCCGCCCTGCCTATTTATCTCCTGAAGTGACGCCGATGAATCCTCAGACTGATCATCCGGCCGTCTTGATTGTCGACGACGACCCCGACATCCTCACTGCCCTACAGGATCTCATTGAATATGAAGGCTTTCGCGTGACCGGAGTCTCCACCTGTCGCGATGCGCTGTCTCAGGTGAAAACTGCCGACTTTGCCGTGGTTTTGCTCGATATCGGATTACCAGATGGAGATGGGCTAGCCGTACTTGAGACTATCCAGGCAATCGCGCCTTCGCTCCCAGTGATTGTTCTTACCGCCTTCACATCACAGGATAACCGCACGAAATCCTTGTCCAAAGGCGCATTCTCATGCCTCATCAAACCGTATAATCGCGATGAACTCCGTGCAGTCCTTCACAGGGCCGTTGTGGCAGGCGGCTCACCCACGCCTTCCGAAAACTAGCAGGATGCTGAAAAATGGCGGGGTAACTGTGATGATCCCTGTGCTCGCAGACCGCGCACGATCAGAATGTGCTCGGTCGTTGCGCGCAGTGAGGATCACTCAGCCACCCCTAAGAGAAACTGAAAGCGAGTGGCCACCCTAGGGAAGATGTGAGTCTTGGCGTACCGAGTCTCGCTGAGGAAGTAGTGAACGAGAGCTATGAGCGAGATCGCTTGGAAGCCGCGAGGCCCTGTTTGAAGACCGTGCGGAGGCCGAAGTAGGCAAAGGAATCTTTGAGATTGGAGTACAGCCGTTTGAAGGTGCCCATGTCGGGATTGGTCACGTATTCCATCGTTAAGGCAATCCGTTCTTCCCCCTCGCCAAGAGGAGTCACCGCATGCCAGAGCTTATCCCCGTTGAAGATCACGAGATCGCCCGGTTGAGTGACCAATTCCAGATGCTTGGGTGATTTGACCGGATCATCCTTGAACAGCTCGCAAACCAGTTTACATTGCGTCGACTTATCGACGAGTCCCATTAGAATGGTATAGCGAGCTCCCTTATAGTAGGAAGTATCGTAGTGAAACCCGATATGGTCTCCCACCTCCGTGTAGTAATACAGCGCGCAGGAATGGGGGTCGTTCTCAGGGCATAGGCTAAGCTTGGCCTTCACCAGACGGCTCAAGAATTCGACGAAGACCCCTGATCGATACAGATCGAGAAAGCGGGGAGCCTTCTCGATCACCGTGTAGTAGCTCACGCTCCCGCCCTTTTTGTGGCCGGGAATGTAGTTACGGTTTAACTCGCTTTTCACCCCTTCCGCCTGAGGAACGAGATACTCTTCCACCACCGATCGAGGGAGAAATTGTGGAATAAACAGGAACTCGTTCTGGTCCCAATACTCACGAGAGAGTCGCTCGAAATCCAACCTTTCGATTGCCTGATCAACCGCTTCAACTAAGGACCCGGACATTGTCTGATTCATACGCTCACCTACTCCTCAATTGTCCATCAGTATGCACTATGCTGAAATAGTCCGCCAGAGGCCCTGGCGCATGAAGTGCGAGAAAGGCGCGACGTGGACGAGATGAGATTCCCATCTTGTCTAGCCCGTCCCGCCAGTCTCACTCGGCTATCCATGTGCATTCTCGAGCCGGTTCCCGTCACCTTCACTGTGGGGTATTGAGAACCGGAGCCTTCACCACTTCCACATCCGCAGGCAACTTCAGATCGAAAAACGAGTCGGCAAGACCCAGGTTGGATTGGAGCGACGAAAATTCAAAACTCGCAACATTGCCGCTCATTTCATAAAGAGTGACCGTCCGAATGAAGTAGGTCTTGGGAAACACTTCCAGCACGATCCGCTGTAACGATCTCCCCGCCTCACCGTCGCGTGATTTAGGCAGGAGGGTGAGTAACCGGATTCCTCCCACACCCCGACCCTTCCCTGGCGTCGGCTCAATGTTGTACGACTCCTCCAGTTTAGCCGCCCCTAGCAAGAGTTCCAATGGAGCCTTAGAGGCAGCCATCTGCGTCAGCTTTCCCACCAAAACTTGCTTGTGCTCCGGCACATACACTTTGACGTCATCCCGATTGACATAGATGTCCTCGACCGACGGGTCGAGATAATTCCACCGTAACCGGCCAGGCTTTTTAATAGAGACCTTTCCCGAGGACGTGATGGGCCGCTCGAAACCCTCAATCGTAGTTTTTTGCGTGAAGTCCGCCTGAAGATCTTTCGTCTTTTCATACCGCGTCTGGAGCTGTTTGACCACCTCGCGCACTTCCTTCAACGCTTTCTCATCGCTCTCGTCTCCAGCGGCAAGAGTCAGCAATGGGAATAGGCTCCACACGCAAACGAGTAGGCCCCCTACAAAACATGTCCAATTCAATTTCTTCAACATACCAATAGGGAGGGGTGTGGAGGGTTACTGCAATTGCGCGCATCGAACGAGCACTGCTTTATCGTGCGCGTTCTGCGAGCATAGCAGTGGCCCTCCACACCCCTCACACCTCCTCCTCGGCTCCAACCGGCCCACGCCGCCCAACGACCTCTCTCCGCCCATCGCGGCCAGCCGCGCCGACGAGGCCATCCGTCTCCATTTGCTCGATCATCCGAGCTGCGCGAGGATAGCCCACCCGCAGCCGACGCTGAATCAGCGACGCAGAAGCTTGCCCAGTAGACAGGACCAACTCTTTGGCCTGTTCGTACACTTCGTCCAATGCCTCTTCCTCTTTCGCATCTTCCTGTTTCAGCGCTATGTGCAACTCCTGATTGTAGGTAGGCCTTGCTTGATCCTTCACGAACTCGACCACGCGGCGAACGTCGTCATCCGACACAAACGATCCGTGCAACCTCATTAACCGCCCGGTCCCCGACGCCATATAGAGCATATCTCCGCGACCCAGAAGCGCTTCCGCACCGTTGGCGTCCAGGATGGTGCGTGAATCGGTCTTCGACGATACTTGAAATGCAATACGGGCAGGGAAGTTCGCCTTGATCAAGCCGGTCAACACGTCGACCGACGGACGCTGCGTCGCCAGCACAAGATGGATACCTGATGCGCGGGCCATCTGCGCCAAACGCGCGATCTTGTCTTCAACCTCCTTCGGCGCCACGCTCATCAAATCCGCCAACTCATCGATCATTACGACGATATAAGGCAAGGGCTCCGGCGGAGTCGGCGGCGGCAAAAATGATCCGGAGCTGCCATCCGGAAGGGCAGTCTCTCCGGCAGAGAGCCTCTCCTCTTCGGATAGAAACTGAATAGGCAATTCCGGCTGGTCCAACTTGGCTGCTGATTCCGCCTCCAGCACACCCTGCGCCCCGGCGACCTTTCGATTATAGGCATCGATGTTTCGCACCCCTGCCTCGGAAAGCAATTTATAACGCCGCTCCATTTCAGCCACAACCCAACTGAGTCCGCGCGCCGCCGACTTCGGATCGGTGATGACCGGCCGTAAAAGGTGCGGAATGCCGTCGTACGTTTGAAACTCAAGCATTTTGGGGTCGATCAGGAGCAACTTGACCTCATCGGGCCGAGCTGAAAACAGCAGACTCAAGAGCATCGTATTGAGACTGACGCTTTTCCCTGCCCCCGTGGCACCGGCTACCAACAAGTGCGGCATCGTCTTCAGATCGGCGATCATGGGTGCCCCGAAAATGTCCTTCCCCAAGGCCAAGCTGAGCTTCGATCTGGCGCGTGAAAACGCCTCACTCGTCACCACTTCCTTCATCGACACCGTTTCGCGATAGAGGTTCGGCACCTCGATCCCGACCACCGACTTTCCAGGAATCGGCGCGACGATCCGGAGACTGATCGCCTTCAATGCCAACGCCAGATCATCGGCTAGATTCACAATGCGCGCGACTTTGGTTCCTGGCGCCGGCTCGAACTCATACATCGTGACGACCGGTCCAGGGCGAACTTCTGTCACCTTCCCTGCGATGCCAAAGCTTAACAGGGCGCGGGTCAACACGTCGGATTGCGCCTTGACTTCCTCCTCCGTGACACGCCCCAGGGGGCCTGAGGGTTCGCTCAAGAGCACAGCCGGATCCGGTAAGATATAGTCGCCCGCCTTTGCTTGGACTGCAAAGACCGGTTGGTCGGACTCCGCCTCAATCGCCTCTACCGGTTCGGGAGTCGGTCGTCGTGATGGCTGAATGACCGGCCAATCCAATTCCGGTTCCTCGACCGCTTCAGGAAACGACTCCTCAATCACCGAACGGATGGATTTCGAAAATTTCTGTTTGGCTTTCCGTGATGACTCAGAAACGGATTCTTCCACCGGTCGTTCAGGAATCCACGCCCGCACCCTGTTGAAGATCCAATTGCCCCAGCCTGGAAGCCGCTGAGCCATCTCCGAAAGAGAGATGGGTATCGTGAACAGGAGCGAGACTAGCAGCCCCGCTATGATCAGAATGTGGGCGCCAGTGCTCGCAAAATAAGCTCGTAGGCTCTCGGCCAACACTTGCCCGCAGAAGCCTCCCGCCATCCCTCGGTAAATCAGGCCGCTTGAAACGGTCGGCACCGCCGTAATTTCGAGATGGAGAAAGCCACTGAGGAACAGGATTACCGCCAGCGAAGCGCCGGCGTTCCGCAGGCGGATTGACAGGTCGCTCTGAGTGAAGCAGCGGACGCCTATCAGACCGAGCATAATAGGGAACAGATAGGCCGCACCACCGATCAATGAAAAGAGCGTCGACGCGAAGAAGACCCCGGCGGATCCGATGATGTTACGCGACGAAGGAGAAGCCGCAGCCGCTGACACCGCCGTCGAGTTCAGTCCATTGGGCACGAAGGAGACGAGACTGAGGAGCGTGAGCAGGCTCAACGCGATCAGGACGACTCCGATCACTTCTCGCTTAATGTGTGAGGAGGGGGAAGCGGCGCGGCGGGCCTCGCCCCGCTTGGCCGAAGTGGTGACAGCCATGATCGCGATGCTAGCACAGGGAATCGGTCATTTCAAACGAGAGTCTGCCGAAGCGAGAGACGAGGATACTCTTGCACCTCGTCAACCGAGCGCGGCAGCAAGCCGGAGGAAGTCTTCGACCGACAACGTCTCTGCCCGGCGAGTCGGGGTAATATCCAATTGCTGCAATGCCTCGGCCACACGATTGAGCTCATACCCTTCGTCTCGTAGGGAATTGACGAGCGTTTTCCTCCGATGCGCAAAGGCCGCTTTCACGAGCGCACGAAATGCGACTTCTTCCTGCTGGCTGAGCCTCGTGTTCTCTTTCGCGCGCAGCAACACCACCGCCGAGGCGACTTCCGGCCTGGGACGGAAACACTGGGCTGAGACACGAAACGCCTTAGTAATATCGGCTGCGTACTGCGCCATTACGGAGAGGACTCCATAGTCCGACCCGCCTGGCTTTGCCACCAATCGATCGGCCACTTCAGCCTGCAGCATGAGCACCATACGGGGGAACCGGCCACGCTCGTCGAGTAATCTAAAGAGTAACGGGGTTGAAATGTAGTAAGGCAGATTCGCCACGACGACCGTCCCCATCGGCAGGTTCTCGACCTGATATTCCAGCGCGTCCCCACAGACCAGCTCCACATTCGGAAACTCCACCTGCCTTGTTTCGAGATAGGCATGAAGCCGTGGATCCACTTCGACCGCCGTCACGCGACCGGCAACGTGGCACAGCGCCTCTGTCAGAATGCCGCGACCTGGGCCGATTTCCAACACATGGTCGCTGGGACCCAGCTCCGCCAACGCGACAATCTTGCGCACGATGTTGGGATCGATCAGAAAGTTCTGGCCAAGCCGTTTGTTCGGCGGAGGGAGATCGGGGATCGACACCAGTCAGTTCCCGCCGGAAGGACGAGGAGCTGCTTGCGCCAGTTGTTTCGCGAGATCGGCAAGCGGAGCTCTGAAATAGTCGGTGAGATCGGTAAACTCTTCCACCAGGTCGTTGGTAAAAGAGGGTCCTGGCTGCAGGGCGGCAAACTTCTGTCCTTCTTTCTGGCCCAGGGACTCAGTGATGAGCGCAATCGTCCTGGCTTTCCATTTTGCCACTCGTTCGGCTCCGGCGACGGTGTTGAGCGTCTCCATGGTCTCCTGGAAAATCGTGTCCAATTCTGTCAACTGCTGCTGCACCAGAACAAGCCCCCGCTTTACATCGTCTGTCATTTGGCCCCCTCCTTCCGTATCGAGACGGACCTTACAATCGATCGGCGCTTGGCTAACGTGGCGGCCAGCGTGATCGCCTCGACCAGACTGCCGGGATCTGCGATGCCCTTCCCCACGATATCAAACGCCGTCCCGTGATCGACCGAGGTACGAATAATCGGCAACCCCACCGTCAGGTTCACGCAGGTACCAAAGGCAACAAGCTTTAAGGGAATCAACCCCTGGTCGTGGTACAGGGCCACTACACCGTCGAAATCGCCCCTCGCCGCCTTGCCAAACAGGGTATCAGCAGGCAAGGGATCGCTGGCACGAATACCCTGGGCCTGCGCCGCACGAGCCGCGGGGAGAATGACCCGGGCTTCTTCGTCCCCGAACAGTCCATGTTCTCCGGCATGGGGATTCAGCGCGGCGACACCGATCCTCGGTTTCTCAATGCCGAACAGGTCCCTCAACGCCAGATGAGCCAGCCTGATGGCTTTTTCGATCTTGGCCTGGGTGAGGAGCGACGGCAAGTCCTTGATCGCGACGTGGGTCGTGACAAACATGATCCGGAGCGGTCCGCCGACAATCATCATGCCGGATTCCTGTGTCTTGGTCAGGTCCGCCAGCAGTTCCGTATGGCCTGGGAAACGACAGCCGGCCATGTTGATCGCTTCTTTGTTGATCGGGGCTGTGACGATGCCATCGATACAGCCGAGCTGCGCAAGCTCCACAGCTTTCTTGATGAACAGCACGGACGCAGCCCCAGTCTCAGGTGCCGCGACCCCTCGCGGGAATCGCCCAAGGGGATGATCGAGCGGGTCCAGCACAGCGAGATCATTTGACCGTGGAGGCACCGCCTCGTGACCCTCAACTCGAATCACGTTCATCTTGAGTTTCAAACTCTTGACCGCCTGCTGCATAACCGGAAACGAGCCGATGACCAGAAGACGACAGAGTCGTCGCACCTTTGCTTCGGCTAAGGCCTTCGCAATCACCTCCGGACCGATCCCCGCCGGGTCGCCCATCGTGATACCTAATAGAGGAGCCGTCTCCCGCTTCGGTTTGTTCGGTTTGCTTCGTTTAACTAGTTTGTCTTGTTGGGCCTTCACTGAATAATTCCCCATTGGAACCAAGCAGACCTTATAACCCGCTTACAAGCCGTATAGGTACAGCACGTACCCTATATAAAGGAGTGAACTCCCACCCAGCAACCAGGGCCGCCAAAGACCGCCCCACACAGCCTGCGCCAATAGGAAGGTGGCTGCCGCCACAGCGAGCACCATGGTGACCAATGCCGAAGGTGCCAGAGCCCAGTTCGTGCCCAGGAGCCCGATCGAGACCGGGATTGTACCCTGAAAAACCATCGCGCCTGTGACATTCCCTACCGCCAAGCGGTCTTTCTTTCGGTAGAGCCAGAGAAAACTGTTCGACATCTCGGGCAACTCGGTCGCCAGGGGCGCCACGAGGAGCGCCAGGATCAATGGAGAAATCGACAAGGCCCCGGCAATCGTTTCTGCGGCGAGGACGAAGAGATGCGCTCCGAGCGCGAGACCAGCCAACCCAAGGACTGCTTGAAGGCCGATGATTCCAAACGAAGGGACTGCCGCCTTTCTGTCAAAGAACAGAGGCTCAACCCCACCCTCGCCCCCCTCCTCGCCAGCCTCACTGAATTTTAGCTTTACGTAATAGAGGTAGAGGCTCGTCAACCCGACGGCGGCCATGACGTGCGCCAGTCGAGACGGGATAAAGACACAGGCCAGCGCGACGCTGTAGGCCACCACGAAAAAGGAAAGATCACCCTTCACATCTTGATAGTTCAATCGGAAGGCGGCGGTTCGCTTCCCAAGTCTGGCGTAGACCACCAGCAAGATGGCCAAGATGGGGACCACCAAGGTGCTCAGCATGAAGGGAGCGCCGAGGATCGCGCCCAACCCCACCTCCGCTTCGGCAAGGCTGGACCCGAAGAAGATGGCGATGATGGGAATCGACGTTTCAGGAAGTGTGGTGCCAATGGCTGCCAACACACCGCCGATCGCGCCTTCGGACAGATTGAATCGCTTGCCCAGCCACTCAATGGCGTTCGTGAATAGCGTGCAAGCGCCCAACGTCACCACAACGGATACAAGGAACAGGAGGCTGTAGAGGAAGACCGTCATCGGTGGCCCGTCGGCCGAGCCACCCGCTGTTTGGCATAGGCGAGGGCCGCGTCTTCGAGCACTTCCTTCACGGGACGGCCCGTTCGTTCGGCAATCCGTTTGCAGTCGAGATATTCCGGAGCCGCTTTGGCCGTCGTCTCGTTCACATCGGCGATCTTCATCCGGACGACTCCGCCCCGCACCTTCACCGACATGAACCGCCGAGGGAGGATTTGTCGCATCACCTCACGAATCCGAACTCCCAATGCCGTTGTTTCCTCAAACAAGACGTCAAGAATCTGGTCCAGCTGCGCCGGAGCCGCGAGACAGGTCAAGACGATGCCGGGTCGTCCACGTTTCATGATGACCGGTGCGAGCGTGACATCGAGGGCCCCACGGGAAAATAACTGTTCCAGCACGTACTCATACGTTTGCGGGTTCACATCGTCGAGGTTGGTTTCAACCTGCAGCACGGTATCACGTTCGCGCGTTCCTCGTGATGATGGTTGTGCGAGAAACACGCGCAAGGCATTCGGCCAGCCCTCGGGATCAGCTTCGCCCGCTCCATAGCCGATGGCCGTTGGCGTCATCACCGGCATGGGACCGAACTCCGATGTCAGCGTACGCAATACCGCCATGCCGGTCGGCGTGGTGAGCTCCCGGGTTGGGCCTGCAC